>Ga0180438_10000367_pt1 | contig 88865 bp, 78 predicted proteins | sample SS_ome_12_FD_132455 | JGI IMG/M metagenome (GOLD analysis project Ga0180438, IMG submission 132455) | Hypersaline lake sediment archaeal communities from the Salton Sea, California, USA - SS_3_D_2 metaG | ecosystem: Environmental > Aquatic > Non-marine Saline and Alkaline > Hypersaline >... | reverse complement strand
GTTCAAGGTTCTATGTTCAAGGTTCAACGTTGATGAGCTTAAAAGAATCATTAACTTTTTTAAGTACTTTGAAACAAACATTGAACTTTGAACATTGAACATTGAACACGAAATCCACCGATTGCCTGTTTTTAGGTGGTGGATTTTGATGAGCCAAAATCACCTACCTTCAGGTGGTGAATTTGCGTCATTTGAAAATTTTATTGAAAAAGAAAAATTTTTATGATATAAGAAAACCATGAAAAGTATGAAGTTAAATAAATTTCTTAAAATTAGCCACTATTTCAGCAAAAAGAAAGAGGTGGGTGTACGATGGATTTAAAATCTTATTTTGAGAAAGGGTTGACCTATGAGGAATATGTTTCCTTATTGGGGGAGAATCTCGCACTACACCACCAGCATTACAAGAAATTTGAAATCCCGGAGGAAGAGGCAAAAGAAATTAAACAAATAAAACCTTTAAAAATATTGGTGCTTACAGAACCCTGGTGTGGAGATTCTCTGGCCATTTTCCCGGTTGTTCGAAAGATAGCGGAGTTCAACGGTACCTGGACTATCAAGGTCCTTTTAAGAGATCAGAACCCTGAATTAATGGATCAATTTTTAACCCGCGGCGGACGCGCAGTACCGATATTTTTGTTCCTCTCTGATGGCGAGGATGACGGTTGTTCACTGGTTTTACGATGGGGTCCACGACCAAAGGCAGCTCAAGAAATCTTTGAAAAGCACCGGCAGCAAATTAAAAATGGCGAGATTGAAAAGATAGAGGTGATAAAAAAAATCCGTAACTTCTATGCCAAAAACCGAGGAAAAGCCATTCTCACTGAACTCTTATCAACCTTCAAAGAAAAGGAATTTAACCTCATTGATTAAGAATAAAATGGGAAAAATAAATAATCTCAAAATAAAGAATAAATTAATTGCCATAATACTTCTGGTTACCGCTTTTACCCTGGTTATTGCCTCTGCCAGTATCATTGTCATTGAAAGAAGAACCCGTCTGAACTCACTTCATGACGAGATAAGCATCGCAGCCAAATTGACGAGTAACAACCTAATCGGCCCGTTAACCTTTGGAACCAATAAAGAAATAAATAACACCTTATCTTATTTAAGAGAGGTTTCTACTATAAAAAACGGATGTGTTTACGATGACGAAGACCAGTTGAGGGCCACTTATACCGAATCCGATTCCTATAAAATAAAACCGCCTACCATTATAAAAAATCAATCCATCAAAACCGAAGGTAAATTTATTCATGTATTTGAACCCGTTGTTTTTAAAGAAAAACGACATGGTACGTTATATTTAAGAGCTTCCACTGAGGAAATGGATAAAGAGATCGAACGCTTTATCTACTTTATGATTCTGCTTTTTCTCGTCCTTATCGTTTTATCTATATTGCTTGCCAATAAGTTGCAGGGAATTATTTCAAAGCCGGTTTTAAACCTGGTGAATGCCTCCAAAAAGGTGTCATCTGAAGGAAATTATTCCATCCGGGTCCGGAAAAAGAACAATGACGAAATCGGCATGTTGTATGATGCTTTTAATGAAATGATGGAACAGATTCTAAACCGAGATACCGAACGTGACCGGGTTGAAAGTCAGTTGAAAAGTGCGCAATTTTTCTTAAGCAGTGTTATCGAATCCATGCCATCCCTCCTGGTAACCATTGAAGAAAGTGGGAAAATCACGCAGTGGAATCGATCAACAACCAGTATCACTGCGATAGACACCGTTGATGCAATTGGAAAAAATTTATGGGAATTATTACCCGATTTTATTGAGTTTAGAGAATCTATACGCATGATGTCTGGGGAGGATACATCCCTGGAATTTTATAAAAAATTAATTAAAATCAATGGTGATCCATTTTATTTCAACGGCTCGATTTTTCCGTTACTTGATAGTAACGAACCCAAATTTGTCATCATGCTGAACAATGTGACGGATTTAGAGCTTAAAGAACGGCAGCTTCGTCAATCTCAGAAAATGGAGACCATAGGGAATCTTGCCGGGGGGCTTGCCCATGATTTTAATAATGTGCTGGGCGGCATTATAGGGACAATATCATTATTTAAATACAAAACCTCAAAAAATAAAGAAATCACCAGGAAAGAAATAGAAAAGTATTTTAACATTATGGAGGATGCAGCCAATCGGGCATCAGATATGGTACAGCATCTCTTATCCCTGACGCGAAAACATGACCTGTCGTTTACTCCCACAGATTTAAATGAGATCATTAAAAACACTGTAAAAATTTGTAGAAACACCTTTGATAAGAGTATCGAAATTGAAACCACCTACTCCAAAGAGAGAGCCATGGCCAATGCCGATCCCACCCAGATTGAGCAGTCATTATTGAATTTATGTATCAATTCGTCTCATGCCATGACAATCATGAGGGGAGATAGCAGAAGGTATGGTGGTACCCTTAATATTTCTCTTAAAAAAATGGAGGTGGATAAATATTTCCGTCATTTGCATGCTGAGGCAGAGGAACCAGAGTATTGGGATATCTCAGTCAGTGATACCGGCGTTGGAATGGATCAAAAGACAGTGGCACACATCTTTGATCCTTTTTTTACTACCAAAAGTGAAAGTACAGGTACTGGCCTTGGATTGGCAATGGTATATAATATTATAAAACAACATAAAGGATTTCTCGAAGTCTATTCCCAGGAAGAAATCGGCACGACCTTTCATATCTACCTGCCGATTCTTAAGTACAAAGTTGTCGAAGAGGAAGTTAAGGAGAAAATGGAAATCCCAAAAGGTGAAGGATTGATATTGGTGGTGGATGATGAAGAAGTCATACGCCAAACCGCCAAATCAATTTTAATGGAATGTGGGTACACCGTTCTACTGGCAAAAAATGGAGCGGATGCAGTAGAAATCTTTAAAAAACATAAAAACAAAATCAGGGCAGTGCTACTCGATATGGTCATGCCTAAAATGTCGGGAAAACAAACCTATACTAAACTGGCAAAAATAGATAAAAATGTTAAAGTGCTCCTGGTTTCCGGGTTTAAACAGGATCACAGAGTGGAGTCAATATTAAAGCTAGGAGTAAAAAGTTTTATTCAGAAGCCGTTTAGTTTAACGACTTTAGCCAATCAAATGTATCGTTTGATAAATACGTGAAAAAAGTAAGCTGGGAATATTCAAAGATTCATTTTCTTTATTTTCTCTTCTTTCTCCTCTCTTTAATTTCGCTTAATACCTCTAGAAAATAACGAATTTCTTCCTCAGCTCCCATTGTAACACGGATATATTTTTTAGGGATATCTTCTTCACCCGGTACTTTTGCTACAATGATTCCTCTTTTTTCAAGGACATTGATTAGATCGTTAGAGTCAAGGTCATTATGTCTCATCATCAGCGTATTGGTTTCAGTATCTACATATTTGAGATGGGGGATACTGGCAGATCCTTCAATAAAGACTTTTTTTCGTTTGGCCACCTGCTCATGGACGGTTTTAATGTAATCGGAATTCTCAAGTGCTACACTGGCAAGGTCGAAGGAGAGTTGTGTGATCGGGAAGTAATTGCGGTGGATTTTCAAGGCACGCAAGATATCTTCATTACTGGACATGGCATAGCCAACTCTTAGATTGGCCAACCCATAAGCTTTTGAAAACGTTCTTAATACGATAAGGTTTTTGTAACGCCGTAGAAATGACGAGGCAGAATTCACTTCACCATTATAATCAATATATTCGCCGTAGGCTTCATCGATCACCACATAGGCATAATTACTGGATGCCTCTTCAACAATATTTTTTAACAGGATTTTTGGACTTGAAACACCAGTGGGATTGTTGGGATTGGCGATCCAGATCAACTTGGGATTTAATTTTTTTAGGATTTGACAATACACATCAAAAGTCTCTTTTGTCCATCTGAAATTGTCATTTTCTTTGAGATGGAGGTATATAGGGACCGCCCCCATTCGCTTTGAGTATTCTTCAAACAGGTAGAAAGAGGGGGAATTAACCATGATTCGATCTTTTAATTCCAAAAAAGTAGCTGCAATGATGCCAATCATCTGGTCAAGGCCTGCTGAAAGTAGAATCCATTCCGGTTCGATGTCATGGTGATCTGCGATTTTTTGTCTTAATTCACGGCAGATAAACTCCGGGTAATTTTTCATATAATGTCGAATATCTTCGTTCCCGCTCAACGCTTTTATTCGTGCTTCTACAGCAGACGAGCATCCTTCATTGTTCTGCCCCAGGTCGAACCTGTATATTCGTTTTAGATTATATTTTGCTTTCAGTATTTTAATATATTCCTGGATATAGAACTCTTTACTGATATACCCCCCCACTTTTTCATACAGGGCTCGCTGTGTGACAAGATTAAAAAATGTGTGTGTTTTTATTTTTACTCTTTTCATCATACAATTTTATATGATTCACGGCATTGTTTCAATAGCAAAATCAGTAATTTTAAAGTTATACAATTCCCAGCATCGTTTCAACCGCCGCGCCAATCATATCTTTAACTTTCATATTATTCATCCTATCCAGGTCCTCCTGTGTCAACCCCCTATCAAGGTTGCCATTGAATTTACCCTCACAGGAATTATATTGCCAGATCAGATCAATACCACTGTCAAAATCAAAGGGAAACATACCGCATATAAATCCATCAGTCACACGGGAAGCAAACTCTTCCGCCAGATCATTCATTCCTATCTCTTTCAGGCTTTTAATGTGTGCCTGCTGCATTTCGATCATGTAATCTATCATGCTTATTATATGTGCCTCTTGCATCTGAGGCAAATAGTCCAGCTGGTTGAACCCGCCCAGCATCATATACCCATCAATAAAGGAGAGAATTAAATAGTCAAAGAAAATAGTTGCTATTATCTTCTTTGTTTTTAAGGCATCGAGTATGGTTTCTCTCTCCAGCTCAATCTTAAAATTATCACCTACCAATGAGTTGGAGGCATCATCAAGACAAAGCCTTATAAATCTTTTATACTTTTTTTTATCTACAACACCCCAGAACAATTGAGAACCCATGCTTTCCCCCCAACATCCGGGGATTCCTTCAAAATTTTTAAGAAATATCCGCCTCACTTCCGGGTTAAAAAGTATTAAAGATACCAATGCATTTTTATCCTTAATCTTATCGATAAGAAGCTCTAAAATAATCTGGTTTGATTGGAGATATATCATTTCCGGTATGGAATATCTTATGTTTTTATCAAAATAATATTTCCATAATTTGTAATTCAAAAACGTTACCTGGTCGGAAAAGATTTTATAGTTATGCGAAGCTTTTTCAATTTCAAGGCATTCAAAAAACAGGTACTCCAGGAATTTTTTCTCTTCGGCTGTTAATGCATCTTCAGCATAGCTGGTAATAAAGCTATTTATCCCTATTTTTTTATTCGCACATAATTTCTTTTCAAAGAGAAAGATGGGTGTTTTTGATTCTTTTCCCCCGAAGAAGTTAAATTTTTGATTTTTAAAATAAAAACCTCTGGGGTGAGATATATTATCTAATGGCACACTCCCGGAAGCGGAAACAATAACAAAGGGAAGTTTTAATTTTTTTATTATTTCAGAATAAAGAAGATTAGAATTATAGAGAAGTTTATAGTTAAGTATTCCATGATGATCAGCAGTGGACAGTATTGGAGCATTTAAAAGTTGGCCTTCAAGAGCCTTAAGGGATATCTCATTCGAAAAAATTCTCTCGACTTTTTCCATTATTATTTTTTTCATAAAGCTTTCATTCTTCTGTGGTGTGACCGAGTTCTTTAAATTCTCTGCAAAATCATCAAATGTTCCCGAGTATCGATACTTCTTCAACATACTGGGTCGTTTTCTAAAAAATTCTTCTAGTTTCTTTTTCATTGTGTCAACCTCTAATCTCTAAGTTGAATATCTGTGATGAGATAGTGCAATAATTTCTTTATCTTATTTTGTAAGATATTGAATATTAATGATTATTAGGATGTGATGAAACATAAACACACTGATTTATCCAGTATGGAACAGTGCTGTCAAAAAATTTTGAAGTCTCCTTTTTGATTTTCGAAATCGCCCTGGATTTCAATTTTTCTATTAATTGAGCTAAAAAATAATCCAACCTCACATGTGAGAATTGCTTAACATATTCTAGCCTTACATAATCATCCATATTGTTCCTTTGATATCTGATGATTACATATTATAGTTTGGATTTCACTTTGTGTCAAGAAAATATATTTTTTTTTAATTCACGCTTTCAATAACAAAACGACTATTGCAATAGTAGTCTTTCAAATCTCTGCTATTGGTTTGTTTCATGCATCCTCCAAAAAAACTCTTCACAAAGAGTAAAAATAGAATCATTGAAATTAGTCTGTTAGCTAAAATTCAAAACTGCACTTTTTAAAGTTCAAAAGCGCACTCCTTTTGAGTCAAATTTTTTGGGTATAATAAGTGTTTTATGGAAATGCCGTATTGTGGAAAGTCATGGAAAAATCCGGGAAAAACATCCGGATTTTCCCACAACTTACACACAATACTTGGAAAAGTCGGAAAAAACGTCCGACTTTTCCACATTCCCACAAAACCTTTAGCCTCCAATTATTGAAATGTGGAAAAACAAATTCTCTTAATCAATAACATATATTATTCCCCATGAAACTTACTTTAACATTACGATTAGTAGTCCAAGTGGTGTTTTCCCACATTCCAACGATCTCCGGCTATTTTTTATTTTAAAATATAATGTATTTAAATCAAAAAAAAGAGTGCACTTTTGAACTTTAAATCCATCAAAAACAGTGCACTTTTGAATTTTAAATGGCAATCATTGAAATTAGTCTTGACAAAATTTACTTTTTGACTATAATTATATATCGTTGCTTTTAAAAATTCCAATTTAAAATATAAAAAGTAAAATAATGAAAGAAAATTCTAATAGTAATCTTTTTTATAAAACCGCTAATTTATACGACCTGAATCCCCTTCCGCTGCTAAAAGACGACATACCATTTTATCTTGAATATGCTTCTAGAATAAATGGAAATATCCTCGAATTAGCCTGCGGTTCAGGAAGAATCACGATTCCACTGGCGAAGGCTGGTTATGAGATCTGGGGAATGGATATTTCAAATGCAATGATTGAGTTATTCAGAAAAAAGATTAAAGATTTACCCGAAGATGTAGCTCAGAGGATTCATCTTGTCCATGAAAATATGACAAACTTTAGAATCAATAAAAAATATCAACTGATCATTATTCCATTCAGGTCCTATCAAGCACTAATTGAAGATAATCAACAAAATATGTGCCTTAAAAACGTGTATAATCATTTATCAGAAGATGGAATTTTTATTATTACATTTTTCAAACCAATTGATGATATTGAAAATAACTGGGTAAAAAATGTAGAGATCTTCGATTGGGAAAGTAATGATCCCACAACAGGTAATAAAGTACGAAGATATCACTTTAGAAAGCATATTGAACCGCATAAACAAATTATTTATGCAGATTTGATATATTATATAGAACAAGATTATTGTTCTAAACAAAGGGTGGTTGATGAATTTTATCTTAAATACCATTACGAAAATCAGATAAGGGCCCTTCTACTTTCAAATAAATTTAAAATAATTGAAGAAATGGGGTACTATGACGGACGACCGATAAACAAAGGTTCGGAATTCATCTTTGTCTGTAAAAAGAAATAATTGTATCGAATATTTTATCGATTATTTGATGCGTTCAAAGTAAGATCTGCTAAAATAAAACAAAATTTTAAAAAAAAGCTTTTTTTCTTGACATTCGTTTCTCAAATTCTTATACTTAATTGGAATTATTAATTGAAGGAGGCAATATGTTTAGGTTAAAGAAATTTGGTCACTTATTGATTCTCCTCTTAACCATATGTTTAATTTGTTCTCAAACTTCTTTATTATCACAAGAAAAATCCCAACAAGAAGAAGAAAAAAAAGTAGATGAATTATTTAAATTGTCCCTGGAAGAGTTGATGAAAATTAAAATAAAGACCGCTGGAAAAACAGAGGAAAAAATTGCCGATATTCCTGCCAGTGTGGTTCTGATTACAAGAGAAGATATTGAAGCGTATGGTTATAGGACATTGACGGAAATACTGGAAAATATTCCGGGTTTGTATTCTATCGATGACTATACAGATAATTTCTCGAATTTTGGTGTCAGAGGTTTTTGGTCCGGGGTTGCAAATGACAATATAATTATCCTGGTAGATGGTGTTCACCAGGTTAATGATATGTTCTCTAATTACCCACTTAATAAAATCACAGTTCCCGTAGAAGCCATTGACAGGATCGAGGTTATTCGAGGCCCCATGTCTGTGATCTATGGCAATGGCGCTTTCTACGGCGTTATTAATATTTTTACCAATGAGGATTCGGATAAACCTGTAAGTATTGTTGGAAGTTCAGCCGGCTCTGAAAAAACAAAAAAACTCTTTTTAAGATTGGAAGACAATAAAGACGACTTTAATTACGTTCTTAACGCCTCTATATATGATACGTACGGTCTAGATATACCTCTCAGTGATACGGTTAAAGATCCATCAACACTACTCTTTCTAGGAGTCCCCGAGGATTATAAAACCGGTGGAAAATTCAAAAACAATGAGAAATATTTCAATTTATCAGGATCATTTAAGCATTTTTTCTTAAACCTGAGTCACAATGTAAGCAAACGGGATTTTATTGCTTATTTTCCTTCCCCTCCTGAAGCAAATGGCACATACATCCGAAGTACAACCACATTTATATCCTTAGTGTACCGGAACGAAATATCGGATAAAATAACTATTGAAGGAAAATTAAATTATTCCCAAAACCGGGATAGTCTAAAATTTGAATACTTTTTTGAGGATTTTTATGGAAATCAATTTTTTGAGACAGAGGGATATGAAGTGGAGTTTAATGCTTTTTTCAAACCCTCTGAGTATCTGGATATTGCTACAGGTTTATATTACCGGGCTGTGCTGAATGTTTCAGATATGATTGATGTACCTTCTTTTGGAATTCCTGATCTTGAGAATTACCATATATATCTTTCAGATGATGATAATATTGTTACTCAAGCAGCGTTTACTCAAATCACTTATAGTCCCTTTGATAGTCTAAGATTGGTGGCAGGTGTTCGTTTGGAACAGACCCCGAAATATGGATTGGAAAAAATTCAAGTCATAAAAGATCCGGAATTAGGACCTATTACTACAAAATTGAGTGCTGTTTTTGAGAACGAAAAAATAGAAATTATCCCTCGGTTTGCAGCCATTTACTATTTAAATGATCAAAATATATTCAAGTTCCTTTACGGTAAAGCAATCAATCGGCCTTCATTTTTCCAAAATAGTAAAAATTCCCTTGATCCACTGCGTGAGGATCTAAAACCGGAAAGTATCCAGACATTGGAATTTAACTATATAACATCCATTTCATCAAAATTAAACTTAAATTTAAGTATTTTCCACAATACTCTTAATAATTTGATCACCCGTATTTTTATACTTGACCCAGAAGGAAACTATGAATCATATTCAGGCAATGCAGGCAAAATGGTTACCAATGGAATAGAATTAACATTAATTGCCAAATTATTTAAGAATTTCAGGTTTGAATTTAGCGGGATTTATCAACACACAAAAGATAAACGAGTTGGATATGAAAATATCGATGTATCCTATTCACCGAAATTTCTGGGATATTTTAAAGCATTGTACCGAACCGAAAAGTTTTCACTGGCTGTTACTGGTAATTATGTGGACGCGATGGAAACCTTTTGGGACGAAACAATCGGTACTTCTGGTGCTCGAATCGGAGATAAGGTGGCTGAATATTTTATACTGGGCGCAAACTTACGAATCGAGAATTTACTTTTGGAAGGCGTGTATCTAAATATCAGGTGTTCCAATCTACTGAATGAAAAAATTCGTTATCCGAATTTTACTGGAAACTCATGGGCAACCAGGGGAACAATCGGATACGGCAGAACCTTCCTGGTCGGTTTGGGGTATAAGTTTTAGAGACAAAATTTAAAAACAATTTGAACTTGTTACAGGGTTTGAGTTACGGGTTGCGCGTTCCGATTACGGAAGTGCTAACGCACTAACCGGGGCTCGAGGGCTGTAGAACGATTGTTGTTAATCTCTTTCTTCCCAATGTTCCTCATTTATGACAAAAGACTTTGTTTAATTGCAATTATTCCAACATTCGCTAGACAATCATTCCTTTTGTGAGCATGCATCAAAATCTGTTCTTATTTATATGCAACAACAGCACTGGAATTACCATCAAGAGGCATGGGTGTGGTCTTTTTGAAACCTGCTTCCTTAGCCCAGGAATCAAAATCTACGGCAGTAAAATCAAAACCACCCTCTGTTAAGAGCAACATTTGAAGTGACATTATTAGGCAAGAAGTATTTTTTCTTCTTTCGTAATCGATAATATTCTCAATGACAACAAATGCTCCCCCTTCAGGTAATGCGCCATATGCTTTTCTAATCAGTAGTTTTTTTTCTTCCAGGTTCCAGTCATGCAAAATATTTCCCATGGTAATCATATCTGCTTTGGGAAAATCATCCTTAAAAAAGTCTCCGCTCACCACTTTTATACGATCAGACATGTTGCATTCTTTGATTTTCTTCCTTGCAAAGTGCTCAATTTCAGGCAAATCAAATGTGACCAACGTCATATGTTTATTTTGTTCGGCTACAAGGGTTGACAAAAGACCATTGGAGCCGCCGATATCACAAAGAGTGTTAAACTTTGAAAAATCAAATTTTTTGGCAAAATCTTTAAAACTCACCCTTTGTTCTAAATGCATTCCTTCAATAAATAGCTTGCTTTTTTTTTCTCCTTCATAACTTAGTTCAAATAGATCCTTCCCAGTATCTTTCATATCAGGTCGTTGGGGTTTCCCGGTTTTTAATGCTTCTTCAAGTCCTGCCCATGTTTGATCATGTTCTTCCATTAATTCTTCATACGCCCATCCGATATAATGCGGCGAGCTTTTTACCAGGAAATCAGCAACTTCTTCCGTATTACTGTAGAGTGTATCTATGCCATTCCCATCCCTTTTAAGGAGTTCAAGGCTAACTAATGTATCTAGAAAATCATACAATCCTCTTCCATTCAAATCCAAATGAGTTTTAACCTCTTCCCCTGATAAAGGTTTTTTATCCAACAGGGTGAATAGTTCCAGTTTTACCGCCGTTCTTAATATCCTATTAAAACAATGCGCTCGTATAGCTTCTAAAATTCTTGATTTCCCTAATTTGTCATTTTTATCTTTCAATTTTTCCTCCTTTTTTTTGTTATTATCATTATTGTCAATAATATTTATGACCATATTATCCTTCTTATTTATTGAACTCTTTTAATTTTTTTTCCCATCTCCAGATAGCAATGATTAGCCATAATTCACGTGAAGACATCTGAGGATTTTTTAATTCCAAAAAATCTTTTTTATATACTCTCAGAATGATTTCGGATTGAATAATCTCGCTGTGATGGTGTTGATAAATTTTAAATAAAATCTTTTCAGTCCGTTGTTGATCCGCAATAGGAAATGCCTGTTTCGGTCTGTTAATGACATTTTCCGGTAACAAATCCTTTGCCGCCAGGCGCATTAATAGTTTACCCATCCTGTCTTGCGCCCTAACTTGCTTCTGAAATGGAATTCTAAACGCCCATTCGACGATTCGATGATCTAAAAAGGGTACACGGCATTCAACACTTGAACGCATACTTAGAAAATCTTCTAACTTCAAAATTCTTTGTAACTCTGTATTAACTAAATAACGATGGGTCTTTTCCAGTAAGTCTCCCGAAAAATGATGAAAATATTTATGCAAATCTTCATATATTCTCTCTACATTCCTCAAAAGTTCCTCACTCAGAGTATTTTTACTTGGGATAGACATGTATGGGAAAGAATGTTTAACTAAATCCATATCGGGCCGCTGAATATCAATTATACTTTTGATCACATAATTATACCCTATATACCCCCCCATAATCTCATCAGCCCCCTGCCCATTTAATACTACTTTAAAGCCTTGCTCCATGACCGTCCGATAGTTCCCAAATATAGTAAGGAGACGTTCATCGTCCGAGAAGCTAGCCAGATCGATGATTCCATCGATTGATTCAATTGATATTTCAGTAGGTTTAACATTAATAATTTTATGATGAATTTTATCTTTTAATATTTCAGCAACAATTCGGCTGTACTTCAGGTCTAGGTCATCCAATTCTGAGAAAAGATCTTTACCTCCTCCTTCATAGGCAACTGTAATAGCAGTTAGTTTGTAATCTCTTACCAGCCGGCTTGCCAGTACATTTATCACAGAGGAATCTATGCCACCGCTCAGAAATGCTGCAACAGGAACATCACTCACTAGCCTCAATTTAATACTGTCTTCAAGCAAAACTCTTAATTCGCTGGCAAGTTTAGCATATGAGACCTTATGTTCAATTTTTTCTTCGGGTAAGTCCCAATACTTTTCTATTTTGGCCTGTCCATTTGGTCTAACAATCATAAAATGACCATGGGATAATGAATTTATATCTTTTATAAGGGTTTGACTGAGATCGATTTGATAAAAAGAATTTACAAGTATCTCCCGATAGACAGCTTCCCAATTGATATTGGCTGGTATGTAACCGGAGTGCATCAGGGACTGAACTTCGGACCCGAATAGTAATATTTTATCATCTTTGTAGTAATAAAGTGGTTTAATTCCGATTCTATCACGGGCTATAAAGAGTGTTTTTTTTTTATCATCCCAGATGGCAAAAGCGAACATGCCGTTAAATTTATGCAGCGCGTCAACACCCCATTTTTGATACGCACGAAGGACAACTTCCGTATCTGTACCGGAAGTAAATTCAAAGTCCTCTTTTAACTGCTTTCTTATCTCTTTAAAATTATATATCTCTCCATTTAATATAATAGTCAAATGCTCTCGGGTCATGGGTTGATTGCCGCGTTCACTCAGGTCCAGAATACTCAATCTTGTGTGCCCTAATTGAATGCTATCTTCTTTTTTTTCCCATATACCTTTTGCTTCAGGACCGCGGTGGTGGATGGAATTGACCATACGTTTGAAATCTATTCGATTTAAAATGTTTTCTTTTTGATGAAGTTCGAAGACAAAGGCACCCACAATACCACACCCACTAAAAGGCCCATTTATATTTTTCGATTTTCTCATTTCCAGTACTCCGGGCCATTATATTCTTTTTTCAAACAGCTCTCTTCCAGGAAAAAATGAGATTGTTGTACTTTCCCCTTTCCAATCAAGGTTGAAGAGTCGTTAAGGCACAATATGTCCCCTTTCAGACGCCTTATCGTTATTTTATACTTTTCCTGATTATGATAGATAGAATCCCGATTATTGGAAAGGTTAGGCTGTTTAAAATATGATAGGAGAGGAGTAGTTGAAAACTCTCTATAGAATGATGGAATGTTCATTTTACTGATCGCCTGGTTTTCCTCATTTTCAATACAATTTAACTCCTTATTTATCAAAATTTGTTCAAAACTATCAGGTCATCTTTCTAACCCTCATTTCTTTACCAGGAATTAAGCCGGACGGAATTTATTATGCTGTTGAAATCAATGCCTTAAAAATGCTTCCTGTTTGATGACGGTGAAAGCAGGGACATCGACAAAATAGTACCCTTCAAAGGTTATTCCGATATTTTTTGACTTTCTTATTTTCAAAAATGTATTTTACACTAAATGCAGTAATAATTCAATAGATAAGTAAAATTTATTGATTTTTTTTTTTATTAATACCTTGAAAAAACTTGCATAGAGCTAATCTTTTTCTAGTTTAATCTTCCCACCTCTTCTCTCGATAATCCCTTTTGAGACTTCACCTACTTTTGCTATTGGCACCTCAAATAACATATGGATCCCGTCGGCAGTATAATCCTGCTTAACAATATCAAGACCGAAATGGTTGACCACCTGCATAATCTCCCCGGTAAAGTCATAGGGAAAAAGGGCCGAGACCTTTTGTTTGAATTGAATGGTCAACCTCGGCAGAGACGCCTAAATTCTTCATGGATAGAAGTAAAGAATAGAAGCGGAAAGAATGGATGGCGGGGTTGTATAACCCCGCCTTCGTTCTGTTCACTAAGCGAGTACCATTGAATATGTATTGCCCCTCAGTCTGAAATCATCATTATATAGCTGTGCTTACTCCTTGTTTTTCTCATTATCAAAATTTGAATTCTCGGACAACCTGTTGATATGCGATCAGCTTTTTGCGCGTTTTTCAATCAATCATTTTGAAAAATAATCGAGGCTACATCTTTAGCGATTGGTCTCAACTGGTCCTGGTTTCCCGGATCCGGGGCTGTGATATTCAACAGTAAGATAATCGTAACATTATCGTCCACCAGTCGTGAGATGTAACTGTGATACCCGATATATGAACCCCAGTGCCAGATATGCTTGTGCAATTGCCCATCGACTTCAAGATTATCTATATACCATCCGTAACCGTAATCTCCATAGCCAGGGGTAAACATTTCTTCCAGGGTTTCAGCCGACACCAGTCTCTCAGAATACAATGCCTGGTCCCATTTGAACATATCAATCACAGTGGAACACATCCCACCTGCTGAAAAGGGGATGGAAGGATGAAGGAATATGGAAACAACGGGAGGGTCTGAGATGAGATCGTCATAACCAATGGCTTTGCGTGTAAAATCAACTAAATAGGGATCATAACTGGTACGTCTCATTTTCAGGGGATCGAGAATATTGGTCTTTATAAAATCCCGGTACGACATCCCAGATATTGTTTCAATGATGACCCCCAGTGTAACATAACAGGAATTGCAATATGCCCATTGTGTCCCTGGTTCGAAAACAAGGGGTTCATACATGAAATATTCCAGTAGTTCATAAGGGGTATGAAACTCGCTGATTCTTTCCCAAACGATCGGATTATCAAGCATTGGATAAAGCCCGCCGGTCATTCTCAAGAGCTGATGAATGGTCACCTGATCTCCCATGTAGAACTCGGGGATGTAATCGGCAATGGTATCATCGAGACTCAATAGTCCTCTCTCTTTCAGCATCATGATAGACATGGCAGTAAATGCCTTTGTCATCGATGCAATGGCGTAAACAGTCGTTGGGCGGTTGGGTTGACCTGTTTCATAATTGGCAAGTCCGTAGCCTCTCTTAAAAATAACTTTGCCATCCCTGGCAATTAGAACCGCACCGGTGTAGAGTTTTTGCTCGGCCAGGTTGTTAAAGTAGGCTCGAAGTTCTTTTTTTACCTTGCCTTTTCCCCATCCTTGTTTCTTGCCGGGATCGGCAGTGGTAAACATAAATAAATTCAATATCACCAACAGGATGATAAGTGTTTTAAACGTGTTTGTTTTCATTTTTTACTCCTTTTTTTTGAAATTACCATGTTTAAATTTTAAAATCCTTTGAAATATTGGTTTTCACTTCAACTCAAAGGAAATTCTTTTTTAATTATAACTGATATATTTTATACATAAGAATGTCACATGTCAATATTTTTTGAATTCTGGACATTTACACTGAAGGATGGAAAAGATATCTAAGCGTTTTCCAGCTTGATTTTCCCATTGCTTCTATTGATAATCTGCTTTGAAACATCATCCCATTTTGCCACTGGTATTTCTAGCTGTATTTGAACGCCATGTGCAGTATAATCCTGTTTAACCACATCAAGAGAGAAAAGATTGACCACCTGCATCATCTCTCCGGTAAAGTCAAAGGGAAAAAAGATCGAGACCTTTTGTTTGACATGGATGGTGACTCTTTCGGAGATGTCCAGCACTTTTTTTGCAGCCTGGCCATAGGCCCTGGTCAGGCCGCCGGTTCCCAGTTTGGTGCCGCCATAATAGCGAATCACTGCCACTAACGTATTAAAATATTCTTTACTCTTTATCTCACTGTAAATAGGAAGACCGGCAGTGCCGGAAGGTTCCCCATCGTCATTGTAACGAGAATAATCTTCTTTCCCGTTCCCCAGGCGATAGGCAAAACAAACATGAGTAGCATCATGATACTTTTTTCGAAACCTGGCAATAAGCATATCAGCATCCTCTTTTGTTTTGGCAGGATATAAATAAGAAATAAACCGGGAACCCTTCTCTTTGATTTCCTCCGGACCATACTCTCTATCTACTGTAAAAAAGCTTTCAATGGCCTTCATCATTCACCATTCATCATGCATCATTATATTCTTGTGTTTACTCTTTGCCCCATCTTTTTACAAATTGGTCGTATGAGGTATAAAAAACGGAATTAAAGGCAGTATTCAGGTCGTTTCCTTTGCCCAGGGATTCCAGCAGTGCTTTTACACGAAAGAGTTTGTGTTTCTCAATCAGGTAACGTACTGCAGAATAACTTTCAATATAAGCGGCAGCAACCAACCTGGGATCTCCTGAAGGAAAATTTTTTTCCAGGTATTTGAGTGGGATTAGTTGTCCGATGGTTTTTTCATTGTCTCCCTGTGAAAAATACTCAGCCAGCCCTTCATTAAGCCATATGGGACATCGTGGGGTAATGGCATGCACCAGGGCGTGGGTATATTCGTGGAAGAGGATGCGTTTTAATATCGTTTCCTTACCTTTAACACCTTTTACAGGGATCCTGATTTTACCGTCGTAGAGACCCCCGGCCCACCCAGGCGCACGTGTGACGTCAAAAAATGCCCTCTCATTGTAAAGAATCACCGTGATGGGCTGGGTTGGATAAAAATTGATTCGGATGCCTATCGTCCGAAAGGCTTCCTTTAATATATCGATCACTGTTTCCTTAATTTCCTCGTGCTCAAATTTACTGAACAGGATTTTGAAGTTTGGCTTTCTTTTACTGCCGTATCCTTTCATCACCCTTTTTTCCCGGATAATCTTGCTTCGGAGTGCTTGAAGCTCCTGGTCACTCCTTATTGCCAATCCCTCTTCAGCATGAGTCAAACTCTCCTCCAGATCATCCATTTTATAACAGGTGAAAGCAATAAATTTCCTGGCGAGAAAATGACGGCTGTTATTATTCAATGCTTTTTCCAGATAGAGGTATGCATTATGGTAATTATCCAACCAATAGTAGCAAAGCCCTGTATAGACCAGGGCCAGCTCATTGGAATCGGAAAGTTCTTTATACAATTTGAGGGCTTCTCTATACTGCTTGTTCTTATAATGTTGATGAGCCCTGAAAAGACGATAAGCCGGTGGGGCTTTATCTTCTTGTAACGATGGTTCCGGCAGTGGTTTGATTTCTATATCATTATAACGATCACTATCATTATCCACTGAGTCTGGGGATTCATCCAGGAATGGCATATTCTGCTGGACCGGTTCTGCCTCTTTTGTCGCTTGTGCCGGGATAGAATTGGATTTCACATCCCCTTTTGCATCCGGAGGGATCGATTCCAGGGGAGATGTATCTTTATCTAAAGAACTAAAAAAAAACCAGGAGGAAACCAGTATAAGAAGAATAACAATATAAGGCCAGGGATTTATATTCCTTCGCCTCTTAACATATATTCGGCTGCTGTATCCTTCAGACATTGTTTTTCTAGGATGAAGTAATGGAATGATGAAGTGGGCGGGTAAACCGGCATTGAGGATAAGCGGTACAACCGATAAAAGGACCGTATTTCCCCTTACGCTGGGCTAAAAGGCTGCCGCATTCGGGGCAGATATCTTTCCCCTCTGTGTCGGCATCGACGGTTTTTTCTACCCCACTTGGATGAAGATCATAGGTATATCTACAATGAGGAAAATGACTGCATCCCATAAAAGGGCCGTATTTTCCGTTTCGTTTTACTAACTGTCCGCCGCACTCCGGGCAGCATTTATCTGGCTCTTCCAGGAGGACTTGCTGGTTCTCTTTATATTTATTGTCGTCTCCATTAGGGCTTTTTACTGATTCATGCGGATTTTCACAGATTTGATTATACCCACACCACTGGCATAATACGGAGGGATTTGTATTGAAATCCTCTGCATCCAAATCCAGGATTTGTTCAATTCCCCGCAGCAACTCGGAGCGGACCTGCGTCATTCCACTCCGATAAAAAGGAGCGACCATGGTGCGCTCCTCCTTTAAATCCTCAATACATAAGCGGATTTCATTCCCAATCGAGACTGCGCTTTCGTACTCAAAGATATATAATGCATAAGAGGGAAGTTGAAGGTTGTCCAACGGATGACCGGTTTTCCCGGTTTTATAATCGATGACCTGAATAACGCCGTCTTCCCCCCTGGACACCCGGTCGATAACCCCTCTGTATTTAATCTCATCAGCCAGATCCATTTCAAATTTGTGTTCCAGGTAGAGGGTGGTACTTTTATCCATGGGAAAGATTCGCTTAAAAAAGGATGTAATGAATCCTTTACCCTGGTCAAAATAATCAGCAATGGTCGTACCCGCTTTAATGACCTTTGTTTTTTCCAGGTTCTGGCTGTTCCAGAAGACCTGTTTGAATTGTTCGGAAGCGCCAGCCAGATCGGGTTCCCGACCTTCCAAACGTTCTTTAAATATCCACTCCAGGGCAGCATGAACACTGGCTCCCATATGTCCCTCGATAGAAGAAAATGCCTCGGGTAATTTCTCTATATATTTATATTCAAAGGCTTTTGGGCATGATTTGAAGGTCGAAATGGCTGAAAAACTAAAACCGGTTATTTTTTTTCCCATCCTTCACTAACCTCTTTCTCTTATCTCTGAACCCTTATCCCTTTATTAAAATACCCGTTTTTTTGAAAGCTGTAGTAACCGTTTCGACTAACAATAATATGATCCAGGATTTCAATGCCTATAATCTTGCCTGCTTTTAGTAACCGGTCGGTCACGTCAAAATCCTCTTTGCTGGGGGTGCTTTTACCGGAAGGGTGATTGTGAACCAGTATAATCCCGGCTGCACGATCGGCAATTGCATCGGCAAATATCTCACGGGGATGAATTAGCGACTGGTTTAGGGTGCCGATAAAAACCGTCCGTTTCTGGATAAGATTATTGGCACCATCCACTGTTAAGGTTAAAAAATATTCTTGTTTTTTATCTGCCATTTCCGAGACCAGTTGAAAGACATCTCTATCGGTTCGTATCTGGATTCCCTCCTGTATCAGGAAGCGTCTTGAGAATTCAATTGCTGCCATGATCTGGCAGGCTTTTGCTGTGCCCACGCCATTGATACTTTGCAGTTTTTCTATAGAGAGCCTCTCAAAATTTTTTTCAGAGAATTTGACAATTTCGCTGGCTACTTCAAAAACACCTTTCCCTTTGACGCCTTTCCCCAGGATTGCAGCCACTAACTCCAGGGTAGAAAGGGATCTGGGACCTTTCCTGATCATCTTCTCCCTGGGGCGGTCAAAGGGAGGGACATCATCCATTTTAATATTACTTAAGGATTTACCTATTTTTGTTTTTTTAACATTTTGACTATTTTTTCGCATATTTAAGCACCATGATATACGCTAAATACCAGAATTTTGAAATTATTTTTAACAAAATTCAGTTGTACTCTAAAACGAAAAAATTGTCAATTATTTTTTCACAATTCTTCTAATGGCTTTCTTTCTTTCCTTTTTCCTTATAGTGATCGCCTGTCTCTTTGACAATATGCTTGTACCAGGTTTTGGGATAGCCTGGATGGGTGACTTTGCCCAGTTCATCTTTTACATTTCCGTCCATGTATTTAACGATAAGGGATTCCCCCAGTTTTTTCCAGCGTTTGACGGTTTCCTCTGCCTGGTTGACAGAATATTCCGTTAAATAATCCCGGGCCAATTGAGGCGCTTTTTGAAAGAGATTTAATGCTGCTTTATCCACCTCTGGCTGAGATGCCAGGAATTTTCCTTCCAGTTCTCTTTGTACTGTTTGGATATCCTGGATCATGTCTTTGTACCGGAGGTAAGCAAAATTGGAGACAAAATTGAATACCCAGAAGGCAGAGTTCCAGGAAAATTCATAGAAGGAACCACTGCCTACGGCGAAGCTTTTGGGTACCTGGTTGATACCGCAATACATAGGAATATAGACCGTGCTGTATGTATCGTCAACACCAAACCAGAAGACACCTCCGATGGGATCAGGCAGCCAGGAGCGGGCCTGGGCCACAAAAGAGAAACCTGTCTGCTGAGTGGATACGGCACGCTCATTAAAATAGCTGACATCATCTACCTTCCATGTCAGGGGTCTCCAACGATAGGGCAAGCAGTAAGGCCCTGCGCCTATATCCTTTGTCATATCCAGGTCAGTGCCTTCGAAATGGTCTCTCATCAATTCCATTACATCCCGTACTGATAATTTTTTGTCCGGTTTGATCCACATAGGCAAGGGTTTTGCATTGGGGTCGCCTTTGATATAGTCATCCGGGAGGTTTAAAGATGGCGCAGCTCTGCGAAACATACTCCAGACCCTGGCTTCACAGAACCGAAGCGCACCAAAATCCGGTGGTGCATAAGCATCGGCAAAACTAAAATCTTTATCTTCTCCTTTAAAATATCCCTTTTCCCTGGCGAAGGAGATGACATCCTCTGCATAGAGGCAGTTTTTCTTATCATTTAAAGGAAACTGCCGTATCCTGGCTTGATTGGCATGGGCGCAGATATAGCCGTCAGGTACCTTTCGGGCGACCCAAACCGCGCCTTTATTTTCAGGACCTTTGCCGATCATATCCATAAACCAGACTTCGTTGGGATCTGAAATGGAAAATGATTCCCCGGAGCTGTAATAGCCATATTCCGCTGCCAGGTCCGTCATAACCTTAATGGCTTCCCGTGCGGTTTTGGACCGCTGCAAAGCAACAAACATTAAGCTGCCGTAATCCATAATGGCTTTGGGATCCTTTAATTCTTTACGGCCTCCCCAGGTGGTTTCTCCAAGTGCCACCTGGTGTTCATTCATCAGACCGACTATTGTATAGGTTATGGGTACCTGCTTTATTTTTCCCAGGTATTTGCCACTATCCCATTCATAAATATCCAGCATGGAACCTTCAATGTGACGTCCTCCGGGTATGTAATAGAGTTCCCCATACAACTCATGCGAATCCGCTGCATAACTTATCATGGTGGAACCGTCTGCAGATGCTCCTTTGGAAATTAAATAATTGGTACATGACTCTACTGGCAGATGTGATAAAACCACCGAGAGTACGACTGCTAAAACAATTGTTAAGGCTCTTTTTTTCATTTTCATAGGTATATACACTCCTTTTCTATCCCATCAGGGATTTTTTTTGATTTAAAATGAATAAACACATTAGCGGTTGTATTGATATTCACGAAAACGTATTTTATACGAAAGAGGACTGTGTGTCAAATACAATTTATTCCCAGAAAAAAATTAGTCCTTATCACCATCTTGACTCAGTGACACGGCTTTTTGGAGAAGCTCTCCCAGTTGCTCGTTTTTGTTTTTATAAAGATCTATTTCTTGCTGCAGTTTTTTGTTTAGGTCTTTCTGGGCGGTGAGTTCATCCTTAAGTGCTGCTTCTATTTGCATTTTCTCACTTTCCAGTTCTTTTAATTTTTTTTCAAGTTCCATTATCTTTTTTTCTGATAGGGATTTTTCCTCCTTTTTCGCAAGATCGGATTCATCCCTTTCCTGCGTTAATGGTTCTTGTTCAAGCCCAGCTTCGACAAAGACCCCGTTAAAAATGCCATCTTCCCCTTCATCTAACAAAGGTTTATCAATATCAATGTCAAGATCAATATTCTCACTCTCCGAGGGTTCGTCCTTCCTTTCCTCGCTCCTGCCAATGGAAATGGAAGCATCTCCCAGGTAAGTGGCCAACAATGTTTTCATATCCTTATCGGAGAGGGGCTTTTTATGATAACCTTCGGGTCTGAATTTCACTTTTTTGTATCGCTCCAGATCTTTCTCCGATTGCTCCGTATAAGTAATTAATACCGGGACCGGAGGTTTCATATCGGCCTTCTTCATCAGGTCATACATCACAAAATCATCTATATCCGATAACTCAAGATTCACAAATATCAAGTCAGGTTGCTCAGACTCAATCAAGGGCAGTACTTTCATACTGGATGTATATAAATGCAGTTCCACTGATTCCTCATTACAAAGAGATTTTATAGACGTTTGAAATTTTTTGTCCTCATCGACGACAAATATTTTTTTCATCTTTGTTCCTCATAACATTTTATTCTTTTTGCTGCCTGATATAACATATCAAACAAACGTAAAAAATGCAAGTACTACTCCACGAATATACGTTTTCTAGGTTACCAGAGGTCCAGTTATCAGAATTCAGAATCAGAAGGATTTGACTTCATCCAGGGAAGAAAAACTGATGACAAAATCAAGATTTACATGAACACGATTCCGGTTGGATTTGATGCCTGAGTTTTTGCTCCCCAGCACATAAAGCTCTTTTGTTGTACTGATATCCCTATTATCATGAACATCTACTTCAGACAGAACAGCGCAGGTACCTGTAACTTCTTCCAGTACACCGATATAAACCCATGATGAACGGGTATCCAGGACAATTTTTTGTTTAAGATATTTTTCAAGGTCTTTTTTCATTGTTTTTTTTCAAAATTAACACAAGAACATATCTTAGTTTAAATAAATCAAAAAATCAACTTATCTCTTACCTCTTATCTCTTGCCACTTAAATTTTTTTATGGAACAAAAATCGATTTGTTTCGTTATAACTATATAGACTTTATCCATCCAGGAGGAAAAATGAAACGTTTGTATAAGAGTCGGAAAAATAAAACCATTGCTGGAGTGTGTGGCGGAATTGCCGAATACTTCGATATAGATCCCGTATTGGTGAGATTGATTTTTATTCTTTTCTTCTTTATCGGGGGGGCTGCAATTCTTGCCTATATCGTAGGGATGATCATCATGCCGAATCCTCCGGTAGAGCCTGTTGAAGCCACGGATACGAAAGCTCCTTCCTCAAAACCCTCCACTGATACTATACAAAAAAAACCGGCCCCAGTCCCCGCATCGGGAAGCAATGCATCATTGATCATTGGAATTATACTGGTTCTTGTAGGCGCTTATTTCCTGATGGGAAACCTCCCCTTTCTCAGGGAGTATTACTGGTGGTTCCGGTGGCATCTCCGGGATTTCTTTGTCCCTGGTATCTTTATCGTGCTCGGTATTATCCTCCTCATTCACGGCAGTCGAAAAAATCAAGAAAGCTCATAAATTATAATTAAGATAGGGAAATTAATCGGATACTACCTGCTCTTGCAGTCGGATGGATTCTTCATGAATGAGTTGGTACAATTTTAATATGAAATCATCGGATAAGTCATGATCCAAACCATCCTTAACTCTGCTTTTTACCACCTCTTCCCAGCGTTCGGGCTGATATATCGAAATGTTGTCTTTCATTTTGTGAAGTGCTATTCGTTTTGAATTTTCCATTCGTTTGGCCAGTAATTCAAGGATTTCATGATCCACTTTATCGATCTCTTTGCGGATGTTACTAATATGCTCCAAATAATCCTTTTCATCACTGGATACCTTCTTAATTTTTAGCCGGTTTATTAAGCGGTCATATTCATCAGGAGTTACTTGCTGTTTTGCGTCGCTTAAGGCAGCAGAGGGGTTGATATGAACTTCCAGCATCAGGCCGTCAAAGAGTAAATCCATGGCATTCTGGGCCACAGAGAAGAGTAATTCTGTATTTCCGCAAATGTGACTGGGATCACAAAACATCGGGATATCGGGATTTCTGCGCTTTACTTCAATGGGTATTCGCCAGATGGGTTGGTTACGGAATTGGGTTTTTTCATAGGTGGAGAATCCGCGGTGCACGGCGCCCAGTCTTTTAATCCCTACCCGGTTCATCCGCTCCAAAGCACCCATCCACAATTCAAGATCCGGGTTGATGGGGTTTTTGACCAGCACCGGGATATCCACTCCCTGTAATACGTCTGCAATCGCTTGCACAGCAAAGGGATTGGACGTGGTCCTGGCACCGATCCACAAAATATCGATCTCATGTCTAAGGCAGGCTTCTACATGCTCTGGGGTAGCCACTTCGGTAGTCACGAACAAATTGGCAGCTGCTCCTGCATTTTTTAACCAATCCAGGCCTTTGACACCCACGCCTTCAAAGGTCCCCGGGCGAGTGCGAGGTTTCCAGATTCCTGCTCGAAGCACGTTGGCCTCATAGTCTTTCAGACCCAAAGCAGTCTCCATCAACTGCTCCTCTGATTCAGCACTGCAGGGACCTGCGATAAAAAAAACGTTTTTAAAAGGAATCCCCCACTCTGAAAGTTTTTTAACCATTATTTTTTCTGGCATATCACCCTCCTTCTAAATAGGATCCCACAGAACACACAGAAAAACACAGAAAAAATATGGGGAGACTATGACAAAAAGAGTTCTGTTTCCTTCTGTGAATTCGTAATTGTGTGGGCCTTTTTTTTTCATTTTTTTCATAAAATTTTTGAAATTACCTCCATTACGTCATACCTTCGTAGGTCTGTAATAAGCTCTTAAGCCGTAGGCGGAGATAATCTCCTGCTGCACCTGTGAAGTACCTTCGATAATCTCCAATATCTTAGCCTCTCGAAAAAGGCGTTCAACAGGGTATTTATTGTAACAGCCGTTTCCACCATGCACCTGAACAGCATCGGTGGTGATTTCCATTGCAATTTTAGATGTAAAATACTTGGCAATAGTGGTTTCGATAACGGCTGACTTATCATTGATTTTCCTTAACTCACCGGCCCTGAGACAAAGGGCTCTTCCCGCATGAAGTTTTGTGACACAGTCACCAAGAATCCCCTGGATTAACTGATGTTGGTAGATTTTTTTCCCGAATTGGGTGCGTTTTCGTGAATAAGTGACCATTGCATCAAGGGCTTCCTGTGCGATGGCAATACCAGCCCAGGCAATGCTGTAGCGACCATGATCAAGGGCCGTTGATACGATATAGGTAAAACCACTTCCTTCCCGGCCCACCATATTTTCTGCTGGAACTTCCACGTTGTCAAAGTGAATTTCAGCAATATGAGCCGCTTTACTGGCCAGTAGCCCTTTTATAGGTGTGGTTTTAACCCCTTGCATCTGGCGCTCGATGATGAACGTGGTGATACCTTTTTCGCCAGTGGTAACGGTTAGAAAGAAATCCGCCACATCTCCAAAGGTAATCCATTTTTTGCTGCCATTGACGATATATTTATTTCCCTCTTTGCGGTAAGAGGTTTTCACGCTTTTGGCATCGGTTCCCACCTCTGGTTCGGTAAGGGCAAAGGCACCGATCTTTTCACCTCTGGCCATAGGGAGAATCCATTTCTCTTTCAGTTCTTTGTTTCCCCATCTCAAAAGGGTTTCCCCCACCAGCGAGGTATGAACGGTCAACAATCCCCTGGTGGATGCACAGGCTTTGCCGATTTCCTCTGTAAAGAGGCCATAATAAACCGGATCAAGCCCAAGTCCTTCATACTCCTGTGGAAAACTGGCAGCCAGGTACCCCCTTTCTGCCATCTTATCGATAAGCTCACGGGGAATGGCCTCATTGGCCTCGAATTCCGCTGCATAGGGACGTATCTCCTTATCAGTAAACGCTTTTACCTCTTCTATTATTTTCTGTTGTGAGACATTATCCATTTTCTCTTCCCCTTCTAGGCTGGTTGTTTACTTTCAATAAACTCAGTGATACGATTGACGGAATTGAAATTACTGATCTCCAGGTCATCGTTTTCCACAACAATTCCAAAATCCTCCTCGATATAATTGACCAGTTTCATTGCAAAGAGCGAATTGACAAAACCCATCTCAAAGATATTGTCGCTGTCGCTAAACTCGGCTTCATCTTCAAATACCACCAGGTTGCTTTCAATAAATTTCCTGATCTTTTCTTTTAATTCCATTATCATCTCCTTATACTCATTTTTCTATAGAATTTTCACTTCGATATAGGGTGGGAATGGTTGTATCATCGATAAATCATTCTCAAAAAGAATATGACCCTCATCATCGGAAGATACCTCTTTAAAATTGGCAAACTTGTAACTCACATACATCATTCGGTTGCGGTCGGTTTTTTTAAAATCCGCCTGCAGTTTTTTACCTGCTTTTTTGGTCTCCTGCATAATGTGTGACATCAAAACCGTACCGACACCCCGGGCCATTACCCGGCAGGACATCAAGAGTAACCTCAAATGCCAATACTCTTCCTTTATCTCAATCAATGCCAGGCCGATTTTCCCATAGGAACCGTATCGGTCGGTCAATTCACATACCAGCAGTTTGTGGGTATCGGATATCCGGAAAGCGTTCAGTTCATCATAATCATAGGTTTTGCCAGTGGCATTGAGTTGATTGGTTCGTACAGTGAGTTCTTCGGCTCGTTTGAGGTCTTCTTCTTTGGCTTCATGGATAACAAATTTCATATTGAGTGAAGCCAGGAATTCTTCGGAGGGGCCTTCAAACGCCTCTTCCTCTATTTTGCGCTTAATATCATCTTGATACATCTTCCGCCGGCGTTTGGAATCATCGGTAATAAATCGGGGGTTTAACCGAGGAAGATCGGGCATTGTTTTGTACTCCACGGCATCCAGACAGGTGACATCAGGATGGACGCTTTTAACTTCTTCCCGTTCAAAGGGTTGATCATCGACAAACAGGATGGCATCCATACCGATATTGATATTTTTCTGTATGGCAGCCAATGAACTGGATTTAGTGTTCCAATGGATTTCCGGGTATATGAAATATTCCTCCAATCCAAATTCTTTGAGTTTATTCATGGCATCATCGTAGTTGTTTTTACTGGAAATGGAATGGAGTACGCCGCGAGAATCCAATGTCTGGATGACCTCTTTAATACCCGGTTTTAATTGAACATTATCCCCTTCTGCCAGGGTGCCATCCCAGATGGTGTAATCCAGGTCCCACACCACGCATTTCACTTCTTTTTTGCTCTCTGTCACAGTCATTTTGATCCTCATTTACTTTCATTTTTCCATAATATCTTGTACGTACGTAATTCCAATTACGCAGTGAACTCAAATCTAATACTCGAAGAATCCCTTACCGGATTTTTGCCCAAGCAGTCCCGCATCTACCATTTTTCGCAGAAGGGGGCAGCAGCGGAACTTGGGATCCTGATAACTTTCATACAATACATCCAATGACTTCACCACTGTATCCAACCCGATGAGATCGGCGGTAGCCAGGGGGCCCATCTTGTGACCGAATCCCTGGGTAAAGATTGTGTCCACCTCTTTAGGACCTGCCACCCCATCCTGTACCAAAAAGGCCGCTTCATTCATAAAGAGATGCGATACACGATTGGTAACGAAACCAGGAGAATCCTTCACCACCACACCATGTTTATTTAAAGTTTTGAGAAATTCGATCATGGTCTGAACAGTCTCATCCGAGGTATGATAACCCCGGATCACTTCCACTATCCTTTTTAAAGGCACTGGATTCATAAAATGCGCCCCAATGACTTTATCTGGTGATTCCATCAATGAAGCCACTTTGGTAATGGAGATACAACTGGTGTTTACCGCAACCAACGTATCGGCTTTGCAAACCTCACCCAGCTCCTGATAGACCTCTTTTTTGGCCTCCCACTCCTCTACGATATTCTCAATCACCATCCCCACCTGTTCAAAGCCGTCATAAGTGGAGGTAAAGGTAATTTTTGAAAGGATATCGTCGATGGATACATCTTTCAATTCCTTTTTCATCATCTTGACCAGTTTGAAATCCTTTTTTATCTTTGCTTTGGCCTTATCCAGGATCTCAGTGTCCAGGTCTTTCAAAATAACGTTGTAGCCATAGCAAGCCAAATCCAGCGCCACATCACTTCCCATGATACCAGCGCCAATGACTGCGATGCTTTTTATTTCCATTTTATCACTCCTTTTTAATCGAAATGACTTTGACAGCCTTTATTGGAAGTGTAATTTTAACATAAACTTCCGCTGCTGTCATTAAAATTATACCATGAAAATTCTGTTTTTTTTCTATCACGTTGGTGAGCGCGACAATATTTCCCATAAGATTCGGGCGATATTCCAGGCATCATCTTCCCCTCTATGATGAACCCCTTCAAGCGGAAGATCGAGTATTTTAAGGGCTTCTGACATACCCACTTCCCGAGACAGCCGATTGACAATGGCGAAAAGGTTTTTTACATTGATATGTGTCGGTCCAAAGGGATAACTGATATTCCGAGCAAAACATTGCCGTTCGAACTGACGCCTGTCATAGTCTCCATAGCTGGCCCAGGTGCGTTTCTTTGAGAGGTATTCTTTTTTTAAAATGGTACAGGCTTGTTTAAAAGAAATCCCATTTTCAACATCTTCTTGTGTTAAAGAGGTCAGGTTTGTGCAAAAGGCACTGACCGTTGACTTTTCAGGGTTGACCAGGATACTTTGTTTTTCCAGGCGGTCACCCGATGCCACATCCAGCAGGCAGATTCCGATTTCGATGATTTCGCTCTCCTGGCCTTCAGGAGGTTCTGTTTCCCAGCATGTGGCCTCCACATCGATCACAATGATTTGGTCCAGCATTTTTGCCATTTATTCTTTATTCTCCTTTTTCTTATTATAACTAACATTGTGATTTTTTTCCATTTGATCTTGAAATTTTTTCACAGATATGTTATCCATTACATAGAAAAATGAATGCATCAACACCGTCGTTTCCTTCCCTTCCTGAAAAAGTCAAGCCCTATGTAATCGCACACCGGGGTAACCTGGTGGCCTGCCCTGAAAACACAATCGCATCTTTTAACCAGGCAATCGCTGATGGTGCTGATATCCTGGAGACCGACTTGCATCTGACTTCCGATAACGAATTCGTGTGTATTCACGACCCCACGGTTGATCGCACCACCAACGGCAATGGTGAAGTGGCTCAAATGACCCTGTCCGAACTCAAAGCATTAAGTGCCTCATATGGCCGTGCAGAATTTCAGGATGAACGTATTCCAACGCTCCAGGAAGTCATTGAATTGCTTCCATCCGACACAGCGCTGCTGTTGGAGCTAAAGACAGACCGCTTCCTTGAAGAAGAAGTCGGCAGGCGCCTGGTGAAGATTCTTGACAATGCCGGCATCCGCCACCGAACAATCGTTGGCTCCTTTTCGTTTGCTCGCATTCAAACGATGCAAACGATTGCGTCCGATTTACTCATCGGTTGGTTTTCAATGTCCAGTCCATTCCCGGAGCCAAGAGTCCATGTTTTGGGACCTTTTTGGCCGCTGCTTTTGCTCAATCCTTTTTACGTCAGGCAGGCGCACGCACGTGGACAGGCTGTCTGTGCTTTAGACCCAAAGCCTAATTCCAAACTCTGGTTCTACAACTGCCTCGGCTGCGACGCGGTATTGACAAACGATCCAAAAAAAACTCGCCGCGTTCTTGAAAAGCTTAGTAGAAAGTAATTAAAGTGCCTAAAGTAGGAAGTGCCTAAAGTGCCTAAAGTTTTGGTGCGCCAAAAAACCGGCGCGCAATACCTTTTTAGAGCTAAAAGGTATATGGCGCGTAGCGCCTCCTAAACTTTAGGCACTTTAGCTCACTTTAGGCACTTTAGGCACTTTAGGCACTTTACTTATTGCCAACTTAGAATGCTAATCTTCTACTGGTTGGGTTCTAAAGAGTAATGGAATGATCAACGTCCATAAAACCAATACAACAGATGCAATCCAGGGCTCATACAGGTTCCAATGAGCAAAAGGGCCGCCGTTCAGGGAATAAACCCAAATTATAAAAGTAAGGGATGAAAGAATAATTTGCAAGTTTTCTTTAACTTTCTCGAATTTTTTCAAATAAAAGGGAGTAAGAATTAAAAGAACCAGGGTAATGATAATTAATCCCCATTTCGCGTATTCTGCAGGAATGACGCCATGTAAAACCATATAAGCTGCGACAATTTCACTGGGAATTAATTTAAGTAATTTGCTCCTGTACTCCTGGTCTGGTTTAATTTCTCTTGCCATTTTTGCCTCCTTTTTTATTATTATTAATAATACTTGTCTCCATAATATTATTCCTATCATTAGTATAATTGAGTTATTTTGCTTTGTCAATAAAATCAATTATGGGATTATATTTAAAATTTCCCGTAATAATTAAACACTATTCCGGACGCGATAAATCGCGTCCCTACATACCTGTCTTTTCCATCAGCCAGCACATCAATGCCCATTGAATCCCACTCAGCCAGGCAATGACAATGGCTGTTAAAAAATAATCCAGCAGCCACCAGAACTCAAAGAGCCTCGGTTTATAGATAGCAACCAAAACAAAAGCCACCCAATGGCAGAAACAGTATCCGCAGGAGAATAAATCTCCCAGGAAAGAGCATTTCTTTGTTAGCCATTCTCGCAGCGGTTTAAAAATCTTTGTTTCCGTTACGGTAAAGGAAATCGCAGCAGTAACAAAGGATAGGTAAATCACCGTTTTCATTTACACCTCACTCATTTTCTTTACAATCCCTTTTTTTCCCCAATAATTTTTCTCAAAACCATTTTTTTTTACGGTGTTGGTGATATCAATTTCCTCTCTTTTCTCAGATAATCGATAAGTGCAACGTATTCCGGTTCCAGACGTGCGCTAATATTCTCGGTTGCATGAACAAGTTCTTGAACCAGGGCTACGGCCTGTTGACTTGGCGGCAGCTTGAAGAATTTTTGGGTTAATGTTACGGCAGTTCCAGGACCATCTTTCCATGAATCCTTTCCTGTCAAGACTTTTTTGAACGTGAGTGGTCCCTTGAAAGGTTTATTCATTTGTTTGATGCGATCGTGGATTGCAGCAATAGCTGTTTGATCTTGCTTTTCGGGAATAGTCGGATAACGAGTGAGTCCGAAGCGAGGAGCCATAAACCACATAAGCCACTCCGTGTTTGAATTAAACCATTTATCGTCATATATAGTCCGACGTATATTAGCGTAGAAGATGGAAAGGTCGATTGCTGCCATTTTTATCCATTGTTCGATGCATCTGATGGAGAGGTCTAAATCCTCTCTTTCCTTTGTTTTCCCTTTTTCCTTTTGTTTATCAGATGAGACTTTCAAATTCGGACTGTAAACATCTGGTTTTTCCGGTCCATACTTACAATTATTTATATCATTTATACACTCTACAAGAATCTGGAAAGAGGCGGCATTTTTAAGTGCAGTTTCTGTATCGAGTCTCAAAATTAATCTTTGACCAGCATATGCATAATCGCTTGATTCAATTCCGCGTGTGCCATGATGCCCTTCATGTACTATGATAATTGCCTGTTCTGGTAAATCTTTTTTTATAAAAGGGGGACATATGGTAATTACTCCAGGGGGATTCTTTTCTCCTTTTTCACCCAATGTGTCTTTGTCGGTATTATAAGCAGATGTACCTGTTTTACATCCACCATCACATATATTCGCGCAGCGATGTCTTTCCGGTTGAGGCATTTGTTCAATATGACCTTTCATCCGCTCGAATATCTTGTTCACATCATTCGCAGTAGAAGCTCTTGACTTATTATTCTTGGCATCGTCCCTGAATAATTTATCAAAATCTTCGATATTTTTGGGAGAAGTTGGGGGTAATTCCTTTTGTGTATTGTTAATTAATTTTATTGCTTCATCAACAACTTCCGGTAATAATTTCTCATCGGGACATGGAATAGTGGTTTCTTTACCCATAGGGCAAATCGTTTCAGGCTTCGGTTCTTCTTCTTCAACGTCAATTTGGGTTGCACGCATATACCTGTAATTGATATCCCCAGTACCAATTTTAGGTTTTGCCAGTATATGAAACTCAGCATGGCCGTTTTTATGAAGAGCCGTACTGACTTCATCAATACGAGCCTGTGCTAATTTTTTATTAAAAGCAGCAGATCCTTCCTCACTGGCATACCCTCTTAAAGTGAGTACTTTTCTCTTATGAACTTTAGCAATTTTACTTATCTTTTCACGTTCAACATTATCATCGATCTTTGATTGGGCAAATTCAAAAAAAATCCTTCTGGGTTCGTCTTTTGAATTTTCATATATTCCCTTTATTTTTAAATCTTCAGCGGTTTTATGGGGGTCTTTCTCTACTTTACCATAACGAAGAGCCATATCGAGCAGCCCTACAGTCCTTTTACCTACTTTACCATCTACATCGCGTCCTGATAACCCGGAATCTTCCTGGAATTGAATAACAGCTTTTTTGGTTTCATTTTTGAATGTACCGTCAGCACCATAATCCGGCAATATATAATTGAGGCTTAACAACGCATTTTGCAGTTTTTGTACTGCTGGGCCTTTATCTCCCCATTTCAATATTTTTTCGCCATCAAAACAGGCTTCGAGGACTTCATCCCGTGATAAGAGTGGTGAAGTGAGGTCATGACCATCATCCTTTTTTCTCTGAATATTCCTATCTGGCCTCTGTTTTTGCTGTACCACATGAGTCAGTTCGTGAGCCAAAAGGCGTTTCCCGGATGAAGTTATCGGTGAGTATTGCCCAGCACCAAACACCACATCTTTTCCGCTTGTAATAGCTTTGGCATTTATAGACTTAGCTGTTTCTGCTGCTTGTGAATCCGTATGCACCCGTACATGGCTGAAATCTGCACCGAAGCGGGGTTCGAAATAGGAGCGAGTGGATTCAGACAAAGGTTGACCGCCTCCTTTTAAAGTATTAACACTGGATTCAATATTCGAGGTACCTGCTGGTGTCTGATTACTGGGTGGTTTAGCCTGAATTGGTTCTTCTTCCTCCTCTTGCTGTGGTTGCCTTTGAATAGGTTCTTCCTCCTCATCTTCCGGTTGGCGTTGTAATAATTTCGTTTGAACCGGTTCTTCTTCTTCATCAACCTGCTGCTGCACCAATGGAGTGATTTGATCCACAAGCGGTTTGGTTTGAATCCCTTCTTTCTCCGGGCATTCCGGGCATGTGGATTCCCGCTGCACCGAAGACGAAGGACTGTTGGCCGATGACCCCTTTGGTTCCGGCATGCACATGACTTTGTCTGCTATTCGATCGGCTTCTTGTTCGTATTTATCGTTAGGCTTGCCGATCTTGAGTTTGGCCTGGATCGTTCCGGATTTGCTTAACCTTTGTACTGCCTGGTTGCCAATGGTTTGTTGGAGGTGAAGGATTTCCTCTACGGGGGAATTTATGGATTGATAAAAATTTTCCTTTGGTTTTGTGGAGGAAGAGACCTGGGCCTTTTTTTCCGATTTTTTGGTTAACGTTGCTCGTTCAGCCATTTTTTATTTCCCGTTCTCCTGTTTGTCCCCTATTTCATCATTGGTCATAGGTATTATCATGCTTCTGTAAGTTCAAAATGCGGCAGGTCGTGAAAGTTTTGGTCTTTAACTTCCATATCTCCATCCCAATCAGCCCCGCATCGTATGGGTATGCTCATCATAGCAGCAATCCCTCTGACAATGCCCACAAACATATAAAACCTTCTGGTATCATTCCAGTCAATAGGATAAGGAACTACATCCGCGGCCAAAGATGGCATTTTGTTATGTTTGCTTTGAGGGAATTTTAGTTTGGACCTGCCATCATGATAAGCCTTATCTTGTTCTTCCTGTCCCCTGTGGCCGCATATGACACTGCAGTCAAAATGCTTAATCACCTCATGAAATAGTTTTTGTAAATCCTCATGACATGTTTGCAAATTGTTACTTGATCGTTCTCCAAATTTTGGCATTTTAAGTTACCTCCTTTTATTTCTTAAAGATTCATTTATACTTTCTTACGGAGCTTTTACGCGCAAAATTACCATTGCCACGATGATAAAAATAAATATAATCAATGCAATGATCAATTCATTCATTGTTCAACCTCCTTTTTATTTGATTTTTTGACTTCTGACTGTCCCCCCTTTTTTTTTTCGCGCTATCCCCAGACCCTCTAAAAAATTACAATTCTCCGCCTTCCCCGTACAGTAATGATCGCTCTCGGATAACGGCGCTTGAACTGGAGATAAGTTACCCGGATCGTACCCCCTTGAGGAGTGGGCCAACTCAGAATTCGGGTTGGGGAAAAGTGAACTCGCCAGCTAATCAGCGGGCCGCCGCGTCTCCCCGCACGGAGTCCATACCGTTTCTCCTCAGTAAATTCGCTGATAAATCTATTCGTAGGGCCTGAATATATGGTTCCATCCGGATTTCGTATGTTTGCTGTGGCGGGTACCGTCGAGCCATGCCCGAATGGGGAACCTTTAATCGCAAGGTAGTGATGGCCGAACAGTTCGTGGCCAAGGGAAAGAGGATCCTGATACGCGACGTAACTTCTATTGGCCACGCGGCTAACGGGACCGGTATATCCCGGATGTGCTAAGGCCAGTGCTCTATCCGGTATATGCACACCGGATGCCATCCCATGTGCCATGGCACTAAGTGGAGTCGTTAAGTTCCTTGATACGAGTTGCCCATTGCGATACAAATCATGTGGTGGGCTATTGGAACTCATTGAGAGACGAAGAAGTAGAATCTCAGAAGAAGAGTTTATAATCTCTCGAATCAGACCAACACGGAATGTGTCGTCAAAAGGGCCGGGTCTGCGTCTGTATAAAATCTGATATGGCCGTCTCCCTCGTCTGAATCTAAGAACACGTACATCTCGTGTTGAATACAACCTTCCAAAGTCAGTACGGGTGCGTCTGTCTTGGGCGAAAACGGATCTATTTATAATGTTGGGATTGCCATGGTGTAGATTTACGACTATTCCTCGTTTTTTAAGGTTTTTTTTGAGGCCTTGTCCTGCTTTTTGCTGAGACACAGGTGACGACTCATTTGATAAGACACGGTTTCCTTTATACGTGTATAGTGAATCCAGCATGCGCATGACCCGGTCTGCCATACGATCGGCTTCCTGCTCGTATTTGTCGTTGGGTTGACCGATTGTGAGTTTGGCTTGAATGGCACCGGATTTTATTAATCTTTGAACGTCCTGGTTGCCGATGGTTCTTTGAAGGTGGAAAATTTGCTCCACTGGAGAATCCATAGGTTCATAAAAATTTTCTTTTGGTTTTGAAGTGGAAGAATCCTTCGCCTTTTTTTCTGTTTTAGCTTTTAATCCAACTTTTTCACTCATTTGTTAAGTTCTCTTCTTACCAAGAAGTTTACGACGGTTTTTAGCCACAAAGGCGCACAATGGACACAAAGGTTTCCTCTTCTCGGTCAGCATGTTAAGACGCGACTCCCTTCCTTCCGCCATCCCAACTCGTCCTCGTTGTCTGTTCTTTTTTTTAATAATCTACTCTTATTACTTGATATCTCCATGGAGGGCCATTACCTCCAAAAAACCATTCTGGTTTTGAAGTTGTTCCAAAATTTGTCCATTTTGGATTACCAATTGGCTCACTTTGAAATCTGCTATTTTTTTCATCTTCACTCCTATTGGGATCCAATATTAGTTCTCCTTTTTTTCCCTGATCAGGATCAAGAAACCCAAACCTTACTTTTCCATTTTTTGCAACCGTGCCACTATACTTGTTTATCACTATCGAATGTATTGATTTAGGATGGTTTCCATAATTTTTATGAATATATGCTGTTAATACTCGGACATGAACTGGTTTACCTGAATTTATTCTCTTTATTATGAACTTTTCCAAAGTAAGCAATCGTTTTTTTGAATATTTTAACTGATAGTTTAAATATCTGCCGTCATATAATCTTACTTTTCTACCTCCAAATTTTCTTTTGTACCAATTTGTATCTTTAACTTTAACTTTCTTACTTGCAGTAAATGCTGTTTTTTTACTAGTTCTTATTCTCGTTTTTCCATATCGCATTAATCTCGCTGCCGCCCTACCGCAAGCTTCTTCATCGGATTTGCTCCACCACCAGAAGAAATTTGAATAATTACGTTTTAGGCGTTTTAATGTTTTTCTTTTAACTTTTGGTTTAAGTTTCCCAATAATGTTTCGGTGTATAACAGCAATTGAGATCATAAATTTTTTTGCCTTTTTGTTTATACGTTTTCTTCTTCCTTTTTTTATATAATAGTAAATAGATTTTGTTTTTTTGATTTCATCATTAAGTTTATTTATTAAGTCATCTATATCTGCAAAAGTAGCATATCTTTGCCTTTGTTCAACATCAGCTTTCTTAATAGAAGGTTTCCAATAGTGTTCCCAATAAAAAAGTTGCATCCAATGTTGCCCTATAACAGGAATATTTAAGGTTTTAGTTGGTGTTGAGCTAGTAGGTTGTCTTTTTATTACATTGCCTTGTTGCACCACATGTGTCAATTCATGGGCAAGGAGTTTCTTTCCGGAGGATGTATAAGGGGAATATTGACCGGCACCAAAAACGACATTTTTCCCAGTTGTGAATGCTTTGGCATTGATAGATTTAGCTGTCTCGGTGGCTTTGGAATCCGTATGTAATCGCACATTGCTGAAATCTGTGCCGAATCGGGGTTCGAAATATGAACGGGTGGATTCGGGCAGGGGATGACCGCCGCCTTTTAAAGAATTAACACTAGCTTCGATATTCGAAGTAACTGCTGGTGTCTGATTACTGGTTTGTTTAGCCTGTACCGGTTCTTCCTCCTCCTCTTCCGGCTGACACTGCAATTTGGTCTGAACTTTTTCTTCTTCTTCAGTACCTTGTCGTTGTATTCGCTCTGTTTGAAATGGTTCTTCATTTTCCTCCTTTTCTGCTTGACGCTGCAATTTTGTTTGAATCGGCTCCTCCTCTTCCTCCGTTTCCTTGCGTTGCATTCGTTTTGTCTGAGTCGGCTCCTCTTCTTCCTCTGTTTCCTGCCGCTGTAATTTAGTTTGAATCGGTTCTTCCTCTTCTTCGGCTTCCTGCCGTTGTAACAATTTTCCTTGAACCGGTTCCTCTTCTTCGTCAGCCTGCCGCTGCACCAATGGAGTTATTTGATCTGCCAGCGGTTTGGTTTGAATTCCTTCTTTCTCTGGGCACTCAGGACATGTAGATTCCTGCTGTACCGATGACGAATGACTGTTGACCGATGACTGCTTTGGCTCGCTTATACGCATGCTCATGACCTTGTCTGCTATTCGATCGGCTTCTTGTTCGTATTTATCGTTAGGTTTGCCGATCTTGAGTTTGGCCTGGATGGAGCCTGATTTGATTAATCGTTGTACTGCCTGGTTGCCGAGGGTGCGTTGGAGGTGAAGGATTTGCTCGAGGGGGGAATCCATGGATTGATAAAGATTTTCCTTTGGTTTCGTGGAGGGAGATTTCCCCGTCGTTTCCGATGTTTTGGTTAAAACTGTTCGTTCACTCATTGATTATCCTTTTTACCACGAAGAAAAGAGGAGCCCACAGAACCCACGGAAAACACAGAAAAATAATTCATTTCTTTCATTTCTTGCTCATTTCTTGACTGTCCCCTTTTGCTTTTCCCTCATGTGCTCATTTCTTGACTGTCCCCTTTTGCTTTTCCCTCATGCACCGACCCCGATTCCCGATTTTTTTTCATTTTCTTAATTTTTAGCCTGTGGACGCTGTTGTTGTGCTCATTTCTTGACTGTCCCCTTTTGCTTTTCCCTCATGCACCGACCCCGATTCCCGATTTTTTTTCATTTTCTTAATTTTTAGCCTGTGGACGCTGTTGTAGAATAAGTTCGTATATAGCATCTCTATCGGCCAATCTTTTTGTTTTTCTTAGGTACATTTCCATAGTAGGTTTGTCAACATTGACCTTTTGGCCGGAATCTAAAATCATATCAGCAATTTTGCCGATTGGAGTATTTAGTGGCATATCTTGAGGAACAACTCCTAAAATTGCATTCACTGCAACGAGGTTAAAATAATAATCCCATCTTTTTCTATACCACTGCGTATTCCTCATTTCCTTTAAGCCATACACGATAAATTTTGTACCTTTGACAAGCTCTTCCCATATCCTCTCTTTTGTCCATTCTATTGGAGTATCACGTACATGCATTACGTCGCTAACTAGCTCCCATCCAAAATCAGGCCCTTTTCCCTCGACCCATATCACCTGGCTAATACTAATACCATGCTTCTCAGCAAAATCCTCCATCGCTGCTTTTCTCTCATCAGCCTCGGTAAACGTAGAGGTGATATTTATGTCAACTGAAGACGCACCACTCTGGATATTAATTACTACTGTCACAGTAATTTTTGTTATGTTTGTGGCCGTATATTCATTTCTAAGTACTTCAAAACGCTGTTTGGCTAATTTAATTAGTTGTGTTTCCCGGGACGGATGAACGCCAACCTCACTTAGTAAAGCTCGCACTTTTTCAACACCCTTTTTTACAAATCCTTCACGATCTATGGTCCAAGTATGTGTTTTCCCTCCTCTTTTTATTGACCACCGTGCTTGTTCGGCATCGGTATCGATTCCCAATTCTGCCCCTCTTATCCGCCATGTGTTGGGCCCCATCATACCATCAACCTCGAGATCATTTTCTTTTTGAAATCTCGCTACTCTACAAGCAAAAGCAGCAGACCCGATAGGTTCAGGCCATTCGATACGATCTTTGAAACCAAGTAATCGATTGTAAATCTTATTTTGCTCAATTGCGTAGTCAACATCAATACCTATATCAAGATGGGACTCACCCAGTACTTCACACACATCATCTACCTTAGGAGTCTCATATTCCGACTTCTCTACTGGCTGAGCTACTTCGGCTTTGTCGAGCAGACCAATAGTAGTTGGTCCTACAATGCCATCGCTGACTGCTCCATTATCGGACTGAAAGGCTTTTATGGCGGCATTTGTCTCTACCCCGAAGATACCGTCTGCGCCTTTTTTTGGCAGGTCATAGCCCAATTTCATTAAGAGTATTTGGACTTTTTTAACCGAAGAACCTTTACTTCCTTCTCTTAAAAGAGCTTTGCCTTCATATACAATTTTAAGATTTGGGTCACCTGCAAGAAATGGAGAATTGAGATTGTTTTCGGTATCAATTTTAGACTGAACTCCTTTTGGCGAATGCGGCATCTCTTTTGTCCCATTCCCCTGCTGCACAACATGCGTCAACTCATGTGCTAAAAGGTGCTTTCCGGATGAAGTCCCAGGAGAATATTGCCCGGAACCAAAAACAACATCCTTTCCTTTTGTAAAGGCTTTTGCATTTATTGATTTTGCGGTGTCGGCGGCTTTAGAATCGGTATGTACTCTCACCTGGCTGAAATCTGCACCAAAGCGAGGTTCGAAGTAGGATCGAGTGGAGTCAGGTAAAGGTTGACCGCCGCCTTTTAAAGAATTAACACCGGATTCGATATTCGATGTCACTGCTGGTGCCTGGTTAGGGGCTTGTTTAGCCTGTACCGGTTCTTCTTCTTCCTCTTCCGGCTGACGCTGCAATTTGGTTTGAACAGGTTCCTCTTCTTCTTCGCCTTCCTGCCGTTGTAATAATTTCGTCTGAACCGGTTCTTCCTCTTCTTCGGCTTCTTGCCGTTGTAACAATTTTCCTTGAACTGGTTCCTCTTCTTCGTCAGCCTGTCGCTGCACCAATGGAGTTATTTGATCCGCCAGCGGTTTGGTTTGAATCCCTTCTTTCTCCGGGCATTCAGGGCAAGTAGATTGCCGCTGAACCGATGACGAATGACTGTTGACCGATGACAGCTTTGGCTCTGGCATACTCATGACTTTGTCCGCCACTCGATCGGCTTCTTGTTCATATTTGTCATTAGGTTGACCGATTTTGAGCCTAGCCTGGATGGTACCCGAGTTTATTAATCTTTGCACTTCCTGATTACCGAGGGTTCGTTGTAGATGAAGAATCTGACCTGCAGGTGAAGACTTGGTTTTTGGGAAAACTCTCTTTTTTGTTTTTGAAAATGAAAGTTTTCCCTTTGAGCCAGGCGTTTTTACTTTTATTTTAGCTCTTTCACCCATTTTTAGACCTCCTTAATCTTTTAAGTACTCGACAAGTTGGGACTAAAAGTGCCTAAAGTTAAGGGGGCAATATAGGCCCGAGCGCCATATACCTTTTAGCTCTAAAAGGTACCGCGCCTTTGGCGCACCACAACTTTAGGCACTTTAGGCACTTCCTACTTTAGGCACTTTAATTGCTTTAAGCTCCACTCCATGCTCACATGCATCCGCTTCTACAGTGAGTTACCGGCGGTAACATGTACTTTTTTGTCCATATATTAATTTTCATTGACTTCCTCCTTTATTTACCCCCTTATAATTAATTCCTCCTTTGTGTTTTGTTTAAGTTTTACCTTTTTCCGGCAATTTCCATTTTCTCACAGCTATCATTTGTTTAAGCAATCCGAACCAGAAGGGAGAACCCATTGCTATAGCCAATGCAGTGAGGAACAGACCGATAATTTTGAAAATCACTCCCCTGGTACCAACGGGAAGTCCAGTAGGAACTTTATCAGTGGTTTGATCAAAATCCCACCCGATGGGCAAACCCAATTTTGAAAGTCTCTCTACTAGCTCTTCAGCCATCTCTACTGGAGAATCAGATTTCATATCAGTAGAAGTCTCTTTTTTGGCAAGTTCGGCTGCTGCCGTCACAAAGGTATCGCGCATGGCTTTTTGCTGATGTATACCTCGTGCAATCATAATGGTATCGATATTAAAGCCAGCGCTTATTATAATGGCAATAATAAATATGATGATTCTGGCTTTCTGTTTGTACCAGTTTGACATTTGCTCCATTGAATCATCAAACCATGCCTCAAATTCCTGTCGAACTTTTGCAATTGCATCTTCAATTCGGTCTGTTTCTGTTTTAGCAGAATCAACGATTGCCTTTAAAATATGTCCGTTTTTGTCATTTTCAAGTTTATTAATCCCTCTTTCCAAATCTAAAAGCACTTTCCGTCTATAAATTGAACTATCCCTACCGATCTTGATTTCAGCGGTTCCTGCGGATTTAATTAGGACATCGGATAAAGCGGTGGAAAAGATTTTGGGACTTATATATGATGGCCTACTATATCTTCTCAATAATCGATCCAACAATGTCCGGCGGGTGATACCTCTAATAAGAGGATGAGCATAAAGCATTTCCGCTAATTTTTTGTTATTTAGAAGATCGGCAATCCTATCTTGAAGAGCAGCAGCCCGCATATCAAACAACCGGGATATCCACTCATTAATGGCGGAACAGGTCAAGCTGCACAATAAATAAACAAATACCAAACCGATGCCAACTTCAAGAATGTTAGAATCAAACATAGTTACCTCCTTTTAAATAATTCGTGTTAATTCGTGTCATTGGTGGTTAATTTCTATGCTCTCAAAATGACTAGAAGGTCATAGTCACCGGATTTACCTTTGTGAAAAATTTGAACACGATCCGTATGTAATCGAATTTCCACTTCTGGTGACGGATTACAATCAATCACTTTCCGCCAATAACGATCCGGGTCATCCTTATCAGGATACCATCTATACACATCAACCACGGGATAACGTCCAAGGAAATCATATTGAATCTCTACGCTGCTTTTCTTTTTGAGATGAACGTTATCCTCTACTTTATAAAAAGCTGTCTCCGGGACCTTATGGGGATTTTCAAAATCAGATAAATGACAGGCTATTTGCTGCCAGAGGAGTTTGTTGTTGTAAACGAACGATCTGTACGTTGTGGTTTCTCCCAGATCAATTTCTAATTCGCTATTGACTGCTGCGAGGAAAACCTTTTGGTTTTCAGGGTCTTCGGGACTATTACATGACTGAGTTAACCTTTCATCTACCCATTTTTTCATTTCAGCAAGCGCTTCTTCCCTATTGGGATTTTCAAAAGGTTCCTCCGGGCAAGTAATGGTATCAATTGGAGGAGGACTTTCCGAGGCAATCACCTCAAAGGCTTCAACGATCTTGTTGGGACGACAGACCACCTCTTCGCAGCTTGATACGTTTGATACGGTCTTAACCATTTCATCAGGCCACGGTTTGTGCTTTAAGTATAAGTATGTGAAAGTACCAACATCCCTTTTGGTTAATGGAACACTCTCTTCTTTGGATTCATTGGATACGCAAACAATTGTTTTACTATCATTGGGAACGACAATTTCGTTCCCACATAAGTCAAGAGCCACACCGCCTTTGGCAAATGTGATTTCTATCTCGCCCTGTTTCTCCTCGAGGGAGAGGCCGCTGATATCAAACCCGCAGACAATGCCGGGTCCGAAGACCAACCGGTTGAGCAGGTGGCGTTTGCCGTCCAGGTATTCCTGCTCGGTCTTGAAATCTTCCACAGACATTAATTTGCCGTAAAAATAGTTATTTTTTTGAAACTGTTGGAGTTTGCATCCATTGTTATATTCTTTACAATCAGACATTTTTAAACCTCCTTTTGGTTTTTTATGTTAAACCCGGCATCTTCTCCATCGGAAAGCATGGTGTCCCTGCCGATGAGAGAAAACACGTCCAGGATAAATTCCGGTCTGGTAAGTTTGGTGTTGACGCCCAGGTAGGTGTGCATATCAAGATAGAACCAGGGTATAAGTACTGCCACACAATGACAGGTATGGGCGGGTTTCCAGTTCTCTATGATTCGCCTTATCGTATCCAATGAACTACCTGTAAGCGCCTCGGTTTTTAAAAGAACAGTAAAACAGGATTGGCTCTCTCCATATAAAACATCCCACAGGAGGAGGGGTTCTTTGGTTTCTTTACTGCTTTCCCCTATCTCAGTGAAGGTATCTGCAGGTGGAGCAAAGAGGCGGACATCTTCTCCGGGTTCCTCCTCATGATCGTTTAATCCTAAATTAACCGTGTTTTCCGATTCCCGGGTGACATGGATTTTTTCAATAATACAGGGTTTTTGGCCGGTATAGATTTCCAGTATTTCTTCCAGGCCATTTTTGGTTCCCTTTTTTTTGTAAAGTTCGACTGCGCGTGAAAGAAACGTTCGCCACCGCTCTTCTCCCCAGGTTTCATCGTAAATGGCTCCCAACCACGTGGAGAGCCACGAAAGAAACTCAGAAGGCGTCTTTTTAACATCCAATTTTGCCGGAACTTTTTCAATTTCTTCTTCAAGTCCATCCTGGAGGGTTTGAAAAATCGACAGGAATCGTTCCAGGAACTCTTTGCTGGCAGGGTCTTCCTGGTATTCTGCCGGGAGGTAACGCAGGTACGACAGGCGGGGGTAATCGATTCGCATCCGGGTGACTGTGGGGCGAACGGTTTTTTCAAAGGTTGACAATTCTATTTTTAACCAGAGATATCTACCGGCACCTTGCCGGAAAAGCATATCTTCGGTATTCTTTTCCGGTCCATTCCATGAGATGATATCTTCAACACATTCGACCTTTTCCTGTGTCGATTTCTCATCATGAGAGAGGCAATCCTCGATTTTTTCTTTTAAATCGTCATCATCCGAGGCATAATAATAAATTTCCATGGTGGTTTTTGGCGGTAAATCCACGTTTAATTCCAACCGGTGCCACCGGCACTCCTGGATGCCGCTGTCCAGGGTTTTTGAATAATAAGTGCCTTTCTCTTTTGTAAATATTTGCTGGGTGTCAAAGAAGGCAATTCCCTGGCTGGCTGCAGCAAAAAGATTCCCTCTGGAATCGCTGGCAAATCCCTGGATGGTCCCTGAAAAATCTGGAATTGATATGGCTTCGATATAACTCCCATCCGGGTCCAATCGATGAATACCCCCTGTGTTGGAATCAACGAGATATATGCTTCCATTGCTATCGATGGTGATAAGAGAGGGTTTGAAATCTTCAGATATCCTGCTAAAGTCTCCAACAAGCCTTAAATATTTCCCCTGGTTTGTAAAGGTATGAATCCCGGGAGAAAAACGGTCAATGATGTAAAGATTATTCGCTGCACCAACCGCCAATCCAACAGGATCTTGCAGGTGGGTTCTATCCACAAAGTCTGAAATAATATTACCGTTTATATCATATGCAAAAATTTTAGTGGTTTTGCTGCCTTTTTTATCAAGGAGAAAGAGGTGATTTTCTTTATCCGCAGCGATATCTACCGGCTCCTTAAGAGAATCTATAATATATTTATATTTAACCTGGGAATCTTCCTTTGAGAAGGCCTGGACCCGTTTATTCCCGGCATCCAGCACCCACAGTATTGATGTATTGATGATGATTCGTTTGGGATTTTTAAAGGTACCAGGGTCTGAACCATGCCCTCCGATGTCCGGGATTTGTTCCAGGTACCTGGTTCCTGGTGTATAACGATACAGTTGGTATGACTCTTTATCGATAAAATAAATCTCCCCGCACGCATCCACTGCCAGGCAGCAGGGCTGGGCGGCTCCTTCTATTTCCCGGAACCAATGCTTAAAGGCTGGCATTGGATAAAGGGCTGTGCCGCCCTTTTCCAATATCTCCAGGCGATAGCATAGACCACTTTCCCATTGGGCTCTGGTCTTTATTATTTGTGTTTTTTTTTCTTCCGGTATCATTTTTACCTCTATATCTATATTATATGATTTCCAGTTGATGTTCCCCGGAAAAGATCAACGCTTCAGGGTCAATCTTAACGACACCCTTTTCTATGGTAACGTTTCCATCGGCATGGATTGAGACACAGGATGCATAATCCACGCCTTCAACCTTATCAATGACCTGGTAAATTTCCGATGGGTAAACAGACCGTCCAAAGGGCCACCCTTCCCGGTCCGGTCCTCCTTGTAAAGGACTTAAGAACTCTTCCAATGCCTTGTTCACCCGGTTTTTTACTTCGATGGAACTGCTTATTTTCTTTTTACGAATCTTGCAGGTTACGGAAATCTTCACATATTCAGGACCGATGATATATAAATCAGTTGTAATAAGCCGGAATTTGTCCAGGTGATTACAAAGGGTTCGGAGAAATCCCTTACCTGGTTTTGGGGTATCCGTTCCCTTCCTGGAAAAAGGAACAATCACGACGGTAACGGCGCCGTAGACAGGGTTATTGGGAGAACCGGGGATATAATTCGGGATGGATTTTGCCCGGGCAACCCTTATCCCTGGCGCATCGAGGGCCAGTTGTTCAAAGTCATCCGAAGTGACTGCCCGGTAAGGGATTTTGAAATCTTTTCTTGCCTGTGCTTTTGCTTTTTCCACTGTTTCAGCGTCTTTACCTCCGGAAGCCTTTGCCAGGTTCTTCACCGAGTCACCTTCATATCCTTTCACTTCAAAGTTTTGTAATTTGGGGATATTTCCCCTTGTTCCCAGTGTCGTTTTATATGAGACTCGTATGAGTCTCCATTTTTGAGGGATACGGCCATTCATGCCGTTTCCAAAAATAATTTCACCTTTCTCCGGGTTGAATATATAGTGCGGGTCATCTGGGCCTGAGGACTCAAAGTCCTCTTTCATCTCCCATTTCTCCCATTCACTGTTTTCTCCCTGCACCTGGACTTCGAGGCTTCCCCTGATAGCCGGACTTTTTTTCAGGATTGCTATCTGGCCAGGGAAGCCGTCTCCTTCTCCCAGGATTTCGTTTTTCACGGTTTCAACCTGGAAAGCAGGTACTGTATTCAGTAGTATCCTGTTGATTACGGGTATAATTTCATATTTCCCTGCTTTCAATCGGCAGCGTATCCAGTAGAGATTATCTCCTTTATCCATTTCTAACGGAGCGGTGAATAGTAAGCTGCCACTTTTATTCAACGCCCATGTGTCATCCTTATTAATATCCAAAGGCTTCCATTCGTCAGCAGCCAGGTATTCCCAGGCCAACTGCACGGAAACCGAAACCGGGGGCGGCTCATGCCCGGGTCTTCCTTCTCCAACAGGAGGAAGATCTCCCTCGAACAGATCGATAAAGAGGTGAATCTCTTTTCCCTCCAGGGGTCTATCAAATCCCAATAGAAGTTCAGCTCCCACAGGGGCGCTGTCACCAAAGGGGGGAAAATACATATCCTCTTTTTCATTGGCAGTGGTATTGTCGATGATTTGTGATTCCGAATCCACCATGGTTATAACGGATTTGAGTGTCAGGGGAAGGAGGGTCACCGCTTCTTTGGCCTCAAAGACGATACGTTCCAAGCCTATGGTGGTGGTCATCTGTTTACCTGCATCAATCACTTTTTCCTCGGAGGCATTTTCAAAGGTAATATTGACGTCAGCAGGTTGAGCATCCAATGGAGGAGCTCCCACCAGTTGGAGAAATTTTTCATAATGAGTATCGGTAACCCGGTTCAAGTGGTATATCTGCATTTCTGCCAACCAGGCAAAAAGATCGATAAAAGTAATGCCCGGGTCATGGAGATTGTGGTCGGTCCATTGAGGAGCATAACGGGATATCAGAGATCGTGCCTCTTCCACTAACTTTTCAAAGGTTTTATCATCCAGATCAGGAATTTGTAATCCCATAATATTACCCTCCTTCTTTCACTTGAAGGTTAATCGTATGTTCTCCGTTTGACACCAGAGAATCTTCATTAACCTCCACTATATTTTCTTCACAGGGTTCTCCGTTTAGAATAAATGATAATTCTTCCACATGGTCAACGCCCTCGATATCTTCCAGTAATGCGTAAACATCGGATGCAGGGACGTATCGACCAAAGTCCCACCCTTCTCCATTGGCTCCGCCGGTGAGGGGATGGAAAAAAGCGTCCAGTTTTTCCCTGGCTGCGCGTTCCACATGGCCAGCCGCATCAATGGAATTCACAAATATCTGCACGGAAACGCCGATCCTTGAATAATCAGGACCATTGACATGGATTTGGTGAGCAGCCGAAAGGGTATTGGAACTATGAGCTTCCAGGTATTTTTTTACTGTTCTGATTAATTGGGGTGATGGCTGAGGCTGTGCATCGGGCACATCCGGGACAATAATGATGGAGATCCAACCAACGGCCTCCTGCTTTTTATTTTTGGTATTTGGAAGGCACCTGGCTTTTACAATTTTCCTGGAGGCCTGTTTGGCTATCCATTCAAAATCCTCCGGTGTGACGGCCCGGTTTCGATGGTTGATGATTGCGGGTCCGATTTCCAGCATCTCATCAAGGGTGGCAGTATCTGCGCCTCCGTCTGCTGCTGTGGGATTTAAAACACTGTCAACACCGGCAACCGCAGACTTTAAGGTTTTTATTTCTCCAGCCCCGACATTTCCCGCTGAACCACCACCTGCCTGATAGGAAAACACCTTAATGTTATTCTCCCCTGCCTGGGGTATCATACCATTAACGCCATCCCCAAATTGAAGGAGCCCGGTGGCAGGGTCTAAAGTATAATGTCGGTCTTTGTCAATGGAATCGGAAAAATCCGGTACTTTCGTCCACAGAACCCAGTTTTCCACCACTTCTCCTTTTTCATCCTTTACTTCCTTTACAGCATCCTCTTCCCCGACTTTTATGAGGGCCTCTTTTTCCTCCCTGGAGATGGTCTCACATACCCGGACTTCTTCTCCTTTTTGAACCGGGAAGTTGAGGAGTGTAAACGCCTGGTTGGGTTCACCACTGCTGGAGCCCAGTATCTCGTCTTCTACGGTCATTCCCTGGAGTGCCCATGTGGTGTTGGGATAAATCCCTCGCAAACGAGGCATCGGGTCATCCGTATCTCTAACAAAACCAGCCTTTAACCAGTACAGGTAATGTCCGAAAATAGATTGGGCGGAAAAATCGGAACTTCCTATAAATTCCAGGATATCTGCTTTAATAAGTGCTTCGGTATAATCGTTGCAAATCATCTCTTTCCAATCTTTTTTCCTGCTGTAGCGCCACTCCGACTTTGGGTTTCGGTCTTCTCTAAATTTAAGTTCCTGGGTATCGAAAAATATTTTAATTGGGCCTCCTTTAAAGAATTTATCAAATCCCAGGTAAAGGGTTTCCTCTTTTTCTTTCAACCTTAAAAAAGGTGAAAAATGTTTATCAGCGGTTTTAACTTCATCGGTACACACACGATACTCAAGATTATTATAAGCCAAGCATTGTTCAGGGAATTGTTTTTCTTCATCGGAATATTTGTAGGTGATGGTCAGGCTGGTGATTTTCGGGGGTCTGATGGTATTTTTAGTGGAGATCAATTGTTGTTCGCCGAGCTCTATCTCAGAAAGAGAAAAGGTTTCTTTCCCGTAATCGCCTCCGACCAGTCTTGCTCGAATCCAGTAATTTTTTTGACCTGCCACTTCGGTCTCTGCGATATTCCTTTGAATTCTAAAGGAAATGGTCCCGTTTTTTAGAAGATTGGAAGTAAGATCGGTGATCTCCCTTATGACGACCCACCCCTTGCTATTCCAGTACTCCCAGGAGAGGGTAGGATTTAGAGCCGTCTCATACGGATCTTTATATTCGTTCCATATTTTTTTACCATTATATAATCTAATGGCCTTTTCGATAATAAAATTCTGAGTGCTGGCTGAGAAGATACTATACGTACCATCTAACCCATACTTTACAACGAAGGGAGAGAATGTGAGTTTTGAGTTTCCCGGTGTTCCATGTACTCTCCACCCATTGTTTTCTGTTTCTTCCATATTCCACTCGTATAAAGAATCGTCCTCACCTATAATGAATACACATTTCTCATAAGGTACACCACCCTCTGAGCCAATAATTCCATGGGGATCGGAATCAATTGCTTTTTCTTCTCCATTTTCATTTTTTGGTTTTCCATGAGACTCTTCCCAATCTTTGGTTTTTGTATCAAACTCCCACAGTTCACCATCATCCCCTTTTACGAATACGACGGCATAGTAATTATCACCTTCTGAATAAATCCCGGCAAAGGGACGTGAACCTACTTCCACAGAACCGGGATCAGGCGATCCGTAATCGGTTTTCCAGTCGTCTTCATCAATGGTACCTGCCTTGCATTCCAGTTCATATAAATTTCCATCATCTCCTTTTACAAATACCTTTGTTTTTTCACTTTTACTAAAAGGATCAACCCCTGCATAGGGTGACAAGTCGATTGATGTGCCATCTGGCTTCCCGTGATTAATCCATTCCCCTACGGTGTCATCTTCATAAGGTTTGCGATAAAATTCATGAAGATTCCCCTTTGAGTCGGCAATAAATACTGAAATTTGTTGATTTATTTTATCAAATACTGCTGCAGGGTCGGATTGAAGCGAAATATCGTCACCTGGAGGCGTATCGTGTTCTATCCACTTCCATTGCTTACCGTTATGAAAAAGTTCAACCAGTTTACCCTCTTCAGTCCTGACAAACACATAGATATTATAACCATCATATTCAACAGCAGGAATGGACCCCTTTGCAACACTACTTGACGAGGGGAGTCCATGGTCTATCCAGTCCGGTTCCTCACCAGGAGCAGAATGAGGATTAATGGTCACCTCCACCAGTCTTCCGTAAGTCCCCCTGGCAAAAACCTTTATTTTCTCTTCTTGAAGAACATCAGTAACCATGATCGCTGCGGGGGGACCAACGATCCCCCTGGGTTCCACTTCAACATTAAAGATGACCTCTGCCCCTTTCTTGGAAAATATCTCTTGACTGGCAATGGAAAAGGTGTCAAACCTTCGGGGTTCTGTTCCAAATGGATTGAAGGACTTCGTAATATCAAGATCAAGAGGAATATCATTATTAAATGCCTGATCCGGGATAAGTTTATCTCTCGCCAGCTCAGAAGAGCTGACATTCAATTTAATTTCCTTCAACACAGGCAATTGGGAGCTCTCATCCTCATTAACATTATTCGGTAAATTATCTTTTACTCGGCACCGGATCCATCGGCTCTCCTGGCCGTTAATCTCCTTTTCCTTAATCTCCCCTTCTATATCTTTAACAAGCGTGATGACTCCATCCGTGCTAAGCCCATTGGTTCCATAGACTTCACTATTAAAACAACGCCAATCTTCCCCTTCTTCACCTTCTTGCTCGCCCCAGAACTCCCATAAGAGTTCAGCAGTGGGCATCACGCCCGACTCAATCACGAAGTCGAGGCTAAAGGTCGCTTTGCTTTTGACGTTAAAAACATCCTTATGACCAATGTATAGACTGTGTTCCTGCATGTTCTTACCCTCAAAAAGGGCAAATTCTGTCAGCTTCTCCACCGATGTACCGGTACCGAAATCATTTTTTAGGCTGTGGGTAATGGTGACGATTGTCCCTGAAATGGCGGAAATAACGATATATTCTATATTTTTATCGTCTTCAATCTTTAGAAAATCACCCTCTTCTAGCTCGGTCACATGGTCCAGTTGAATGTTTTTGTCCCCTCCTTTAGCAGGTGAAACCACTTTATATGTAGGTGGGGTTTGGCCTGGAACCTCTCCCTTAAGGAATGGGGGGGGAGGGATATAAATTGCATCATCATTTGGGGCTATGCTTATCACCTTTTTTAACAAACCGGGAACGGCCAGGAGTTTTTTCTCTGTTTCAAAAGGTTGTTCCTCACGCTCGTCTGTGGCATCAGCAGCACCTTGCGTCCGGGGGGGAATCAATATCTCTTTCTCGGTTCCGTCGGAAAGTGTAAAGGTCATGGGCACCCTGGCAGATTGGGCAGGTAACAGTCGTATTCCCAACATATCCAGGAAAGCAACAAAATTTTTATACGGAACCTGGTTGAGACGGTTAATGACATTACCGGCAATATAAGAAAAAATTTTAAGAAGTGCAGTACCGGAATCTGTTTCACCTCTCCTTGCCCCTACCCTTTCCGGCGTGTAAAAAGGGGTCAACTGCATGAGCTTATTCAACAGGTCGTTGAATTGCCGTTTATCTATCTTTGGAGGTTGGGTTTTCCTTTTATTCATTTTATCATCCCTCTTTTAAATAAAACGGGTAGACCAGGTTAAAGCGGTTATTGGTGGTCCTGACTTCATATTCGATGTTTATCATCAGGATTCCCTCTGCTGCTTTTTCCGACAGTGTCTCCACCTTTAATAATTTAATCCTGGGTTCCCATATGGTCAATGCTTCCCTGACATTATTTTCAATCAACATGAGGTTGGAGGTATTGAGAGAAGCAAACACATAATCGTGAATACCGCATCCAAAGTCTGGTCTCATCACCCGTTCCCCTTTGGATGTGCTCAATATGATCCATATGGCTTCTTTTATATCTTCTTCATATTCTGACATGGCGATGTGTCCTTCTGGATCCACATTTACCGGGAATTTCCAACCTCGTCCTAAAAATTCTTTTGCCATTTTATGTGCCTCCTAACCACCTTTTTCCTTCTTACCATCGATGTCTGCCATCCACCCGTTTTCCTTCTTGGCGGGGTTGTATAACCCCGCCTTCATTCTTGCTCTATGCTCCATGATGCTATCCTATCAATACTGTTGGACATCCCATTGCAATGGAATTGGGAGGTCCGTTTTCCACGATCATATCCCCCTGGCGAGCTGCCGGGAGATTGTTGATCAGCACAGTGGTACTGCCCATGGCCACCACCCCTCCTACATGGGGGATTGGCGATGGAGCAGCCGGTATTTGCTGCGGACATGTATGAAAATCCAATGTGGCTCGCCATGCAGGCATCCCACCTATTAATACATTGGTGCTGCCGGGGCCCGGGCCCAACGGCGTCCCATGACTGGTCATATCTCCAACTCTTGCTGCAGACGGCATGTTTACCTCCAAAAAACAAAATGATGAATGATGAGTGATGAATGATGAAAGGTACTCTGGGTTTGATAAATCAAACCCCTACCATGACCATGAATTGTTTTATGATTTGGTAGTTTGCCACACATCTTTATTATAGGTTGCGGATGCCATCCGCTTTTTTGATGTCGTTTAATCTTCATCATTTTTCACTCATCATTCATCATTATTAGTTTATCTTCACGGGCATTCCCTGAAGCGTTAAAACAGCACTGGATTTAACGGTCAATGAACCTGTGGCCTCTATTTCCACAATATTGCCCTTGATTTTAAGCTGGGCTGCACTTTCAATATTAATGGAATTTTGGACCGAATCGATTACCATCTTGTTACTTCCTGTTTTATCTATTATTTCGATTTTCTCCTGTCCGGCAGAATCATCAAGAACCACTTTGTGACCGGCCTTTGTATGGATTTCTAATTTTTCTTTTTTCTGGGTGGAATTATCATCAAAAATAATTTCATGGCCGCTCCTGGAGGTAATTTTCCGAATATTGTTTTTTCCATCGGCATTTCCTTCCGGAGGTTTGGCCTTGGGATTCCAAAGCGCCCCGATAACATAAGGACTGTTTATATCCCCATGCTCAAATGCCACCAATACTTCATCTCCAACTTCGGGCAGGAAAACAGTACCACGATCTGCCCCGGCCATCAATACGGCAATCCGGACCCAGCCGGTTTCATTGTCATCCGACAGCCAGGGGAACTTTAATTTTACCCGTCCCAGTTTGTCCGGGTCCTTGTTATTGGTCACAATCCCGGCAGTCACACCAGGGACCTGGTATACATTTCGATCTTCTTCGGTTAACGCATCCAGGATACTCATGTTGCATTCCTCTTAACGGTAATGCGGGTTCGATACCCGCTGTTATTGACTGTATGGGTCGCACTTCTCACATAATACTTCCCGGTGAAACGCTTTCCCATTTTCAAAAACTCGATACAAACCCCGGCCCTGATCTCCGGGATACCGATAATTTCGGCATCTCCTCCAATATATTGGTCACTTGCCTTGTTCAACACGGCCCGTGCAACGGCATTGGCATGGTCTTTGGAAGAAACAATGACGTTAGAAAGCACTCTTTTAACGCTGCCGTGGCGTTTGGTCACCACCTGACTGCCGGTTGTTTTTTTATCTTTTTCCTGGGGCCGTTCATCCCCTGCTTTGGCCCTGCCAATAATGGGTTTGGTAGGGTCTTTTGGATTATGCCCCCTCACCTCCACCTCACCGTATAGTTGAGCAGTGTTCAAATTGGGACGAAAACTAATAATATCTTTTCCCAATTCAAGGGTCATGATCTCCCCTTCCTCATCCGCCGGTTTTTTGAAGTACACGGTGTCACCATCGATTTTGAATTGATACCCCACCTCTCCAGCCAATTTTTCCAGGAAAGTAAAATAACTCATATTGTTATCTTTATGAATGGGTTGTTCAACTTTCTTTGTTTTATCCACTTCGATGAGTAGCTTCGCCTCATTGGCAATGGTTTGGGCAATTTCGCTGTAGGATTTTTCCTTAAACGTTCTGGCAGGCGATTTTCGCTTTATATAGTCGTACGACAGGTCCTGGCCTCTCACGCTCAGGGTGGGAGTTTCACCGGCAAAAAAACTGGGCTCCAGGCTGGTAATATTCCCCTCCATCAAGGTCGGTAGGGAACTGCTGTAACCAATCTTAATGGTCACTTTGTTCCCCACATCAAAAAGATCAGCATCCAACCATTTGAATTTCTCTGTTTTCATATCGTAATCATCGTACAGTGTAATGGAGAAAGTGGCGCCTTCATCCAATTTTTCCTCTACGGTCAGGTCGATAATGGATTTGGAGACATTGAGGGGCAGTTTTTTTCCTTCTATTACTACCTCGAATTTCGGGGCATAAAAACCAGAGTATTTTTGTGATAAATTTTCCAATGCCACTTTTTCTTCCTCCTTTACTTTTTCACTCCTCTTTCTTTACCGGTATGGCCAGTTCCTGCCCTGGGATTAATAGGCGTGGGTTATTGATTTTGTTGGCCTCTGCAATCTCCCTCCAATCCGCCGGGTCTCCATACTCCTTGGCTGCGATGGACCAAAGGGTGTCACCCTGGGTGACCACCCAACGCTTGGATATATCAGAGGAATGTAAATCCAGTTCCTGGACCTGGACATCCACTTCTTTATATTCCTTTAAAGTAACACTCAATGTTGCTCTCACCGGGATGCCTTTAGGGAGAAACATGGTAAACCTTTTAGACACCCTATCAATAATGCATTGAAAAACATAGGCTCCCCATATAAATAAACAAACAGGAGGAGCATGGAGCTCGGAATCGATATCCATGAGGCCCTTTGCAGCATCCGGCAGATTGCTGAGCATACTCCCTGCATCCCAGCCAGTTATCCGATCGGTGAATAGTCGCACATCTGTTCCTTCTTCATAGGTATCGAAAAACAGGTCCATTGAAATGGAGCGCGAGTTTCCCCTGACAAACTGCAAGACCGAGGAACTGAGACCGGGAATATTAGTCTCGGCAAATTGATTGCTCTTCTCCACATTAAACTCAGTGGGATTAAATAAGAAAGGAACAACCAATGACGGGTTATCCTTCCTGGTTAAAAAGGCTTTTACTAGCATTACCATCCCCTCCTTTCTTTCTCAATTCTTATTTTTCTCTCCATCATCCGGTACACCTGGTCGGTTAGTCGATCGAGATCGATCGTCGGTTTTTGAGAGATTTCCGAAGGATCATGCAGAGAAGGTTCTTTAACGGCGGTCGATTTCCTTTTAAAATTAGAATCCGATAATTCTACTTCTTTCAGGTTTTTTCCCAAACCGTTATCAGGTTTCTCTAGATCGGTTACCTCTCTCTGTGAAGGATTCAACGGATTAAAATAAAAAAAATCAGTGAACCCTTTAGTCGGGAACAATCGATGGGTATTTTCTGGTCCAGGCTGCCTGGCGGCTTCGGATATAGATTTTGATTCACGGTAAATATGGCTTATATTACCTATCCCTGGATAAGTAAGTGAAGGTACTGTGTGATAAAAATCGCTTCTTTTCATCATCTTCATCATCATCAATTGAGGTAATACAGTTGCCGTTCGATGTGTCATGAGCACTCTTTCCTTTGAATGAATCAGCATGCTTGAAGTTTTCGACGCCCCCAGGTATGTTCGATAAATATTCTCAGGATCAGCAGGGGATATTGATTGCCCTGGAATTGTCTTTTGCCTTTCTGACATATGTTCTGATTTCTGATCAATATTACTCTTATGACTTATTTCGAACCGCGGGAGAACAGGTGGCGTTGGGGTTGGATGAGTCATTTTACTTAAAAAATGGATTTTTTCGATCATATCCCGGGCAGGAGATGCAGCAGAGGGAGGAGATATACGCAACAATAGATTGATTAAGAAAAAATGTCGATGGTGATTAACATGATAATTCTTATTTTCCTGGAGAATGTTTATGTTTTTTAATAAACGGTACTTAAAAAGTGGATTCTGATCCTGTAGATTGAAGAGGAAGAAAAGCGATGGGAATTTAAACCGCGGCTGTCTAAAGCAGTTGTACTTATGGGTAATGTATTTGAAAAAACCTATGTCAATCACTGAAATAGTCATTTTATCCCTTTTTAATCCCATGGTGAACCAATTCCAGGGATTCAACAGCCACGGTACTGCCGTCGGCTTTAAAATCCGGACCCGACCATTTGACAGGAAATGCCTCTTCAAATGTCCACCGCCATTTTTCTTCTCCCTGGAAATCATAAAGAATAATCCGGCCGGCTTTACGTTTTATTTTACCGTCGACAGCATCCCTGTGCCATTTCCAGAGAACATCGGAATCTGTAATCCCCCGTTTCAAGACAAGACTTGGGTATTTGGTTACTTTTGGCATCTTACGTACAAAGTCATTGACACCGCCTTCGCGGTAATCTTCGGTCTCTATTTCTACCTGCAGGCCGGTTACATCCGAGAAGCCGGCGACAATAATATCATCGATTTCCAATTGAAACTTGAAACTTAAATAGGGATCATCCCTTTTTCCATTACTCATTTTATTTCTTTATCTCCTCATTTCTTCACTTAATTTCTTGTTTATCTTGCTAATCTCCTCGCACCATTTTTTTCTCTGGTTGTGAGGCATCTCCATAACCTCGTCATGGTTCCAGTGAAAATAATAGGCGATGAAGGCTACCTCCTTGTACAGATGCTCAAGGGGGTAGCCTGTCATCCCCCCGGCGAAAAAATCTCCTTTTCAAACGCTTCCCCGCATTTGGGGCACTTGACCTTCATCAAAACATTCCCGTCTCCATTGATGGTCTTGTAAAACTCCTGAAGATAGGTTAAATCACCCACAAAGAGTTTCTCAATAACTCCCGGGTTGATACTCTGGAGTTCACCCAGTTTTGAGATGACCCGTGAGAGTAAAATGATGGTCAAGTATGCGGGATTGGTTTGAACCCTTGGGTCTTTCATGGGGAGAATTTCATCGGCAGCCGAGGCCAGGCGCATAACACCCTTTTTATGAAGCGTGCCATCATCGTCCACATACCCTTTAGGCAGTGTAAAATCATATTCTGTTTGTAATACCATGATTCATTTCCTCCGTTTTTACTTTGGATTTGTACCGAACGCGATAAATCGTGCCCAATGTCTCTGCCCTATTAACTGACTCTTTTCATACCTTCATGGGCGATTTCCAGGGTTTCAATTGCAATATCGGTCCCCTTGGCATTGAGGTCTGGTGCATCGTATTTAGTGGGCCATGCTTCCACAAATTCCCATCTTGATTTGGAATTCCCCTCTTCATCCAATACAACAATGGCCATGTTTTTCCTGGCGTCTTTCATTTTTCCTTCTTCCACGGTTTTTCTCCATTTGTACAGTTCCATGGAGTCGGTAATGCCCCATTTTAGGGTCACATTGCCATACTTTATTAATCCCGGGATTTTCCTAACCGTGGGTGCTTCGCTTCCCTCACGGTATTCGATAGGGTCCTGGGCCGTATCCGGGATAGTCGCTTCACTAAAACCGGCCTGGGTAATGCTGTCAATTTCCACCAGGAATCTCATATTCCTGTAAGGATCATTTCTATCTGGCATTGTTTACCTCCTTGTTTTATCTCATTAAAAATTAGTAATTGGCAATTGACAATTGATACTTGACAATTAACCAACTACTCCGCAATTTCCGATCCGCCCTGCCACTGGGCAATACGGAAGATGACAAATTCCGCGGGTTTCACAGGAGCCACACCGATCAACACAATCAACCGACCGTTATCAATATCATCCTGTGTCATGGTGGTTCGGTCGCATTTGACAAAAAAGGCCTCTTCCGGGGTGGTACCCATCAAAGCGCCGTCTCGCCACACCCGTGTTAAGAACTGGGTAATGGTTTGAATCACCCTGGCCCACAGTTTTTCATTATTGGGTTCGAACACCACCCACTGGGTGCCTTCCTCGATGGATTCTTCAATATACAGGAATAGACGACGAACATTGACGTATTTCCACAATGGGTCACTGGATATGGTTCTTGCCCCCCATACCCGGATTCCTCTCCCACGGAAAGATCGGATACAGTCGATTCCTTTAGGATTGAGGATTTCCTGTTCTCCTTTGGAAATGGGCAATTGAAGATCCAGGGCAGTCCGAACTTTTTCGTTGGCAGGTGCCTTATGGACTCCCCTTTCAATGTCACTGCGGGCATATATCCCGGCAACATAACCACTGGGAGGGGTTAACTCCTGGATGAGCTTAACTTTTCCGTTTTCTTTTGTTTCTATGGGGACCTTAATCCAGGGATAATATAAAGCCCCATAACCCTTATCAGAAACGACTTTCTCTCTTTGGGCCTGGATCGTTTCAATATCTGCTGCCTCCTCGGGATCAAGTATGCAGAATCGATCTTTCAAATTTTCGCAATGAGTAATCATCGCCTTCTGAACAACATCTGTCGTAATACCAGGAACACATACTATGTTCACCTCATCAACTTCATTAAATACCTGCAGCCCTGTTCTTTTCCCGGCTCCTTCATCAGTTCCCACGTAATCTCCGTCCTCAGCCTCATCTTTTACTCGTACAACATAACAACGGCTTCCACCGTTCGCAAAAAAGCCATATACTGCAGTAGGTAAATAAGGAGCCTTGTCTTTGTCATACCGTCCGAATTTGGTTACAAAATCTCCCCAATCGGTTATAAGAGTCGCTTTATTAAGCAGCTCATCATTATTGAAGTCCTTCTCCTCATCTATTACATTTTGAGTCATTCCCACAAACCCTACAGTGCTGGTGCTCACACCCTCAATGGGTTTGGCTCCTATTTCTACCTCTTCAATATACACACCTGGTGCTAAATAATCTGGCATTTTATTCCTCCTTTAAATTTTTAAATTTTATTTCTTTTAATTTTTCTAAGATGTTACTTCTACGAGCACTTTGCAGCTCTTCCAGGGTCTCTTGACTTTCTTCATACGCTGTCTTTGCTGTTTCCATCGCTTCCTTTTTCTTTTCCAGATTTAATGCTTCCACTTTTTTTTGTAATTCAGCCCATTTATCCTGGATATACTGTTTGAATTCTTCCACTGCTTCCTCAACTCCGACTTTTTTATCGGGTGAAAAGCAATCTAAATCTTTGGTAACACCATTCATTTTTTTAATTAAACTACCCAACCCGGTTTCCTTTCCTTCTGCATCAAAGAGAAAATACATAACAGGATAATTACTATTTTCTTCTTCTTTTTCAATCGATTTCCTGGTATTATCAAGTTTTTTAAGTATATTCTCAACCTCTTTTTGTACGTTCTTTGCCGAATCGTACGTCTCTTGAGCTGTTTTTAATTCTCCTTCAGCGGTTTCATAGGCTTTTTTTGCTTTTTTAAAATCATTTTCCAAATTACCAATGTTGCCTTTTTCTTCTTCGATCTCCTGGTCTACTTCCCCTATTTTTTCTTCAATCTCTTTTTTCTTTTTGTCATCTATCACTGCATCAATCATAGAACCCTTTTTGTCATAATAACCCTGGATCTCCAGGATATCTTTTTTTAATTTTTCAAAGGCCCTGCCAAAAGATTCCGATGTTTTATTACTCTCTTCACTCATTTTCTTTAACGAATCCAACTCTTTTTCTATTAAGGATATCTCTTCATTCTTTTGTGCCAGCTTCTCCTTTAACTGCTTTATCAGTTCTTCTATATTCACTGGAGTTTCATTCTCCGGAGCCTCCGAAGGTTTAAAGTCATCTGTTTTCTTTTTCCTGGGCTCTTTTTGTTTTTGATTTTTTTCTTTTGGGTCTTCAGACATTTTTTCCTCCTATTTTTATAAATTTTTTGTTACTTCAAAGCTATAGGCTCCTCTAAAACAGTGGTTTGCCCTTCCTCTACTTTTTCCAAATCTGATGAGCCTTTTTTGGAATTCCAGGCAGCTTCCAGGGAAACGGTTGTATTGGAATTTACCTTAACAAACCGTTTACCACCTTCCTTTTTTATATTATCTTCGGTTAGTCCTTTAAAATAGAGGACAAATTCTCCTTTTTCGGTTGTAATATTAATCACATTTTTTTCCGGGACTTCCACTTTTGCCCCAGCAACCGGATTTTTGTCAATATCACTAACCATGCCCCGGATCAACGTGGTGCCGGATGGAAACGGATAGGAAGGGCTCGGCTTTAATTTGACCTGCACAACCGGGTTCAAGGGATCAAGATCAGAGAGCTTCACCGGTATATCTTCCTCAAAATAATGTTCGGCTTCTACCTGGACGCGGTATTCTTCCATGGGAAGATCGAGAAACAGATAATACCCACTGCGATTTTTAACGCTTTTTATCTCCTTTCCCTTTAAATCCTCATCCTTCTCCTTTAAAAAAACCTTCACCCCACTGATGGGTTGTTTCCCGGTGTAATCATCCATAAGGGATACAGCCAGGGAAAGCCTGGTGGTAATCTTTTGGTCGGGGTAAACGTGATATCCATACATAACAGACATTATTTCACCTTTTTAACCGATTTTTGATAATATTCGTCTCGTTTCTCTACCACCCGCTTTGCTTCTATCTCCCGGGTGGAATCTATCCTTACGGGGGTCACCTGGTAACAAACAGAAAGGTGGAAGGATTTTTCAGAGAAACTTTGCCAAAGTTGAATGATTTCCTCGAAAGGCAGCGAATAAAGAACCAGGCGCAGTTGCTCACTTGTTCCTCTCAATGCATCTCCTTTGAGAATGGTCCCCCTGACAATAGCATTATCAAAAAAAACCTGCATCACTTTCCCCAATAAGATGTGATCTTTTTTACGATCCTCACTGGCTGGAGTTATTATATAAAATAGATCTAATGCCAATGGAATGGATTCAATCTTTTTGGGGTCATTATTTTGAATTTCCTGGTTTTTTAAAAACTGGTTTTCAATAACCCGGTATAGATAAAGAGAGAGTTTTTTTGAATTACCTGCTTCCTGTTCGGCGGGAGATGATAAAGTGATATCATCTTCAGAGGCGATGATATCGGGATATATTTTACTGTCGTTTCTTATATTTTCCCACAGCAATTTTTTTAATGTTTCTCCAACATCGGCAATGACAGAATAATCACTCATTGATTCCCCCTCCTCCTGTTTCACAAATGACTGAATGATAGTATTTGCCGAAATCCGACTGGTCGCAAAGTTTACCCATTTTCTGGTACTCCCGTTTGGTGGCATGGATAATATGAGTCATATTAACCTCTCTTGAGTTATTGTTATTTGCTGCAAGAAATGCCGAATTCAGGGCAATGTTCCTGATGCTGCCCCCAGAAATCTCGAACTTTCTTGCCATGAATTCATAATCGATGTCAGTGCTTTTCGGTGTCTCCGCAGGAAATATTTTTTGCCAGATATTGAAGCGGTATTCTTCGTCGGGAAATGGGAAATCCAGGGTAAAATGCATTCTCCGGGTAAAGGCCTCATCAATGTTTTTACGAAAATTGGTGGCCAGGATAACGATTCCCTCATGCTCCTCCATCTTCTGGAGCAGGTAGTTGATTTCAATATTGGCATAGCGATCATGAGCATCTTTTACCTCTGACCGTTTACCAAAGAGTGCATCGGCTTCGTCAAAGAAAAGCACGGCATTGGCAGTTTCAGCCTCTTTAAAAATTGCAGACAGATTCTTTTCTGTTTCCCCGATGTACTTACTGACCACGCAGGAGAGATCAATTTTGTAAAAATCGAGGTTCAATTCTTTGGCAATGATTTCAGATGCCATGGTCTTACCAGTACCGGAAGGACCGGAAAAGAGAATATTTAATCCTTTACCCAGTGACATTTTTCGGTCAAATCCCCAATCACTATAAACCACATGACGGTATTTTACATAATTGCACATTTCTTTGAGCTGCTGCAGCTTATCGGGAGGCAGTACGATATCGGACCAGGTATAGCGAGGAATGATCTTTCGTGCCATTTTTGAGAGATTGTGATTGGATTGGGCATGACAGCCACAGTATAAATCTCTCATTGTAATTCCTTCTTTCTCAAAACTGCCTTTCATTATGGCAATATTTTGGGCTTCAGCAGCAGCGTCTCTAATCTGTCCACCGGTAAATTGAAACTTGTTGGCAACTTCCTCAATATTGAGTTCAGATGAGATGGAAGAATTGCCATTCAACGAAATCTCCCACAATTGTTTTCTCAATTGAAAAGAGGGTATGGAGAATTCAATCTTTATAAATATAAAAGGATGTTTTTTCAATTGAGGAGGTGGATTCCAGGGTTTTTCTCCTGCCAGAAAGGTAACGAAAGAAAATTCTTCCACTGCCCGGGAAATGACGTTTTGAAAATGAATCTCCCTCGGATCGCTGGATATCAGGCTGTCAAAATGCTCAAGATAAATGGCTGCAGGCTGGAGAAGCGTTTCACGGAAAAGTCGTTCGACGATCTTCTCAACATTCGATTGGGAATCACTGCTCGACATCAGCAGCTCGTTCATATCAACGATTATCATTGGCAGCTTCACTTCATAACAAAATGCCTCTGCAGTTAACTTCTTCCCTACCCCATAAGGTCCTTTTAAATAAAAAATAATACTGCCTCTCTCTCCCCTTTTAAAAAATGCTTCCTTCAACCGGCTCAATCGTTCATTAAGATCATCTTCCATTACGACTGACGACCAATCCTTGGAGGGGTTTATGATTTTTGCGAAAGAAGAGAGCTCGAAATCAGAGTCCATCACATTTTGCTCAAGAAGAAAATTGACAATGCGGTCATCCAGTTTCACACCCCTGGATATCAAGGGTCTGGATTGGCTTTCTTCCATGAATCTCACCAATTGGTATTTTAGTAAAGTGGATTCGTTAAATAAACAGGAACGCGCATCGATTTTTTTTTCCTGTGTCGTGCAAAGCAACCCCAAGATAAAATTGACAGAGGGAGATTTTTTGGTCACATCGTCCTGCAGGTAGGCATAGAGTTTTTCATATTTTATATCCATCTCTGGTGCCAGACAAACCAGGATAATATCCAGTTCAAAAGAGGTGAGTTGAAAAATCCGGGCCAAATGATAGAGAGGAAGATAAATCCCTTGTTTCAAACTGTTTTCAACCTTTCTTGAGATTTTTTCCCGTATTGATTCCACCTGCTTTATCAAGGCTCTCATTTCCTGTTTCTTTTGTCCCTTCGACTGGTTCTTCCTCACCTCCATAACCCGGTCTACATCATCATCTTGTATACAAAGCCCGGAGAGCCTATCATCCTGTTTACTGGAATATAAGTCCCTAAAACGCAAAACCTGGAGGTGTATGAGGGTATCTAGCTTTGCAAGCTCATCGTAAAGATGTTCCCTGCTATTTTTATACCCAACTGAACACTTTTCACTCATCTTTCTCCCCTTATCTCAGCCCTCCATTATATTATTAAGTTTCCTTATTACAAACCTCCCATTTTATAATGCAAAAATGATGCCACCTTTTGTTCTTTTTTTGCCCATTTTCTTTCCATTCTCCTCCCCTTAATTTCTTCCTCTTACCTCTGCTTGTTTTTTCATTTCATAAATCCACCTTTCAAGGTGACGTCCATTGAGTTTCAATTTTATCATTTTTTTCCTTCTGACCCTTTTTAAATAGCATAATATTCCGATTTTTTGTTACAATTTATAAATGTTTAGACTTTTTTTTAAAATGTTGAATTAGAGAGGATTTCGAGATGTAACAATTTATAAAAAGATATAAAGATTTATAAAAGCTTAAATTTTTCGCGTCGCTCACACTCAGGAAGAACGAAATGTTGGGAGAGCTTTAAGGATTTTTTTTGAAATTTTAAGGCTTGTTAGTGAGTGCTTTGAGGCTCGTCATTGTGGATTTTAAGTACTTGTCATTGTAACTTTAAAGGCTTGTCAGTGTGGCTTTTGAATAATTGTCAATGAGTTCTTTAAAGGTTTTTCATTTTTTTAATTTCCCATTGACAAGCTCTAAAAAGTCTCCTTGACGTGAGCGAAGCGAACAATTGACTAATGACAAGTTCCAAAAAGTCTCAATGACGTGAGCGGAGCGAACAACTGACGCCGAAGGCAAATGACAAGTTCTAAAAAGTGATCTCTGACGCCGAAGGCCAATGACAAACTCTAAAAAATACTAATAACAAATTCTAACTTTATACTTTAGTGCTTTTTCTTCCATTTCATGTATTTTCGCCAGAGCCTGAACCAGATCCGCGCAATGGAGTCGATTGCATCTGTAAATACCGCAACACTAAAGTCTTCGAAGGAAATATTCCCCAGCGACTGCCAGTTTTGCGATGTTACATCTGTATCACTGGATTCTTTATGCATTTCCGGTATAAATTGGTAGGAAAGGAGATAAGAGTGCTGACAAACAGCATCCATGAAGTCCCAGACATTTTTGTTTTTTACCCCCCATGTGATCTGGAATTCTCTACTGGCCAACGCATCATTCACTTTTTTCAGAAATGACGAGAGGTAAGCGGGATCGTTTTCAGATTTATTCTTGGGATAGCCATTTTCGGTGTAATAAAATCGCTCATTTTGCTTATCGATAGGATAAAATTGTTGGATCTCCTTGTCCCACTTTCCTTCAATTTCCATGTGAAGATTCCACCCGGCAGAAAAATCCCTGTTGTCACAATGAAGGGGCATATGGGCATCTGCTACATAATGACTAAGCATAAATAATATCAATGCCAACTGATTACTGGTGGGTGCCACGGGTGAGCCTTTTGCTTCTACTTGCTGCATTTTTAGATTATCAATAACCGAATGGGCAATGGATTCACAGCGATCGGGCAAATTATCGTTTTTATCAGCTACTTTGAAGGATTTCCTCTTCATTGGTGAATCTTGAGTCAGTTGATAACTCTGGTATGTGCTGGGCAAATTTTTGTATCTATTTTTTCCTGTTTCAGAAGGGGAAAGTTTAAGCACATGGCTGTTGGCCATGTCATGGATGACGGCATCCGGGTACCAGGCACCCTGTATGACATCATCCCGGTGGTTGTGAAACCATGTAATAAGGTTTTCTGCATACTTTTGGTTCGCTGTACTCAATTTTGTTTTTGTCTCATCCAGCCGTTTGATTGCCATAAATGCCAACCAGGCATGGGAATATTTCTTCATTTTGCCCTCCTGATCCAAAGAGCCCACGCAATTACGAACACACAGAAGGACACAGAATACTTCTCCGCGGAGTGCCTCCGCGACGAAGTACCAGTACTTCTCTGCGAAGTAGCTCTGTTACTTAGAAGAGAAAAAACGTTACTCTTCTGTGTTTTCTGTGTATTCTGTGGGCTCTAATTTAATAGCAGCTTAACTATTAGATACATTTACTTTTTTTCTACTTTTAATCGGAACTGGGAACGCTTTTTCTTTTGGTTGCTTCACATTCTAACTGGGGTATTTGCGTATAGTGCCCGTTTTTTAAATCTTCCCGGATTTTTTCTATTAAATCCTTTCGCGATAATTGATTTTGGTTATCTCGCATTCCCTTACAGAAGAAATATGTAAAAGCCCCATGCCATGTTCCTCCAATTCTGGCATCTGCGCTGGTCTGATCCGACCGACAACCGGTCCACAAAATGTGTTGAACAATGCGTTCTCCCACTAAAGACCTGGCAAGACCTCGTGAGTGACGTCCTTCGATCTCCTTAAATGCTTCAAGAGAAGGGGGAGGCAAATAACGTGGTCTTCTATCCAACAGGAAATCAATTGCTCTGAGTCCTGTTCCACTGTGACAGGTATCCAGGAAGGCCTCTAATAATACATTTTCAGGTAATTTCACAAAAAGGTCGTGTAATTCATCGTCCGTTATAATATGATCCGGGTCCCATATCCCTCCTTTTTCCGCAAGGTCATGAGGGCAAAAGGCTTCATCTGCTCTATCCGGTTCATCTCCACTGAGGTCGGGTACCTGTGTTCCGTGACTTGAAAAACTGAAAACAAGGAAACGATACTTCCCTTCCCTGGCACCATCTACCATGGCGTTTAAATTTTCCATTATGTTTGGTTTGGTTGCCTTTTCATCTGTCAGCGTTATGATATCAGCGTCTGTAAAACCGAGAAATGTTTTAAGTACATCCTTCATATCCTCTGAGTCGTTCACACAGCCGTTCAATGCGGCTGACGGATAATTTTTAAAATTGTTAATTCCTACGCATAAAGCTTTTTTTCCCATTTTGAATTTCGTCCTTATTATTATTATTTTTCAAAGATTTAATCTCATTTTTTATAACTTGTCCTTTTTTTCCTCATTTATTGATTTTATAAATGGAGGTACCGTTTTGGGTTTTGTGGACTCGAACGGCTCCTTTTTGGACGAGTGATTCCAGGACTTTGGCCACTTCATCCACGGCTCGCTCAATCCGCTCCTGCTCTAACCACCAGGTGACAATACCCTCTAAGGTATCCCCGGCTTCGGGATTACGTTGCAAATAATTCAAAATCATCTGCGAAAAACTTTTTTCTTTTTCTGTCATACTTATAAAAATTCTACCTCCATCTTTTTTTTACGCAATTAAGTTAGCAATAACCATGCCAAATAGCGTAAAAACAGAAAACGCTTGTTGTAAAAGGTTTTTCAGCCATAAACACTGGTTCGCTTACAGGGAAGCGTCATAAAATTATGACGCGCTTCCGGCACGCTCAATCATAAAAAAAAGACACACGCGCGGTTATAACGTCCTGATGACCGTTTCCTACCTACTTCTTACGACCTTACCTTCTGTTAATCTGACTTTCCTTCCAGCGTCATTTTTTTATGACGCAAGCGTCATTTTTTTATGACGCATACCAGGAATCAGGACTGGTGAACGAACTGGCTGGGATGAAGGTGGTGTTTTGAAAGAAGATTCCACAGGGCAGTACGGCTTTTACCAGCACGGGCAGCGGCCCTGACCATATCCCCATTAAACTGTGTAAGGAGTTTTATGAGGTAGTTTTTCTCAAAGCTGCTAACTATCCTTTTCTTGGCCTGATCAAAGCTTTCAAATCCATTGTTTTGGGGTTTTGACTCGCTTTTGGGCAGTTGAAGGTCACGGGTGGTTACTAACTCACCTGTGGTCAGTACGACGGCTTGCTGGATCTTATTTTCCAGTTCACGGATGTTACCCGGCCAGGCATAAGAGAGCAGTTGCTGCATGGCTTCTGAGGATATACCCTGTACGGATTTTTTGTATTCCAGGGAATAGACTGTTATAAAATGATTGACCAGGATAGGAATGTCCTCTTTCCGTTCTCTTAAAGGTAGGATATTGAGAGTAACGATATTCAATCGATAATAGAGATCTTCCCGGAACGTTCCTTTTTTTACCAGTTCCAGGAGGTTTTCATTGGTAGCAGCGATTATCCGGATATCGGCGCTGAGGTGCCTGGAATCTCCTAACGGTTTATACTCTTTGTCTTGCAGCAGGCGGAGAAGCTTGACCTGGATGTAGGGACTAATCACCCCTATTTCATCCAGGAATAGGGTACCGCCATCTGCCTCTTTTACGAGGCCGTTTTGTTGACCACCAGCGTCAGTAAAGGCTCCTTTTACATGGCCGAACAATTCATTCTCAAATAAGTTTTCCGGGATTGCACCGCAGTTTACCGGCACAAAGGGTTTTCCTGATCTGCAGCTTAAATAGTGAATGCTCCGTGCTGCGGGTTCTTTCCCGGTTCCACTCTCCCCTGAAATTAATACATTGGCATCACAGGTTGATATTCGCTCAATTTTCCGATGAACGTCCTGGATAGCCCTGCTTTTTCCCAAAATTCGGTTTAATACCGATTTTTTTTTTAGGTTCTCCTTTACAGACCTGTAATGTTCGTTGTTTTCTTCGTCTTTTGTTATCTTCATTATTCTCCTCCCCACATTTATACCTCTTTGTCTTGCAAAGCCTATTAATAGCACATAAAAAAAAAAATGTCAAATATTTTAACCAATTTTTAAAAAAAAATTTTTTTCTTATTAGTACTTTTTAGAGTTTGTCATTTGCCTTTGGCGTCAGAGATCACTTTTTAGAACTTGTCATTGGCCTTCGGCGTCATTGGTTCGCTCTGCTCACGTCAGGGAGGCTTTTAAGAACTTGTCAGTGGTAAATTTTATCTTTTAGGCTTTCAATGACAATCCTTAAAGAACCCAATGACAAGTACTCAAAAGCCACAATGACAAGCCTTAAAGTTACAATGACAAGTACTCAAGAGCCACAATGACAATCCTTAAAACTCTCAATGACAAGTACTCAAAAGCCAATGAAGGATGTTGATCTCTGAAAAAACTTGACTGAATTGAAATAATGGGTATAATGGCCTTATGATATTTACAATTTTCGGATATCCCAAGTCAGGTAAAACGCTGTTGTTTAACCTGTTAACGGAGAAAAAGGAAGAAATTTCAAAATTTTCCACTTCCACTGATGAGTATCACAAAGCAGTGATTGATGTACCGGATGAACGTTTGAGACGTCTATCGGATTTTTTTAAAAAGCCGGCGATTTACGCTAAAATCGAGTTTTTGGATACAGGCGCCATTGCCTTTGGCGAAAGTAAAGAGACCACATTTATCGATCTGTTAAGACGAGCGGACGGACTGGTTCATATGGTGCGGGGATTCGAGGACCCGGAAATCATTCACCCTAAAGGTAACATTGATCCCATAAGGGATATAAAAACAATGGAAGATGAATTAAAAACAGTTGATTTTATCACGGTTGAGAAAAGGCTGGAACGACTGAAAACCGATGTAATCAAAATCAAATCAAAAGAATTAATGGAAGAGTTCGAATTGCTTAAAAAATTAAAGGATTTTCTCGAACAGGGAACGCCTTTAAGAGAATTTGATTTTAATACCAAAGAGGAATTGATTATTAAAGGTTTTAAATTTCTGTCATTGAAGCCATTGATAAACATTATTAATGCCGACGAGAATACCTATGAGAAATACTCAGCATTCAAAAAAGCCCAGGAAAATAGTACCGTGACTCTTATTTTTTGTGGACAAATCGAGTCGGAACTACTGGAACTGGATGAAGATGACCGATTGATATTCCAGGAGGAATACGGTCTAAGAGATTATGAGTACGTGAGAAACAATTTTATTAAAACCAGCTATACATTAATGAACCTGATATCCTTTTTTACATTGGGGACAGATGAGGTAAAGGCCTGGACCATTAAAAACTCTGATACTGCCTACGAAGCGGCGGGTAAAATCCATTCGGATATCCAACAGGGCTTCATCAGAGGAGAAACCATCCACTGGCAAGCGTTCTTAGACGCAGGCGGCTTTAACGAGGCCAGGGAAAAGGGTCTATTACGCCAGGAAGGAAAAGATTATATTGTGAAGGATGGCGAGGTGATCCATTTTAAGTTTAGTAAATAAATAGGAAATAAGTAGGCAATAATAAAAGGTGCCTAAAGTGCCTAAAGTGAACTAAAGTGCCTAAAGTTAAGGTGGCAATATAGGCCAGAGCGCCGTGTACCTTTTTAGTCTGAAAGGTATTGCGCCTTTGGCGCACCACAACTTTAGGCACTTCATTTATTTTCTGGCAAGATTTTACTGAGGAGTAACTACTGATCTCGTCTATTTAAAGAAGTGCTTTAAAAGTATATCAAACTCATACTCAAAATTGGGAGTAAAAATGCCTTTTCCCAATGATTCTTTGATTTTCTTTATTCTCCAGAATTTCCCTTCGTCAATTTCTTCCTTATTGATATTAATCACTCGATTGTAGCGGGAAACAAACATAAACACCAACTCGGATTCGATGTCGGAGGTCCAGACATATTTGGTAACAAGCTGCACGTTAAAGTTAGTGATCCCCAATTCTTCAGCAGCTTCGCGTTTTAAGGCGTCTTCGAGTTTCTCTCCACTGGACATATGACCACCAATGGCAGTATCCCACTTACCGGGCTGGATTTGCTTTTTTTTGGAGCGTTTTTGTAAAAAAATCCTGTCTTTGGGATCAATGATATGCACATGCACCACCGGATGCAGCATGCCAGTACCGGAATGACATACGCTGCGGGGTGCTTTTCCTTTAACCCTCCCCTCTTCATCCACAATATCAAACCACTCTTCATCTTTATACTGCTCCATCCAATCTTTCCGCTTGCGCCTGGTTCGGATAAACTCGAAACCAAAATAAACCGCAAACAATATGTAAAACAATCCGCCGCTGATAAACGCCCACGCGCCTTTGGACATAAAAAAAGCAGAATAAACGATTAAAACGGTATGAGCTAAAAATATATAAAATAACGCCTGCAAACTCCGGGTAAACTGCTGCACCTGGGCTTCGTTTAATTCGATATTTTTCATGTACCGCTTTGACAAAAGCATCATGATATTGACGGGTGAAAATACAGAGATACCTAAAATAACACAAAAAATCAACTCGATAAGAGCGGGCTTTAATTTGAAAAAGATTTCATTTTCCAATAGAATGGATACCGTTCCTAAGACCACAATCAATCCGACATCCAGGAGTATAAATTTGTCGATTACTTTTTCTTTGATGTAAGAGAAAATAAACTCGATAATACCTACGCCGATGGCTACAATCAGGCCGATTTCAGTTCCCCAGATGGCATCTGCCATTATAAATACGATTAAAGGCAAAAACCCGGGGGCCAAACTTTTTAGTATATCCATTCTATTCATTGTTCTTTATACAAATCCTTGAGAAATTTCAATAGTGCTTTATACCTTTATATCATTCCAGGCAACTATTTGTCAACATTTCCAAAATTCATTACCATTTTGCCTCCGGCAGCCAGGGGCCCCGCGGCGCGGGGAACCTATAAATAATGCGTCCGATGTGGCAGAGAACCAGGAGGCAGATTCCACCTGTTTTTCCGCATATAGGGTCCCCCTGCCAGGGGGAAAACCGCCCCTGGACCCCGCAAAAATTTTTGTTTAAGATGTTTTTGCGTTCTACAGTTGGTTTTTTATATGAATCTAAAAATGGTATAATGTATAATGATTTTTATAATTTTTCTCGAGGTGATAATATGCAGGTACCCTTAGGTAAAACAGATTTGAAAGTAAACCCCATCGGGTTTGGTGGTATTCCTATCCAGAGACTCTCTCCCCAGGAATCCGATAAAGTTATCAAAAAAGCCCTGGATATGGGGATTAATTTTTTCGATACATCCCGTATTTATACGGACAGTGAAGAGAAATTGGGCCGGGTATTCTCTCAACCCCAATATAAAAATAAAAGAGAGGCTTTCATCATTGCGACCAAGACCTTCTCAAGAGAAAGTAAAATCGCTGCACAAGACCTGGAAACCGGGTTGAAACTGCTGAAAACCGATTATATCGACCTTTACCAATGCCACAACATTGGGAACGACGATGACCTTCAAAAGATCCTGGCACCAGGCGGTGTGCTGGATGTCCTTCAAAAGGCCCAAAGACAAGGAAAAATTAGAAATATCGGTATCACTGGCCATAAACCACTTATGCTGATAAAAGCTCTCAAAGCCTTTGATTTTGATACAGTGCAAGTACCGCTGAATTATATTGAACAGGCTTGCCTGGAAGAACTGGTGCCTTACGCTAAAGAGAGAGGCATTGGCGTTATTGCCATGAAACCTGCGGGAGGAGGTGCGTTTAAGCATGTTCCCCTGGTACTGCGGTTTAGTTTAACCCATGGCGCGGATGTGGTCATCCCGGGGATGGACGCGGAAAACCAGGTGATGGAAAATCTCTCGGTGCTGGAGAACTTGAATCCATTGACTGAAGAGGAAATGGCAATTTTGGAAAAAGAGAAAGAGGTGCTGGGAGAAAATTTCTGCCGCCGCTGCGAGTACTGCATGCCCTGCCCACAAGGTCTGCCCATCTCCTTTCTCCACGTTTTGCGCGCCTACTATTTCAGGTACAATCTCCAGGATTGGGCTTTGGAACGCATCAATAACCTTGCCAAATCCTATAAGGACTGCATAGAATGCTATGAATGCGTAAAAAAATGCCCCTATGAACTGGACATGCCCAAAATTTTCAAAGAGACCTGGAAAGAAATAACCACCAGGAACTAAGAATTAGAAAAAATCAATTTGAACAGGATTAAAGGATTAACAAAATGAAGAAAAATAAATTCTATAATGATTATATCTGGACCTTTACAACCTATTTTACCGAAGGTTTTCCTTATTCCATTATCCGTACCGTTGCATCCGTGTTTTTCAGGGATATGAAAGTATCCCTTGAGGCCATTGGTTTAACCTCTCTTTTCGGTTTACCGTGGATATTGAAATTCTTATGGGGGCCCCAGGTGGATGAATACAGCACCAAACGCAAATGGCTGCTGGCTATGCAGTCACTGCTTATGGTCATGATGGTGGCGGCTGCCCTGGCGGTTCCGTTGGACAATAACGTCCAGGTGATAGCGGTTCTCTTTTTCATCGGCTCCATTATCGCAGCCACCAATGATATCGCCATTGATGGGTATTATATGGAAGCATTGGACAATGAGGGGCAGGCAAAATTCGTGGGTTGGCGAGTGATGGCATTTCGAGTAGCCTGGTTGACAGGTCCACTGGTTATCGTAACCATCGGTACCAATATCAACTGGCTTGCTGCCTTTTTTACGGCATCTATCATTTTCGGTCTCTTTTTCCTTTACCACCTTTTCTTCTTAAAAGAGGTAGAACCCCAAAAAAGGAAAATAAAAGACCTGCTGCTTAGTGGACTGCGAATCAAGACGTTTCTCTTTCTCCTGGGAACTATCTTTTTAATCATTGCTGTAAGATATTTTTCCCAATCTTCCTTTTATACACAATTAGAGAATCAGGTGCCAATTTTGAAAAAAATCAGTTTCTCCCATTGGGTGGCGATTTTATTGCTGCTGGGATTGATCCTGGTGGGGATATTCCGAAATAAAATTAAAGCCTTTATCATGAGAGACCCGAATTCTTATTATGGCAAGGCTTTTGTCTATTTTATGGAGAGGGAAAAAATAGGCACTATTCTTTTTTTTATTATTTTCCTTCGTGCCGGTGAATGGACCATGACTGTGATGGTAGCTCCCTTTATGGTGGACGTGGGAGTCAAGGTTCACTACGGATGGATCAGTGGTTTGGTGGGACTTCCAGCCTCTATTATTGGTGCAATGCTGGGTGGATGGATGATATCACGGTTTACATTGAAACGGGTCATCTGGCCCTTTATCCTGGCCCAGAATTTCACCAATGTGATCTATATGATATTGGCGATTCATCTTTTTTCTTTTATAAAAGTGAACACCGGAGCAGAAGTGCCCATAAGTATTGGCGTCTTCAACCTGGCGTTTGTGGCATCGGTTCATGCGTTTGACCAGTTTGCCAGCGGCCTTGGAACGGCTGTCCTGATGACCTATTTGATGCGCATCTGCCACAAAGAGTTTAAAGCCGCTCATTATGCCATAGGTTCAGGTCTGATGAACTTCAGCGGCCTTTTTGCAGGAGTCATAAGTGGGTTTATCGCTGGATGGTTAGGCTATGCCTGGTTGTTCGGGATCAGTTTTGCAGCCTCCATCCCAGCAATGGCCATCATCCCCTTCCTCCCCTATTTATCGGAACATTCTTCAGAATCGCAGCCGAACCAGACATTGGGATGATTTTATATATGAACCGCAAAGCAAAACAGGCATTTTTTTTGCATTTTTTATCCTTTTACTATTGACTTCAATTCTCTTTTTAATAATAATTACAAATTGGGAAATAGAGTATTTCTGTTTTCCTGGAAATGAAAAATTATATAAAGGAGAATTTTAAATGGCTTTTAATCCAAGTAAAAAGGAGACGAGGGTTGATTATAATGCATACGCCTCGCAGGAAACAGCTACCCACTCATACCTGGGCAAAACCCTGAAAATTAAAGGTGAAATAACATCGGATGAATTTCTAACAGTGGAAGGTGAAGTGAAGGGAAATATAAATATAAGTAAAACCCTAACAATTGGAAAAAGCGGGTATGTAGACGGTGAAATAACTGCGGAAAAAGTGAAAATTGAAGGCAGAGCAAAAGGCAAAATTACAGCCTCTGATAAACTGGAAATTTCATCCAATGGCAATTTCCAGGGCAATATCAAATCAGATAAACTGGTGATTGAGGAAGGGGCTGTATTTCAAGGCAATGCAAATATGGAGGAGAAATAAAAAGCAAAACGTAATGATGAATGATGAATGATAGTGATAATGATACAAGTGTTATAGAAACGAAATTCTTGCGATGCTCAAGATGCCGCAGTTATTCCGTAAAGCCAACCGAATTAAATGCCATTGAAAAAGTAAAGGGATTTTTATTTCCAGCTGCAGCTTATTATTGCTCCAACTGTTCGCACCGGTTTGTGGAATACGGCCGTTTTTCACCAGGATTAAAAAAACCACTGCTTCAGTATAAATGGCTTCTGGCAGTACCCCTGGTGCTGGTGGCCCTGGTTATCGTTGTCTTACTCTTACCCGGAGACAAATCCGTGCTGCCGCCTGCTTCCATTCCCGATTCAGAAACCCCTGTAAAAAAGAGAGCGGTTCCCTCCAAGGTAGATCGCTCCATTGAAACAAAAAAAACAGAAAAAGTCACCACCGAAGAAAAAGCAGAACCAAAACCGACTCAAAAAGGAGAAATAGAAAAAGAAAAACCGGAACCGGCGACTTCTCCTGTGATATTAAAGAAAACAGAGAGTATCAGTATCAACGTATTTCCCGCTAGTACCATAAAAATAAGAAGCAGCGCGCCCAATACTGTTGGCCCTGCCCATAGATGGGGCTTCCTTAGAAAAACAATAACTGTAAAAAGAGAAGCACACCAACATGTCTATGTAGCGGGTGATTCAACAGGAACTCAAAGATGGGGCGTTGATGACCAACTGATCATCAATGGTAAAGTCTATGAAGGGCTATCCGCTTCTTATAATATTAAAGGTGGATCCCTGCCAGAGTCAGCCAAACACCCACCACTGGATATCACAGACCTGGTGCCCGCAAACCAGGAAACCCCTCTAAGAATTGAATTGGTGGATCACGGAAAACTATGGGCCAATACGGAAATCTATATCGTTGTTAAATAAAAACATAAGGAGGCGATCATGGATCAACAACCGAAAGTAATTGTATTTACAACTCCCACCTGTTCCTGGTGCCGTGTGGTGAAGCAGCATTTAAAAAAGCATAACATCAGGTTTAAAGAGATCGATATCACAAAAGATGAACATGCTGCCCGAGACATGGTGCGCCGAACAGGACAGCAAGGGGTTCCGGTTACATTGATCAATAACCGGCCCATTGTGGGATTTGATAAAGAAAAAATAAATCGCCTGCTCAATATCAAAGCACATTAGCTTTTAAAAATTAAAAAATGAAAAAATGGAACGAATGTTGTCAGGTTAAATGTTTTTTATTAGAAGGGAGGGAAATCCCGGCAGTGAGTCTCGGTACCTCCCCTTTTATTGGTGCAGGTCAGTTTGGCTATAAGGCAGCAGATTATTACAGGAAATTTTATCAGAATCCCCAAAATATGGAAGAAATTATAGTAAAATCCGTTGAACTGGGAGTTCCTGCCATCCAGGCCATCGCTTACGAACGAATCATTCAAGCCATAAAAAACGTCCAGGATAAACTCCAGGTAAACCTATTCTGTTCAGTTACCATTGGATTCGATGATTGGAGGAAAGAATTAAACGAATCAAAGATGATAAATCCTCAGATCGCTTTTATCTTTCCCTCAATAACAGATTTAAGAAATAAGGAAAAATTAAAAGAGGTCATTGATGGAATTCAAGATGCTGGGGTGATACCAGGTTGTGCAACCCACAATCCATGGAAAACCCTTCCTTTCCTTGAGGATTCAGGCCTGGACGTCAAGGTGTACCTGGCGCCTGTTAATCCCGTGGGAAGATTGATGGGGTCGGAACCGGACAAGGCAGCAGCGCTTTTAGAAAAAGTAAAGAAACCTGTAATTGCGAAAAAAGTCCTGGCAGCCGGAACTATTGGGCCTGAGGAGGCGTTTCCCTTTGTTTCCAGGATAAAGAGTGTAAAAGGAATGACTGTTGGAATTACATCAATCCAGGAAGCAGAAGAGACCTTTGAGCAGGCTAAAAAATTCTGGCCCTTAGAGGGATAATTCACCACTAAAAAAGATTACAGTCAAATATATGACCAACGAATGAGGTAAATCAAAATGGGAATTACAATTCTATACCGCGGCAAATTAAAATCACCCCATCTCATTGACACAATTAGTAAAGAATTAATTAGAATTGCTAACCTGATGGAATGGGACTATACCATTTTGGATGAAGATTTTGAGAAACCCACAGATATCAAATTAGAGGTGAGAGAAAATGGTTGTGAAATTATCGGCCACCTGGCACTAAAGGGCATTAACCTTAATGTTCACAAGAATTGTTCATCTCTCAGTTTCCTTTTCGATTTAAACGGTATTCTTCGAGATCCTGTTCAAATGGTACGAGAAGAAGCAGTTGAAAATGAAGCTCTTCCATTTTCTTTTGTGAAAACGCAATTTGCTCCCCCGGAAATTCATATCACACTGATAAAACTCCTCAGATACCTGAAAAGAAAGTATTTTCAAACCTTCGAAGTTATCGATGAAGGGAAATATTGGGAGACAGGGGATGAGGATTTATTAAAAGAAAAAATGGAATTTTTATCCCAAAAGATGGATGCTGTTTCTCAAGCCCTCGAAAATAGCTGGATAGAATTGGAACCCGGTGATTCGGATTTGGATATTATAGTGAAGATTGAAAAGATTCTTAGAGAGATAGAGTAAATAATAAAAAGGGGTCAGGCCAGAAATCAGAGAAATCAACCGGCTAATTTGCTTTACTAGCGAACATTTGATACAATTCCCCTGTAACCTGGAGGAAAAAATGAGAAAAAGAGCAGCGTTTATTACCTTATTGGTCTTCCTGATAAGCCTGTTCGCTTGTAGTGCCGGGAAAGATGAGTTTGAACAAGCAGGTAGTAAGTTTGTTGAACAATTGGCAGAGGAACGATTCGAAGATGCGGCCAATACCTTTGACGAAACCATGGCAGGATTGATCTCCCCGGAAAAGCTGAGAGAATTATGGGATCAACTACTAAAACAAACAGGAACCTTTCAAACGCAGCTTTCTACCCGGAGAGAAACGTATCTTCAATATGAAATCGTTTTTGTGACCTGCCAATTTGATAACGGGAAACTGGATGTAAAAGTGGTTTATGACAAAAGCAAACAAGTCGCAGGACTTTACTTTGTCCCAACAAAAACACAATAAACTTTACATCGCTATACTCTATACTCTTGAATTTACATTTACCATATTGTATTGGGGAAAAAATGGGGAAAGGCAAAACATAAAAAGGGGGTCAGGCCAGAAATCAATCATTTATTTTCTTTCTGAAAATTAGTACGCAAAGTCATCAGAGCGGTAAGTCACTTTTTTTCCTTTAGATGCTTATCGAACCAGGCGACGATGCGATGCCAGGCATCCCTGATATTGGCTGGTTTACTCAGAACATGCCCCTCTCCGAAATAGCGTACCAATTCAACCTCTTTATTCAGACGTTCTAACCCGGAGAACATCTCCTCGGACTGCTGGATCGATACCAGGTCAAGATCCCCGTGAAGAATCAGCAAGGGGGTCTCTACTCTATTCAAGTAAAAGATCGGGGAATTTTCAATCCATTGAAAGCGATCTTCCCATAATGGTACACCCATGCGGCCCTGACCTCCTTCGGACCAGGATGCAATAAATGACGATCCCCCATTACTATATCGCAAGGATGCATTAAATATACCGTAATTGCTAACCAGATCGCACATCCCACCAATGGAGATAGCAGCCTTAAATCGTTTTGTCTGAGTTATCAAGGCATATACCGTGTAACCGCCATAACTCTGCCCGATGACACCCAGGTGTTCATGATCTGCAATACCCATTTCAATAACCTTATCTACTGCTGGAAGGACTGATTTTGGTATTTCTTTCAAAGGAGAACCTTTCTGCCCGGAAGGAGATAACGGAATACTGGGCTGAAGAACAACATAGCCGCACCTTGAGAGGAGATGCGATATATGGACTGGGTGGAACTTCATTGGAAAACTTCGTTCCGGCGTCGATACCGTGTAACCGGCATAAACATTAGCTATAAGAGGATACCTCTTGCCTTCTTCGTAATTGACTGGCAATAAAAGTGCGCCTTTAAGCTTCCTCCCATCTAAATTGTAGTGATAAAACAATTTTACTTCACCGCGAGGAACTTGCATGAGATGGGGATTCAAATTTGTAAGTTTTCTCGGCTTAGCGAATGAAACGTCTGAGAACCATAGGTTAGAAACTCCCATTTCCCTGAGTGAATAAAGAATAAAAATTTTATTTTTAATCCGAAGGAGGTCAAATATTGAGGCATAGTTTGGGACATTTTCGGAAATCTCCCTGATTTGACCTGTGGTTAGATTGGCTTTGAAAAAATTCTTTTTTGATTTTTTCGGGTTAAATGATTCTAATATCACTGATTTTCCATCGGGACTAAATGCATAGCCTTTCATCTTTGGTCTTAAAATTCCTCTTATTTTTTCATTTTCATCCATTTTCTCAAAGAGCCTTTCCGGAGGAGAGCCGTCCATGGAAAGGAGCCACCATCCATCCTTATTCCGGGCCAACACGCTGTTTCCTTCAGGGCTCCAGAGATAAGAACTCCCGGATAGCTGTAAAATATCCGGTGGAGGTAATATTTTTTCAAAAGATCGATCGCTCCCTGGAGTGATAACCTTTTTTTCCCCGGTTTGAACATTTACTACAACAATATCTTCCCCTTGCATTTCCAGGAGAAAATTGCTGTCTGGAGACCAAAGAATCCCCCTTTCTACATTTTCCATAATCTTCCGGGGGGAAGAGGTATGCTGCCCGACTGAACCGCTTCCAAGAGTGATGATATATAGATCAAAGATTCGGTTAAAAGTCCCGGCAGCACATTCTTTGAATGATTTAAAGGCAATCATCGTACTGTCCGGCGATAATTCCCACATGATAATATCGAGGCCGGTAGTTAACCTTCGCATCTCTCCGGAAACTGTATCAAGGATTCCCAGGGCAACCCGGTTCTCCATTTTATAAGACCGGTTTGTATCGGATTCATCATTGGAGTGAAGACTATTTGCTGTTGCTCCTCCGTTTGGGTCCAGGAACTTCTGATACAGAGATGGAATTAGATAGTAAGGATTACCATCTATTCCAGGTTTTACATTTTTTTCTATTTCCGGGATTAAGGGAATAATCAATTTTTTTCCATCTTTGGTCCACCGTGGTAAGTCTCTTCTAAATAATTGAGATTTTATAGGTAAGCCATTTATTGGTTTAACAGTTGGATGCTTTCCAATTGCATTGCTGTATAACCAGAGGACGATCCGGCCGTCTTTATCACCATAAAACGCAATATTTTGACTATTGGGCGACCAAACCGGATGCCAGAAGCTATTCTTGCCAGCCTTGCCATTTGTGAGTCGCTTAAGCTTTCGGGTTTTCGTGTTCGCAATCCAGATATCCTGTCGAATAAATGTGGATGGGATTCCCCCGGGAAGCTTCCTTAAGTCACCTATAGCATAAATATCATCCCCTTTAAAGCCTCTTTTAATTGTGAAAGCCACCCAGCGTCCGTCAGGGGAGATATCATAATGTTCATAATAGGGGGTGGAAATCGATTCGGTATCCATGGATGAATCAAGAAAATGATCAATCACTTCAGCAGGTGTGATTATTTCCTTTTTTTGATTTTTCACCCGGTCTCCCAGTGCCAGGTTTGCTGTCAGAACTAACAGAAGGATCATAATAATGAAATGATAATGGTTAATTTTTCGCCTGTTCATTGTTTATTTTCCTTAAAAAAATGTGAAGTTTTTTATATCATAGGAGGCAAAAATTTTCAACTTCTTGTTAACGTTGAGTATATAAGTAATATTTTTTTCATTGAATAGAGTCTCCTTAAAATCTTCTCAATATCTCTCATAGGGATCATAAAAAGATAAAAAGAGGGCAGGCCAGATAGTCAATAAAAATCGAATTAACATATTTAAATTGGAATAAAAGAATCAATCGGTTAAAGAGTGTTCACTAGCACAGAGATTCGTCCCCTACGTTAATTAGGATTTTATTTGAGGCAACTCTCTGTAGTTGTTCTTTAAAAGAATTGTACCAAAGCCGACTATTGATAGATACTCGGAGAAGTATTTTTAGAAAAGAAAAATAGTTCTCATTTATTCAGGTTTTGAAACCTGTTTAACCACCACCCTGTCCAGAAGAAGTACCCTGAGAACTACCATCATCATTATCAGTACCTCCAGGAGGTGGATCTTCTCCACCGAGAATTTTTGCCATAGCTTCAGTCACTAAAAGGTATTCACAACAATCTTCCACTTTCTTTCTTTTTCTCATAAAATTAACTCCTTTTTATTATTAATTTTTTGTTCATTGCCCCGAGCAGGGATGAACTTAACGAATAAAAAGTCATATATCCTAATGGATTATGGTAAACTAAATATTTTCATTTGTCAACTTGGTTTCAACGCCTTGTTAAGGTTGAGTACATAAGTAACACTTTTTTTTATTGAATAGACATAAATAGTAAAAAGGGTGTCAGTCCAGAAATCAACTTACAACCAACAAATCGTGCTTTAAATTATAAATCATGGAAGCAGTTGAAATCTTTTTACATATCCTGTACAATAGGTCTGCGAGTAAAACAATAATATGTTGACATATATAATTCAGTGGTCAACCTTTTAGTTAGGAGGAACTCTTATGGAAAAACGAATTGTGAATCAATTTCGTCGATTTATCTCTGAACATCGGGATAATTTATTGACATGGTTAAAATCAGATTCGAGGCACAAAGATATCCATTTAGGAGATGCTTCGATGGAAGAAATGACCCAGGTGGTTTCCCAGCACGAGGAAGCCCTTAACCTCATTGATTGTGATGAATTTGGTAAGTGCAAGGAATGTGGTGGAGAAGTAGAACCTGAGCGTTTGGAACTTGATTTCACTACGTGTGTTTGCCTGGACCACTATTCGGAAGACCAATTACGTGTCCTGGAACGGGACCTTGAGCTGGCTGCCAAAGTCCAGCGACAATTATTGCCCTATCAAATTCCTACTTTGCCAGGGGTTCAAATAGCAGCCCACACCGAGCCTGCCCAGGTGGTTGGTGGGGACTATTTTGATTTTTTTCCCTATCCGGATGGTGCCCAGGGTGCGGCCATTGCCGATGTAATGGGAAAAGGCCTTTCAGCCAGCATGTTAATGTCCAACCTACAGGCTTCCCTGCGAATCCTCGGTCCCGAATACACCAACCTGGACGCCCTTGCCGGGCGTTTGAACCAACTGTTTCGAAACAACCTGAAATTAATCAGCTTCATCTCTGTTTTCCTGCTGCGGATTGATGTGGAAGCCGGTATGATCCAGTACTGCAATGCCGGTCATAATCCGGCCATCTGGTATAAAGCTTCCTCTAGAACCATCCATTTGCTCAAACCCACTGGCCCTGCTATTGGACTCACACGAAGCGCCCAATATAAATCACAGGAACTACGGTACGGACCAGGGGATTTATTGCTGCTTTACACAGACGGTCTTGTAGAGGCACGAAATCCCGGAGATGAGGAATTCGGTAAGGAACGAGTGGCTGCTTATGTCAAAGAACATCTTCATCTGCCTGTGAATCTATTTTTAACCAGACTTCGAGAAACAGCAAAAGGATTTGCAGGGAAATTTGACGATGATGTAACGGTAATGGTTATAAAAATCCAACAATCAGGAATAGTAGGAACAAAAGGCACAAAAGGGGTCAGACAAGAAATATGATATGGCCGGAAAGGCCCCTTTCCCCTGCTGAAAAATTCCATGTAAGCATATAAATATTCCACAAATGCATAGATACATTCCATAACATCACATGTACTTGCCATATACGCATATATACTTTACGTTTACGCATGAAAACATTCTATATATGCATACATACTTTCTAAAGGGGCGTAACAATATGCTTTATAGTCACGATTACATTCTATATACGCGAGTATACTTTCCTTATACGCGCATATATTTTCCATATGGGCATATATACTTTTCAGGGAGGCACGTAACCTTTGTATTGAAATGGCCGGAATTATTGGTCGAATGATAAAAATGTTTAGGGGATAGACCGGAAGAAAAGGAAGAAAATCGATTTTAAGGATTCGGAGAGACTTGGGGAATTGTTTACCTAATCGTCACATCTTGCCATTTTCCGACAGAATATTTTATTTTCACCGCAGAGAGCGAAGAGACCGCAGTTAATACAGGAATATCATTGACAAATTAACGATTAAGATAGAATATTTATCGATAAACGATAAAAAATAGTTGAAAAATGATAAGATTCATACTATAATAGGGACATGGAAATTTTAAAGAAACATGTGTCCGTTAGAGAAGTTAACGATCAAGCAAGGAGGAAAGAACCATGAAAATGTTAGGTAAGTCGTCTGTCTCATCCGTCTTAAGCAATATCCTTTTTATTGCCTGGATATTGTGGTTAATTGCCGGTTTATTTTTATTATTTTATTCCACCATAACAATAATCGATCCCGGAGAGTTGAGTTTCAGAAGTTTTAGGGATTTTTCATTTTTGTATGCGCTGCCGTCTAATGCCGTGGAAGAAAGCATTCAAATTAACAACCCCGGCCCCGATATATTAAAGGCAGTAATAAAACCATTGGCTGAATTGCATTTTAACACCAGGAATAGATGGTTTATATTAAATTTCTGGAGTGTCATTTATATTTATTATACGCTATTTTTACTGGTAATGTACCACTTGAGGGAATTCCTGGAATCCCTTAAGACCGGGAATCCCTTTATTAAAAAAAATGCCGGAAGAATAAGAATTATCGGGCTATTTATTATCGGGGCGGAAATTTTGAGATTTTTAAGTGTGTTTGGTTTCATACTCTATTTAAAAAATAAAATCTCGATTACAGGTTCCTGGATTTACTGGGAATCATTCAAATCGCATTTCAACCTGGGGACATTGTTTTTGGGATTTGTTATCCTGGTTATTGCGGAAATTTTCCGTCTTGGGGCCAAACTTCAAGAAGAACAAGAGCTTACAATCTAATGGAGCCCATAATGAGTATTATAATAAACCTGGACCTTTTGATGGTTAAGCGTAAAATGAAATTAAAAGACTTAGCCGATAAAGTGGGGATTACCATGACCAATCTCTCTATTTTAAAGAACGGCAAGGCAAAAGCTATCCGTTTCTCAACCCTTGAAGCCCTCTGCCGTGAACTCTCCTGCCAGCCTGGCGATATTCTTGAATATGTCGCCGATCATTCGGAAGCATTATAAGAATTTTATATTCGTCTTTATATTCGTCTGTCCCCTTAATCATCTCTTAATCATCAATTTGTAATTTCCAGACAAGCCCTTCTTAGGGTCGCGTTCCGGCTTGGCTGGTTTAGGGGAATCCACCCATTAATGTCCGACTCATTCATACATGAAAACAATGGAGGTGTCAAAATGTTAAAAAACGTAAAAAAAAATACCGCATTTGCCGTGGCAACGCTTTCGGCATTACTTCTGTTCTTTTTTTTCAACACAGTGCAGATTGGCCAGACCTATCAGAAACCCGAGAAAGTCGGCAAATATAAAGAGTATGAAATATCTGGCCCTTATTCATACAAGAACCTGAGTATCTTCCTGGTTCATGGAAAAGATAAAATAAAGGCTGGAAAAATCTTAACGTTGGAAGAAGCACTGGAACAGAAAAAAATCGTCGTTCATGAGACCTCTAATGTGAGTGAACTGGAGGTAGAGAACACATCGGACAATATCACTATTTATATCCAATCAGGCGATATTGTGAAAGGAGGTAAACAGGATCGAGTCATGAGATACGATGTGATCGTACCGCCCAAAACAAAACCAATACAGGTCGCTTCTTATTGTGTTGAGTCTGGCCGCTGGAGTCGACGGGGGGATGAAAACGATAGAAAATTTGCCAGTTCCCAAAAAATGCTCGTCTCCAAAAAGGCGAAACTGGCTGCCAAACACACAGGGTCTCAGCAGGAGATGTGGGACGAAGTAGCCAAGGATCAGGAAAAACTAGGTACCAACTTAAATACTTCAGTAAAAGCCCGTCAATCAGAATCCAGCCTGCAACTCACCCTGGAAAACAAAAAACTTAAAGAGGAAACGGCCCGGTATGTGAAGCACCTGGAAAAAATCACTAAAAATAGAAAAAATACCCTTGGTTTTGTCTTTGCCCTTAACAATGAGATTAACAGCGCCGACATTTATGCCAGCCATACGCTTTTTAAAAAGCTCTGGCCCAAATTATTGGAATCCTGCGCTGTGGAAGCCATCGCAGAAAGTAAAAAGGAGAGTCATATCAAAGCAAAGTCCCTTACCGTTGCTGATGTCACCAAATGGTTGGCAGAGACGGAAAAGGGAAGGAAGAGTAAGAAAGACATCAATGCGTTGGTGGAATTGAGTGTCAATGAGTCTGAAGATAATATTGCTTTTGAAACCGTTGATAAAAGCGAGAAAGGTGGGAAAAACCGCTGGATTCACAAGAACTACATAAAAAAGTCCAAGAAGAAATAAAATATATCAAAAATATTGCCCGTAAATGGTAGAAAGGAATTAAAGTGCCTAAAGTAGGAAGTGCCTAAAGTGCCTAAAGTTGTGGTGCGCCGTAGGCGCGGTACCTTTTAGAACTAAAAAGGTATATGGCGCGTAGCGCCACCTTAACTTTAGGCACTTTAGGCACTTTAGTTCACTTTAGGCACTTTTAATTCTGGCTCGTCAGTGGCGCACTACTCCCTTGTCCCCGAATTCCATTTTATTGATTTTTTCCCTAAAAAAGTTGAAATTTTTTTTTTAATGTGGTATTTTTTAATTTACCGGATACACCGGAGATGTCTAAAAGGAGAACACCTAAGTTGGCATTTTTGAAGGGGATAAAGGTTAAGCTAGAATCTCCAAATGGCGGGAGCTTACCTTTGGGTTTTTCCGAAAGAGTTGCGGGGAATTTATTTTTTTATAACTATCAGAACCAGGAAAGGAGATAGAAAATGAGCCGATTTTATAATCTTACTCAAATCAAGGGCGTTCTAAAAAAACTTCAACCTATCCAGGAGATAGAAGAGGGATTTGTGGCCTATTCCCAGGGCAAAACTGAGATTCCTCCTGTGGGGGAGATGCTTTTTAAAAAACCTCTCGGTGAAGTCCACATCAAGTACGGGTATATTGTGGATGACGATTACTATGTCATCAAAATTGCTTCCGGATTTTTTGAAAGTCCTCAATCGAGCCGGTATACAAGTGACGGTCTGCTTTTGCTTTTCAAAAAGGGGACAGGGGAACTGGTTTGCGCACTGCTGGATGAGTGCCATCTCACCAATGTGAGGACTGCGGCCGCAGGAGCCGTCGCTGCCAGGTACCTGGCTCCAAAACACATCGATTGTGTAGGCATCGTGGGGGCAGGGAAGCAAGGACGCATGCAGCTTGAGTTTTTAGAGTCTGTTATAAACTGCAAAAATGTTATGGTGTGGGGAATGAATCAGAAAGAATTGGATGAGTACATGGAATATATGGAGCCAAAGGATTACAATATCCGGACCACCTTGAGGACCGAAGAAATCATGGCGCACTGCAATCTTATCATCACGGCAACGCCCTCAAAGATACCTCTATTGTCGGCTGATCTGATCCGTAAAGGAACACATATAACAGCAGTGGGATCTGACACTCCGGAGAAGAATGAGTTGGACCCGCGAATCCTCCAAAAAGCCGATATCGTTGTCGCCGACAGCATCAGTCAGTGTCTTTTGCGAGGCGAGATTCATCAAGCACTGAAAGCCGGTGTGCTGAAAAAAGAGCGGGTCGTGGAATTGGGTAATGTTATTGTCAACCCGGAGCTTCAAAGAACCTCCGACAAACAGACCACCATCGCAGACCTGACTGGAGTTGCGGTCCAGGACATCCAGATCGCAAAGGCCGTTTACAATGCCCTGGTATCTGAGAACAAGAGCCAGGCGTTACATGAAGAGACTTGATTAGGAGGAAGTTTTATGAAAATTGAAACATTTGAAATGGAACGAATGCAGTGCATGTACGAGTTAAACGTCGAACTCAATCTCTCGGAAAGTGGCGTTCTGCCCTTGAAGCTTTCCGAACTCCTGGATGGGGAGGAAGACGTTGAGTACTTCCTCGCCCATGAGCTCTGGTATAGCGAACCCGACGGTTCTCAACTGTTCCGTGAGCGGATCGCGCAGTTCTACACAGACTACACAGAGTGCAAGCCTGATAATATCACAGTCACCAACGGCGGCTCCGAAGCTAATTATGTTACATTGTGGACACTGCTTGAACCGGGCAGCCGCCTGGCCCTTATGATCCCCAATTATATGCAAGCCTGGGGGTTGGGGCACGCGTATGCCGACGGAGTTGATACTTTCCAGCTTATACTGAAAAAAGAGGCCGGTCAATACCGCTGGGTACTTGACCTGGAAAGTTTGAGGCGTGCGGTTACGCCCAAAACGAATGTCATCCTGGTCACCAATCCCAACAACCCCACCGGTGCAGTGCTAACTGCAGCCGAGATGGATGCCATTGTGGATGTTGCACTCAAGGCTGGAGCCTGGTTAATGGTAGACGAAATCTACCGCGGCGCCGAGGTACAAGGTGGGACATCGCCAACCTTCTGGGGGCGGTATGAAAAAGTTGTCATTACGTCGGGGTTATCGAAAGCGTTTGGCCTACCTGGACTGCGTATCGGCTGGATCGTTGCGCCGCCGAAATTGATCGAGGAATTATGGATTCATCACGACTATCTTACCCTAACACCTAGCCTGTTGGGCGACCGTTTAGGCACCATTGCAATGGAACCCCAACGACGGGAATCCCTCCTTGCCCGCACACGGAAGATCATCCGCGAAAACCTGCCGCCGTTGGAAGAGTGGTTTCAAAAGAATGACGACATCCTCACCTATGTCCGTCCGCAAGCCGGAGCTATCACTTATTGTGAGTACAAACTTCCCATAACGTCAACCGAACTGATTAACCGCCTGCGCATCGAGCATTCCGTCCTTCTTACCCCCGGCGACCAGCATGGTTTGGATAAGGGCTTCCGAATCGGCTTCGGCTATGATCGTGAGAAGACGCTGAAGGGGCTGGCCCGTATAGAAGCCCTGATGCGGACGCTGATGTAGCCCGGAAAGCAAATCAACTGCGAACGAGTCAGTCTCGCCAATTTTTGGAGAGAAAAATGAAAGGAATAAAAAGATATTTGTTTGGAATCCTGATCCTTTGCGTTTCTATTCTTCTCCAGGGGGAAGGATTTGAAGTGAAGGTAATCAAGAGTATGGCGGATCTGCCGGAGCAGTTCAACACCTTATGGAAAAAAGGGGATATCCTCGTCTCGGACAGCAAGTACCTGATTCTCTTTGGAGGAACAGAACGGGTGTTGAGGTCCTATTATCAATACCCTATTGAACACACCCTGGGATCTGTCCTTGGCTATGTGCCTAAAGGGAAAAACCTCAAGAGCAATATGGTCATCGGTTCACCATATATCAGGATTAAAAATAAAAGCCGGTATCTTAATTATTCTTCTTTCAGTACCATTCCTCAGATAGCTGAAGACAGTTCCCTTTTATTCTTTGCAGTTGCGCATTACCAAGGGGAAAATGGAGAAAAAGTGGAAGTGACAACACGGTATCAGCTGACGCCTGAGTCAGGAAAAATTGATATCACGTCTACGATAAAAAATGCGGGAAGAGAGAGGTTGGAAGAACTCCACTATTCCCTTTATTGTAATTCGGGTCAAGTCTATTATTTCAGCCCTTTTAAAGACACGGATTTGAGCGGATCATCCGGTTCTTCAGCAGCCAGTTCCAGACTCCCTTTCTGGATTTATCCCAAGAAAGGGTACTATGTGGGGTGGATGGATCTGAATCCCATCCAGGCTGTGGATCAACCTATTTCCCGGGAATCCGTTTCCAAAAATCTCGATCCCGGGAAACGTTTTGAGGCTCGTTATGTTCTCCTGGTCGATGTCGAGGCTGAAAATGTCCTCAAAAATATCTATCAAACTCTCGGTGTGCGGCCGGCCAAAGTAAAAATCGACACAGCAGATTTCCAGGGCGAACTCATGGAAGTCGTGATTCAAGATATATCCTCGCGCGTCTTCTTCAGGTCCTTCTTCGAAAAACCACAGCCTCTCGTATTGATGCTTCCTCAAGGTCTCTATTCCATTAGGGCCAATTTCTTTCCGGCGATTGTCGAGACCCTGCTGTCTGTTGAAAAGGAAAAAGAATATGCCTGCCTTCTCCAAGAGCCTCCAAAAGGAAAGATCAGGGTTTCCATTAGAAATAAGGCCGGAGCTTTTGTCCCCGGGAAAACCACATTCATCGGCCTCGATCCAACAAGAACTCCCTATTTCAAGCCTGAAAACCCATTAGAGACAAATAATGATCATGAATACTTCAAGAATTCCTGCTTTCCGCAAGAAGACGGTCTTGAGGTCGCCCTCCCTGTCGGAACCTATATGATCTCTGCATCAAGGGGCCCTGAATATACCCTGGATCAAAGAGTCGTGGATGTCCATAAAGAGAGCTGGCAGGATCTCATTTTCCGGATCGACAAAATCGTCGAGACCACGGGCCTGATTTCGGTTGATCCTCACCTTCACACGCTGAATTCAGACGGTTCAGTCACGGTTTTCGAAAGGATAAAATCTATCGTCGCCGAAGGGGTGGATGTGGCCATTTCCGCGGATCACAATTACCTCAGCGACTATACGCCTATACTAAAGAAACTCGGACTGGATGAATATCTATCCGTCCTCATTGGACAGGAAGTCAGCCCTCTCGATGTCAACCGGGTATACATGCCCGAGTTCATCCGTTTTCCTCTCAAGATGAGAGACGGCGAGCCGGGTAAGGGTGCCATCGATATCCAATTCTTTGAAGATAACACCCCCATTTTTGGCGAAAGTCGCAGAAAGGATCCCGGGGCCCTGATCCAGATCAATCACCCGAGACGGAGGGGGTATGGTTGTTTTACTTATTATCAGCTCGATTCGGAAAATGCCGCAACCGCCCTCAAAGGTTTTGACACGTCCTTTGATCTCCTGGAAGTGATGAACGGACCATTCTTTTCTCACGATAAAAATAAAAACTCCGAAGTCATTGCGGATTGGCTTCATCTTCTGAAAAGAGGTTATTACTTCCCGATTGTGGGAGCTTCTGATTCCCACGGAATCGATGGAAAGGAGCCGGGTTATTCGCGGACATATGTGAACTATAATGGAAAAAAAGGCCAGGACATCGATGTCAAGGCTTTGATGAGCGCTTTAAGGAAAGGCAGGTCCTTTGTAAGCAACGGGCCTATCGTCACGTTCACCATCAATACTCAGCACATCCCTGGCGATCTGTTGACGGAGAAAAGCGGTCACGTTGATGTACGGATCCGAGTGCAAGCCGCCCCCTGGATTTCTGTGGACGAGGTCAGGGTCATTGTCAATGGAGAAAGAAAAATGATATTGCCCGTTAAAGCTCCGAGGGAACAAATCTTAAAATTTCAAGAGAAGATTGCTTTAAACCTAAAATATGATTCTTATATCGCTGTAGAGGTCCTTGGCAGCGAAACGTTATTTCCTGTAGTACAAAGAAGATCAAAAAACAATGGTTACAAATGTGGTCCCCTCCCCTACGCCTTAACCAATCCTATATTTGTGGATGTGGATGGAAATGGCACGTTCGACTCCCCTCTGCCAAAAATCAAGTTTATTTCTCACTAAGTTTGATAAGGGGACAGTCAAGAATGTCACTAACTTAAGACTAAATTCGAAGCACGAAATCCGAAATTCGAAACAAATTCAAATGACCAAAATCTAAATGACCAAAACAAAAACGGCAGCAGTAAACAGTTAGGAGCTTTTGTT
>Ga0180438_10000365_pt1 | contig 89235 bp, 67 predicted proteins | sample SS_ome_12_FD_132455 | JGI IMG/M metagenome (GOLD analysis project Ga0180438, IMG submission 132455) | Hypersaline lake sediment archaeal communities from the Salton Sea, California, USA - SS_3_D_2 metaG | ecosystem: Environmental > Aquatic > Non-marine Saline and Alkaline > Hypersaline >... | reverse complement strand
TCTTTGTACTCCGACCAGGTGACCTCGTACTGGCCCATCCAAAATGGTTCGATTTCGATCGTCCGCTGCGGGCCTTCGTCGTCACTCCGCTTGGTCTCGTCGGCCGGCGAGCCGATGGTGAACTTGCCGCCGGGGATCGGCACCATCGAGTATTCCGCCTCGGTGCCGGGAATCTTCACCGTGTAGGGAACCATGTAGTGGTCGCCGACCTTCACGAAGCGACCGCTGGTCGGCTTGGTCTTGCTGATGCCCGGGTGTTCGGTCGCTCCCTGCTCAGTCGAGTCGTCGGCCTGAGCGGCCGGTGCGGGGCCGGTCAGCAGGATGGCCAGCGAGGCCAGGGCAGCGAGCAGGGTTCTTGAACCGGCGGGCAGCAGGGCGTGGCGCATGGGCAGATCTCGATAGGGCAGGGGAGGAAGCCATTGTGGGAGGGAGGGACCGGATCCCGGCGGGACTAGCTCCATTGTACGCGGAGCAGAGCGGTGGGGGTACAAGGCGAAAACAACGACGTTTTCAGGTCCGTGACGGTGTCGGTGACTTGAGGCTGCCATTTCTCCCGTCTGCTAGCAGGTTGGTCGGTTCACGATGGGGTGTTAAGAGTGAGGTGGTGCAGCGGTTAGGTCTTCAGCGAGACAGGAGAGGAAGGCTACCGGACGACGTACTCCAATTGGAAGGGGAGACCGCCATGGATGCACAGCTGGAAGAACTCGAGTATCGATCGGCATCTTGTTCTCAATTTTCTCTGAGCAGTGTGTTGCTAATTGTTACCGCCAACTCCGTTGCCTTTGCGCTCTTAACTCAATTTGGCTTCTGGTCCTACGCTCTATTCATCCCCTCGATCTGCGTTCCCCTCATGACGGTCGGGCATGTCCTTGAGATCCTGGGTTGCGCTGGAGTTCGTCTGAAACAACCTCTATTGCGCATCGTCCCTTGGATCCTCCGCGAAGTTGGTGCGACGATCTTCGCTCTCGCTTTGGTGGCCTTTTTCAGTTCTTCGGCGATCGTGTTGGCGGGCACGCTATTGATCTTCCTCGCGAGTTGAGTACCCGCCGGAAGCAAGTCAGAGAAGTTCGATCTGTCGCCACGCCGGGGGGCTCTCGTTCACAACAGCGGGCATCGAGCAGCGGTCGGGATGAATCAGATGAGCGAGGATCTCGACCGTGTCGATCAGTCGAGGACCGCTGCGGTTGAGATAGGCGTTGCCATCCATGATGGTGACTCGACCGCTGCGGACGGCCGACAGATTTTGCCAGCCGTCGAGCTGCGCGAGTGACTGGCACTCGCTCCAGGTGCGCTCGATATCGAAGCCGCACGGTGCCACGATGAGCACCTGCGGATCGTCAGCGACGATGGCCGACCAGTCGACATAGGGACTGTGCTCTCCCGCAGTGGCCAGGTTGTATTGCCCGCCGGCGCGGCGGACCAGATCGGGAGTCCAATTGCCGGCGATCATGATGGGGTCGAGCCATTCGATGATCGCCACACGAGGCGCCGCTTCGGGTGGCGCGCCCGCGACCTGTGCGCCCGTGATTTGGGCTTCCACCGCTGTCAGTCGGTCGTTCAGCTGGGCCAGGAATCGCTCGGCGGCCGCCGTGGCGCCGAGCTGCTCGCCGAGGCGGCGGATATCTTGCAAGACATCGACGAGGGAGTCGGGCGAGAGCGAGATGATTTTCGTATGACGGAGCGCCTCGCTGCGCTCGACCAGCGAAACGACATCTTCATAGCGGACGGCACAGACATCGCATTGCGCTTGGGTGACGATGAAGTCGGGCGCCAAGGTCTCCAGTTGCGCACGATCAATCTCATAGAGGGCCATGCCGGCGGCCGATTGCTGTTTGACTTGCGTGTCGATCTCCAGGCTGCTGAGCGAATCGTCGATGTGGGAAAAGGTAACCCTTGGCTGCTCGGCCACCTCGGGCGGCCAGTCGCACTCGTGGCTCACCGCCACGACCTGGTCCGCCAGCCCCAGCCCGTAGAGCATCTCCGTGGCCGAGGAGAGTAGCGAGGCGATGCGGGGTCGTGTTGTGTTGGGCGAAGCCGAGGAGGACATGGCGACGATTGTGAAAAGGAGACTGGTCGGGATGGAGGTGGATTCACTATGGCGGTCGAGCCAGCCTGGGTTATCCGCGGCCGGCCAGGATCCAGAACAACGCCAGCCCCGCGGCCAGCGCACCAAACAAGATGGCGAGTTTTTTCCAGGAGATATCCGGGACGCCGGCCTGGTCGTAGACGACGCGGGCGTCGAAGGCCTTGCGGAGCCGGCTCAGTTCGGCGCGATACGACTCGTCGCTTTCGTCCCAGGTGATGTCGAGTTCACTCAGCACACCTTGGATCTGTCGGGCGTTGATTGGCCGATCGTAGGGATCTTTGGCCAGGCAGGCATCGACGATTTCGCACAAACTCTCGGGCAACGTGGGATCGACTTGCGAAAGCGGCACGTGTTTGTCGTTCAAGTGCTGTTCAAAGATCTGAGCGAACGTGGCGCCTTGAAAGGGTGGCCGACCGGCCACCATTTCGTAGAGCATGCAGCCGAGCGCGTAGAGATCGGTCTGGCTGCCGACGAGGCCGACGTCGCCGCGGATCTGTTCAGGAGCCATGTAGAGATAGGTACCGACAATCAGCCCCGAGGCGGTGAGGCCGGTTTCGCCCGTGTCGAGCGCGATGCCGAAGTCGCCCAGCTTCAGCTCGCCTTCGTAGGTCATGTAAAGATTGCCTGGCTTCAAGTCGCGATGGACGATGCCATGATTATGAGCGTGTTGCAACGCGGAGCAGAGCTTGATTCCGTACCGCGCGGCCTGTTGCCAGGGCAACTTCGGATTGTCGGCGAGGACCTCTTTCAGCGAACCCCCTTTGACGAGTTCCATGGCGAAGAAGATACGATTGGCCGCCGGACTCTCGGCGTCGTTCCGCCCGCCTCCGTAATAGCGAATGATGTTCGGGTGGCTGAGCTTGGCGAGAATAAGCATCTCGCGTTGAAAGCGGGCCACGATGTTGGCGTCTTGCGAGACCTCGGGCAGCAGGATCTTGACCGCCACATCGCGCCCGGTCTCTTTTTCGATGGCCTGATAGACGGTGCCGACGGTGCCGGTGCCGAGCAGTTCACCGAGTTCGAATTCGTCAAGTGTTCGTCGTGAGGACATATATCATTGACGGCGAGATGGAATTCGAGACCCGAGCGAGATCGACTGCCTGCGCCGACTGGATTGGAAAGATGCCGACCGCCGCAGCGCGACCTGAGCCTCTATCGTAGCGGCTAGCTGTGACCGTTCCAACTCGTCCTGCGAGCCCAGCTCTCGCGGCCGCTGCTCTTGGGCAAGAAAGCGTTACGGCGACGGGTCGGGGTCGCGACTCATCGGGTCGACCGGAGGCCAGGTGTTGGTCCGCGCGGAGTGATCCGGTCTGGTGGGCTGCCGCGGTGGGGGATCGACGCCGAACATCACCCGCACGCTGGGGCGGAACAAGACAATGAAGGTGCAGACACCCAAGATGGTGCCGAACGGCATCGACAGGCAGTGCACACCGGCCACGACCAGGCAGAAGGTGTATCCCGTGTGTTGGGTGAGATATCGACCGACGGCGATCGTGCAGGCGGCAAACACCAGCGAGGCGAGGGCGAGCGTGCAAAAGAAGGCAGTAAAGAAATTGCCCAACCAGGTGAGACCAGGGAGATGATCCGGCTGGGGATTCCTGGCCGCTTCCGCGAAGATATCCAAGACTTCTCTGCCCGCGCCGAGAAAGGCAAACAAGCTCACCGCGCCGATAATTCCCAGCGCCCCGGAAATGTAATAGCACACCGAAAGGATCTGGAGATGCCCCTGGTCCGTTTCCATTGTCGGCCTCGAAATTTCCAAGTGAGTATCGCTTTCAAGTGAATGTCGTTGGAGGCCCCGACCAGTGAGTTCTTTACTCCGTCTGACCGCTTACCTCTTCGAGGATTTTACGGATGCCCGCCTCGATGATCTGTTGCGACTCGGGCCGAGGTGCCAGGCGGGTCGTGTAGTTGAGCGCTGAGCCGAGCGGAGCCGCCTCGTAACCGCCCGACGCGGCCAACAAGTAATCGCGCCGAGTGGCGATGTAGCCGTTCATGCCGTTGGTGTAACCGAGCACCATGTTGTGCTCGAAGGGAGAGACCGACTCGGCGAACAGCGTGTAGTAAGAGAACGTCTCATGCGGTAGCGCCAGAATGCAGAACTCGTTGCCCAGGGCGAAGGCGCTGATCGGAAACCGCAGTGTCGCCGGTTGTTGTTCGTCGGCGAGGGCCAGTAGCCCTTGCAACCACTTGCGGCGGGCTTCATCCCGCGTCTCGGCGATTCGCTTCTTGATCTGTTCCGCGGAGGGTGGTTCCTGCAAAGGTAGTTCCAGCTCGGTCGAAGCCACCCGCAGCCGAGGGCTTTGGATGATGTGGCCGGGCGACTTCATGGCCCGCTCCACCGCGTAGGAGAGATCGCGGGCCGCGGTATCGGCGGCGCGAATTCCCCCGGCCAGTGGGAAGCCGTTGATGTCGCCACCGGCCCCTTGGGCGAACATGAAGACGCCGCCACTACCTCCGGCGCGGGCCATGGCCTGCATCCGTTTGACCGCATAGCCGGGATAGTCGCCGCCAATCTTGTTCGACGCTCGCTGCACAATGACAGGATGGGCGGCATAGCTGAACAGCACGCCAATGCGTTCCACGCCCGGCACTTCGGCACAGAGCACATCGGTCCAAGGCAGATTGCTGCCGTGGGGATTGGGGGCCATGACGATTCTGCCCTGGTGCATGAGCCGCCGATTGATGCCGATCTGCGCGGCTTCGCGTTGGAATCGCAAGCGACAGGGTTTCACTTGTGCGGCGGCCTGCTTCGCCACGGTGGCGAACTTCTTGACCAACTCGTCGTACCACGGCTGAGTGCCCTCATTGTTGGGCGGAGCCCAGGCACCGATCATCGGCGCGCTGTGATTGTGGCTGGTGTTGATCATGATGTGGGTTGTCGGTATCTCGGTCGCCTCGTGAATCGCTTTTCGTAGCCGCTCGTTGAAGGGAATGTCGAAACCACAGTAATCGCAAGTCACTACCGCCACGCGTGTCGAGCCGTCGCTGAGGACCAGTGCCCGCGCGAAGATCGGTTCCTCGACGCCGGTGCTCCGCGCCGGTCGCATGGCCAGCGCGGTCCCCTCGGCAGGCGGCGTGACATCGATCTCCGCGGCGCCGGCCTGGATGGTTGGCTCACTTGTTACCTGGGGCGAGTCGTCGTCGGCCATGCCTCGGGTGGTGGTGAAGCTGCATAAGCTGACCACCATGGCGAGAAGCAAGATGCGGAGCGGGCTGCGGTTCATATTGTTCCTGAAGGCTGCAATTCGAGATGGCCTAAGGCACGGGTTGGCGGGCCGAGAAAATGAACGGTCGGAAGACAGGGGCCTGGTTGCAGATGAGGATCACTCACTCGCCCCGGCGCTGCTCCTTGAGTTTCTTCCACAGTTGCGAGATACCGTCCTTGATAATCGTTTCCGATTCGGCCGAAGGGGGCATGCGATGGGGAGTCGGCGAGGCTTCATATCCGGCGCGATAACCGAGATCGTAGTCCTTCTTGGCGGCCACATAGCCTTCGATGCCGTTGGTATAGCCGAAGACCAGCGTGTGTTTGTAGGGCGACTTTTCGACAGCCCACAACTGATAGTCGCAAAACGTTTCATGCGGCAGCGCGATAATGCAGACCTCGTCGCCAATAGCAAACGCGCTCATCGGGTAGGGCATCGTCTTCGGTTGCTTCGACTGCGACAACTTCTTCAGTCGCTGGTAGCGCAGATCGCCAGGCGACTTGGTCAATAGCTTGTCCAATTCCTCAGCCGGCGGTGGTTGTTGGATCGGTAGATCGACCTGGTAAGAAGCGTCGTGAATATCGGCCGGCGCGATGTCCTCCAGCTGCACGCGCGTGACCGCCTGGCCAAGCACCAGACCGACACGACTACAGGCGTCGAGGCCTCCCTTGAGAGGAAAGGCGTTGATGTTGCCTCCACAGCCCTGGGCGAACATCAGCACGCCCCCTTTGTTCTTCGAGGGCATCAGCATCTTGTGTAAATGCATCACGGCGTAGCCGGGATAGTCCGCGCTGATCAGCGAGCTGGAACTGTGAATCACCACCGGGTGGGCGGCATAGGCAAACAAGATCCCGATTCGTTTATTGTTTTCTCCGTAGACACCGATCACGTCGACCCAGGGGACCACCGGACCGTCGGGATTGACCGTCATCGTCACGCCCCAGGCGGCCGGCATACGTCGGTTGAAGCCGATCTGGACCGATTCGCGACCGACGGCGACGCGAGCCGGCTCCAGACTTCCCATCGCCTCGGCGGTGATCTTGGTGATCTTCTGCAAGACTTCGCGGCCGTAAGACGGAGTCTTGGAGTCGGCTGGCAGACCCGCCCCGGGGGCGTTGTGGGAGTGGCTGCAATTGAACATCACACGCGAGGCGGGAATACCGGTCTCTTTCTCAATCGACTCGCGGAGCGCCGTGGCGTAGGCGATGCCGGTGCCGACCAGGTCGGTCGTGATGATCGCGATCGGCGCAGTCCCGTCGTCGATTACCAATACCCGAGCAAACAGTTCATCGGCCACCCCGGTACTCTTCGAGCCGGGGCCGACGATCGAGATCGGTTCGGTGGGGGTGATGTTGACCTCGGCCGCCGCGGCGCGGAACACCGCCTCTTCCGCGCAGACCAAGCTCGGACCGCAGACGAAAAACAGGACGAGCGTCCAGACGCTGAGCAGCGAGCGAATCGAGAACGCCGTCAGGCGGGCATGTAGGGACAGGAGTCGATTGGTCGAGGGCATCTTCATGGCACAGCTCACGGGGAGAGAGAGGCGAGGCGACGGATTGCCAAGTGGTCCTGATTTTAGCAGATCGAGGAGACCGCCGGGACGACTTTTTTGTTGGTCTGAAGCGACAATTCGACTGGTGTCATCGCCGATCACCGATTACGCTGTCGGGCGAAGTCGATCGCCAGCGAGTGGGCAGCGTGACGAGCGCGGTCGATCGAACAACCGGTCACGTGGCCAACAACATCAATTGAGTAGAGCACCCCTTAGCGACCAGCACAAAGGATGAATGTCATGGGCGAGATGTTCGCGACCGACAAATTGTTGACGATCGATTCTCTTTTCACCCTGGCGATGCTGATCTTGCTGCAAGCGGTGCTCGGTTTTGACAACCTGCTCTACATCTCCATCGAGTCAGGTCGGGCACCGGCAGAGAGTCAGGCCAAGGTGCGGCGGCTCGGCATCGGCCTGGCGATCGTGTTGCGCATTGTCCTGTTGCTCACGCTGCTGGGGATCATCAGTCGGCTGACGATGGTGTTGTTCGAAATCGAATGGACCGGTGTTATTACCGGTTCCTTCGATTTTCACAGCTTGACTCTATTAGTGGGTGGTGTTTTCATTCTCTACACGGCTCTCAAAGAGATCTATCACATGCTCTCTTTGGATGAGCTGGGCGACCATCAGTCGCGCGAACCGAAGTCGGTCGCCGCGGTGGTGACTTGGATCGTGACGATGAACCTGATCTTCTCGTTCGACTCGATCCTCAGCGCAATGGCCCTGACGAGTAACTTCTGGATCATGACCACGGCGATTGTGATTAGCGGATTGATGATGATCTATTTGGCCGATCGCGTCTCGGATTTCCTGAAGAAGAACCGTCTCTATGAAGTGTTGGGTCTGTTCATCCTGCTGATTGTCGGCATGATGCTGCTTAGTGAAGGGGGGCACAAGGCGCATCTTCACTTCTTCGGCTACCCGATCGAAGCGATGGCAAAATCGACGTTCTACTTCACGATCGCCGTGCTGGTGTTGGTCGATATCGTGCAGGGTCGCTACCAGAGAAAACTGATGGCCCAGCGGCGGGCCGAGTTGGAAAATCGGGCGATGTGAGCAAGCGCTGCCGCGGGATCGACGCCGGATGCCGGCCACGCGGCGCCGGCAAGACGCGCGGAGTCTACGGCTGCGAGACGGGCTTTTTCAACGTCGTGAGATACTCGACCAGATTGACCAAATCGTCAGCGGTCAGGTTCTTCTGCAGGTCGGACGGCATCAGCGAGATATCGAGCTTGACCAGCTCGTCGATGTCGCTCTGCGGGAACGACTGCTCGACGCCTTCGCTGTTCTTGAGCGTCACACTGTCGGCGGTCTTGCTGACCAGAATTCCGTTGGCTGAGAGTCCGTCATTGGTGACGAGCAGATAGGTCTCGTAGTTGTGGCTCACGCCGGCACTCGGATCGAGAATTGAAACATAGAGTGCTTCGCGAGAGAGTTTGTTGCCGATTTCCGACAGGTCGGGTCCGACCTCGACCCCCTGGCCGGACACTCGATGGCACTTGATGCAAGTGCCCTGTTTGGCGAACACCTCGGCACCCGCGGCGACATCGCCTCGGCGAGCCGTCAGTTCTTCAAGCGGCGGAAGCGGTTCGGCCGACTTTGTCTCCGGCAGCGTAAGATGTTTCGCAGCTTGTGTGCGGATCGCTTTGTCCCAAGAGGTAAGCAGAATATTGGCTACAGTGAACTTGAGAGCCTCGGGCAGCTCACCGCTGGCCGCCATCTTCAAGAGCAGTTTTTGACCTTGGTGTTGGCGGCCGAGTCCCCGCGCAGCCGCCGTGCGAACCTCCGCTCCGCGGTCTTCGTCGTTGAGCAGCCCAATCAGCGCCTCGAAGCCGCGGCGGTCGGCCAGATAACCAATCGCTTGCACCACGCGGGCGGCGATCTGCGGATCTTGCTCCGACAGAGCGGCCGTCAGTTGATCGACTTGATCGAGCCGCACGATGGTGGCCACCGGACGAGCGGTCTCGCCCAGATTGGCGGAATCGACGGCCAGCTGGAGCAAAGTCGGGAACATCTCCTTGAGTCCGAAGTGAACGACCAGATCGTAGGAGACTGGATGTCGTGGATTGCGCTGCAAATGTCGCAGCAGGGCTGCCTTGATCTCGGGTTGAGCTGCCAGATCGAGATCCGTCATCCGCCGGGCGACCTCGACGGTGAAATGATCGAGTTGGATCTTCTGGTTCTCGTCGGCTGCTGACTTGCTCTTGCCCAAGGCGTATTGAGCCAGCAATGTCAGTGACTTCGACTTGTTTTCCGAATCGGCTTGGAAGTCGAACGCCCGGATCCAGCGTGGCCAGCTGTCGAGCGACACCTTCTCGCCGAGGATCAAGTAAGTGATCAGCGCCGGGGTCAGGGTGGCGCGACTCCGCCAGATGATGTCGTGCGCAGCCGCGTTGTCGATATCGCCATGCACGGCACTGCGCCAAGCTCGTAGGCAGACGTCCCAGTTGTAATGAGCGCCGATGCCGAGTGCTTCCAGATACCAGCGATCCTGGCCGTCGTACTGAATGGCCAGCCGCGCCCACATGTTGGCGATCTCGGCCGCCCTACCGGCTTCCGCTTCGCGAAGCGCGATGGCACACTCGCGGCGGACTTGAGGCGAGGCATCGTTGATCAAGTCATCGGACATGGGAATGGGAAAGTGCTTCGACTGTCGCATCATGCGAACGCTGGCCGCGCGGATGGCAGGATCGTCGGCTGTCGACGCCTGATGAACAATCTGGGCAAGCCCCTGGGGAGCAAATCCGGCATCCTCCAGCTTCTTGGCCAGCCACCACAACGCACGTGCTCGGCGACGCGGGTGTTCCTCTGAAGCAGCGATTGCGGAGACCGCTTGTTCTCCCTCGACGCCCATTTTCATGAGAGCATGCCAGGCTCGATAACGCGTGTCTTCGTTGGGGCTGACCAAAGCTTGGGCCGCCGCCTTGGGATCCTTGAAGTCGACCGCTTCGATCTTGTAGGCGTGGCCTGGCGGGGCGATGCGGAACAGCCGGCCGCGAGCCGTGTCGTCTTGGCGATGGCCCCCGACGCCCGGGTCGTACCAGTCGGAAATGAATACCGAACCGTCGGGCGCGACCGCCACGTCGGCCGGGCGGAACCAGCGGTCGCGAGCGCCGTCGACCAAGTTGACGACGCGGGCTTTATATCCCGCACCTTCAGTCTCGACCGGGTAGGCGCGGACGATACTCGGGCCCGGGTCGCAGTGGATCATCTGACCGCGAAACACTTCGGGCAGTAGATCGCCTTCGTAGATGACCATGCCGGTGGGGGAGCCGGCGCCGGTCTGCAGCAGATTGGGAATACTGCCGGGGTCGTTCTGGTGCCAGTGCCGCCGGGAGATGTCTGAGTTGCGATTGATGCGTCGCGCGGCCCAGTGTTCGCCGGTCAGTTCGTGGGTGTATCCGTAGTTCCCGAATTCCATCACGTAGTTGATTCGCACGCCACGATTGCCGTCGTCGTCGTTGTCGCTTTGCCACATCGTGCCGAAGGCGTCGACCGCCACTTCGTAATTGTTGCGGAAGTTGTGGGCCAGCGTCTCGACGTTCGAGCCGTCTTCGTCGCAGCGAAAGACCATGCCCTGGCGATAGGGATCTCCGATATCGCGGACCTCGTTGCCAGCCTTGTCGACGACGAACTTGCCGTCGGGGGTTTTCAGCTGGCCACCCGCGTTGCCCATGTTGAAGTAGAACTTGCCGTCGGGGCCGAAGACAAAGGAGTGGATGCTGTGGTCGTGCTGCTGGCCACCGATGCCGGTGAAGAGCTTTTCTTTCTTGTCCGGTTTGTCGTCCCCATCTTCGTCGGTGAAGACCAACACGTTGGGCGCCGAAGAGACGGCGACCTTGTTGCCGAACACGCCGATGCCGATCGCCGAATCGATGTCGCGACCTTGGTAATAGACGTGCGAGCTGTCCATCACGCCGTCGCCGGTCGTGTCTTCGAGAATCAAAATGCGATCGCCCTCGGGTCGCTTGTTGCGGTTGTGGCGATAGTTCATGACTTCGCAGACCCACACCCGGCCGCGATAGTCGACCGCTAGATTCGTGAGGCTGACGATCATTGGCTCGGAGGCGGAGAGGGTCGCTTCCAGTCCCTCGGCCACATCGAGATTCGCCACCGCGTCGGCGGGCGTCTGCGCGCCGCGGGCGATCTGCTCCGTCAGATCGTTACTTTCCGCCGGGGGGACAAGCGAAGTGATCAGCAGGGTGGCGGCAGCGGCAAAGAGCAGCAGGCAGGCAGTGACGCGGAGCTTCATGATGAGATTGTTTTGGTAGGGAGAAGGGTGGGGGAGGCGGAATTTCGTGGCGGGAGGGAGGTTTTTTGGCAGGAGGGGGGAACCGAAGGTTCGGTGAAGAACCGGTGCTTCGTTACGCCAAAATATCGTGCAGCACGTGCGGTTCTTCATCGACGCCGGTGAGTCGCTGCTCGAGGCCTTGGAACTTGAAGGTGAGTTTGTTGTGTTGCAGCCCAAGCGTGTGCATGATCGTGGCCAGCAGGTCGCGGATGTGGACCGGCTTGTCGACGATGTTGTACCCGTACTCGTCGGTCTTTCCGTAGGTCATGCCCCCGCGAATGCCGCCGCCGGCCATCCAGATGGAGAAACTACGCGGGTGATGATCGCGACCGTAGTTGTCCCGCTGGAGCTTGCCTTGGCAGTAGACGGTGCGGCCGAATTCAGTAGCCCAGACAATGAGCGTGTCATCGAGCAGACCGCGTTGCTTGAGATCGGTGATCAGCGCCGCGTCGGGTTGATCGATGTCGCCACACTGTCGCCGCAGGTCGGCCGGCAAGTGGTCGTGCTGGTCCCAACCGCGATGGAAGAGTTGAATGAAGCGGACGCCCCGTTCGACCATTCGCCGAGCGAGCAGGCAATTGGCGGCGTAGGTGCCCGGCTGGCGAGAGTTCGGCCCGTAGAGCGTGAAGGTGTGGTCCGATTCATCGGAGAGGTCCATCAACTCGGGCACCGATTCCTGCATGCGGAAGGCCATCTCGTATTGCGAAATGCGAGCCAGGGTTTCCGGATCACCCGACTGCTCGTATTGCAGGCGGTTCAACTCCGCGACGTGATCGTGCAGCTTGCGCTGGCCGTCGCGATCGAGTCCGCTGGGATCGTTCAGATAGAGCACCGGATCGGCGCCGCTGCGGAACTTGACGCCTTGATGTTTGGCGTCGAGGAAACTGTTGTTCCAGAGTCGATGGTGTAGCGGCAATACATCCTTGCGCTGTGAACTGCCATTGGACATCAGCACCACAAAGGCGGGCAACACCTGGCTCTCGCTGCCCAGGCCGTAGCTGACCCAGGAGCCGATGCTCGGCAGTCCCGGCTGTTGCGAGCCGGTCTGCAGCAGCGTGATGCCGGGATCGTGATTGATCGCCTCGGTATACATCGAATTGATCAGGCAAATATCGTCGACCACTTTAGCGGTGTGGGGCAGGACGTCACTCAACCAGGTTCCGCACTCGCCATGTTGATGGAAATCGAAATAAGAAGAGGCGACCGGCAACTTCTTCTGATCGATGGTCATGCGGGTTAGTCGTTGACCCTTGCGTACCGATTCCGGCAGGTCCTGGCCGTGCAGTTCGCGAAGCCGCGGCTTGTAGTCGAGCATGTCGTGCTGGGCCGGGCCGCCCGACTGGAACAGATAGATAACCCGCTTGGCCCGCGGCGCGAAATGGGGACCGGGCGTAGCGGTCGGGGTGGGCGCCGCGGCCGGAGCGGCGGAGGCCGTCTCGTTGGCGTAGCCCTCTTGGGTCAGCAGCGAAGAGAGCGCGGCGGCGCCAAGTCCCGTGCCGGCGGTGCCAAAGAAGTGGCGGCGGGTCAGCAGTCGTCGAAGTTCTTCCTGCGGGCTCATGCGTTAGCCTTTGGTGATCGTCTCATCGAGGTTCAACAGAATACGCGCTACCGCGGTCCAGGCGGCGTGTTCGGACAGATCGAGTTCTTCATTGCGTTTCGATTCGCCGATCGAGAGCAGCTGTCGCGCGGCCTCGGCGTCTTGTTTGAACGTGGCCAGTTCCGTCTGATAGACGCGGGCGAGCACCTGCTGCTCGGCGTCGGTGGGCCGGCGAGCCAGGGCAAGCCGATAGGCGTACGTGATGCGCTCGGCGGGCGTGGTGCCTCCTACCGTCATAATACGCTCGGCGAAGTGCCGGGAGGTTTCCAGGAAGGTGGGGTCGTTGAGCAGCACCAAGGCCTGGAGCGGCGTATTGGTCCGTTCTCGACGGACCGTGCAGACTTCCCGCTCGGGGGCGTCGAAGGCGTTGAGAGCCGGCGGAGGACACGACCGCTTCCAAAACGTATACATGCCACGGCGGTAAAGGGCGTCGCCGTGATCCTGTTTGTAGACCAGTCCGCCGTACGACTTGATTCCGAAGGCCACTTCGTCCCAGAGCCCCGCTGGCTGATAAGGGCTCACACTGGGGCCGCCCAGTTTTTGTACCAACAGACCGGAAATGGCCATGGCATTGTCGCGAATCATCTCGGCCGGCAAGCGAAATCGAGGACCCCGCGCGAGCAGCCGGTTGAAGGGATCCCGCTCGTGCGACTCGGGCGTGATGCGACTCGACTGCTGGTAGGTGGCCGACATGACAATCTCTTTTTGCAACGCCCGCACATTCCAGCCAGTCTCGATGAACCGGGTGGCCAGATAGTCGAGCAGCCGCGGGTGGGAAGGGAGCGTGCCTTCGCTGCCAAAGTTCTCACTGGTCTCGACGATGCCGGTGCCAAAGTAAATCTGCCAAAAGCGATTGACCGTGACGCGGGAGACGAGCGGGTTGGCCGGATCGGTGAGCCAGCGGGCTAGCCCGAGGCGATTGCCCTCCGCGCCTTCCGGCAGCGGAGGAAGACTGGCGGGAACGCCGGCGGTGACCTTATTGCCATGTTGGTCGAACAGCCCGCGCTCGAGCACAAACGTATCTCGGGGCTTGGTCATCTCCTGCATGACCATCACGCTGGGTAGCGAGCGATAGACACGTTTGCTCTCGCGATCTTTTTCTCGGCGCTGCTTCTTCAGTGTCGCGTACTGTTTATCGACGTTGTCGAGATAATACGCGCGGAGTTTCGACTGTTGTTTGTCGCTTCTCCGGTCGGCGGCCAGGCGAACGATGTCGTCGACGGGGGTCATGCCCGGCGTGTCGGGGGCCGCGGTTTCTTTGTCGGAAGTCGAGGCGATCTTATCTTCGGAAGCCGAGGGTGATTCTCCGTCGGAAACGGACGTGGAGCCGGTCAGCTGCCGCCGTCGCTCGGTGACCCAGGCTGTGAGATGTTCGTCGCACTGCTGCCGATGGTTGGTCAGTTGCTTGTCGATGGCCGCCAGTTCGGCTTGCGCCACTTCGTATTGCTGCCGCTGTTTGTCGTCCGGCAAGGTGACCATCGGCTCGGCATTGCCGAGGGCGCCGTCGATGCCGCGATCGGTAATCGTGTTGAAGAGCGCGAAGAAGCGGTAGTAGTCTTCCTGAGTGATCGGGTCGAACTTGTGGTCATGACAACGGGCACACTTCATGGTCAGGCCGAGAAACACGGTGGCCGTGGTGTGGACGCGATCGACGACATACTCGACACGGTACTCTTCGGCAAAGGCTCCGCCCTCGAAGTTGATCCCGTGATTGCGATTGAATCCGGTGGCAATCTTCTGCTGCTGCGTGGCGTCAGCCAGCAGGTCGCCGGCCAGCTGTTCGGTGGTGAACTGATCGAACGGCATATTCCGCTGGAAGGCTTGAATGACCCAGTCCCGCCACCGCCACATTTCGCGAATCGAATCGACGTGGTAACCGTGGGTGTCGGCATAGCGGGCCGCGTCGAGCCACTCCAGGGCCAGCCGCTCGGCGTGGGCCGGTGAGGCCAGCAGACGATCGACCACCTTTTCATAGGCGTCTTCGCTCTCGTCGGCCAGGAAGGCGTCAAGTTCCTCGATCGTGGGTGGCAGCCCGGTGAGGTCGAGCGTGACGCGACGCAGCAAGGTTTCGCGACGGGCCGGCACAGACGGCTGCAAGCCTTCTTTCTCCAGTCGGGCGAGCACGTAGCGGTCGATCATTCCTCGAGGCCAACTGATGCGATCGATCGTCGGAGGACCGTCTACTTTGGGCGGGACAAACGACCAGTGCTGCTGCCAGGGGGCGCCGGAGTCGACCCACTTGGTGAGGGTCTCAATTTCCGCGGGAGTGAGTTGTCGCTCCGCGTCGGCCGGGGGCATGCGTTGGTCGGCGTCGTCGGTGGTCAGCCGGCGAATCATCTCACTGGCTGCCGAGTCGCCAGGTTGGATGATCGGATGACCGTCGCGCTCGCCGAGCGCGTCCTCTTTGGTATCGAGCCGCAGATCGGCCTCCCGGTTCTGTCCGTCGGGTCCGTGGCAACGAAAACAGGCGTTGGAAAGAATGGGGCGAATGTCGCGCGTAAAGTCGATCGCGCCGGGTTCGTCCTTCCCCTTCACTGGATCGCCGTCCGCCCAGGCGTTGTCACTTGCCAGCCAACAGAAATTCAGCAAGAGCAGAATGCCGAGTGAGTTCTTCGAGATCGTGTTCATGGAGGCGGGAGGCGAGGTGAGGGGGGCGTGACTTGCTCGACCGCTTATTGTAGCCGGAATCGATGGCGGACCAAAGTCTTCGGCAGGCGTTTTTCCCCTAGGAAATAGGGGTCGTAAGGGGCGGCGGGGCGAAGCAGTTCACCGACAGCCAGGTCCGCTCGCGGTCGTTGAGAACTCCGTTCACGAAGGACCGCAACCGATGGCTCTGAGAATATGCGGAGAGCGATCGCGAGAGAAGGCTTTGCACGGCAGCGTCGCTGAGAAGAAGGCACCCCGTGACGAATGAACCCGAGGCGGTGCCGCGGGCGAAGGCTGCCGGGACAGTGAGAATCCGCGATAGTCGCGGAGAGCGAAATGGGCCGCTAGGCGGGCTTCAACGTCGACATCGCAAAGCGGGTATCAACCTCGTCACCTGAGGCGGCTATCAACCGCGTCGCCTGAGGCGGGTATCAACCTCGTCGCCTGAGGCGACGGCGACGGCGGCGTTCCTTGCGTTCTTTTCGCTCTTCGTCGGCGTCGCGCTGCGAAGTCTCGTCCTCGGAGTCTGGTTCCGAGTCGTCGGCCGACAGATCGACCGCCAGTTTCTCGTTTGCCGCCACCACGATCGGCTCGGCTTCGTCGGGTTCGGCAAGGGCCGCGTCGTGGAGGGCATTTCGATCTTGCGCGGCGAGCGGTGCGAGTAACAGCGGTTCGATTAAGGAATCGTCCGAGTCATCGTCGGAGGCGAAGGAAACAAACAGGGCCAGTGCCGGGGTGATCGATTCCGGTAAGGCTTCCAGACGGTTGCTGTTATTGGAGAAGACCGTGATCAGATCGTTTGTGTCGACGTCGCCATCGTTGTCAAAATCGCCATTGGTTTCGTTTTTGGTCAACGTCGTCGAGGAATCCGCGTCGTCGTGGCTGCCGGTCGTGTTGGAAAAAGTGAGCAGGATGTCGGTCACATCGACCGATCTGTTGCCGTCGATATCGCCGACAAGATTGCCGGTGTAGAAGACGACATCGCCACCATCGAGGTGGTTGCCGGTTGGCAGATCGGCTTCGCCGTCCCAGATGTAGTCTCGTTGTCGACCGGCGGCCGGAGTTTCGCCATCGAGAGCGCGGCCTTCCAGATCGACAATCGAGTCGTGGAGGACGACCTTGGCCCAAGTATCGACCACGGTGCCTTGGGCGAAGGTGATGGTCATCTTGTTGGTGCCTGAGCCAGTGATGCTTTGAATCGGGGCGACGCCGTCCACCGTTTCCAGGCCGTCGGCGAAGTTGACGCGCTGCACCTCGACATCTTGTGCGGAGAAGAGGACCGGGCGAGAGAATTCGATCTCCAGTGAAGTCAGGCCGTTCTTGCTGGAGGTGACATGGCTGACCATGCGATCGGCGATTCCGTTGGCCGTGATTCCGGTGACCGCCGGTGGCAAATCGATCGCCTCCAGGATGGCGGCGACATCGGCACCTTTGCCTGCCAGTGCGGGGTTGCCACTGAGGTCAAAGTGTTCCGGAGCGGCCCAATCGAGATTGGCGAAACCCATATCCGCGGCATTTCCCCAAAGAGTGAAATCGCCATAGAAGTCGCCGTTTTGATCGTAGGGGTTGCCTACCGCGTAGGCGCCGAAACCGGTTTGGTTCGGGACCAGTACCTGGTTGCCCCGGACGTCGAATCCGTTGGCATAATGCAGAACGGAATTGAGCCCGACTCCCTGGCCCGAGCCGTGGATGCCATAGAGTCCACCACCGACGATGTTGTCTTGGTAAATGAAGTTGTTTACCGCCGTGTTGAAATCGCCAAACTGCACATTGTTGCCACCGAGTCCGTCGTTGATGGCGCTGTCGCCAAAGAGGGCAGTGTTGTTGCGAATCGTGAGGTTGTCGATCGAGCCTCCCGCGGATTCGAGCGCGATGAACAGAGTGCTGTCGACATCGTAGGCCAGATTGTTCTCAAAGACGACGTTCGACAACGACTGCCTCGATGGGGAGAAGACCGCCAGCGAGCGCACATTGCGGATGATATTGCTGCGGATCACGATGTCGTCGATGGTCGTCTCACGAGGCGTGATGACGAACGCCACGCCGTTCTGTGAGTCGGACCAGAGGTTCTCGATCACGTTATGTTCCACGAGAATGTGCTTTCCGATCTTGAACTCCACCAGGTTCTTGATCGAATAATCGACGCCCGCATAGTCGGGATGACCCTCTCGCCAGGTGTTCGGTTTGCTGATCGAGTTGCCGCGGACGACGATATTCTCGGGATTGAATTCCTCGGAAATGCTCGGACCGAGACCTCCGAAAATGATGTTCTCTCCCGTGGCTTCGAGAAAGTTGTTCTCGATGACGTAGTTGCTCAGCCCCAACGGCGCCAAGAAAGCCTGGGCGTCATTTCCGGTTCGCTTGATGTTGGAGACGTGCGAGTTGGTCAGGTAGATGTTGGAACCGGCTGCGTTGACGGCGTGGGTAACCTGATTGTCTCCGGTGCCGTGGATATACGAGCGATCGATGACGAAATCGCGAGCGAAGTCTTCTACCGCGTCGGGGTAGGTGCCGTCGAAACCAATGATGATCAGATTGGCGGTGTGACTGGCCGTGGAGGTGACTTCCAGGCCTTCGAGTCGATAGTTGTGAGCGCCAAATTCCGCGCGGATCACGGGATCCGGATTCGGGGAGATGAGCTTCGGCATCAAGGCCGCATCCGCTTCTGAAACCCGACCGTCTGGCAGCGACTCGTGTGCCGAACCGCGAATCGTTATCCAGTCGTTGCCAATCTTATTGGGAAGCACGTAGTTTCCGTAGAACGTGGCGCCCGCTTCCAACTCGATCGTGTCGCCCGGTTGCGCGGCGTTGATGGCTGCCTGGAGCGATTCGCCCGCCGCCACGTAGTGGGTGGTACTGGTTTGAGCGAGCGGCGCGAGAGGGGCGCCAGGGTCGGAATCGCCTGAGACCTCGGCTTGGTGATCCATTATTGGATCGAGATCAGCACCGCTGGCGGTCAACAGCTGCCGCGATTCGAGTGTTTCGATGTGCAAGCTCAGATGGCGTTGCTTACTGGATGAGGCGCGGCGCCTCTTTCGACGAGGTCGTTTCAGAATATTCACGGATTTGCCCCAAGGTTGTCGTGTCATGGCGAGCTCTCCGCGGACAGGTCCTTCTCACTCACATCGACGAGAAACCAACGACCTGTCCCGGCAGACGGTGCGTCATGCCCTGACGGAAGCGATCGCAGCCAACGTCCTGATTCTCGAACGTATCGGCCCCCCAGCCTCGATCATCGCGCAGTCTCTGGCTAGGATGTTGTGCAGAAGAGTCGCTCTTCTCTTGGGCAACTTGCTATCAAGTTGCGGCCGACTAATCGAATACGACTTGCTCGTAGTATCGACCCGACGGCGTCCAAGTCTTCACTGCACAATCGCTATGCGCGACAAACATACCGCTGTCATCTGCAAACTTCCCAGCCAGCCCATAGTCTATCAATTGTCTGCGCAAAAGCCTAAGAAATTCCGAGAAAATTCGGCGAAGAGGCACATTTAAGCCCTAGCTCATTCTAGATCCCGCGCTGCTGCTGACGTTCTGGGGCCGAATTAACACAAATTAAACGGTACATATGAAGTATTTTCGATTCGTTCCCGCGTCGAAGGTCTTTTTCGGGCACGATCAACGATTGCGACGTTTGAGGGCGCGGAACCGCTTGAGACTGCGGAGCACCTCACGGCCACGAGGATTGAGTTGGGACGCCGCTTGCAGATGTTCCTCGGCCTCGCTGAGCCTTCCCGCGTCCATCAGCAGTTCGCCGAGATAGTTGCGCGCCAAGTAGTGCATGGGGTCGAGGCGGACAGCGTTTTCCAAATAGGGCAGGGCCTCGGCGGTTTGATCCAATTGTCGGAGGGCCATGCCAAGGTTGAAATGGGCGACTGACAAGTTCGGTTCGAATTGCACTGCCGAGCGGAAAGATTCCACTGCCTGCTCGAACTCCTGGGCGCCAACAAGCAATTCACCCATCAGGTTGTGGGCTCGAGCGTCTGCCGGTGCGAAACGCAAGAGCCGTTTAACGGGGCGCATGGCGAGCTGCGATTCGCCGAGTTTCTGCAGCGCCTCGGCATCCGAAAAGAGTGTCTTGCGATGCCGGTCGGCGATGATCCGATCGGACTGATCGTGAGGGATGGCTTGTCCAGGAACTGGGAACGAGCGGACAAATCGATCTCGCAAGGAAAGCGGAGCACTGGTTGCATCGCGAATTACATCGTCGATCGATAGTGGTCCTTTGTAGATAAACTGGAGTTGTCCTTCCGCGTCGATCAAAAAGCTTACCGGTAGTGTCAGGAGTTGATTCGACGGCACGGCACTGCTGTGCATGTGTTGAAGTAGGGCCAGCAGTCGCTCATTGGCATCTCCCACCGGGAAGGACGGATTCAGCCGGGCGAGAAGATTATTGGCAGCGGCAACGTCTTGTTCTTCGCCCCGCAGCGTATCGATGGAGATGGCCAGGATGGCGATGTTGGCCTCGCGCAGGTCGTCCGCTCGATTCTCAAGCTCGGTCAATTCGGCAAGGCAAGGGCGGCAGGCGCTGGACCAAAGGGTCAACAGAGTCGAAGTGCCCTCCCCGATGTTAGCGGATTGCTTCCGTCCATTCTTGTCGGAGTAGATGAGCGGCGGTACCTGTCGGGCGGTGATGAGCGGAATTCTAGAGATGAGCGCTGGCGCGAGTTTCTGAGGAGACGATTCTCGCAATCGCAGTTGTCGGGGCGCCTGGTCCAGGGCGAGCGCCTCTCCGCTTCCCTGGGTTAGTTGATAGCGTCCATTGGCGGAAAGCGAGCGGAACGTTTCTCTCTCGCCGCCTGGCCAATGCACGACGACCCGATCGACCTGTTCGGTCTGGCCCAGCCCAAAGTGCATCCATTTCGAGGACTGCGCCAGAAAGCCCTCTCCGGCACGCAGTGTCTTGATGCGTGGCAAGTTATCTTTTCCGAGGGTCACGACGGAGACTCTGGCCCCGATGGCGTCGCGGTTGACCGTCTTGCCGTTTCCCGCCAATCGCAGTGAAAGAAAACGATTTGTAGATGGACAATCGTTTCTGAAGAACCGTAGCCGAGGTGCGTTGCGGTTGGATATCCACAGATCGAGATCGCCGTCGTGATCCCAGTCGACGATGGCCACGGCGCGTCCGTCGTCGGCAACATCTAACCCGGTGGTGGCCGAGATGTCGGCAAAGCGGCCTGTCTGGTCGGATGATCCGGTATTGAGAAAGACGCAGTGTTTTTCTCGCCCGCTGAACGAACGGCCGCCGCCGAGCATGGTTCTAAACAGCCCGATGCGGCCCGAGGCGCTTGGGATCGGATCGTTCTTGTCGTTTCGTGACTGCGACACGACGTGTCGCCAAAAGAAACTTCACAGATCGCCGGTGTCTTCCGTCGTAATGTACCCATTGGCGACGACCAGATCCTCCCAGCCGTCGTTGTTGAGATCGACGAAGTTGGAACTCCAGGCCCAACGGCCCCGGGCGACACCGGCGAGAATACTGACATCTTGAAACGACTTTCCGTCGACGTTCTTGAGCAGGGTGTTTCCGCGAGCAAAACGCTGCAGGGCTTGACGCACTTCGGGTGTCGCGCTCTGCTTGAACTGCTCATGGTGGGCGATTCGACTTCCCGCGGCCGAGAACATGTTGGCAATGTAGAGATCGCGGAAGCCGTTGCGATCGAAATCGGCCCATGCGACCGACATGCCCGCGGCACGATCCTCGCTATTCGATACCCCGGCAATGTCGGTAAACGAGCCGGAGTCGTTGCGATAAAGCGCGTTTCGTCCGTGGTCGTTGGCGACATAGAGATCTTGGTCGCCGTCGTTGTCAAAGTCTTCCCAGGCGGCAGCGTAACTGAATCGATGGTTGTTCTCGTCCATTCCCGTTTCCGCGGTGACGTCGACAAAATTGCCTTGTCCATCGTTCTGGAACAGACTGTTGCGCCCACCGTTATTGGCGTCGTGAAAGATGAATCCCGCCGCGGCGCTGGGGATCAAATCGGGGGTATTCCGACTGTCCGCAGCTTCGTAGTAGACGCAAGCGTATAGATCGAGGTCTCCATCCTGATCGTAGTCCGCAGCACTTAGCGACATCACGTCGTCCGACATCGCCAAGACGGTCTGGAACTGAAAGCGCTCGCCGTTGTCATTTCGGGCTAGCAGAATTCCGCCGACGGTGGTCATCGCCAGGTCTTGGTCGCCATCGTTGTCCAGATCGATCAGAAGCGGGGCTCGGCAGTCATTCGCCCAATCGACACCCCAGGCCCGGCTGACGTCTTGCAACGTTCCGTCGGGGCGTTGGAGAAACAGACGATTGGGGAGACCTTCTTCTTGGCACAAGTAGAGATCGTCGAGGCCATCGCCATTGACGTCGCCAAGGGCTATTCCAGGCGTTCCCAAATTGTAGTGATAGTGGACGGCTTGCATGCGCTGCAGCCAGTGGTTCAAGCCCCGCGACAGCTGCTCGTGATATGCCGGGACCGCGCCGATAATCGAATCGGTGCAATCGACAAACAGGGGTCCGGGGGCATGGCGTGTCTCTGCCCGCTGGTAGGAGGTGAGGCGAATCGACTCGAATTGCGGGGCTGGCGATACGTGGTCGCCTTGCCAAGTGATAATCCAGGTGGCATGCACTTCTCGCATGCCCGTGGGGAGCTGACCCGAGAGGTGGAGCAGGGTTTCGGTTCGGAACAAGCCCGCTTCGACGTCGATGTCGATAATCTTGAATTCGCACTCGATGTCGCGCGCTTTTGAAAACGGCCGCGTCAGCGGCCGGAGTGCCTGCTCAAGACGGACCTGTTGTGGGGGCGACGCGCTGCGAAGTTGGACCGCAGGGGGGAGGCTGGCGGCCTGCTCAACGATGGTGACTTTGTCTTCATAGACCGTCTCCAGACCGGTGGGTGCTAAGGGATCGGCGGCAAACCGATCGCAGGCGAGTTTGCCCAGTTGCGAAGTGTCTGGTCGATTTGGTTGCATGATGAGTGCAGCCAGCCGATCGAGCTGCTTCTTGGCGTTGAGCACGATCGCTTCGCTCACCCATCCATCGTCGCCGGGACTGTCGAGCTTCTTGTCGAAGACCGGATCGGGTAGGGGAACGCGAACCGTCGTCGCGGGAGGGGTGAGCTTTTCGGTCCGCTGTGTGATCGACTCTTCGGCCGGCGATTGCGGCAAGTCGGACGCCGCCTGGCTATCGTTCGTTCGATCGCCGCGCCGCTCAACGACATTGGCGATGACGACACCCGCGGCGATCACAACAATCAACAGCAGGCCGAGAGACGTCTTGGACATCGCGGAGGAGGGGGTTGTGCCGAGAGGATAAGGTGGCGTTCCCCTATTAGTGTAACGCAATCTGCAGGTCAGGTACTACGCTTGCCGCGATCCGGATAAGCCCCTGAGCCGCTCTACACCAGATTGCCAACGCCCGGACCCCTAATGAAATATCCGAGCCTTGGGAAGCGCTTTGCGGAGGCTGCGAAATCCATTCTTGGAAACCTCGGTATCTTGCAGATTGAGGTAGGTCAGTTTTCGCATCTTCTTGAGGTGGGGGACACTCTTGTCGGTGATCTTGGTGCCAATGAGGACCAGCGACTCGAGGGACTTGATCTGGGAGATGGCTTCGAGTCCTTCGTCGGTGACGGGAGAGGCATGGACGGAGAGCGACTTGAGGAGAGATGGCTGTTGGAACTGTTTGAAGCCGATCCCGGTAATCTCGGTCGATGCCAGCGTGATCGATTCGAGCTGGGTGAGCTGCGCAAGAGGCCCTAGCAGCTCATCTCCATTGGGGGAGCGGGAGATAACCAGCTGCTTGAGTTCCGAGAGTTCCGCCAGAATGTCGATGACTTCTTCGTCGAGTTCGGTCCCGTCGATTTCCAGGTAGGTCAGATCGTCCAATTCCCGCAGAAGTTCGAGGTCGCTGGCGGACAACCGGGGCGTAGTAAAGCGGAAGGCGACCACGGGTCGGATCTCGTTGAATTCGACGATGTCGTCGCGAAATTCTTCCGTAATTTCTTCCGGAGAGGAATAGCTCACCATGGCGCCCGGCTTCTCGGGTTTCGCCGCTTGTCCGGCGATCTGCAGCATGGGTCCGATCGTGACACCTTCGTGTTCGACGACAATCGTCTCCGCCAGATCTTTTTGCTCGGGAGCGAATTGTGGAATTTCTTCCGGCACAACGAAATCGGGATCATCGCTACACCCGGTGAAGCAGCTCAGGGAGATCGAACAGCAGAGCGCAGCGATAGTTGGCAAGCTATTTGAGATGGTGGCGACTCGATTCGGCACTTCGATACCCACTTCCCTAGAAACAAATCAGGTTATTTCGTGCCGGGAGCCCATGGCGAAAGGATGAAGCGATCGGTTCCGCCCGAATCCCTCGCACATTTCGATAACGCTAGAAGGGACTCGCGTACCGGTAGTAGTCTTCGAAGCAAAGCGTGATGAACACGGTGGCCAACAAGCGTCCGGTTTCGTTCGATACCTGTGGTGACCCGATGTACCAGCTGCCGTACTTGTGGTCTTCTTCATCGAGATTTTGTTCGTCTTTGTAGTAGGGGATGATTTCCGCTTCCCAGCGGGTCCAATGATCACCGCCCATCAAACGCATGAAGTGGTGGGAGTAGGTGTGCCGATAGACGTCCGATCCAATTGGCCCGGAAGCTCCCCAGAGATTGTATTGGCCTTCGGCCGCCACCTGCATGGCTGCCGCTTCTGGTGGGACTCCCATGGCAAGACGCAGATAAGGGCCGACGTGGAAGCAAGCATTCCACATAGCTCCACCTAGGAAGGAATATCCGTACCTTGAAGCGTAAGTACCATGCACGTTGTCGGGAATGGAGTCATAGCTCATGTGATTCAGCCAGGTCTCCATGCCACCGAACGTGCTGTAACTCTTGTCGATTCCCTCGACATCGATGCCCAATTCTCGGGCCGTGATCATCGCTTGAATAAACCAAGCGGTGACGGTCATATCGGCGGAAGAACCACAGGGATATTTCCAGCCGCCTTGATATTGGTCTTGGCAACTGAGCGAAAACTTGATCGCTTGGTGCACGCTGGAGGTGAGTTCTGTTTGGTCGATACTCCCGAAGCCCGATTGTCGGCAGATTCCCAAAGCCTCGACGAGACCGAGTAGAGCCATTCCTTGAGGGTAACCTGTCTTCCAGCCTCTTTGCTGATCGATAAACAGGCCGTCCTTGGTCATGTTATCCATCAGAAACTGAATACCGGCCGCGACGCAGTCACCGTAGACATCGTGTTCCGGCCCGTAGCCAGCCCCCAGGAACGGAAGCACGGAAATGCCGGTGGCGGCCACCGTACTCTTGTCGTACGATCCTTTGCCCCCACAACGGCCATTGCACTGGTCCGGCGTGTCGAGCACATAGTCGCCACTGCCGAGGTGATGGTTGAAACTCCAGCTGCCGTCGGACAATTGATGCTTCGACAGCCAGCTGAATGCCCTGGCGACCGCTTCTTGAGTCTCTTCGTCGCCCTCGTATTCCTCGGAGTAATCTTTGCGGCATTCTCGACCATAGACGTCGCCTAGGTCGTCACAGCCATTCTCATAAGAGCTGAACGCGCACATCACGCGCATTGCATCGGCAATGACGATGCCGTTGGCGCTGTTGGAGAGCACGACGCGCACGTTGTCTGTCGTCACTTCGTACGAGCCAACCTTGAGCCAAAGCCGACCGTCGTCATCCAGGTCCGATCCGGAGTATTGGACCGACTGATTCATGGTGAGCGTGCCGAACTGGTGTTCGCCGTCGTACACCGTGACGGGGGTGTTGGTCGCCTGCCCCGAGGCGGGCGTGAAATGAGCCCACAGGTCGTACTGTCCGGTGCGGAGTCCTGAGAATTCGTAAGTGACGGTCTCGTTACCGGAACCGGCCGAGGCTTTTCGGTGCGATCCGCCGACCGCGTCTTCGTTGCCTTGCTCCGTAAAACCGGCTGTCGCGGTGGCGCTTCCATCGTCGACCGCGGGAGGCTCATGATCCTCGCATTGATCCGCATTGTAGGTGCGCTGCGCGCAGTCAACGCGGATGACATCTGCCACCACGTACCTTAGATCCACGGGATCAAAATCGTCGCCACCATCGGCGGAGATGACCACCTTCATCGTGGAACTGCTAATCAGGTGTTCTTCACCGATCTGCTGATAGACTCGAGTCCCGATACTGGAAGGGAAAGTCGAAGCAGCGCCTCCTTCGGGTCGTTGCGACTGATCGACCGTCTCGCTATAGATCTCCTCATCTCCGTCAAAGACGCGAATCGGCGTGCTGGTGCAATGCGATTTTTCCTGGCCCGTTTCATAATCGTTTTCACCGGGCCAGAAAGCCCACACCCGGTACTTGTTGCCGGGGTTAACGTTGAACGTATAGACCGCTTGTGTTCCGGGTGTTTGATAGCTGGGAGCGATGGAAGTATTGCCGTCGTTAAAAGCCATCCAGATTCGGTTACTCCCGTCGTGCCAGTCGCCTCGGCCGGACTGAGTCTCCTCGATCTTCCAGCCGAAAATTTCAATCACCACGGTATCGTTCGCCGAATCGTAGACCGTCTCAAAGCCAGAACCCTGGTTGTCGATGACCAACGGCTCCATGTTGTCTCGATCGCAAAGCGCCGGGTCCTCATTGCGATACTCGTTCGGGTCGACCTCTTCTTCCGGGGGTGGCGGATTGGTCGTCGGCTCGGAAGTATCCTCCTCCTCTTCGAGGCATTCGTCGAGCTCAAATTGTTTATCTTGGTGAGGTCGCCAGAATTGCTTGTAGAGATCGCAGTCGCGAGGGTCGATGTCTTCCGGCCGATAGGTCTTCACGGCGCCGGTATGCAACAAGGTGTTGATGCCTTCCAGATGCCGCGCCGCATAGAGTCCCGCATCGGCGGTCCAGTCGTCTTGATCGGCGGCCTCCCTGACCACCAGGTTCGCTTCGGTCTGCCGATAATCGAGCATCACGATCCGACTGCCGTCCCGGTCATCAAAACGATGCACTCGGTTGTTCATCGCGTAGCTGGCCGACTGTTCTGTTTCAATATCATCGGGGCAGAGCAGAACGTCCCCTTTGGCGCCAACGTAATTGGCAACCACCGTGGTCCAATTGTTCGAGAGGATCTGTTCGCCATCGCCTTGGGCGCGCCGTCTAGCGACGTCGATTTGCTTGAGTCGATTTGCGCATTCCGTTTGACGCCGACGTGCCATGGTGTTACTGACCGTGGGGATCAACAGCGCCAAGAGGATGATGACGATAGCAATCACCACCATCAATTCGACCAGCGTGAAACCGCGACTTGACTTCCCTCGAACGACAAACTGAGACATGGCTGTTTCTCGATTTCTATCGGCGGAATTCTCTCAATGTGCCCCGTCCTAGTTATCCGCTTGTAGCGGCATTTCGCCCTCTTAGTATAGAGACTGAATGCGATGAATTGCGACCGGAAAACGAGCCCGGTGGAAAGCATGACGCGGACGGAAACGGATCGTTCCTGGCAGAGTGCGCTGGGGACGATTGGAGTTGGGAAGTTCGATCTTGGTGGGCAACGGCGACGAATCTGGGGCTAAAAGTCGACCGAACTGCGAAGATCGAGAGCCACCATGGGCGAGCAAATTTCAGCATGTGCGTCGAGAATTGGAGAATTCGCCCTGGAGTCTGGCCCGACGTACCGTTGCTTCAACACCAATGTCCCCTATTAGACTGGTTTCGGCGTCTCAGATCAACCCGCTCACCAAAAAATTGGAAATCCAAATTTTCCGGCATTCTAGGACGATCTTAACTATCAGATCGGTCGGCTAAGGCTGCCGATTGGTGCCTGTCCCAGCGGAGGTCCGCCTGCGATTGCCCGCCAGATCGCGTTATCGGCAAACCGGGGTGAGGGGGCTAGCTCGGAGGAAAAACTCGACAGAGCAGGGCGGACCAGAGTGTGCCGCCCCGGCACACGAGGTCGGCCTACGTCAGGCTAGTGAGGATTGGAAGGCATGATGTCCCAGGCCTTGATAACGTTGGCTCGACTGGCGGTTCCCGTCGAGAATAACTTGATGCCCATGCTATCGCCTCGCGCAGGGTAGATGCGGCGCATCACCGCCTGACGATCGTTGGCGAACACCTCGATGATGGACTTGTCGACGAAGACCCGTAGCCGCAGCGGCTCATCGTCGGCCAACTCGAGCGGACCGGCCTCGATGCTCTTGGGGCCTTCCTCCGTGCTCGACTTGCGCGTGTCGATTTTCAACTTCTTTTCCGCCGAGTCGTAGAAGATGATCGTTTCTTCTTCGCCCTCGGGTGAACAGCGGACCTTCACGCCAAACTGCTGGGCTTTCGTGGGTTCGAACTCCAGCAACAGTTCGAGGCTGTCTCCTTGCCATGGCAGCGGCACCTCCGAGTCGGCGGCAATCGTCAGGCTGTCAGCCTGCTGGGGGTTGTAGCGCAGCAGCTCCAACTCCTGGGGAACTTGCATTAACAATTGCCCCGCCTCGTCCAACGATAAGACTCGCGGCAGGCTCATCGTGCCGGACCAGCCTTCCTTGTCACGTATCTTGAAATCGCCGCGGTCTTTAGCCCAGGCCCACATGATGCGGCGATTCTTGTCATCCAGCAGACTCTCGGGGGCAAAGAAGGCATTGTCGACCCAGCTCATTTGCTGGTGAGACGTGGGATGAAATTGTTCATCCTTCCAATCCCCCAGGTAATAACGCGCGCCGAGTCGGTGGCTAATGCAGAGCAACATGTGGCGGTCGCCGATCTTGAAGAGGTCGGCGCACGACACGTCTTCGTCGAGTGCGACGCCCTCGGCGGCATTTGCCAGTAAGTCGCCCGTATAGGTCCATGGCCCGGCCAGCGACGAACTCTTGGCAATGGCGGGACGATTGCCGCCGAAGATGGCGTAGTAGGTATCACCTTCGAGCCAACCGAAGGGGTCCCAGGAGCGGTACTTGCCGTGGTGCGGATCGCCTTCCTTGGTCGAGGGCGTGATCGGATTGCTGGCGAGCTTTTTCCATTCGTTGAGTTGGTCATCTTGGGCCACCGCCATGGCGTTGCCTTGATTGACCTGGTGGTAGCACATCGTCGGAACACCATCCTTGTTCACAAAACAGTTGCCGCTGAACATGCCTGTGACCAGCCGCGTCGGATGATGACGCCAGTGAAACAGATCGGTGCTGGAGACATGTCCCCAGTTATGTCCCCGCTCGTCCTGGAAGATATAGAATAAGTGGTAACGTCCCTTCCAGAAGATGGCGCCGTTGGGATCGAACGGCATGCCGGTCCCCTCGGGAATCACAAAGTGATAGCCGGGACGATGCGGATCGCGGAGCAGTTTCTCGCGGACCTCTCGGGCGATTGCCGCGGCCTGTTTGTCGGAGATTTCATCTTCAGCGCGACAGGCGGACTCGCCAAACGGGAGGAACGTCAGTACCAGCAGGGCAACAAGTGCGAATGGGGTGGCGGTCGACGGCCGGCGGTTTCTCATCGGGATTACTCCTGCGGGGCCAATGATGTTGGCGGTTGTGCTCGTGGATTGCAATTCATCCAACCGACGCGCGACGGACTCGATTCGATGTCTGCCGATCTTCGGTCAGCGGCGGAGGCCCGTCAAGTAATCAGAGACCAAATTCCGATGTCCTCGTGGCGGAGGTGCCGAACGTATCGACGACGGTCAAGGCAGGCATCGCCCGGTTGAGGGAGATTGGCGACCTGCGAGGGAGATCTTTCCGGAATCGGTCCGAATAGGAAGGGACTCATGGACGGGAACTCGCCCATACTCGACCGACGATTGAAGGATGGCGCCCAAGTGATCATAATCCAAGCCTGCGAGATTCTTCGTTTCGAAATTTCAGGTCAGCAATCGAGGTAATTCTATGCCGCGCCACCGTGACTCGACTCGGCGTGATTTTCTGAAGACGGCCGGCGCCGCGATGGCGGCTCCCTACGTCCTGACATCCAACGCGCTGGGTGCCGGCGACGTTCCGCCCGCCAGCGATCGTATCGTGGTGGCCGGAATCGGCATCGGAAATATGGGGAGCGGCGATCAAGTCGCTTTTCTGCGGCGCCCCGACGTTCAGTATGTCGCCGCCTGCGATGTCAGGAAACGCACGCTCGACGCCGCGAAACGCAAGGTGGACGCCCACTATGGCAACAGCGACTGTCAGGCCTATGGCGACTATCGCGAAATACTCAGCCGCTCGGATATCGATGCCGTGCATGTGGCAACGCCCGACCATTGGCACGCGATCATGGTCACCCAGGCGTGCCAGAGCGGCAAGGATGTCTATTGTCAGAAGCCCGAAACGCTGACGCTACGTGAGGGGCCGATGATGATCGACGCGGCCCGACGCTACGCCCGCGTCGTTTCGGGAGGTAGTCAGCGGGTGCTGGAAGACTATCGCCGCATTGTCGACCCCTGCTGGAGCGGTCGACTCGGCACGATTACCGATATCAATGTGATCCGCTTGAATCCTTCCAAGCGTTGCAATCTGCCGGCCCAGCCGGCGCCGGACGATATTGATTGGGAGATGTGGTTGGGGCCCGCGCCATGGGCTCCCTACAACGCGGCCCGTTGCGATGGCAACTATTCGACCGAGGCCAATAGTTGGCGTTCGTACGATGACTATTCCGGCGGCGCGATTACCGATTGGGGCGCTCATCACTTTGGCGGCGCGACCTTCGCCGTCGATGTGCGCGAGTTGCAGCCGACTGAAGTTGTCTATGGCAACGGTCAGAAAGGACCGTACTTAACTTTCAAGTATCCCAACGGACTGCGTTTCCATCACAACCATCCTGAGATGGCCCACCTGCAGGTGATTGGCGATAACAACCCGCGACCAGCCAAGGCAGTGCCGCGTTACAAAGGGCAGGGGGGTATTTACGGAGATTTCATCGAGTGTGTGAAGACTCGCGAGAGACCATTTCGGGATATCGAGTTGGCGGTCAACACGATGGTCGTTTGTCATCTCGGCACGGCCGCTTACCGTTTGCAGCGTTCGCTGAAGTGGGACCGCGCCAAGCAGGAGTTTGTCGGCGACGCTGAAGCCAACCGCCTGCGCGATCGCGCACGTCGCGAGCCGTGGGTTCTGTAGTTTGCTTTCCGATTCCAGAGCGGCGGACTAGATAGCGCCCGCTCCGGCAGTTTCAAAACTAACAAGAGAGTTCGACATGTTGGATCAAGCCTTCGCTGCCCTGGAGACTTTCGACTGGGGTGACGACCCGAAGTTGCTGCAAGCGATCGATCAAGCGGTGGTCGAGACCCAGGGTGACGCCGCGGCTCGCGAGCAGTTGGAGCGACGCCTGGCGGCCGCGCTGGAGGGAGATACCTCGCGCGACGCGAAGGATTACGTCTGTCGCCAGTTGATGCTGATTGGCACGGCGACTTCCGTGCCGGCGCTGGCCAAATTGCTCGCCAACGCGGAAACTTCGCACATGGCACGCTTCGCGCTGCAACAACAGCCGGTGCCCGAGGCGGCGGCGGCGCTGCGCGATGCCCTCGGTTCGTTATCGGATGACCAGCTGGTTGGCGTGATCGGTTCGCTCGGTGCCCGACGAGATGTGGCGAGCGTGGATACTCTGGCTCGACTCCTGGCAGGCCATGAAGATAAGGTCTCCGCAGAGGTTTCTCGTGCCGCGGCCAAAGCGCTCGGTTCGATTGGCACCGTCGAGGCCGTCGAGGTGCTCCAGAAAAACAGCACTTCACGAGTCACGGCGGCGGCCGTCACCGACGCCTTGCTCTCGGCCGCCGAAGCTTTGCTCAGCGACGGCGACCGGACCGCGGCCCTGGCGGTTTACACCGAACTTGAAGCGACCGACGGCCCCCAGCACATCCGCCTGGCGGCGCTGCGTGGCAAATTGATGTGCCAGGGAGCCGACTCGTAGCAGCTGGGAGCTGTTGTTCCAGAGGGCCCTGCGTCCCATTTCACACAATCCATCTTCTCTAGAGGAATCATCAACGTGAGTATTGTCCGATCCAGTGTGTGGCCGGTGAGCTGTCTCTTGCTAATTTTCCTGGCTACCGCTGCGCCGGCGGCCGAACGAGCGAACGATGCCCTGGTCGGCGAAGTCCTCGAGTTGCTCAGTAGCAGCGATCACGATGTCCGTGGTCTGGCGCTGGAACAAGTTCGCTATTACACACCAGGAGAGGCGGTTACCAAACGCTTCGCCGCCGAACTGCCTCGGCTGGATGCGGATGCACAGGTCGGGCTGCTTCGTGCTCTGGCCGATCGTGGAGATCGAACCGCGCATGCGGAGGTCCTGGCGCTGAGTCTCACCGCGACAAGTGAATCGGTCGAAGCCGCGGCCATCGGGGCGCTGAGCCGTCTTGGCGAGAGGTCGGATGTTCCGCTGCTCGTCAATCGCCTCTCCTCGAAGTCAAAGCCGGTTCAGGCGGCCGCCCGACGGGGACTGGTCGATTTGCAGGGAGAGGGAGTCTCGCAGGCAATTGCCGAGCGGATGACACAAGCCGAGCCCTCGGTGCGGGTGATGTTGATTTACGTCCTCTCCGATCGTCGGGCTGAGGATACGATTCCTCAACTGTTGCTGGCTGCCAAAGCGGAAGATCGTTCGGTGCGGGAGGCCGCCATGGTGGCTTTGGCCTGGATTGCCGCTCCCAAGTGGGTTCCCGAAATGGTTCCCGCCCTGTTCGCCAGCGAAGATAAACAGGAACGCGCGGCGGCTGAAAAAGCGATCATGAAAGTCTGCGCACGTGTTGCCAATCCGGACGACCGAGCGAAACCGTTGATTGACGCCATGGCGAAGCTGCCAGGGGATGAACGGTTGGCCTTGCTCTCCACCATGGGGCGTGTCGGGGGCGCGGCCGCGCTCGAGGAGATCGAAAAGGCGATCGCTTCGGATGACGCCAAACTACACGAGTTGGGCTTGAAAGCACTAAGCAATTGGCCTGACGCTTCGATCGCGCCCCGCTACGTCGAGTTGGTGGCCTCTGAAGAACTGCCCGCCAATCGGTTGTTGGCCTTACGCGCGTTGATTCGCGTGGCGCCACTTCGTGACCGGCGTACTCACGCGGAGCGACTCCAACTGCTCCAGCAGGCGATGGAGTTGAGCAGCCGCGACCAGGAGCGCAATCTCGTGCTCGATCGAGCCCGCGCGGTGCGCACGCTGGAAACCCTCCAGTTCATCGCGCCGTACATGGAACAGCCGGAGCTGGCCGAACAAGCCTGTCTGAGCGTCGTCGAGCTGGCCCATCATCGCAATCTTCGTGAGCCGAACAAGGCGGAGTTTCACAAGGCGCTTGATAAGGTGATTGCCACCAGCCAGGATGAAGTCGTGGTGGATCGTGCCCAGCGTTACAAGAACGATAAGACCTGGGTGCGACCGCGCTAGCTGAGAAAATCTGCTGCCAGGTGAGGCGGCGCGGAAGCGATCGCTTTAGTTTGGGGTCGCCCGATGGTCGCCTCCCTGTCGACCGGGGCGAATCAGACTTCTGTCTGAATCGGCACCGTCACGCGGATGATTGTGCCTCGGCCCGGGGCGCTGACGATTTCGGCTTCTCCGCCATACAGGCGAGCCCGCTCGCGCATGCCGCGTATGCCAAATCGATCGAACGTGACCGCATTGGGGTCGAAGCCGACTCCATGGTCACGGATGACGATTTCAAGACGATCGCCGAGTTGTCTCATCTGCACGGCGGCATGATCGGTTTGGGCGTGTCGTCGGACATTGTTAATCGCTTCCTGGACGATCCGAAAGATGACTCCCTCAAGTCGGGGTTCCAGACGGTCGAATTGCACTTCATGGTTGAAGGCGACGACGAGCTCTCCGCCCGCCTTCTCCTCGGCGAGGAGATGACGAATGGCCTCGACAACTCCCGACTCATCGAGCACCAAGGGTCGCATATCGAGGATCAGACGGCGGCCTTCCGAGATCGCTTTCTCCAGGAGAGCTCCAGCTCGGGTGGCGGTCTGTTCGTTGGTGGTTGGATCGGCGGTGCTCTCAATGCACTGCACCAGCATGTGCGCTCCCACAACATCTTGGACGAAACCGTCATGGATGTCGTGAGCGACCATACGGCGTTCCCCTTCTTGGAGGTCGATCAGCCGGCGGAGTAGCTTCTGCTCTTCCTGCAAGGCTTGTTCGTTCTGGACTTTTTCGTGGATGCTGGTACGCAGCACGGAAATCACCGAAGTCGACGCGATTCCGATGGTCACCAGGACCAGGAGAATTCCGATCCAGGTCAGTCGGGCGCGAAGAATGGCCGATGCCCAGTCATCCGCTGGGAAATCGACCCCCAGCACCGCCTCGACCTCTCCCCTCTCGTTGTACATGGGGACCATCGCCGTGACCCAGGTGCCCCAACGATCGGTATAAGGACTGTCGTCGAAACAAGCCTCACCCGCATGGGCTCGATCGATAAACTCACTCTCCTCCGTCCAGATTTCACCGATCTCGGTACGCGATTCCCGATCGCCGACGTATTGCCCGTCGCGATCGTAGTCGGTCTCCGAGTCGACAATCAGTTGATTTCCATCGTCATGATGACGAAATGTATAGATGTCCGCGACGGTTTGATTGATATCCAACCAGCGGCGCTGCTTCTCGATCATCCTTATGTAGAGATCGTAGAGAGGTTCACCTTCCTTGATGCCTAGCTCAATCTTGGCATGCCCCATTTCCTGAAGTTCTTCGGCATAAGTGGGAGCCAAGCCTTCGATTTGTATTCTTAGACGATCGCGCTCGCGATTTCCGGAGAACTCGACCAGGAACCAACCGGTCATGAAGACGACCACAAGGAAAAGCAGTATATGTTGATGCGCTTGGTGCTGGCCATCTTGGCGACGCAGCCACACCAACATCACCGCGGCGGCGATCGTGGAGACGAGTACAAAGGCCACGTAATCGAGTGAGAAGCGTAGGACAAACTCATTCATGAGCGTGTTTCCGACGGAGAGACTGCCAGCACCGCTGCATTATACAAGTGGTCAGGATGATTGCGCCCTCAATTGGCAAAAATGATGTTGAAGAGCAGGGGCGCTGTTTAGTGACCTGGGCCGGGTCAGATGGCTTGCAGATTCTGCCGGGCGGAGGGTTCCGCCGGCGATCAAACAGGGGCGCATGCCGGACTCCCGTTCGGACCTTGATGGCTCAGCGAGTTCGGAGCGAGCGCTGGCTTCACGCTTCAACTGACGATCGGTTGGGGGTTCCGATCTGCTTCCCCGTGGACTCGCTCACAACGGTCGTGGCCGAGGCCCGCTGGCTTGAGGTGTCGCGAGCGATATGCTCCGCAGTTTCGCGGTCTCGACCGTCCTTCAGGTAGGACTAATCATTGCGCCGTTCGTAGTGATCGTAGGGCACCAGGCACTTAGAAATGGGTCTCCGAGTCGTGTTGTTTGCCTCGGGAAGAGTGGCTAACTAACGTAGTTTTGAGGGGAGAAAAGGAGCTCTTGATTGGGCGTAAGGAGGGTGTTCGTTTGTGCATTTCTTTGTTGTCAGGTGTAGGTAGCGCGGACTACAAACTGATCGCGAGGTTGTTGCGACCATGGCTTGTAAAAAGTCTCTACGAATTTTCTTTGCCGTAGCCTTCTTGTTCGCTACGACGGCCCTCTGTGCCTCTTGGTTCTGGCCCCCTTTGATCGAGAATCTTGGCGTCGAATGGAACGGCGCCGACGACGCTGCTGCTTCGTCTCAAGGTCGACTTTCTTCCCTGCTCGCCACGTCTCTGCAGCAAAAGAAGAAAGATGAGAGAGCCCAGCTGCTCGATCCGAATCAGGACGGCTGGGAGACGGAAGCCTTCTCCGATCAGGCCACGAGTCTGTTGAAGAGCATCGGGAAGCTGCTTGGCCATCCCGAGAAGTTGGATGAGGAGAAGCTCTCGAGTATGGTGCTCGACGACTTCGTGTCCGAGCCTTTGCGGCCCGACGAGCTGACGACCGTGTTTGAAGGTCAGGCGATGACCGTTCGTCGACAAGAAGCCAGGGACGAGTCGAGTGACGACGACCGGCGTTTCCATGGGGCCGCCGGACTGGCGACCGCTTTACAAGAGTTAATTGCCGCTCTCGATCCCACCTCAGAAACGCGCGCGGCCTTCAAAGTATTCAACGTGGAACTTTCGGAGGGCGAGGCGACCACCCGCGTCTACTTTCAAGCGAGCGCGGAGACGAGCCAAGGACACGCGCAACAGAACGCCACTTGGGATTGTCGCTGGGCCTTGCCCGAGGGAGACGCGGCTCCCCGGCTGCGGAGTCTGACGGTCCAAGACTACGAGGAGACCTTGTTGAAGAAAGGTCAGCCCGGCTCTCTGTTCGAGGACTGCACTGCGGCTGTTCTTGAGGCAGAACCGAGCTATCAACAGCAACTGCTATATGGTGTGCACGACTGGGGAGGCGTGATCGACCGAACCCTCGGTATTCGTCTGCGTGGCTATCATGGGATCGCCGTGGCCGACGTGAATGGAGACGATCTGGAGGATATCTATGTTTGCGAGCCGGGTGGGCTTCCCAATCGCTTGTATCTTCAGACGGCGGATGGAAGACTTCGTGACGTCTCAGAGAGCGCTGGAGTCGATTTTCTTGATCCCTGTAGTAGCGCACTGCTCGTCGACCTCGACAACGACGGAGATCAGGATATGGTGATCGCCTCGGTCACCGCCATCACCATTTTGTCCAACGACGGAGAGGCTCGGTTTACGGTTCGCACGCGACTAAACGGCGGCGAGGCGTTTCAGCCGACCGCCATCGACTACGATGCTGACGGAGATCTGGACCTCTACATCAGCATGTATGAACCGTTCGGACATGAAGAAGGTGTCATCGCCGGCGCCCCGATCGCCATCCCTTATCACGACGCCAACAACGGAAAACCGAACACGTTCTATCGCAACGACGGCAACTGGCAGTTCACGGACGTCACCCGGGAAGTCGGACTCGACGACAACAATAGCAAGTTCTCGTTGGCGGCCACCTGGAGTGATTACGATCTCGATGGCGATTTCGATCTGCACGTCGCCAACGACTTTGGACGCAACAATCTGTACCGCTACGACAGCCAGACCGGTAAGTTCCAAGATGTCGCCGGGGAAGCGGGCGTGGAAGACATGAGCACCGGCATGTCGGTAAGTCTGGGCGATTACAACCGAGACGGACGGCCCGATCTGTACGTATCGAATATGTGGTCATCCGCGGGCAACCGCATCACCTATCAGCGCCAGTTTCGCGGCGATAAGTCGGCCACGGTCAAAGGGCAGTTCCAGTATTTGGCGCGGGGAAACTCGCTGTTCGAGAATTCCGGAGACGGCACGTTTCGTGATGTCAGTCTTCCGACGGGTGTCGGCATGGGACGCTGGGCCTGGGGCTCTATCTTCGCCGACATCAATAACGACGGCTGGGAAGACTTGCTCGTGGCCAACGGATACATCACCGGCACGCAGAAGAATGACTTGTGAAGTTTCTTCTGGCGACAGGTCCTGTCGCGTACGCCCGAAACGGCCGCCGATCTGCACTCACTGACCGATCTTTCAGAGGCGTTGGCCGGACTCTCGCTGCTGACTCGCATGGGTGAATCGTTCAGCGGCCGAGAGCGGAACTGTACCTACTTGAACCTCGGGCGAGATGCGCAACGCTTTGCCAACGTTTCGGCCGTCTCCGGCTTCGACTATCCGGACGATGCGCGGGCCGTCGCGCTGGTCGACTGGGACCACGATGGAAATCTCGACACCTGGCTAACCAATCGCTCGGCTCCCCGCATTCGACTGTTGCGTAACGCCAGCGACACGGAGAATCATTTTGTTGCTGTGAAGCTGGAAGGTCGCAGCTGCAATCGCGACGCGATTGGAGCGACCGTCGAGGTGGTTCTCGAGCCCGCGACAGCGGACCAAGAGGCGGTCGCCGATCGCGCCGAGGGAGACCCGGCGCTGAGGATGGTGAAGTCGCTCCGCGCCGGACAGGGATTTGTGAGCCAATCGAGCAAGTGGATTCACTTTGGCCTGGGGTCCGCCGAGAAGATTGAGAAGTTGGTTGTCCGCTGGCCCGGTGGCGATTCAGAAGAATTTGGCGGTGCCAACGTCAACGGCTGGTATCGGCTTACCCAAGGCACCGGCCAGGCCGAGCGTTGGACACCGCCCGCGCGAAGTCTCCAGCTACAGCCGCGACAACAGAAAGTCCCGGAAAGCTCCAGCCAGACGCGATCCGTACTCGCCCATCGGCCACCCTTGCCACGGTTGGACTATACGACGCGCGATGGTCACTCGGCCTTGCTGGGCGAGCCTCGCCAGAAGCCGATACTGGTGAACCTGTGGGCCAGCAGTTGCTCGGCTTGCCTGGCCGAACTCAAGGAATTTGCGGCCAAGCAGCAGCCGATTCGTGAAGCGGGATTGGACGTGCTGGCGCTGAGCGTCGACGGACTCGGCGAGGAAGACGCGGATGACGTGGCCGAAGGGGGGGACGATCCGCAGGCTGTCTTTGCCGCCTTGGACCGCCTGGAATATCCGTTCGACTCGGGAACGGCCAACACGGAGCTGGTCGACAAGTTGCAACTGTCGATGGATCAGTTGTACGTTCGCGATCTTCCACCCGCGGTGCCTCTCTCTTTGCTGCTGGACGAACAGGGGAGAATTGCTGTCATTTATCGCGGCAAGGTTGGTGTCGACCAGATCCTCGCCGACGCCAAGCAAATGGCGCTGGCGAGAGGATCCAAGGGGAGTTTGGTCATGCGCGATGCGGCGGTGCCCCTGCCGGGTAGTTGGATTCTGGCAAAATACCGCGAAGACAGTCACATGTCGCAGATCGCCTTTGCCCTGGCTTCTCGCGGCTACAAGGACGACTCGATCGACTACCTGGAGCGCAACCTGACGACGGCCCAGAACGACCCTCGCTACTTGCATACTCTGGTTGCCGTCGGCAACGCCTTGCTGGCTAAGCAGGAGTTTTTCCGAGCGGAGTCAAAGTTTCGCGAGGCGCTGGAGACGGATTCAAAGGACATCGACGCGATCGCGGGCCTCGGTCGCGCTCTGGCGGCCCAGGGCAAGCATAGCGAAGCGATTCCGTTATACCGGGCGCTCGTGAAAGAGAGGCCGGATGATGTGGGTGGCCTGGTGAGTCTCGGCGTCTTATTTCAATCGATAGATCAGCACGAGGAGGCGATTCCATTCTTCAAACAGGCTCTCGACATCGATCCGAAACATAGCGGCGCGAATCTCTTTCTCGGCAAGTTTTTCAGGCACAGCAACCAGACTGACGAGGCGATTGAACATCTTCAGGTGGCGCTCCGGAGCCAGCCGGAGTCGAACGACATTCGTTTTGAACTTGGGATGGCCCGGTTGCAAAAAGGGGAGAATCGGGAAGCTCGAAATCTCCTTCGTCAGGTCGTGATCGCGGATCATGAAGGCAGTTATCTCAACCAGATGAATAATCAAGCCTGGTTCCTGGCCACCCGCCAAAGCCCCTTAAGTGAGGCGAAAAAGATGGCCATCGTGATGGCGGAGTTGATTGTCGAGGCGACGGCCGATCCCGATCCTTCGATGCTCGACACCTTGGCCGTGGCCTACGCGGCCGACGGCCGTTTCATGGAGGCGGTGGCCGCGGAAGAACAGGCGATCAAGATCGCCTTGGCCCGTGGAGACCTACAGCAGTTGGTGGCGGAGCTGCGCCAGCGGCTGAAGCAGTTTCGTCAGCGCAAGCCCTACCGGGAAAAACCGGCTGGATATTAGCCGAGAGGGTTTCGCCGGACCGGCGGGCCGTGATCCACGTGATTCACCGGTGGGGCAGATGTGCGAGTCGACTTCACTCCGTCGCCGGCATCGTGAAAGACTCGCACGGTAGCACCACGATCTCGTCCGCATCTTCATCAATGCGAACGATCTGATCGAGCGAGACTGCATTGAAGACCTGGGTTCGATCCGTCTTCGGCCAGTAGATTTCCAGTCGTTCGATTCTCTCAGCGTTGCCCAGTCCGATGGTCTGTCGCAAGGGGTTTGCGCCAAACGAGCCGCCACTGTTAACGTGCTTGTAGATGGAACGAGTCTGGCCCTCGTTGGTGATTACCACACGAATCCTGGCTCCGATGGCCGATCGGTTCGATTGTCTTCCGACCAGCTGGATGGCGATCCAGTGATTGTCGAATCCGGGATTCTCATATAGTGCATTGGCAAACTTATCTCCCGGATAGGCACCCCCCATCTGTGCAAAGACGTCCTGGTCTCCGTCATGATCGAGATCGGCGAAGGCGATGCCGTGGCCCTTTTGGAGATGTCCAAAGCGACCCGCCGAAGTCACGTCGGTGAATGAGTTGCCCTGTTGATTGAGGTACATGACGTTGGGCATGAGCGCTTCATAGTCGGGGTAGCCGGTCCCGAGATAGAAGTCGAGAAAGCCATCCCCATTGAGATCGCCAAAGTTGGCGCCCATCGGCATGAGCAGCTGTGTCAGACCATACTCTTTCGCCACGTCGACGAATTTACCTTGGCCATTTCCACGGTAAAGTCGCGGTGCATCCATGTCGTACGACTCGCCGAGATAACTGCTCGCGACCTCAGCAACCATGCCGGTGACCCCGTTGTAACTCGATACGAACAGATCGAGGGCACCATCGTTGTCGACGTCCCAGAACCAGACCGGGAAGCTGAAGGTGGGTGAGTCGACGCCCAGCTCGACCGCGACGTCGGTAAAGGTGCCATCGCCGTTATTGTGATAGAGGCGATTCGCTTCACCGAGGTTGGAAACGTAGATGTCCGGAAAACGATCGTTGTCGTAATCTCCCCAGACGACGCCCTTGGCGAACCGCCGATTGGCGACGCCAGCTTGTTCCGTGACATCCGTAAAAGTCTCGTCGCCGTTGTTTCGGAAGAGTTGACAGGGGGAGGCTTCCGAGTCCTTCCGCAAGTGTTCATTGCCGATGTACAGATCCAAGTCACCATCGTTGTCGTAGTCTGCCCAAGCGGCCGTTTGGGTCGGGTACCGCGTCTCTCCCAATCCTGCCTCGAAGGTGACGTCGCGAAATGTTCCGTCGCCCTGATTCCGCAACAGCGAATTGGGGTGTCGGCCGGCTTCGCTCCACCAAGCGCCACGCAACACGAGAATATCCGGGTATCCGTCGTTATTGAAATCGGCCTGCACCATATTCAACCCGCCGAACATTCCGCTCAACCCGGCTTGCTTCGTCCGCTCGCTGAACGTCCCGTCCGCGTTGTTCTCGAAGTAGTGCATGCCGCCGTGCGTATCGTAGGTCGAGGTTACGATATCGAGATCATGATCGTTATCGAAGTCTTCGATGATCACACCGCCACACATGTCGAAGCTGTTCACGTTCAGCGCAACGGCGATATTCTCGAATGAGGGAAACTCGACCTCCGACTGAAAAACGGACGGCGGAACGAGCCATTCGCTGGGCACCTCCTGCGGATATTCTCCCAGGGTCATGTAAGCGATATTCAGCAGCCACATCGCTCGCCGGCCGACGGGTGAAGTCGCCGAGACATTTTGCAGAACCTGGGTCAGATTCTCGATTGCTTTCTGGGAGCCTTCTTTGCGAGTGTGCAGACCCTCGCCACGCAACGGCAAGATGCAGCTCTCCGGTGTGTTCCTGAGACAACAGTTCTGCGTTTCGCCGAATCTCAAGTACGCGACCCCTAGGCGGAAGCGAATTTCGTTTTGGAACGACTCGGGAAGACGACTTCCCAGAATCGATATCTGATCGTGGAGCCAGGAAAGGTGCTCGATGGCGGCCTGTTCATTCCCCAGCCGGAGCTCCTCGTTTGCCAGCGCCAGACGCATCTTGCAGCTTCTGGCGTCGTTCGAACCTTCAGGCAGCGCGCCGAGGCCCTGGCGCAGCAATTCAGCTTGCTGATTTCCCAGATAACTGTTGGCCCGATCCGTTTGCTGACGGATCGTGCGAAGAACAGCCAGCATTTTGCCATGCCCCGAGTGCTCGGGTCCGAACTCGGCGACCGCCGATTCGCCAGGTACCTGGGAGGAGAGCTGGCCTTCCGAAGGCGATGCCTGTGGTGACGATCTGCTATCGGTCTGCTCGGTCGCCTCTTGCGAGGAACCACAACCTAGGATCAGGAATCCATAACAGAAGATGAACGCCTGACAGAGCAGCAGATTACGCTGGCATGAAGTAGCGATGAGGACCTGCTTTCTCTGCCCGACATAGATGGCTGGTCTTGCGGATCGAGTGGGATACCCGCTCTCGGAGTGCAGCGGACGTCATTTTATCTTGTAAATTCTCATGATAACACACCCGGAATAACCGCATCCGAAATTGGATCTGGCGAGAGACCCCGTGAGCATTCGATGGCACATCATTGGCCACGTTGCCGCAACGCCAACTCAAGGAAAAGTGGCCCGAATGTATCGCCAGGCGTAACCCCTCGAATGGGTGGTCATGGAGGGGTGGCGACTCGCGTTTTCCCGGCGAGATTCATCTGGAAGCGGGAGCCAGACTCTCGACGCATGATCTGCACAACAGGCGGCTCTCTTTCGCACCGATTAATAGTCAGGGCTTCACGCCTCCGATGTGAGCTAACACAGAATCTCAGGGTCCGTTCATCGAGGCGGACAAGACTTGCGTTCCGCTGAGCGCTTCTCGAATGAACGATCCGTGGGCCACGTCCCGCGATCTCGAAGGTCGAGCATTCTACGAGGGATCTGCGAAGATCGTATTTCCATTGCTACCGAAATTGAGCCTCTTGTCGCCACATTGGCTGGCTTTCTACTCGCCTCCGACATCGGTAGCATATTGCTTGGCGATTTTGCCCTTCTGGTAGATCTTGAGAGGCGGGATCTCCCGCTACGAATGCCGCCGGATATCTTGTCCCATCTGGGTTGAGTTGTCGACGGATGTGAATTGCCGACATGACTCACGGGCGGGCCGACAAGCGGCCAGGTTGGTCGAGAGAAAGACGATAAGTGTTTACGCAGAGCTGAGGGCTCTTGGCGAAGAAAACGCCCGAGATGTTGATCCAAGACTCTCCATGCAGAGAAAGAGGAACAATCGATGAAAGTTGCCGTGTTCAGTACCAAGCCCTATGATCGCTCGTTCTTGAGCGCCGCGGCCGGCGGGCATGAACTTGTCTTTTTTGAACCGCGGCTCACCCCGGAGACCACCAAGTTGGCCGCCGGCTTTCCCGCCGTTTGCGTCTTTGTGAATGACCAGCTCGACGCGAATGTTTTGCGACAGCTTGCTGACCAGCAGACCAAGTTGATCGCTCTGAGGTGCGCAGGGTTCAACAATGCCGACTTGGAAGCGGCCAGCGAGTTCGGCATGACCGTGGTGCGGGTACCGGCCTATTCACCTTATGCGGTCGCCGAGCACACCGTCGCGTTAATTCTGGCCTTGAATCGTAAAATCCATCGCTCCCATTCTCGCGTGCGGGAGGGAAATTTTGAGTTGAGCGGTCTGTTGGGATTCGACCTTAACGGCCGCACCGTGGGGATCGTCGGCACCGGCAAGATTGGCGCGGTCGTCGCCAAGATCATGCACGGTTTCGGCTGCCAAATTCTCGCCTACGATGTGGTTCCCAATCCGGAGTGCGAGTCGTTGGGCGCCAAGTATGTCCCCATGTCGACATTGCTGTCGGAGTCCGACATCATTACGTTGCATTGCCCACTCACACCGGAAACCCATCACCTGATCGACGCCGAGGCGCTGCGGACAATCAAGACCGGTACGGCGCTAATCAACACCAGCCGGGGCGCGGTGATCGATACGAAAGCGGTGGTCGATGCCCTCAAGTCGGGCAAGCTCGGTTATCTGGGGATCGATGTGTACGAAGAGGAATCGGACGTCTTCTTTCACGACATGTCGAACGATGTCATTCAAGACGATCTGCTTGCCCGCTTGCTAACATTTCCCAATGTCGTCGTTACCGGTCATCAAGCGTTCTTCACTCACGAAGCGCTCCAAGACATCGCCGACACAACCCGGGAGAATATCAGCGCCTTCGAAAGCGGCCAGCCCTGCGAGAATGAAGTCACGGTCGAGCATGTTCATTGAGTAGCGACGAGCGGCGGGAAGGCCCATCTAGCAATGCGCACTCTGGTCCGCCAGTAGGTCTCCGCCTACATCCGCCTTCAGACAGCCGGTGACAGAAACGAAGAAAGCCTCGCAGGTTGCGCCGACACATGGCGTAACTCCCGAGGCTCTTGATTCTCCGCTAGTGCCCCCTCTAGGACTCGAACCTAGAACCTACTGATTAAGAGGCACAGCCGGGGTTTTCTTGTCCAACACGAAAACTGTTTTACTGGACTTAGGTTAGCAAAATCGGAAGTTCATTCAAATGGCTTCGTTTGATTTCATCCGATTTCAGTTGATTTCGAGCGTTGCGGGACAGTCGCGGACATACCGCTGGCGTTCAATCAGTGCTACAAATCCAGAGCGGCCGACGAATCAAAGACGAATAGGAAAAGGAGAAGGCAACTGCGATTCTCCTACGTAGCTCTACTCATAGTTCTGGCCACACCACAGAAAGTCCTGAAAGAACTCCCACGTCACTTGTGGCATTTCGAAGATGGGATCGTCGATGTCGCGCGGGTCCCGTGTCTCAATCTCTCCTTCTTCGTTCATCACTGCGACTTCACCGGGGACGAAGTCACGTCCGGTACTGTCTCCAGGCTGCCATCCGCCGCTTGAACCCGCAGTCGCGCATTCGAGAAATGAGCAGGGATCGAAATTGTACCAGTAGCCGCCCCTTGGAGAACTAACGCCGAAATATCGCATTTCTTTTTCCAGAGTCCCCGTCTCTTTCATCTCACGCAAATCGACAATCTGTCGAAGGATGGTACTCTCCCACGCAGAAAACCCAACATCTTTCTCGACATCTCGGGCGTATCGATCGCGCCAAGATTCGTCGAATTCTGGGGCAGTGGACTCAAACGCTGAGACAAGAGAACCAAAAAAACACTCGACGGAGAACTGGGACTCTTGCTTCCTCTCAGATCCTAGCTTCCACAATGCGGACAGGTACTCCTCAAGTGAGCGTTGGGTCTCCTTGCGTTCTTCGAGTGGTTCAGTAATCGCTACATAAAGATCGCGGTTCGTTCCTATCTTTTCCATTTGTCTTTTGCACCGCGTAAGCCTAAGTCTGTGGCGGCTTAAAGCAGAGGCGTACGAGTCCGTCGCGCACCAACGGCTGAAATTCCTCTGGCACTTCGCCATCCAGCACGAACGACTTCACGTAGTAACTGCCGGTTGAGATGACCGGAAGGCAGTGATCGTCTAGCCAGCAGGTTACCCACTCTCGTCGAGCGTCATCGACGGCCCGGAGTTCGGCAAGGTTCGTCTCTCGAAACGCGCGGGACGCAATGGCATTGTAGAAATAGGTGTGCCAATTCCACTGCTGATCGAATCGCTGGTGATAAGGATGATCCTTATGTATCAAGAAAACCCCAAGCTGCGAGGCTGTTAGGCCGAATCCGCGACTAAAGCTGATCGAGAGTACCGACTTCGATAATTGCGGTCTCAGTTGCTCTGCCACGCAATGTCGTTCCGATTCGGCAAGCGTTGGATAGAGATTTAGATTCAAAAGACAAGAGTCGGCTCCTTCCAGGAATCCAACCATTTCGTCTGTGACATGGCCATTTCGCACAGACGGAATGCAAAGACAAGCAAGATGTCCATCGGCAGACGAATTCCACTGGATGTTATGCTGGTGAGTACTGCCGACTAGAAAGCCATACCAGTCTCCCGGAAAGAGGCGCACCAGGTCACGTGCAGCGATCGCTTCGACAAGGTGCGTCATCAAATCGACGTCACTGCCGCCGGCATAAGCCACGAAGTCGTCGAGATCCCAATTTCCTCCGCTCATTTTGCTCAATTCGTGCTTGAGCCAAGGAATGAACTCGTTACGAAATTCATCCATACCCGTCGTGTAGTGCTGCGATAGATCGCGGGCCGTGATGTTCTTGGCGGCCATGGCATACGATTCCGCGACGGAATTGTATCCGACCGGAAGAAGCGGGCGCAATTGATCCAAATTCTCGCCGCGTAAAGCGTCTGTCAACTGCTCAACCGATATAGTTGGCTCGACGCATCTTCCAGCGACGCATAGACCATTCCGTCCGATAGCAAGTTGATTGACCGACATAACTGATGCTCCTTTTCCCAATTTGGACTGGGTTCGTAATAGTAACAAACCTGCAACTCATCGATTCGCCGAATTTGCGGCCCCCAAGGCAGTTTCGCAACGACGTCTCCTCGGTTAGCGAACGGATCAAACTCAATCTGATGATCGTATGCCCATAGGTTCTCGATCGAGGCCCCGAAAACCGATTGTTCGTAAGCCACATACGTGTGTTTGAAAGTGAATTCGCGCACTCCATAATGACGCAACACATCCATGTATTGATCCACCTTTTGAATTGAGTCGACGTACCCTTTGGCCATTACACAGGTTGCTCGAACCTTGAGAGGGCCAGCGGCTTTGAAGAAGTCGTCCCGCAGCGGAGCTGCCGAACCCATCAGCTCTCGGCAAACGTCGTCCTCTTCGTGATGTCGCGAATAACAGACATAGGACAAGCCTGCGTCGTGGAGTTTTTTCGCTAGGTCCAAAGTTAGATAGGTTCCGTTGGTGAAGCAGGCAATCTCGTCAAAAAACTCTTTTCCAAGTGAAATGAGATAGAGCACGTCGTCGGGGCGCAAAAGCGGTTCTCCGCCGCCTGTAATTACTAAACGTGTGGCACCCTGTTCGCGAGCAAACCGATAGTAGCTTGGAACGTCGAGTGATCTCCAATCGGTTTGCTCTCTGGCAAGCGAGCTGATCGAAGACTTGGAAAAACAAAAAGGGCACTTCAAATTACACGCATAGCGCACGGGAAGAACGCTGCACGTGAGGAAGCGACACGCGTTCCAGTCGTAATTCGAGAACTGCTGGCTGTCGGAATGAGCGAGCAATGAGTCATGCGTAACAGAAAGTACGTCCAATGCCATCGTTCTTTTACCTTTGTCAGTTACAGCGCTGATCACAAAGTTGTCTGTCGTAATGCAGTGACGGTGCAATCCAAAACCGCCAGCCATGATAAACAACCGTCCAAACCTCATTTTCCTATTTCATTGAGGCACTCGTCTCAATCAGGTTCGCAATCGTGTCTTCAATCAGTTCCCGCTTAGCCAGCTCAGCAACCCATGGCTCCGGAATCCCGGATTTGCCCCAATATGCTCCCGCGAGTTGACCACACACGGCTCCGGTCGTATCAGCGTCGTCGCCAAGATTGACTGCCCGCAAGACGGCCTCTTCAAAGCTGTTCGCATCGTGGAACGCCCAGAGTGCTGCTTCAAGACTCTTCACGACGTAACCGCTGCCAGCTATTTCTGGTGGTTGTCGTTTTCGGAAGCTGCCAGATGCTACTTCATCTACTTCTGGATCGAGATGCGAAACCTCTCGAAGTGCGTATAGGCCGGGCCAATCTTCCGACAGAACTTCTGAGCGATCCTGTCCGACAATAAGCCCGCACATGATAGTCGCCATATATCGGCAGGCCGACAGGCACTTTTCGCTGGCATGCGTCGGGAGACTTGACTCAGTAGCGAGGTCGGCCAATCGGTCAATGTCATCGGGAAATAGACCAACGTAGCGAATTGGTACTGGAGCCAACCGCATGATGGAACCATTGCCACTGGAGTGATCATTGGTTGGGCCACATCTCCGGGCATCACCGCGGCGCTCGAATGTCGCGAGCGATGATCGCGTCGTCATGCCAATGTCAAAGCAGTGACCATTGACCGAGTATTTTCCATTGCGCCACCAGTTCACATAGCGGTTGGCCTGATCGTTCAGGTCCCAGCCAACGGAAGATATGCTATCCGCCAATGCCAGCGCTAGACTAGTATCGTCTGTCCACTCGCCAGCGTTCAGGCCATGCGGTCCGCCGGCACGGTATCCAGAGACAGGAGCAAACGAACCGGGTTCGCAAAACTCCACGGCGGCGCCCAGGGCATCACCCACGGCAAGCCCCAAAAGTGCGCCCGCCTGTCGATCGTATAGGTTGGAAATTGTCATGTCCGCACGTATCCAAGTTTTTTTTGCGTAGCTCGTGGTCAGACGGTGGGCGCTTCCCGTTCGTGTTCGACGTTGGCGTCCCACCAATCGCGCAGGTTTGGATTGAACACGTTCCAACCGACACCGTGATACGATGGTTTCCTTATCTCAACCACAATTACTATTGTTGACGTGCATATCATTGCCGCGATCGTGATTGGCCAGCTTGGCCAATGCAGCATGACCGTCGAACCCGCGAAAGCGACGAATGCGCCGGCCCATAGGAATTCCAGATTGCGCGCGATCCTAAACACATTGCAAAACAGGAAGAAGTGCCCCACAACAAATGCGACAACCAGACCAATTTTTCCGATGACTGAGCATAGAATTACCGTACCGACTGCCCCTCCGACGAGCACAAAGATGTCGAATTTGGAGATTCTGAAACCGGGATTGAATTTTCCATCACCTATCATGGCGTGTCTTGCCTGGTTTCAATTCCAATTTGCCCCGCAATGTCATTTCCGACGGGAAAAATTGCTTCGCTTGGCGTGTTCAGTTTCTCCAGCTCGCCATTCTCGATCAGCTTACGTTGCTCTGCGACAAACTCGGAAATGTCTTCAATCTCAATGATCCAATCCCGAGCGTAGGAGGCCAGAATGTCGCCACGCATTCCTAGTTGGATCGCGCGACGCTCCAGTTTTTCGCCGTGCGGATCATGGTCTGGATCCCATTGCAAGCGGACGTCTGACGATGCGCCCGCCCTCTGCCATTCTTCAGTTGAGGTGAAGAGATGTGGCCAGTAGGAAGAAGGAACTGCCTGGGAGAGAATCGTGTCGAACCCGCTGCGACGGATACGAACGGCGAGCGTTACTTCCTGGCCTTCTTTTGTTCCCCAGCCAGAGCGATACATCATCCATAAGAAATTTGGCTTAATCCAGCTCATTCGATTTAGCGAGAACTCACCGCCGAAATATCCGTTTTCTGCTGCAAAGTGTCCGATCTCCGGGCGATAGGCTTGGTAGACGACGATCGAGTCGGCATCGTACTGCGCAAGAATTTGACGCCCATGTTTAGGCCAACTAGCTGCTTGGTGCCTGTAATTGTCGGTTAGTAGTTTCATTTCTTTTCGGGCAAGTCATACACTGTCACATCGACTGAGCGACTGCATAGTGTTTCTTCAATGAGTTGTTCGACCTTGGTCCAGTCGCCGCCGGCAAGGCCACAGCCGATACGTGGCATGTGGACAGAGGCATTTTGTTCAAACGCATAGTCGGCAACACGACCTAGTCCTTCGCGGATGGCTTCGTATCGGACTGGCGGTCTTCCACCACGCGAACGGGTGTCACGCTGGCCGATCATGTTCGCCACCCAAAGTTGGGAATCGACCTCCACGAACAACACTTGCCCTAGCTCAAACGGAGGATCGGATCGTCGTTTGTGCCAATCCCGATATTCACGCTCCGGCGACGCCCACCTATCTGATAGTGCAAGAACGAAGCCTCGGCCCCAACCGCCGATGTCGTTGCATACGTGTACGATGATACGGGAACCTTCCGCCTTTGGATTCGTCGCGTCGCCGGTGACATATTGAATCGCCATGACTATTTTTTTCCATCTGACTTGTTATTTCCAAGAAAGTGGACACCTGCGTAGACGCGGGCATCAATCAGTTTGCCATCCACCTGGGCGCGAGCAAGCCATTTGGCTACGCCATCGATCGGAATTTTGTGTACGACAATGTCCTCACTGTCATCTCCTCCGCCGGCTGCAACCTTCTCTAGTCCCTCGGCAATGAACATCGTCACTACTTCGTTGGTTAGACCTGCACTCGACGCCAGGTCCACGTGTCGCCGGAGGGTCGTCGCGCGATATCCCGTTTCCTCCAACAGCTCTCTGCGTGCAGCTTCTTCCAACTCTTCGTCGGCCTGATCGGCCAAGTCGCCCGACAAACCCGCGGGGAGTTCGATGACGCTACAGTCGACTGGAGGGCGATACTGCTCAATCAACAGCACTTCATCTTCGCTCGTGAGTGCAGCGACGCAGACGACCCCATTCGAATTCTTCCGTTCGATGTATGACCAGCCACCGCGATCGACAAAGCGCAGGTGGTCAGTCTCGGCGATAATGGACTTCGATATCTGACTTTGTTCATTCATTTGATGCACCCGTACCTTGATGTTTCCGCAGTTTTGCACGCACCTCCATCAGTATCTTTCCCAACATGTTTTTTCCGTTGCCATCAGATCCACATCCCCAGTAGTGATCCCGCGTCGTTTTCTCAACGATCTCTTCTTCGCCCGTGCTCAAAAGCAGTTCACGAAGATCTGCATGCTGCTCAAACTTGGCGAGCACCGCTTCTCTCATGATTTCGTCTTTCGCTTCTTCCCAGTCTGGTCGTAGTGGACGTTTACGTGACCTTCCCTTTCTCGCCACGACCATCGGGCTGGGCGTTTCACGTAGTTCTTCTTCATGTTCAGTCCCGGCGAATTTCTGAGCCTGGAAGTAGTGCTCTACAGTTCGCCACGTCTTGCCCTTCAACACCATGGGATACGCTTTGAAGTTCGAGAACTCCCCGTATTCGTCCTTTGTTGAATAGAAATAGACCGTCATTTCTGTTTTCCCCTGAAATGTCAATTGTCTTCGTGCAAGTGAAGCTGTGCCCCGTTGTCGCCGCTAATGCGGATCAAGCGATCGGGATTTTGATACTGGGCAACTAAGTACCGAGTCAGGTCGATCTGCATCTCTCGCATGGTTGCCAGATAACGGGTCTTTTCTTCATCTGTTGCTTTCTGGTGTTCCAGTTCTATTGCGTTCGCCTGCCGTGTGGCCTCGGCACGAGCTTCCTGTTCGGCCGTTTGACGCCGCATCTGTTCGTCGTGCTCCAAATGCTGCAGTCGTACTGAATGTTCCGTCGTGGCCCGTTCCATCTCTCTTTGTTGCTCGGCACGGACCGCTTCGCGAGCCAACTTCAGGTCGGCCAACTCTTGGGCCTGATCTTCTGTTTCGGCTTCGAGCTTCAATTGCGTACGCGTTTCGATGGCGCCATCGTGCATTGCCTGAAGCGTGTTGCCAGCGGTGTAACCGCGATATACCACCTTGTTGATGCGGTAGCCGATCCGTTCCGCTCGGCGAGTTAGATTGGGGTAGGCTGCCAAATCATTGAGCTGCTCGGTATCTTTCTTGAACGACTCGAAAGATCGCGAGCCAACAAAGTCGATGATGTCGGCTGTCACAGCGTTGATGAAGTCGGCGATCGGGTCATGCGTCTGGTCAAGCATCGTTTCGATGTCGGCCAGTTCGAAGAAAATCATCAACTTCACTGTCAACAACGCATCATCCGCGGTGCGGACATCTTCCACGTGGTGGTACGTCTGATCGGGAATGATCCGCAACTTCTTGAAGCGAAGGGCTCGTGGAATTTTGCGTTCGCGATCTTTTGGGTCAGCACCATGCCAGCGGAATTCGTGGAGCCATTCGTCTTCGGTAGGCACAAAGAGTGCCGGCCCGCGTTCCACGCGGCGCTCGACGTCCCCGTTCGTGCGGCGATAAACCACAACGGCCTCGTGCGAATCGAGTGGCAGTGCCGATTTGATCTCAATTTCTTCATGTTCGACCGGGTCGTACCAGATGGAGATAGGGCCTCGAACGTGTTCACTGTGTCCATCGGCGAATTCGATCGCCAAGTACTGATCCGCACCCGCGCTATATCGCTCCAGATGCTGCACAGACTTACGGAAGAGAAACAACCGACGCGGGCCGTCAACATACCGTACGCGTCCCTGCAAGTCCCACACGGCGATCCGATCGCCTTGATGTACTGTGCGAATTGCGAACATGGTGAATCTCCTGGCTTGATCTTTGGTTATTCGCTTGCCCATCTATTCAAGGGAAGTCGATGTACTCCGGTGGTACGCAGTCTGTCAGCCAAACATCATTGGGCGTCACGAAGAATTCATAGCCTGCCTGGTACATCTCTAACGCGCGAACTTCTAGCAAGACCGGCTTCCCTCGTCGTTGACCAACAGCCGTCGAGGTTTCAACGTCGATATGCAAATGCACGTGGTGGCGGTTCATCTTCTTGAGCCCTTCGTTACGGATCGCTTCAACAAATTGCTGTGGTGTCCCGTGGTAAAGAATCCCTGGCGGCGTTGCCAATTCGTAGCCAAGATCGACATCGATCGAGTGCCCTTGGTTAGCGCGGATTCTGGTCCCATCGGCGCTGAACGAGAAACGCTGCTTGTCATTTTTCTCCACAACTTCGTTGAGTACCTCTCGCGAGATGACTCGCCCCTTTTTGGCAAAGGCGCCTAGCATTTGCTCAACATTCGCCCAGCCGGCCTCATCTAAGACGACACCAATGCGTTCCGGCTGGTGGCGAAGCACTTTACTTAGTGACTTACTGATTTTCTTTAGCTCTTTTTCGTTCATTCCATGTACGCTCGATTCGGATCACACACCTTCGGTGGCGATCACAAGCCCTTTAACATCTTGACTCGTAATTATTCGCACGCCTGCCGAACGCAGTTCATCGATGGCCGAACCGATATCGCCTGGATTGAGGTCTACACCGCGACAGCCGTCTTCGATCAGCAATGTTTCCAGTCCTAAGCCTATCGCATCGAGCGCCGTCCACTTAACGCAATAGTCCGTTGCCAGACCCATGACAAACACCTTTTGGACTTTGTTTTTCTTGAGGAGTTCCCTCAGCCCGGTTGACTGTCGCTTTCCGTTATCGAAGAACCCGCTGTAACTGTCGATTCTTGGGTTCGTTCCCTTGTGAACGAATTCATGAATCCTGGATTGCTTCAATGTGGCATGCAAATTTGCACCCGGCGTATCTTCAACACAGTGGTCGGGCCAGAGCACCTGTTCCAATCCGTCTAATACCGTCGTCTCGCCAACCGCTTTACCATGGTGCTGGCTGGCAAAGCTCATGTGATCCGCCGGATGCCAGTCCTGAGTTGCCACGACGAAATCGAAGTACGGCATCAGCCGGTTGGCCACCTGTACGACTTGATCACCTTCCGCTACCGCCAATGCACCGCCTGGCATAAAGTCATTTTGCAAATCAACCAGGATCAAGGCGTTCATTGCGGCACTCCTAAATTTCAAAATTGAAACCCTGTTTCGTTAGTCGGCGGTACTTCCGGCGATCGAACTTATAGAGTCGGGCGGCCCGGTGCGCGACGTCGGTCTCGACCTCGTCTAGTTCGACCAGAATATCCATACCGAGGATCTTCTTGCGAAAATTTCTCTTGTCGATTTCTCGGTCGAGCACGACTTCGTACAGGTGCTGAATCTGGCGCAGCGTGAACTTAGCTGGCAACAGCTCAAAACCAATCGGCTGATACCGAACCTTCCCCCGCAATCTTTCATGGGCCAATTTCAGGATCTTCTCGTGGTCAAACGCCAACGGCGGAATGTCATCGATCGCGAACCAAGCAGCGTTTCTTGCATCGGTCGCCGCATGAACCCGATGATCGGAGAGCTTGACAAGGGCGTAATACGCTATGGTGACCACGCGTTCGCGTGGGTCGCGATCAAGCTCCCCAATCGTGTAAAGCTGTTCGAGATAGACATTGTCGATTCCGGTTTCTTCGGCGAGCTCCCGCCGAGCGGATTCTTCGAGCGTCTCGTCTAGGCGAACAAATCCGCCGGGTAGTGCCCAGCGGCCCTCGAATGGCGGCAGATCGCGCTGAATGAGCAGGACCTTCAGATCCTCGTCATCCAGCCCGAAAACCACACAATCCACGGTCAACGCCGCTCGGGGATATTCGTAGCTATAACTCATGTCGGCTCCCTTAGTGTCATATCTACACTAATAATAGTGTCGAAAATACACTATGTCAATAGACCAATCAAGAAAACCTCAATTTCCCGAGTGAGGCGCACTTTTTCCGGACTTCAGCAGCTTCTGCATATCGGACAGTTCTTCGTCAAATCCACCGGACAAGATTGGAAAACGGCACCAGGTCTTAGGATCCAAATTCTCATCATCCAGGTGGAACGACGGAGCATATCGCTCTCGTTTCCACTGGTTCCTAGCCCAAAGACGGAAGAATCGCTCGATCCAGACGGCAAGCTGCTTCGCAGGGTAGGCCGGAAACTCGACGCGCATCATCCTGAGGATGTCGACGGGACCATTTTTGTCACGAATTGCGGCCCGCTCGATCGAGTCCAGCAAGTCGTACGGCATCAAATCGTCTTCGTCCGTCTGCTCGGCTTCCAGCGGCCGAAGTTCGGCGGTCGGAATCTGGCTTGTAACGCTAGACAGTGCAGGGACATTTCCGATTTCCTCTGGTCCAGTCTCGCACATCCACATTAGCCACTGCCGCAGAAAGGCTTTGTCGATTCCTGCGATGGGTGAGAGACCACCGCAAGTGTCCCCGTCCATCGTCGCATATCCGACAGCCGCTTCCGAGCGATTGCTGGTGGCGAGTAGCAGCGAATTGCGAAGATTGGCAAGAAGCCACACTCCAGGAGCGCGAACGCGAGCTTGAATGTTTTGCAGGGCAATGTCGTCCTTGTCCCAATTCAGCTGCCGATCTATTTGGTTCTCAACCAAATCGACATACGATTCCACGATCGAATCGACGTCGAAACGCAAGTAAGTTGCCTCGATCGCAGAGGCCAACTCTCTGGCAGCATTCTCTGTTGTGTCGGAGCTGTTACGAGTCGCCTGATAGACACAGGCAAGCAATTCTCGCATGATCAAGCTGGGTTCAGTTTTATCCGTCAATCCTTCGATATATGCGAGCTTTTCCAAGAATCGCTCAGGCCCCAATTCAGAAACGCCGAATTGAACCGCAAGCCATACAAGCGTCGCTACGGCCGATGAATCGGCGCCCCCGCTTAGAGACACGACAAACCCGTTGGACCGGCTCTTCCGCAAATAATCGAAGAGCCCCAACGCAACGGTTCGCGCGAACTCTTCTTCTTTGACATGTTGCGCCGATTCCCAGGACGGAATGTGCATTTCCTTTGCACGAGGCTCAATTTCGGGAAATGTGAACGATTCTTGAATACAAGCCTGACCGTTCTCGTCAGCATCGGGCCTGAAACTTGCCAATCGGGCACGGCTCATTCGTGTCTTGTCAATATCGACACAGGCGGTCGTGACCACGAAATCTGCGAATGAAAGCCGTGGTCCTTCGGCCTCCATTTGGCCGGAGCTGGCCACCATCGCTGCACCGTCATAAATGACTCGTCCTGCTTCGTTGCCAAGCAGATTTGCGTAAACATAGGTAACGCCAAACGCGCGAGAACTCTCCAACACGAGTCGCCTGCGCACCTCCTGCTTACCGAACGCAAAATGACTCGCGCTCGGGTTGAGGATTAGGTCGACGGCTGCCGCCGCTAAACCGGTACCGGGCCTATTGGCGGCCCAAGCATCTTCGCAGATCTCGATTCCTATCCGAACTCCGCCTATATCGAAAACGAGACTACCGATCGGATACGTTTCATCTTCCAGGTCGTACTCGGCCTCCTGACCATCCGGCCAAGGCTTGAACCACCTGGGCTCGTAATGGATTCCGTCACCTGCCAGGTTTGATTTCGCAACGAATCCGAGTAGTTGTCCGTCGGCAAGCAGCGCTACGCAATTGTAAAGATTCCCCGCGTGAAACAGCGGGAGCCCCACTGATACGATCAGGTCCTTCGTCTCGCTCTTCAATTCCTCGAGGACTTCGATTGCTCGACGCTGAATATCCGAGGAAAAAAACGCATCCTCGCACCCATATCCTGTGATCGCCAGCTCCGGAAGACAAACAATGCTCGCACTTTGCTCACGGGCCGCCGCGAGAGCGGCACGAATGTTGTTCAGGTTACCTGACCATTCGAGCGGTGTCTGATTGAGAGCGACCGTAGCGACGTTAATGAGTTGCATGATTCGTACCGGCATCTATTAAGAGAGAGGTTTCCAATTATGTTGCCACGCCTCTCGCTTGGAGTATCAAATCGGTTTTTAGTTCGTGCAGCCCTAATTCGAGACCAACAGGATACTGGTGAGGATTCGCATGCCGACGAACGCCTGCGTGGAACATATCTAGCTGCGACTTCGTCCGATCGCGAATCGCAGCCAAATCTTCCGCCGGGTAGACAACGTCTCCCGATCGGATCACTGGTACAAGCAGATCGTCGTGTGTGTCGTAAGCGTCCATTCGACGACGTCGGGTTGGATCGAGGGGATCGACCATGATCGCGTCGTTCGGTTCACCTGCCAATTGGTTGTAGATCATATCTGCAATCGCACCATCGCCGTTCCTGAAGCGACGGATCTGCAGTGAACCAGGCGTCGAGGTCTTGATCGCTTGCTCTGAGAGCTTAACCTTCGGTTCCCAAGTCCCGGAATCATTCTGAAGTGCTCCCAGTTTATAGACGCCTCCGAGCGCAGGCTGGTCGTAGGCGGTTACCAATTTAGTACCGACACCCCAGATCGCGATTTTCGCACCCTGATCTTTCAGGCTAGCGATAATGCCTTCATCGAGATCGTTACTGGCGACGATTGCTGCGCCGGGAAAACCTGCTTCGTCCAGCATTCGTCTGGCCTCAATGCTGAGATAAGCCAAGTCACCCGAATCGAGGCGGACGCCAGCCATCTCATATCCCTTTTCTCGCAGTCGGATGCCGACATCGATTGCGTTTCGCACTCCTTCCACAGTGTCATAGGTATCAACGAGGAATACACAGTTGTTGGGCATGGCCGATGCGTAACTCTCGAACGCGGACAACTCGTCGTCGAAAGACATGACCCAACTATGGGCATGGGTTCCTTTCACGGGAATTCCGAAGAGCTTTCCCGCCAATACGTTTGAGGTTGCCGCGCACCCGCCTATGTATGCCGCACGACTAGCGGCCAGGGCTCCGTCGATACCTTGGGCTCGACGCAGGCCGAATTCGAGCACCGGTTCACCCTGTGTCGCCGCTACGATTCGAGCTGCCTTCGTCGCGATCAGCGTCTGGTAGTTGACGATATTCAGTAGAGCCGTTTCCAGAATCTGGCACTGCAGAATCGGACCTTTGACACGAATTAAAGGTTGATGCGGAAATATAACGGTTCCCTCTGGCACCCCGTCGATGTCGCATTCCAACCGGAGCGTTGACAGGTAGCTAAGAAAATCGGGCTCGAAGAGCGGTTCTCCGTCGTTTCCCGTGAGTCCAGCGAGAAATTCAACGTCTTCGGGTGTGAACTGAAAAGCCTGTATATAGTCCACCACGTACTGCAAACCAGCTGCGACGGTGTAACCACCGGCAAATGGATTCTTTCGGAAGAAGAGATGAAAAACCGCTTCGTTCTCGGCTCTGCTAGTCTTCCAATAGCCGTAGGCCATCGTCAGCTGGTAGAGGTCTGTTAGAAGAGTCAGTGGTGTCCGGTAGATTTCGCTCAGTATTGCCATAACTGTATTCCTTAGGCCGCCGTACGCTACTTAGTGTAATATATACACTATCCTTCGGCGGTGCAAGGGCCAAACTTAAGGATCACCAGGATTTTCCAAGGGTGCGTGAACCTCACCGCCCAAACGGTGTCTTCTCCCAAGCACGCTTACATTGTGAAAGATTTCTCATGCGCTTTTCGAGCTCTAGCCAGTCATCATCTTCATCAAGCTCGTCGTCCAGCGACGGGACGGGGTCGGTGTCTGCATAGAGTGCAATTACAGAACAAACTACCGAAGCCCGCCCGGTCGACCAGCCTGGCGGGCTTTTTTTCGTTTGGGCGACAGTAGTCGCTTACTTTCAGAATCGGATTCACCCTTTATAGTCGTGACTGCTGCTCTGGCGTTGCACGGGCACAAAAAGGCCGCGGAGGCTGCTCACCTCCCTGGCTGGTCAGCGAGCACGGCGGATTTCCTCAAAAGAAAGGAGGACTAGAGCAATGGTTCACAAAGTTCATGTCAACGTCGGAACCATCGGTCACATCGACCATGGCAAGACCACGCTCACCGCGGCGCTGCTACGCGTGCAGTCGGAGAAGGGTCTCGCCCGGTACAAGACGTACCAGGACATCGCCAAAGGCGGCATTGTCCGTGACAAGAGCAAGACGGTGACCATCATCGCCTCGCACGTGAAGTACGAGACCGAGAAGCGGACGTACGCGCACATCGACTGTCCCGGCCACGCCGACTATATCAAGAACATGATTAGTGGTGCGGCTCAGATGGACGGAGCGATTCTGCTCGTATCCGCCGCGGACGGGCCGATGCCCCAGACGCGCGAGCATATCCTGCTGGCGCGACAGGTCGGTGTTCCTCACCTGGTCGTGTTTCTGAACAAATGCGACCTGGTGGACGATCCCGAGCTGCTCGACCTGGTTGAGCTGGAGCTGCGCGAGTTGCTCTCGCAGTATGGGTTTCCGGGCGACGAGGTGCCATTCATTCGTGGATCGGCATCGCTGTCCCATGACAACCCGACGGACGCGACGGCGATTCAGTGCATCGTCGACTTGCTCGATGCGCTCGACACCTCGATCCCCGACCCGGAGCGGCTGAACGATAAGCCGTTTCTGATGCCGATCGAAGGCGTGTTTTCGATCGCCGGTCGTGGAACGGTTGTGACGGGCAAGGTTGAGCTGGGAGAGATCCGCGCTGGAGACAGTGTGGAGATTGTTGGCCTGTCGAGTCAGCCGGCGCAAGATGTCGTCACTCAAGTCGAGTCCTTCGCAGAAGTGTTGGACGTCGGCCGCGCTGGCGACAATGTCGGTTGCCTGCTACGTAAAGCGACCCGCGATCACGTAAAGCGCGGTCAAGTCTTGGCAGCGGCAGGTTCGATCACTCCGCGGACGAGTTTCGAAGCCGAGGTCTACGTGCTCAAGAAGGAGGAAGGCGGTCGTCACACACCGTTCTTCGACGGTTACACACCGCAGTTCTTCATCCGCACGACGGACGTAACCGGCACCGCCAACGTGCTCGGCGACGCCGACATGGCGATGCCGGGCGATGGCGTAAAACTCCGAGTGGAGCTGCTTAGTCCCGTTGCCCTATCCGATGGGGATCGTTTCGCTGTCCGTGAAGGCGGCAGGACCGTTGGTTCAGGCGTTGTCACGAGAGTGAACGGCTGATCCACCAAAACGCCTCTGGTTCGAGCAATCGGACCAGGGGCTTCTTTCACGGCAATCTCTGGAAACCACACATGAGCTTTCGGCTCTTGGCATGGCAGCTCGATTTCTGACAATCTGATCTGATACCGTGCGAATTTCAAATCTGAACTAGAGCAGTACCAATGCCGCCGACTCCATCTGTAAGCACCGATCTATTTACGAAACGCATCAAGTCGCCTCTGCAGACATTGAATGTGAAAGCGATAACAACCGACGAAAAGGCTGATCGGCTAAGGGCGTACCATGCGGTCGGTTCTGTTGTTGCGGAGCTCGTCCCAGGCCGTGCAAGTTATGGCGACGACCACCTATCCAAATTGGCCGAGGCGATCGGCTACAAGGCCGCAGCCTTGACCAAGCTGCGGGCGTTCGCCAAGTGCTACAACCAACGGGACCTCGATCAGCTCTGCAAGCTCGCCGACCAAGTTAGCTGGAGTCACGTTCAACTGCTCTTATCCGAATCCGACAAGTCAAAACGGTCTGCTCTGCAGAATAGCATCGTCAAGAATGGCTGGTCGAAGGAGCAGCTTCGTCGGGCGTTGAAAGCAGAATCGACGGATCGGCACGCAGGTGGGCGGCCGTTGTCTCGGCCGACGGATCTGGAAGTGGGGCTTCGGCAAATCGACGAAGAGAGCGAACGCTGGATTCGGTTATGCCGCGAGATATGGGTGGACGGAGACAACTCGCTGATCGCAACCCTGGATTCCTTGCCGGCGGGACGAAGAACCAACCAACTGCGGAAGCAAGCACTTACCTCGATTCAGAAACTGAGAGTATTGAAAAAGGAGTGCGGAATCCTACAGAGGAAGCTGGAGGATCTGGCCTAGAGTTGTTCGCCAATCCTGTCCAGCCGTGCGGCCGCGGAGCATGTTTGCCGCTCCCCATAAATGGGCCTCCAGTTGCTGCTGTGTCAGCTTTCGCATGCGTATTCCTGCTAATCGTGATTAGGCGGACGTACCACCAGGGTCAGATTTTCAACTTCGGAAAGTCCCGTTTTAAGTCGTCCGCAATATCTTCTGCGGATTCGCGATTTTCGTATTCCTCCTCGATGGCAGCCAATCCATTCCAACGATTGATCCATTTCGCGATGGCCGCGCGGGTATCGGCTGATGGCGTGTCGAAGTAGGCTGGCGCGAGCGCTTGGCAGAATTGGGCCTGATCCGTCAACGATGAAAAGATGGGATCGCATGAGTCAGCCCACCGTATTACCGCCGCAACCGTATTTGATGAATCGCCACGCACGAGCAGTGGGGGCACAATGTCACACAAGTATGCCGGACCTAAATCAGGTGCGCGGTCTTCGATTTCTAGCCACATGCGGTGACGTTGCGAGTCATTCAAATCCTCCGAATGGATTAGACTGAGAAGCATCGCGTTACGATGCTCGACCGACACTTCGCACCAGAGTTGAAGCGCACCGTCTTTGCCGTTCGGGAGCGCAATCTGATCGAAACTCAACACGTGCTGGGCGACGGTGACGGCGCCTGTGTTGTCTAGTAGGGCCGCAAGATGCGACCACACGTCGCTTAGCTGTTTGTAGTCCTCGTCAGATGCCGCATCGATTTGCTGAACCAACTCAGCAATCTGAGTCGGCGGCGGAGCCGTGTGCAGACCTAGTAATGATTGAACCGCGGCCTCACGTTTATGCGGCCAGGCCGCACACGCGGCAGCGGCGAGCTGACCTTCGTGTTCTGCCGGGACAATTTCGGCATCGATCATCGATGCCATGGACTTCAAAACACCGTCGGCTCCCGGTTGATTCGAGTGAGCCTGGGCAAACTCGGCGGCGTCCGAAAATAACTTTTGTGGGTTGTATGGCGCAGCATCGGAAGGTTCCGGCCAATACTCTGCCATCCAGCCGTGCAGCCTGCCAAAAATGCCGGGAACTGCCTTAGCCTGCTCGAAGAGGGTTTTCAGCATCGTCGCCCCTTCGGCGTTGGGTCCATCCTCGATTAGCTGAGGGACGGCGGGGAAAACACGTTCCAAGTAGTGATTCGGATTGTTAAATCGCTCGGATATTTTGGGAAAGAGGCGCTTTAGAAACTTTTGCATCGCCGGCCTCGTGCGACCCTCGTGCGTCAGTGCTCCCATGAATGCGATGAAGCGATCGGCTTGATCTTCCGTCAAGCTGTCGGAATTGACGGCGAGATCAAGCTGTCCCACGGCCGCCTGCCGCTGCGGGTCGGATAATTTCGAATCAAACCCGCCACCCAACCAGCGAACGAGATCTATCTGCGTATCGCCGAGTAGAGCACTGCTCCAAGAGGTCACGTGTGCGTCAACAGCTTTACTTGTCGTACCCAGCACCAATTCCGCACCGCGCGCGGCATATTTGGCGGTGCCTTCATCTTCACCCCAGGCCTCGACCAATGCTGCTATTGCGTCGACTGTTTCAGCCGCCAAGTCTGCGGCTCGTGCTTCCGTGATCGCCAGCAGTGTCTGAGCACCTGATTCCCAATCCAGATCGCCTTCCTCACCCTCACGCATATCCTGTTCAAGCCTTTTGCATAAGCCGCTGACTACTTCGGACACATTGACATTGCTCGCCTTGTCATGTCGCTTCGATAGAAATTCCCAAACAAATTTTGGAACTTCCCCGTCCTTAACGGCGGCCAACCGCGCCGCTAGGCTCCAGCCGCGCGAGCCGCTCTCGGTACCAGCATCAATCATGCCAACAAGCACTTTCTCGACGCGTTTGATGCACGCAGCCAAATCGAGGTCCGTTTCGGTAGCCGTCTCTAGCTCACTTGCGAACTGATCCACATAGGTCTCACCAAGTTCTTTCAGTAGGCTGTCTTCATGTTTTTCGACCCAATTATCGAGATCAGCGAACGGACAGTCGTGCGTTTTTTCGTCCACCACAACGCGCCTATGACGCAGCCAGGCGATTAGCGCCATTCCAGCATCGGGTTGTAAGCCGGGGCCGCTACGCGTCGCCAGTGCCAAGTTGCAGACGCGCTTCGCCATCCCGACAGCATCGTCAAGGTGTGGCTTGTCACCGGTCGGCGTTGCGAATGCCCAGTCGTCTGACGGCTCAAGAAGGACGTCTGTGCAGAGGCGACTTACCAGAAGCCGTTGGTCGTTTTCGGGGCTGGCGTCCACCACGTGCTCGACTCGTTCGATGCCAAGTTGGCAACGTAGATGGCGCGATTCCACTAAACGGCGCGCCAAGCGGCTTACGAGCGGGCGTCGTTCTGCCTGTGGGAGCCGCGGAATCAATTCAGCAATCGCCACATTCGCAAGGTCGCGGCGTTCATCCGAATCAGCCGTAAGGTCATCGAGTATGCCAATTAACAGGTCGACGTTATCTGGCCCCAGCGGTTTCGAGTCTTCGGTGCGCCCCAATGCCTCAAGGACACCGTCCGCATCACCCGAAACCAGGCTATCTCGAACGTCGACCGCCCGGTCGCCAAGGCTGCGGCTGAGCTTGTCTTCGGACAATAACAGGAGCGGGCGAAGCGACCTCGGTTTCTGGATATCGCGGATGCTGGCAATGTACCGGCGCAGATCACGGTCAGCCGCGACGGTCTTGCCATCCTCCGATTTGACAAATTGTTGAAGAGCTTCACGAACTGCAAGCGGCTCGTCTTCAATTTTTCCCCCGTCGTAAACTACACGGATGAAGGCGGGCAGTAATTCGGGCAGGTATTGCAATTCCCTATAAAAGGAGGGGAAATCAACCTTGAGGACACAAAGACCGGCAAGCGAAACGGCGTGATCCGTGACAGCTCCCGGCCGTAGGGCGCCGGCCTGATCTGAACCAGGTGCCTCTCCCTCACGTAATTCAGCGAGCCACCACGCCTGCAAGAACGCGTTTGCTAGGTGCAGAGCGTTACGCGGACTTGCTACGCCAACGTGGATTAGGCGTTCTATTATTCGTGTTACCGAGGTGTCGTGCTTCTCCAGACTTTCGACGACGGCCGGAAATCCCTCGATCAACCGCTTGCCGTATTCGCGCATGTCACGGCGCGGCAGGAGAGGGATCTCCAGACGAAACTGAAAAATCCGGTCTAGGTATCGCCTAGCATCAGGAAGATCGGCAATGGCTGCGGGGAGTTGTCGATCGACGCCTTGGCTGGCCCGCCGCGACAGCGCTTCGGCGACGCGCCCTTCGTCGCACGAAATGACAAATACAATGCCACATTCATCCGAAAGATGGTCCAATGGGATGTCGATGAACGTGCGGATTGCATCCAGACCAGCGACCATCTCGTTTGCTGCAAGACGATCAAGGTCATCGACAAAGACGACGATGCGTTTGCACCCTTTTCCCTCTTTGCTGCCTTTGAATTTTTCCAGCTGACCGCGCAACAGCGCTTCGTACTGTTGTGAGGTCGTACTAGGAGCCTGGATCATCGTTACCGGTGTATAGCGAGAAAGCGGCTGTAGTTTGAAGTTGAAGACGTCGCGGAGCAGGTAAACCGCTGCTGCAATTGCGCTGGGTATCGACAATCCGGCCCACCAACTCGTCAGTTCGAGGTAGGACGTCAACCACCATGCGAGACCACCGACGCCTGCGAATACTACAATCAACGCGACGATCGGTATGACCCACTTATCGAAAACCTCAATCATGAAGTCCGCTATGGGCTTTCGCTCTGGCGTGATCTTCTCGATCTGGCAATAGAATTCGCGGTGGAGGTCATCGTCGGAACCTCCCAGCGCCAGATAAATCGTGCGGAGCAGCGCACGTTTGATGTTTTCGCCACCGTGTGGCCATGCGTTGAAAAAAATTGTGCGGACACTTTTGCGCCTTTCCGTGCCGTCTTCGCCTTTAGATACGTCCCGCTTTAGATCGTTGAGATAGAGTTCCTTTGTCGTGCTCTTGCCCTGACCCCAGGGGCCAAGCAATCCAATCGTGTAAGGCGGCACGTGTTCGTCGCCTTCAGCAAGGCTGCGCAGAGCCTTGGCGTAGTGCCGATGACCAAAGGCGTCTTCGGCATGCGTCTGGATCTCGCGATCCAAAATACTTGGCATGGATTGAGTTGACATGACTCTGACCTCCCTTGTCGTTCATTCGGCGGTGCTACGTCGCCGGTATCGAACAGGAATTTGCGGGTTACATGTAGTCGCTATGTTCAATTCACCTTGGCCTTCTGATCACCGTTGAAGGCCCCAGGCTACGCAGGAATTTGTCTAGGTCTTTGCGTCGAAACAGCCGATATCCGTTGGCGGGATTCCGCCGAGACGGAATCTTGCCCGCGTCGGCCCAAGAACGAAGAGTGTTTTGCGAAACTCCAAGGATTTGAGCTGCCTCCGCTGTGAAGACGTATTCACTCAATTTCTGCACGATCGTTACCTCCTAAGGGGGCGCCCCGACCAGCCGGCAAGTCTACCAAAGCCTCCAGGCACGCAGAAGTAGCCGGAGTATTGGACTTTCGCTAAACAGCGGCCGCTTTTCGCGTCATTTCTAAAGTGACGGCGCGTTAGCCATCTCAAGTGTGCGGATTCGCGCGTTCTTCACGAGAGGTTACCGATTTACGGTGCCTTTCGACTCTATTTCGTCGCTCGAACAGCGCGAGCGGAAAGTGTTTCGAACACAGACCGCCGCGCGTTGGGGCGGTCTCAATCTAGGAGATTTCCCTATGTCGATCGTTTTAAGTAGAGAACTGGATCGCGGCGATCTGCTGCAACTTGGAAACAACGTCTTGCCACATGTCGTGGCAGAGTGTGATCCAGATTTCGAAGCAATCAACCGATCGCTCCAAGCCTGGGACGAGCAACTCGACGAGGCTGAATTCGCGTAGCGTTCGGTCGCCCTCAGTGCATCGAACCACCTAACACAGGAGATCGTCATGTTGAATTTGATGCTGCATTGCGGTGCTCGATCTGTCGATCGAGCAGATATCCACAACACGACAACGCCGGCGGCTACAAGGACGTGGCAGCCTATTCCTCACTGCCGTCTGCTCGACGAAGTCGAAGCGACCCTCGGTGGGCACAACCTACGAGTTGTGAACCAAGCCCATGCCTTGTGGAACGACGGTCAACGGTATTTCGGCCTTCTTGAAGTCGCCAATGGCCATTCAAGCCGGGACTACGGCCTGGTCATCGGAGTGCGAAACAGCCACGACAAGTCATTCCCAGCTGGCTTGGCACTCGGCAACGGCGTTTTCGTCTGCGACAACTTGAGCTTTATGGGCGAGGTCAGTATCGCCCGCCGTCACACGCGATATATCGAACGTGATCTTCCCGCCGTTGTCAGCCGTGCGATTGGCCGTCTCAGTGAGTTACGAGTTGCACAAGACACTCGGATTGCCAGCTACCGCGAGACGGAGCTGAGCGACGTGGCGGCTCACGATCTGGCCGTTCGGGCGATGGATGCGAGAGTGCTGCCAGCAAGCCGTTTGCCGGCCTTACTTGAAGAATGGCGACGGCCTCGGCACAAGGAGTTTACCGAAGGTGGCCGAACCGTCTGGACAATTTTGAACGCCTTCACAGAAACGCTCAAAGGTAGAAATCTGGCATTGTTACCCAAGCGGACACGGATCCTGCATGGCCTAATGGACTCGGCGTGTGGCCTTGTCGTGTGAGGCGACGACCCCCACGGGATTAGGCTACAGTCGTGGATCAACCGGTTCGCTCTCAAGCGCCAGTACGCCGAAGACGCACTCATGTACGCGGCGCAGCGGCTCGCGGCGCACGAATCGTTCTAGTGCTTCGATTCCCAAGGCGAACTCGCGGATTGCGAGTGAACGCTTTGCGCCGAGGCCGCGGTTGCGGAGTCTCGTGAGATTATCTCCGTGTGTATAGTCAGGCCCGTAGATGATTCGAAGGTATTCTCGGCCACGACATTTCACGGCTGGCTGGAGCAAACCTTTCTTGCCCTTGGCAATGAAGTCGAGTGGCTTTACAACCATGCCCTCACCGCCCTGATTTGTCAGTTCATTCCACCACATGGTCGCCTGTTCGACTTGCCCCGGATCAGTCACGTCGACAACACGATACGGCGTCGCTAGGAGCAGATCGGAGTCATGTTCGCAAACGCCGGCAAGAGCCTCCATGTGCCAGCGGTGGTTCTGCTGGGCATGCACGCATCCCTCGGTGGCCAAGAGATGGAACGGAGCCAACTTGAAATCATCAACCGATTTTACTGGCCAGCAATAGTTGCGGTATGACTCGACGAACAGCTGGGCCGACTCTTGCCGGCCCGCGAAGTCGTCATGGAGTTCATCGAGCGCGCTAGACTCATCACCGTCGAGTCTGGCTCGTGCCGTACTCAGCGCGTTCATGACGGACGGCAGCGCAGCATTTGCAGCGGCTCCGACCGCCGCATATTGCGATTTCAGCAACTCCTGAGCCTTGGCCGACCATGGCATCAGTTCACAGTCCAACACGGTCCATGTCGTGTTGAACTCCTCCCAGAATCCGGCTGAGGTCAGCGCATCACGCACTCGTTGCAGGACTACCTGCTCCATGTCATCGTCGCTAAAGAACTTCCGGCCCGTACGGGTAACGACGATGCCTGCTCCGTCTTCGACGCCGAATCGATCACGGCCTGCTTCTTCATCTCGGCAGGCAACAATGACGGCCCGCGAGCCCATGTGTTTTTCTTCGCAGACGACCTGCGGTACCCCTTGGCTTCGAAAGTACGAAAAGGCTTCGTCAGGATGCTCCAAATAACCGGGCCGGCTGCTAGTTTCAGATGGAGACATTGTCGGCGGCAAATAGACCAGCCATTTCGGGGTTGCGGCGAAGCGACTCATGACTTCGAGCGCAGCGGTGCCATTCTCCTCGCGAATGGTGACGTTATGCCGCAGTCGCGTAGAAATGATTCGCTTGCCGGTTACGTCGGCGATATCGAGCAGGTCGTCATGCTGATGTTGTGACGAGAGTGACTTGGCCTTGTCAGCCAAGAACGGCCGGGCCGGCTCGCAGTAAGTGTGCTTCGCCTTGACCGACACAAACTCCATCTCCGGGTAGCGCAGGGCCGTGAGCGCTCCGCCAAAGACGCAGCCTGTGTCGATATTTACGGTTCGGTTCAGCCAATCCGGCTCCGGCACGGGCGTATGACCGTAAACCACCATGGCATCCCCTCGGTACTTCGACGCCCAGTTGTAGCGGACCGGCAAACCGAACTCGTCCGTTTCGCCCGTCGTTTCTCCGTAGAGGGCGAATTCGCGTACCTTGCCCGAGCCACGGCCTTGCATCGACTCCTTTAAGCCGGCGTGGGCAACAACAATCTTACCGTCGTCAAGGACGTAGTGACTCACTAGGCTGTCCAAGAACTCGCACAGTTGTTTGCGAAACACTTCCTGCTGTGACTCCTCGACAGCATCGATCTCCGCAAGCGACTCCGCCAAGCCATGGGTGATTTGCACATTCTTTCCGCGTAGCTTGCGCATGAGTTTCATGTCGTGGTTGCCAGGCACACAGATTGCTGATCCCGATTCGATCATGTTGCGCACCAGGCTGAGCGAGTCGACGACCCGCGGGCCACGATCGACCAGATCGCCGACGAACACCGCCTTCCGATCCTCGGGGTGCGCGTAATTGATGTTCGACCATCCCGGACCGGGGTCCTCGATCGGCCCAAGCACGTAGCCCATTTCTGCGAGTAGCTCTTCCAGCTCGTCGCAGCAGCCATGAATGTCTCCTATAAAGTCGAACGGTCCATGCTCCTCGCGCTTGTCGTTCCAGAGAGGCACTCGCTCGACCACTACTGCATCCACTTCTTCAGGCGAATCGAGCACAAAGATGTGTCGGAAGCCCTCACGTTTGAGTGATTTGATCGAACGGCGCAGCTGTGACCGCTGCTGACGGATAACGTGCGGGCCGAAGTCGCGATCGCTTCGGTCACGATTTCGTTGCTGGCATACGTCTTCAGGCATATCGAAAACGATCGCCACGGGTAGCGTGTGATACTTGCGCGCCAATGTTACGAGCGGCTGCCGTGCCTCTCGCTGTACATTCGTGGCATCGACAACGGTCAGCCGTTCCGCTTCCAGACGCTTGGCAGCGATGTAGTGCAAGACGTCAAACGCCTCGTTGGTCGCCGCCTGGTCATTCTCGTCATCGCTAACCAATCCACGACAGAAATCGGACGACAACACCTCCGTCGGCAGAAAGTGGTCGCGCGCAAAGGTACTCTTGCCTGACCCGCTAGGACCGATGAGGACGACGAATGAGAGCTTGGGGATGGAAATGTTCAATTCTGGCCTTACCCTACTACCTTGGTGACGTTTCCATCGTTATCTCGAATTTCAGTTCTTTCGACGAGGACGGCAAATCGTTCCAGGCCGGGAATTGTATATGTCCCCACAATCGGGAGAACCTCTTCTCGAAATGCGGTCGCAGCTTGCGCCGTTAAATGGATCGTTAGCGTTTCTCCGTCGATTGACCACTTGTTCTCATCGCCGGCGATGAAGACGATGGCACGATCATCCAGGCCTCCGGATACAAGGAACTCTCGCCCGTAGGGAATTCGACCACAGAGTCGTCGCACCAGATCTTCCACCAAAAAGGCGCCCAGAGTTAGAGTACATTTGCGAGTCCATCTTGATGTGCTAAATGAAAAACGATCGGCATGAAACTCGCTGCAAGAAGCACCTTCTTCTGTTGATCGCACTCTCACAGTCTCGGCGAATCGCTCATCCCCAAGATACGAGCGACGATCGAGGTCCGTGACCAGTTTCGGATTCTTCTCCGCAACAAGCTCAAGAAACGACTGGGCGTTCCAATACTGAATCGCCTCTAGTTCGTCCTCTGTCAGGCCCACCACTTGAAGGAATTGGACTTCACCGTTGGGCGTATCGATCTTGTCCAACTGTGGGTCGCGAACAAACGCGATGCCGACGATCTTCGTGTCACTCTCCGATCGGATGGGGCCATTGAGCGGCATCGTGTGTCCTTGACCAAAACGCCGTCCCGTATCAAACACGTATCTCGCCAGATTTTGCAGAAAGTTAAAGACCCATGTCGCATGCTCTTCCAGGTCATTCGCTTGCAGCCGAAATGTTAGCTCAAATCCGAATCCACTAATTTCGGGGTCATCCCACTCCTTTTCGTACAGCTCCGAAAAGCCGTAGGTGACGAAATGCCACGATGCTCCATCATCGATATCGCGATACGCGCTTAGTCCAGTGAGCGGATCCCTGCCTCCAAGTGAGTACGGGAGTACAGTGCCCCAATGCTTGGGCTCGGTGTCGCCATAAATGCCGTTTACGACATCGTCAATGGCATTCCAGCCAAGCGGCTCTAGTTCTCTGTCATTTTCCATTTGTGATGTTCGTTTATTGTTGTTGCGGTGTCGTTCTTAGCCGCACTAACAGATCGTTTAGCGCCAACTTTGCGGTAGCACGTTCCGGTAGCGTCGACTTCTCGGCTGCAGCTTCCAGCTCGGCCACGAGTCGCTCGTACTCCTTTTCATGTAGCGCCAGGTCGGCCGCGTCTAACTCCCCCTTCTCGGGTCCCGACAGTTTGCGCTTCACAAGCTCGTCGATGTACGGCAATCCAGCCTCCTCGTTGAGCTTCAGCAGATTCGCTTCCACCTCGCCGGTTCGCATCAGGTGGATACCCGTGAGCAACACCCGATAGACGTACAGCAGCGGCTTCACCCGCGGCGGATTCTCTTTGTGGAACAGCTTCCACTGTGTCGCGGCGAAGCCGAGGTAGTGATGAGCGTGATGCCGCGTAATGCAGTCCTTGGCTATCGCCTTCAGCTCTTCATGCTCCGGCGTCGTGTGAACAACAAGCGGCGAGAGCAGCTGCTCCAACACGTAGCCGTTCTTCTTGAGCATCAGGCCGAAGAATTTCTTGGCATCGTGCGTGACGAGGTCCATTTCAAGGCCATCTCGGATGCCTTCTCGTTCGACCGTCTCTTCGCAATCGTTGAGACCGACCACTTGCTCCAAGGGCAACAGGTGAACGCCACGCAGGTCAAAGTCAGAATCCGCAGACGGAAACCCATATAAGTGCGCTCCGCTGATCGTCGCAAACAGCAGCGGATACGGATGCTCGTCCACCTGACGATGCAGCTTGTCGTAGTCGATAGTCTGCGCGTTCATGGCAGGTCCTCCGCCACGGCCAGGCGGCGAGCGCGGACGAGGAAATCGTTCGCTCGTTCGTAATCGGGCCGCTCGGGTAGGCTGGTCTCCTCCAGTGCTCTGTCAAATTCCTTATGGAGCTGCAATCTCCACGCCTCAACGTCTTCCCAGACGAGCTCGCCACTCTTGATCGCTAACAACTGTTCGCGATGCTCGCCGACGTCGACCGGAACCGATCCCTCTTTCAGAACATGGATGCCCGAGAGCAACAGGCGGATGAGGTGCATGACGTGCTTCGGTTTTACTTTGCCCTGGTTGCGCAATCCTGCCTGCATACGCTTGAACTGCGACATCACGTAACCGTTGAACGTCTGGTACACCAACCGCGACAAGAATGAGTCGCGCATGTCGAGCAGTTCTTGAGCGAGCGGCGTCGTGTGTTCCACAATCGGTGTATACAGACACTCCAAAATGTTCGGGTTGCCCTTGAGAGCCATGATCAAGAACTTCTGCAGTTCCCAGTAGGCCTCCTCGGTCTCGTCGTTTTCCAACTGCTCAGGCACACCGTAGAGCGACCAGTGCAGTTCGGCTGGCGGCAGGTAGATGCCGCGACGGTCGATGTCGGACGACTCCGTGTCGAGCCCGAACGCTCGTGAGCCGACGACGCAACGGTAGATCACGCGATCGAACAGCCCATGGGTTGCCAGAACCTGCCCGGAATCGTTGATCGCCCCCTGCTTGTATTCGGCTAACAGCATCAGGTTGTCGTGATGAACCGCCGCCTCGAAAGAGTCGACGAACTTCACGCGGTACGAGTGAGCCCGATCCACCGGCGCCCGCACGATAACCCCTACGGCTCCCGGCGGGTGTACGGTCCGACCATCAGAGCCTTGCACCTGTTTTAGGGCAACGACTTGGGTTCCCACCGAGTAGATGAGCTTCGGGCTGTTATGGACACGGTTTTTCATTATCTTCGAGAGTTTTCTACATAGAGAAGGTGATGACCCTCGGTCCATGTGGGAGGTTCACACTTCTGTGCCAATTCGTGAATCACGGCCTCAGGGACAGCGGCTTCTCGATTCTTGTTTTGTTGAAGGATCAGATCGTAGACTGCTTCGGTATAAACGATCTCGATTCGCGCACCATAATCGGCGAATAGATCGATCCATCGTTTCCGCGTATGCCGTACTAAATTAGTAGCGTTGAACGCAAAGGAAGTCTTCGCTCGAAGATGTTCGCGGCAGCGCTCACGGGCGTGCTGGATCACCTCACCCTGGTTCTCAGTTGCACTCACATTCAGTTCCGTTCGCATATCGTCTAACGATACAACGTCGACGTCGCAAGCATTTTGAGCTAGCCAAGTGTCTTTTCCGCTGCCGGGCAGGCCGGACATCATTGTCACCGTGCATGTGTATTCCTCGTGAGGAACATAATGAAGGTCAAAGTCCGGCTGGCGATAGAACGTGAATCGAGCATGGTCGTTTGCGAACGGATAGGGCTGATCGAAGCAGTCGCTTTCCTCGGCCGTGATCTTCCACAGCATGACATTCTCTTCGGGCCGAGACATTTCTGAGGTGGTCCGGCCGCGCGTATCTGCCAACGCAAACAGGTATAGCAACTTATTGCTGACCAGCCATGAAAGTGAGATGACCTCCCGATTCGCGTCCGGTTTCTCCAGAAGAAAAGCCGGGCGTCCGTGAAATCGGACAAGCCTCGCAATTTCCTCTCGTGTGGACAGCTCACAATCCAAGCCTCGCAATACCGATCGCGCGAGCGCCTCGCCTTTTACCGCATGTTTCGGCGACGTCGTCCTGCCAGTTTCGGGATCCACCTGAGTTGTTAGTGGTTTGGCCGCGTCATGAAATAGTGCCGTGAACAGGAGCACCTTGTGTTCGTGGCGATTGAGTGATGGCCACTCGTCGAGCTCCCGCAATTGAGCGCAGACCATTTTCGTATGCGTCCACACGTCACCCTCCGAATGCCAACCCGCATCTTGCTGGCAGTCTGCCATTGCCTGACACCACGGCTGCTCAGCGGCCCAGTCTATGACCTCTTTAAAGGGTGCCTGATATAGTTGAAACCACTTCATGCCCAAATATCCACGCCATCCGCGAGTCTGTTAGGCACCATCGTACGATGCTGCCAATGTGTACTTTCCTTAATCTTTTCGACAAACTCCGGCCGAACGAACTTCGCCCGACCGGTAACAACTTCTGATGACTCCGTTCGCAGATATACCCCTTCCATGAGATTATCTGTGCGGCCGGTATTTGGATTCTCAAACGTACTCTCGAACCTGGACGGGCCGATCAGTCCAGGCAATCGTTCTCGGCTAATGGCTCCTGTGTGAACGACCGGCACTGTTTCAATTCCAGAGCCTTCCAGAATCGTAAGCCTGCGATCGAGAGTCAAAAACGCTCCCGTCGTCTTGTCGAAGATATCAAACTCAAAGAAGAAGTGTGGTAGCCGCTGGTAACTTACGGAATGTCGTGCGTACATCCACTCGCCAAATAGTATGTAGCGATTCTCCAATATCCGATCGAACGCATGACGTTTCGCAGCGCACCACTGCTTGAACAGGTCGTACTGTGGGTGCATACCTTCGGTGATCAAATGCCCGCGGCACTGAAGTATCATTTCCCCGTCGTCGCCAATATGAATTCCGACGTTTGTGCCGTCAATTTTCTCTTCGATGATCAGCGATTCGTCGGCTATGAATGCGGCCGATTCGTCCTCGCCGAGATGTTTGTCGTCAGAGGTCCCCATTGAGCCGAAGATATGCGGCGTGCGCGGGTATTTGATGAAGCTGTCTCTGGATACCCCCATGCCCTAGCCCTCCGAACTCCGTTCAAACACACCCATCTGCGACGGAGCCCCGACCTTTGTATCTTCTGGACCAACCGGTAGGATGCGCACCGAGTAATCGTATCGCTTGGCCATTTCGCTGGCCCAGTCCGCGAACTCCTCACGCGTCCATTCAAAACGGTGGTCGCTGTGGCGGACTTCGCCAGCGGGAAGTGACTCCCACATCACGTTGTATTCTTGATTTGGTGTCGTCAGGACAACCGTCCTGGGCCGTGCGTGCTCAAACACAACCCGCTCGAACGCCGTTAGCCGCGGCGGATCGAGGTGTTCAATGACTTCGACAATCGCGGCAGCGTCAAAATCCGCGAGCCGATCGTCACGATAAGTTAGCGAACCGTGCATGAGCTGAATTCGCTCCCGCTGCATGTCCGGAAGCCGATCCAACTTCAGCCGACGATGGGCAATTTCCAGTGACCGGACCGAGACATCCATTCCAAGTATTTCAGTGAATTGCCGATCTGCCAGCAATTCGCGGAGCAATTTGCCCTCACCACAGCCAAGGTCGACCACCCGTTTTGCACCCGATGCCCGAAGCACTGCCAACACGGCACCGAGCCGCTGCTCGTGCAGGCTCATTTCACGTTGGTCTTCCTCGCTCACGACGTTCTCTTGTTCTTCCGTATCGTCTACATCACTATCGACCGCCTCCTCTTCGACTAGCCGCGCCAACGCCTCACGCACGAGGCTTTGTCTTCGCTTTAGGTAGCGGCGGGTGATTAGATCCCGTTCAGGATGATCAGATAGCCATGCCTCACCTTTGGCCAGCAGTTTCTCCACTTCATCTTGGCCCACGTAGTAGTGCTTTCGCTGGTCGAAGACCGGAATCAGTACGTAGAGGTGTTGCAGCAAGCTCGCGATGGTCGTCGTCTGCTCCAGCTGAACCGAGTAGTAGGGACTCTCTCCCCAATCGGTAAACTTCTCGTCGAGCGGATGTTGAACTGCCGACACCGCATAGCCGAGTGGTTCAAAGATCCTGCGGAGCAACTCGTCACCGCCACGGACCGGCAAGACATCGATACGTGCCGTGAGCGGAATCGGCTTCTCAACCAGCTCGGCACGTTCCTTGGATCTTCCGGCCAGCCCCGAGCCGAACACCTGCGAAATGGCAACGCTCATCAACGACGAAGCAACATAAGGCCGATCGTTGACGTACTGGTCCAGCATTCCGCCTTTCCAGTTCCCCTTATTGCCCTTGCCTCTGACCAGACCGACCGGATCGACGTCGAGCAACAGGCATGCCTCGCATCGTTCGTCCGTAGCCTCTGGGTAGAAGACGTGCGCGTCTCCAAAGCTCAGTTTGAAACTCTGGACGCGGTCCGGGTGCTTGTGCAGCAAGTAGCCCAGATCGGTTGCAGGTTCGTGATCTGTCGAAATGGAAAGGAGCATTGCGGATGTCTAGGGCAGTATCCATCGGCGATAACGGAAAACGCATAGCAATAATCTAGCAAACGAGGGCCCATGCCCGAAGAACACAGGCTTTCTCCGTGGGGATGTAAAGATAGCGCAGAGCCTCGATCGTGTTACAGACACGACTCTATTGAAGAAGGTTCACTCAGCAAATACTGGCGTGCCAGCGGGAAATGCTGGCCACTACTAGCGACGCCTGCGATGGCTCAAACATGAATACCTAATCCTTCAATGCGCTCCATTGCACAGCCCACATCTCTCGATCCTGCCAATAAGACTCGCTGCTTGGACGCCTCGTCTTCTTGAACCGGGCACTCGCGCGAATCGTAGCACGTGATTCGACGGCTCGATCGTTTTCAAGGAGCGTCTGAATCTCGTCGTATCTCGGCTTGGCGTCCGGGAATCGAGGAATCGGCTTCGGCAAGATTGACGAAAGCTCGGGCGCTGGACTGTGGCCGTAGTAGATGTCCCACGCCTCGCGTTCGAGGTTTAACATCGAGTCGCTGATCGGTCCCAGTAGATACACGTCTGGATAGTCATCCAACACATCATCGAACGGACATGCGAAGCGATGAGGTATGCCAAGGTAGTGGGCGATACCGGCGCGCGGACAATCCCAATAGTCGTGAACGAACAGCACCGGTTCGTAATCGTCAGAGTTATTCATTTCTTCTTCTGACAGACACGACTGTCGGCCATTCCTCAACTACTTGTCGTCCTTCCTGTTCTGGCAGGAATTTCTATTAGATCAATTTTGATCCAAATCCAAAAGGAGAAGTACCATGCCACTTACATGTTCAGTCGGGCTCACACGAAAAATAGGCCAGCCCGACTACAGTTCTTTGGGAGCCAGTTGTTCGGTCGAGTTCGAGTTAGACTCGATGATTTTGCAAACCGACCTCGACGTGTTTCAGCGTCAGGTCCGCAGCGCCTACGTTTCTTGCGCGCAGGCGGTCAACAACGAGCTATTGCGGCAGCAAGACTTTTCTGCAGTGACTGGCGATGGTCGCTCCGAGAACTCGGTGACACGATCCAGAAATGGTTCTGGAAACGGAAGCCATCACAACGCACATGCCGCAAGTGATAAACAACTCGACTATGCTCGGCAGCTTGCCAGGCAGATCGATGGCCTGGGAGCCCGCCAGCTAGATGAATTTGCAGACAAAATGTTTGGCAAGCCGATCGTCGCGCTAACAACTCTCGATGCGTCAGGTCTGATAGACACGCTCAAGGCGATCAATGAAGGCAAGATCGACCTAGCCGCTGTAATGGACGGAGCGTCCGCATGATCACCGCAAACAACAAAGCGGCAGAAGTGTCCAGCAATGACTGTGTTCCAGGGTCGGTGTGGTCATACATATCGCCATCACGATTGAACTGTTGGATGTCATGTCCACTCAAGTTCAAGCTCCGATACATCGACGGCATTCGTACGCCGACGACCCCGGCGTTGTTCTTGGGCAAGGTCGTTCATGCCGGGCTTGAGATCTACTATCGGCATCAGCAACTGGGCATCACGCTTGAATCCAATGATGTTGTGACGCGAATGCTCGACTCGTGGAATCAAGCTGCCGACGAGGAGGACATGCGGTTTGAAACAGTGGAGCAGGAAGCTCGATTGAAGGAGCAAGCGAATCAGCTCGTTGCAACCTATTTACGCCAGCAATCTGATGACAAACCGCGACCGTTGGCAGTCGAGGTCACGATGGAGGCCCCGCTGATCGATCCGGTGACCGGTGAGGACTTGGGCATTCCGCTACTTGGCGTTGTTGATCTGATAGCCGACGCAGGAGATGGAGCGACAGTCATCGACTTCAAGACGAGCTATCGATCAGGACCACCGTTCGAGGTAATTCACGAAATCCAGTTGAGTTGCTACGCATACCTGTATCGGCTGCTTACTGGCAAAGAGGAAACCGGGCTGGAAATTCACAGCTTGATCAAGACGAAAACACCCAAGCTCGATCGCCAGTGTTATCCCGCGAGAAGTGAACAGCAGTTTCGGCGACTGTTCTCAGTCATCCGCGAATATCTCGCCGCACTCGACAGCGGGAAGTTCAACTATCGCCCCGGCTGGGCCTGCGGCATGTGCGACTTTCGTCACAAGCACTGTCGCACATGGTCGCCCTAAGAGTGGCGTGCTTTCGCATCTTCAAACAGATGAAACACGATACCTGGGAGTAATCAATGGAAACATTATTTATTGGGGCAGCTTTGATCAGTGGCGGCTACATGCTTTTTCGACATGCGAAACGTGTCGGCTCGCGAAAAGGATTCGCCGCGGGCCGTCGTCGCGAGCGTAAACGGAACAGGCGAATTGGTTGGCGGCGCCAAAGATAGCGCTCACGCACAATGGCTGGGCCGGCACAAGGCCGGCCCAGCCGTTTGACCGTTTTTTAGCTATCAGAAGTCGTCTATTGAAGTGCAGCGATCGCTTTATTCCGACTCCTGCCGTCCATACGAGGTTTGGTTTGAAGCAGTACCCCATCTAAACCCTCGAAGACTGGTGCATCACTCGCAGTGATACCATCCTCGTAGAGAAGGTAACGCAACTTGTTCATCCAGCCGTCGCTATTTGCCTTACGCTTGAGGCGTTGGTACAGAGCCGTGGCGTAACCACTCCACAAGTCTTGTCGACCGTTCTCGTAGACGTCCGTCATCCAATTCCACATGGTCGAACCTTCGACGTAGCACTTACGGACATACTCCCAATTGTCGCGATCGTTAAAGGGCTCTGCCCAAACGTGTTCGCAAAGTTCAGGGCGGATCGCGTCCATCAGACGTTCGACATGATCGCCTTCCAGAACCTCTGGAAACATCGGACACAACATTCCATAGGTCGGAATCCCCGCATCCTGAAGGGCATGTAGCGCCTTCACTCGGGACGTTGGGACGGATGTCAACCGCTCGACGCTTTTCGCCCAAATATCATTGAGACTACCAATTGATAAACCAACGACGAAGCGACCGGCGTGTTTCGAGAAGAAGCGGATCCATTCAGGCCGGCCAACGATCGCACTTTTGGTCAGTACTCGAATTCGGAATTCAGTCCGGTCAATCAGCATCTCCAACGCACGACGCGTGGTGCCAGTCCGCAACAGGTTAGGAGAGAAACCGTCCGTCAGTTGGCAAAAGGCCAGAGTCTTGCCCTTACCCCATGGACTTCTGCGGTCATCCAGCTGACGTTGAAGCGTATCTAGTACGCCTTTGAAAGTAATCACGATGTCACCGACATCGTATCGGTCGAATTTCTTCCCTTTGGCTTCCGTGACGGCCCCAGAAATTGTTTGGAGCTGCATCGAGATGTGCATACCCCCGTTCGAGGAGCAATAGGTACATCCGAAGCCACACAATTTGAGAAGGTCAACTTTGTATTCCGCCAGTCCTTTCTTATTCCAGGTGGATTTGTGGATTACGTTCTTGTCGCTGTCGATTTCGATATTGGTGATGCGGTTTGATCCCATGATCAGGTCCTTTTGAGAATCTCCTATCCGGCTCGGACAGCTCTTGCCCGAAGAAAGAAAGGACCGAATCGTGTTGACTCGGGCCAGGCCCAAGGCCTTCGCACCGATGTGCGGGTATCAGCGTCAGGGACTCTGAAATCGAGGCGTCCGGATCTGTTCCAGATCGAATGGGATTTAGGACGAGACTTCTCAGAAACGTCTCGTGGTCGGCAGACCTTTCTGCCGATTTAGGAAGGCCGGTGAGGCCTGTCGGCTGGCTCGATTCCAGCCCGATCGACCGCAACAACAGCGGCTCATTGGAGTCAAATGTCGACACCCAAAACTGCCGATATCGTAGCGGGGGTTTTGGCGAAGTCAAGCTGCTAGTCCACGGGTACGCAGAACAGCGCCGGAGTTCGAAAATCGATGAATCAATCGCCCCCTGGCATGACCGCCGGCCGATCAGCCAGAATGTCGCCATGGACGATGCTATCAAAGACCGAATTCGAGAACTGATGTTCTTCGTCGTGCCTGATCCCGACGAGGAGATCACAGACGAAGTCCTGGAGAAATCCGAAGCAGTCGGCTACGACGAAGGCGAGCAGATGAAGGCCGAGTTTCGGTCGCTGATCGAGTCGCTCGCTGACCATCCGGAGGTCCGCCAGGCCGTCCTCGAATCGCTCGACAACATGGCCGCCAGCGGGGCCGAAGCTCAGGGTGACGACGTCGAATGGAGGAACGTCTGTGACGTGATGGGACGACGGATCCGCCGGGTTCTGGAGCCGATCTTGTAGCCCTTCGCCGACTGTTCTTCGACGAAGAATCAGGCCGCCGATGTCTGGTCTCAAGCGGCCTCCTCAAGGGGTTCCGAGGCGGTTCGAAATCCGATTTCGAGGGGACGATTCGGCCGAGATCATGTCTCTTTCGAGGGTACGTTCTCCGGGATCCAAGGCCCCGTTCCGTTGGTCTGTCATTGCTCTCGTGAACCAGTTCTTCGGGGGACGCTGCCGGGGAAAATCGAGGGTCACGACGGTCCTCTCGGCCGGGTCGAACGTGCCCCGCGGAAGCACCTGGTGAGCTGGTCCTCGGGACCAATCGACATGGTCTCGAAAGGTGCTCTGAAGGGGGTGATAGCACGGGGTTTCGGCACGGGACTTACAGGGAGAATCGACCGGGTGAGGCGTCCTTGATCGAAGCCAGCAGCACCCTAAGAAACGCAGAGGTTTGCGGCTGGGCGGGCCCGATCTTGTCGCTCCACGTCGTCTCATCATTCACCATTTGTTAGTGACAGGCGCTGGTGTTAAACCCGTCTTTCCGGCAGGCACGCTCCGGTCGGTGATCGCAATGGGCGGATTACCGGCAGGTACACCTATGGGGGGCTTTGCGAGGGTAGCCAGTCAAAATTTCTCTACGCAGTTACCTCAGCCTACCCACCTGATAGTGTCTTGGACCTTATTGCTTTGAAAAGTGAAAAACTGCCACCAGAAATGATGGTGGTACTGCTGTCAAAACTGGCCCGTTTGCACTGGCGTCGGCATGGAGACCACCTGTTGTAGAAACCGAGATTCCCGAGTCTGTCGATTGCACCATCGAAGGTTTTGATCGGCGAGTCGGAGAGGTGCCACGGCTGAAAGCAAATCGGTCATTTCACATCGACGCAGTGACCTAGTTCTCCTCGTCCTCGAACGCCTCGAAAACTTGCAGTTGCCGCATCTCCGTAGACGGAAGAATGGCTTTACAATCGTCAACCCAGGCAGACCCAAAGAGCCCGGTGAGTTTTTCCGCCGAGAATCGCTTATGCCATTCGACTTGGATCTCGCATGTAAGGTCTCCGGGTTCGATAGATGCGCCTGATTCGAGCATCCACATGATGTGTCCTCGGAGCTGTCCGATTCTTTGAACCATTCTTCTGAGTTCTCGGATTTCAGCGAGTAGATCCTGCGTTATCACCGGCCTGGGTGTCCGACGATTCTCCGTCGAAACCCTGGCGTCAGGTGCGGGAGATGTTGCATCGTCCGGTCCGTCCGCCCGCTCGCACGTCGATTGAAAACTGGTCATCTTCGGCTCCTTCCAAATAGTGCTTTCTTTACGGTTCGAATCACATCAAAAAGGACAGCCGGCATCGACCGACGCAGGGTCGGCCGAGCCGGCCTCGGGGATTCGACTTTCGTCGAGACACTCCCGGTCGGGTCCGCGGTCGCCGGACGGCACCGCCGCAACTAGGGTAGGTTCCAGCTCCTTCCCCCAGGGACCGTGACGCTCGCGGTACGATCGCCACCTATCCCTAGCGGATTGGCTCCATCGCCGTACCTCTTCCCTGGGTACCTCACGGAAGCCCGCGAGCGCGGCTTTGGAGAGGATCTTCTCCCTAAACGGTTCCGTCTGGAGACTCACGAGGCACGGGGCTATCGCCTCGATCCACCCATGAATGACAGCATTGGCTGTACGGAATGGTTCGATGGACTGATGGGCTTCCTGTATCCCACCCTCCAGGCCGTTCCAGCACTCGTCATCGAGCATGTAGATGATGCGGTTTCCCTCTAGCCGTAGAGTGAGGCCTAAGAGCTTCACAAGGCTGTCAGGCTGACGGAGATCGGCCGGTTGGTTCTCTCCGTCTTTGAGTCGCATTCCTATCTCGGACAGGAGTGTCTGAAGGCGGTCGGCGGCTTGCCGAGCCTCGGGCACACTGTGTCCCACGACGACGAGGTTGTCGGCGTAGCGGAACAACAGCGGAAATGCTTCATCAGCGCTGAACTGGCTGTCCAGGTATCGATGAAGCAATACGTTTAGCGCGGTGGGGGAATACGAGTCACCCTGGTCAATCCCAATGGTACAGTCATGACCCTTGTCGCCGCGCAAGATTGTTTCGATGAGTGATAGCAGTCGCTCGTCTTCGAGATGTTCCCGATGGGCCGTCATGGCATGATCCACCGGCACTTCATCGAACGCATGGTAGACATCGTGTTCGACGATGACGGTGCGGCCTCCCTCACGGATGCTGCGTTCCACCGCAATTAGCAGATCCCAGATCCCGAGTTGACGACGAAATCCGAATGACCTGGGAGAGAACCGCGATTCCCAGAATGGTGATAGCGCGTCATTCAGGACAGCGGAGACAACACGATTGCATATCGAGCGTATCGACAACGTACGGGTGCCTCGCCCCGACCCCTTCGAGATCCGCACGTATCGAGGTCGTGAGGGTCGATAGCAACGCTCAACAATTTCAGACGTCAGCTGACGCACGATCTGGCACACCTCGCGGTGGCTAAGCGCGTCATAGCTGACGCCATCGGGACCTGGTGCCGATCCACCCTGTGACTTCAGTCGATAGAACGTGTCGATTAGGTTATCTGCCGTGAAGATCTGCTTCAGGCTTGGCAGACGATTGGACGGCCACTCCAGACGTTTGTGCTGCTTCTGGAACCGTCTACGCTCGCCCGGACGGGTTTGGTCGCGTCGAGATCGCTTTTCGATCGCCCGGATGACTCTGGTGTGCAGTAAGTCGTATCGTCTCCGTGTCATTTGTGACGGGGCCTCTCTGCTAGGAATTGATTGACGCGTTCTTCGACAGGATCGATTCCTGCCGCGTACCACCCGTGTTCCTGGTAAGCCTGCTGTCGGAGCCGGCTACGTTTGCGCAGCTTAGGGTGATGACGGTCGTGGAAGTCGACGAGCAACATTCGCCTCTGCTTGTCGGAGACAATCCAGTTTCCGGAAACTGATTTGGTCGCTGCGAATATCGGATCACCGACCCCGGCATCCACCCGGATCAGTACGTCCACAGCCAATAGATCAACCGTGGACAACGCGCTAGCCGTAACGATCTGTGCGCCGGTAGCTTGGGGCTGATTGTGTGCAGCTTCGAGAACTGTCCGGTCTGCAGCGGACAATCCGGTCGTTTTCACATCTGCGGCGACAGTCAGTGGCCATCCAGGAAGATGTTTCGCCAGGGCCAAAGCGTGCGCAACGCCCTCAACGAAGACGATGACATGGAGCTCGTCACCTTCGGGCATTGCCTCCGCTACCGCTGGATAGGTTCGGCCGAGGAGTTCCCGATCGTTGACTATGAACCCGGCGGCAAGACGGGCGATATGTCGATTCCGGACGGGATGCTGCCACACGCCCTTGCGAATGACGCCGATCAGCTCCGATCGACGTGAGATTCTCGGCCCGCCTACGATCTTTTTCCAGACGACATCGACTCGGCGCTCCGTCTGACCGTGACGCACGATCGATATCTCGTGAAAGCCGAAGTACGCTCGCAACTGGTCCTCGTCGTACGGAGCAATCTGCCTTCCCGATGGGATCATGCCGTACAGACGAGCTGACTCCGGGCATTGCAGGACCTGCTGTCCGACCTCGCCCAGCGACTCGATCGCGTCGCAGGCGATAACCACCTCGCGTCGCGGTAGGAAGGCACAAGCGGCGCCCAAGAGTGATTGAAATGCACCGACCACGACCCGAGGTCGCTGACTTGAATCGCGTCCGCATGTGATTCCAAAGGCGTCGACGCCATAGCGGTTTAGTCGTGACACTAAGTCGTCGACGTCACAGCGTTTCTTCACGGCGACGGCAATTGATATTTCGGGCCATGCGAGGGCTATCTGTGCAATCAAGCGATCCCGCTCAACTTTGCGTCCATATCGAATCAATCCGCTCGATTGTTCGTGTACTAGCTTCAGTAGCGGCCGATCGATACCGTTCAAGTTCTGGAGCGCGTCGACATCGGGCTCCGATAGACTTTGCGGCCAGGCTCCAGTGTGTTCGACGTTGAGCCCTTTTGATCTCAATACGTTCCGGACGACCGGCTCCATGCCAAGTTCGAAATGAACCAACGGAAAGTCATAGTCACCTAGTTGCTGCCGCAGAATTGGGTCGGCGGTGGAGAGATACTCAATATCACTACTGAGCCGGCAACCCTCTTCGCCATCGATTCGTAGGCCATGCTTCACGGTGCTCACGGCTTGGAGCACGTCGGCATCGAGCGGTTCGACGTTGAAGACTCGACCGCGAGCTCGCAACCTCGCAACTGCCGCTTGTGTTTGAATTGTTCGCATTTCTGTACTCGCGCATTGGTTTCAGATAAAAACATTTTCGAAAATTCAGCTGGTGGAACCTGAGCGTCGCCTGCCTACAGTAGCCCTCGCGTCTCCAGCTCTTCATGCACCGAATCATCGTTCTTCCGGCGGCGTTCGTCCTGTGATTCGTCCGCGGCTTTGGTTACCGCACGAACAAATTCCACAAATGCCTTCTCGGTTGTGTATCGCTTGCCTCCGACGACGACAGTCTCAAGTTTGATTCGATTCACGCCTTTGGCGTGCCACCGCCAAATCGTTGCCGGGGCTGGTTTCGTTGGCAGCTTTCTGGCTGCCTGTGAAATAGAAATAAGATCGTCCTCGTAAATGTTGATGTCACCCATCGAGCTCTCCAGGCGCCGAATTCGGCGCACGAAAAAAGGCGCGGTTCCAAACCGTCCGAAGGCCGGAGATACAACACCTCCGTCCTGCCTTTGGACGATGTGGCCCGGCGCCTAGAGCATGGGCATGATCGTGCAAACGCGTTCGCCGTCTCGATTCGGTTCGGCCGAGACAGAAGATCGCGCGGCAGCAATAACTTTCAAATTGTCAGAAACGCTTCGTGGCGTCTCCTTGATTTCAAACCTATAGAACTGGCTTCACGAAGTCAACTATTTCGCATCAGCCGACTCGACGCATCACCTCTCTGGCCTTATCTCGGTCGATCTCGGCGTAGATTTCCGTGACACTCAGATTCGATTGCCCAAGAACCGTTCGCGTCGTCTCGACGTCGGATTCGCGTCGTACCCGCGTTGCCGTGGTATGTCGCAGCTGATTTGGTTTCCATTTTGGGATGCCAGCCTTCTCGCAAGCCTTCGTGATAGCTTGATTGTAGCTGGACGTAGTGTAGTGAGATCCTGGCACTCGGGGGCCGCGTCTGACGCGCGATGCGTCGCGCGGGCTGAATATGTACTCCTGCGGATCATCTTTGAGGTATGGACTAAGCACGGATTGTCCTTTGGGCCCGATCATGACTATTCGCTCCTTGTCATGATGCTCGGTCTTGTGGCTGTGCGGGACAAATTCCCAGACGTCTTGGTCCATTATCAGATCACAGCCGCGTAGCCGAATGGCCTCGCCTGGCCGCATAGCAGTATGTCGTTGCGCCTGAATTAGTCCCCAAATCGGCCGTGTTACATGGGGTTTCACTGCGTCTATGTGCGATTCCGGGACCGGCTTTACAGGCTTCGATTCGACGGCTCGCGTGCGATCCTTCTGCAGTCCCTGAACTGTGCAAAGAGCCTGGTATGTGGAGACTTGAAGATGATCTTCTGACACGGCCCAGCGGTACATTCTGCGAATCCGGCCGACGTGACGATTGATGCTAGTGCGGACGTACCGTGCATCGATCATCCATTCTCGCACTGTCTTGAGCATTTTGGGCGTGAATTTGTGGGCCTCGATCTCTCCGAATTGTGCGACTACCGGCCGCAGAGCAATCTTGACGCAAGACAGCTCCGAGGTCGGTTCGCCGTTCTTGCGATAATGCTGCTCGGCGTGCTGCATGTAGAGCAGTACTAATTCGTTCACACTCAGCAATGTGGGGGCATCCTGGCTGTTCGACCACTCTTCGATGATGGCAGCGTATCGCTCCTTGGATTCCGGCGCACCGTGCTTGCCGAGATAGATCACCTTGCCATTGATTCGGACACGGGCTTGGCCGCTGGAATGGCGACAGTATTTCGGTGGGGATTTTCGTTTGGACATGGCAGCGCTCCAGATACACGGACAGTTGGTGGACAGTCTCGTGCTGCGCTGCCGGAAGAGCAGGTAGCCGTAACTAACGACTCAGCAAGAAATTAAACAGTGCCCCCTCAAGGACTCGAACTTTTCTCTCATGCCAAGGGGAAAACTAACATTCCTGGCCTCGGTGGTGCAACTGGTGGTGCGATCGTGGACGCGATGGAGCCCTTCGACCCCGATCTAGCGGTCGTCATCGAACAGTGGCCTGGGCTCTCCGAGGCGGTCAAAGCTCAGATCGTGGCCTTGGTTCGTCAACCCATCGAAGAGGCCGAATGATGCCCTACGCCGATCCTGAACAGGCACGCGACTATCAGCGGGAGTATCGCCGTCAGCAGAGAGCCGGGGAATGTACAACCCCGGGTACATCCCGATTACCGGCCGAGTTTCGGCTCCAGCGGGCGGTCGATGTTCTGGATTTGCTCGATGAGCAAGTAGCGGCGGTGCGGGCAGATGAGGAGGCGGGCACCATCGCGAAGGCCAAGTGTATCGGCTATCTGGCGGGCATAGCCCTCCGAGCCATCGAGGCGGGCGACGTGGCGGCACGAGTCGAAGCTATCGAGGCGGTCCTAAAGTCACGCAAAGAGAAGGAGAAGGGGACATGAGCATGAAGAGCATACTATCGCGGAATTACCATTCTCTCGATGCAGGTGAGAGAGCGGCACTCTGTATTCGAGCGTCGGCCCGCAAGGACTCGGTCGAGTTCCAGCGGCTCTGCAGCACGGCCGAGCGACAAAACTGGTCGATCCCAGAGCATACGCCCATGGTTAAGGCGATGGCGTTCTTGGCAACCTGCTTTCAGGCAGAGCAATTGGGCTACGCCTCGACCTACTGGTTCACGGTGGCCCAATCGACTCCCAGGATGGGGGAAGATGCGATCGACCATCCGGAAGATGCCCCGGATGAGAACGATAGTTCCAAGGCGGGAACGGGCGAACGAGGACCCAAAGGGCTCGAACCCGAGTTCACAGCCAGCATGGCGGCCTTCTATTACTGCCTCAACCGCGATGCCTGGGCCCAGTTCTGCGAGGAATTGGGGATTGAGCCGAGCGATCTCGGCACTCGATCTGAATTGATGCTGGATGTGTGCGACGAGCTCTTGCCCGACATCGTCCCGAGCAGGCAGGAGTTAGCGGCCATGGTTTCTGCTCGGAGACCGACAGATGCGCCGCCCTTCGGAGAGGAGGACCTCAGGAAGGTCGAGGATGTGCTGGAGGACTGGAGGGGGTTCTACAACGGAATAACCGCCACAGAGTGACGGCAGGAAAGGACGGCTGAACAATGGCCAGCGACACAAAATTCACGTTCGTGTTCGAGGACAAGGGGGGCGGCGGTTCCCCGGCGGCTGTCCCTGCGCAATCTCACCCCGCAACAGCACCTTCACCACAGCCACGTGCCACGCCGCCGGCCGCAGGTCGTGCCCACCCTCGGGTTCCAGCACCGGTTTCCCGGCCGCCCGTCCAAGGCAAATCCCGGCCTGGGGTGCCGGCTCCAGCTGGAAAACCGCCGATTCAGGGCAAATCCCGCCCCAGACCTTCACCTGCGTTGAAATCGGTTCCGCTCAATCCGGCCGCCATCAGGGGTGCAACTGCAATTCTTGGCCGAGCCGCTGCCGCGCTAGGACCGGTCGGAATTGCGGCCGGTGCGGTAGCTGCCGGATTCGTGGCCGTGGCCGCCGGAGCCAAGGCCGTGAACACCTCGATGAAGAGCTTGGCCGATCGCATCGGTCCGGTCAGCGGTCACGTGGCCCGAGCGTTGGCCAACAATCAGCGCCGGCGACTCGATCAAGACCTGGAGCTGGCTCGGGACTTTGGGAGACAGACGGCTCGCAATCTCGAATCTCAGGACCGGCTGGAACGAGAGAATGAAGAGCTACGAACGCGTTTCTGGGCATTGTTTGAGCCGGCTACCACAGGCCTCAACGAGGCGTTGGCGGAGATTATCGAACTGCTCAACAAGGGTCTGGGCAGTGACGACGATAATGCCCAGGCCCAGGAGGACATATTCAAGCTCTTTGACCCAGGCCCATTACCAAGAGTGGACGTTCCCGGCGGTGTGATCGACCCGAACGGTGGCGGCCTGCGTCCCGTGGCCGGTAACCCCGTGATCGCCAACCAACCGCAGGAGTTGATGAACTGATGGCTGCCGACGCAATTGGAAGCATTGACCCGGGTGCTGCTGGCCTCGGCCGCATCACCTACACGACGCCGGACGGCACATTCACGTTCGGTGCATTCCGGCAGTACGCCTGCGATGCGCGGCCCGTGATGTCCGATGACAGACGTTCGCTCAAGTACATGGAAGCATCGCTGACCGTCCGGTTCGTGATGCAGGACGCGGTTCTGGAAACGCAACAGACGAACATGACGCAGGCGGAAAAGATTCTCAATACACCTGGCGGAAACCTGGTTATCGAAGACATTGGTCTGCGCGACGCAATCAGCACCCAGGTGGGCGGCAATTTGCCTGACGTGTTCACAGGTGTCGAATCGAAGGGTCTGCGTCGCGCCCCGATCGGCAGCCAGCTGGCCTGGGAGTGTGTGTGGGAATGCACGTGGCGGTACAGCAACTGTTCGGACAACCTGCGATATCACAAGCTGCTGGACTTTGCATCAGCGGCTGACTACGTGCGTGACGAACGCGGATTCACGACAAGAACTATTAGCGCGACGCTAGAGGTGGCAAGGGAGCGGAACGCGTCTGGTGAGTTCACCAAGCTCGACCTCGACCGCTACGCCCGTCGAATCAACATTGACATACCGCCCGGCATGCGACGGATGTCGGATCAGACGCGGTTTAACGAGGCCAAGAACCGCATTGAGCGGACGGTAGTCGACAAGGAAATCGACCACTTTCCGTACCCGAACGGGTTCACCTTCGCGTCCCTGACCGAATCGTTTGAGAACATTCCCCCCGGTTTCCAGCAGTTCATGGTCACTCTCAACGGCCGGTTCCGGGTCGCGAAGGGCGTCAATCCCGGCAGGGCGGCACTCTGGTTTTTGGGGCATGCGGTTCAAGTGGCGGGGCGCCTGCTGGAAAACGCTCGGGGCCGAGGCCTGGGAGACACTGCAAAGGTCGTCCCGGTGAAGCTCAGTCTCTCTCACGACAAGTTCACCTACGAAACGACCGGGTCGGCCACATTGGTGGTAAGTGCGGCGTTGATTAAGGACATTTTGGGGGCGTCCACGATGTACGATCCCGTGCCCGAGACCTCCTATGAGTCGTGGATAGGTTCCTTGTACGAGCACGGTGTGGGTGATGAGGGCGGTGTGTCCAAATATCGGTTCTCCGACAGTGACACGAAACGCATCGGACTGTGTGTGGGGAAAGATACTTCACCGCCGACTATCGGTAGCGATCGTCATCAGTTTATGGACCCGATCACGACCAAGGAGAGCATACAGCTCCTCTGCGAGGGCATCACCGAGGAAAACAGCTACATCGTCTATCGAAACCGCCTGGAGTACCACCAGAACGAGAATGTTCAGGTCCACCACAAGGCTAAGAAATGGAAGGGAGTGGATACCGCCCGTTCGGCCGCGCTTGCCGGCGGTGGCGTGATCGCCATGCTGAACCCCGTCTTGGCGCCCGGGGTTGTAGCTGGGGCTGCCGCAGCCCTCAGCTCCAGGAGTGCCAACGACCTGCAATATCAAGGGGAAGGGGACGCCTACGTTGTATTGAGCGGGGCCGCCACGCGAATCGGACATCAGCCGCAGGTCCCATATCTCAAGAAGCTGCCCGGAGACGTGCCGTTCACCTTCGTCAACAAGAATATTTCCGAGGTTGAGGTTGTGGCCGATATGTTCGGCTGTCCGATCTACACCGTGAAATGGGCTATCGCCTACTACGTTCACGGATACGTCCCCTCACTCGCTGCCCCCGGGAACAAGAAAACCCTGAATCACGAGGATACCGTGATTGAGCTGGAGGACATCTAGCCGTAGCGCCTTCGAGTCCGTGACGAAGAACGACGACGCGATGCATGCGGGTCGACATCCAGCACAATCGCACCGGCGGCCGATTGAACTGGTGGAGCATCCTGGGCATTTTCTTGGGCGACGGGCGTGGGCCTAGGTGCCGGAGTAACGGGACGCGGGGCCGTGGGCCTGGTCTGCTGGATCTTGGCCACGACAGGCTCGGGGGCTGGCGATCGCATGTTGATGATTGCGATGGCGACGATGGCGCCCATGACCGTGAGTACGATCATCCCTAGGCCACGGATTCCATGTACGTTGAGCCATTCGGTGCGAGCCTGACCGAGTCGTTCCTGGTAGTCCCGCTCGATCGCGGACTCCCATTCGGCATGAGGATTGAACACCCGCACAATATCGGCCGGCGGTTTAGCACGCTCGACGGCGTTGACCGCCACCAGATAGCTGTTCGCCATGTAGAAGGCGACCACCAAGCAGAAAAACCCAGCGACACAAAGCACGGTGGTTCTCATAGCCGAATCCCCTGCTCGAAGAGAACACGCCTGGCATCCCACGGCCAAACGCTGCCCATGAGCCTATCCTAGCGACACTCGGGAGATCAACGCAAGCAAGAGGGCGGCACGTGGAATGGCAGCTACCCGCAAGGCGTGCGGGATGTCGTGGCCCAACTTGAAAATGTGACACATGTGTCACAGCCCCAGCCCATGTTGCCAGCCAACTCAAGACAAGCGGCTGGGAAATGTCAACAATTGTAGACAGATTCCTGTGAGCGAAGGCCCGGAGACGCAGGCCACGGTTGCGTAAGTGTGTTGTTTCGTCCGTCCACGTAGCGGATAATGGAGGATGTCACACGTATCACCAAGTCTACCAATCGTTTACGTATGCCCGCCCACGACATCAGCGACGCGCTACGACGTGCCATCGAGCGTAGCGATCTCACCTGTTACGCCATCGCCAAGCAAGCCGGCCTCCGCCCCGAGGTAGTGACACGGTTTGCGAATGATGGTCGTGATATCCGATTGACGACCGCTGCGAAGCTTGCGTCCGTGCTGGGGCTGCAGCTGAACACAAAGTCGACTCGCAATCGCAAGAAGTGAGCGGCGGACGCCCTCTCTAGAGGCCGATCGCCTTCCCCGTATGTTCTGTCGCGGAACATGGCGATATGGCGAGAGAACGCCTTCTGGTGCCATCAAGGCCTTCTGTCCACGCGTCCTTCTGGGTAGCGTATCTTTAGCATTTAATGAACGCTTGACCTGTATATGTGTATTAGCATATACTGCGGCTGTCTCGGGTGGTCAGCAGGTGACAGGGCGTCACCGCCAGCCGGGAAATTCCTTAATGACAGGGGGACGTGTCATGAGAGTCTGTGATTGCTGCGGAACAATGTCTGGCGTTGATGGCCGAGGGGTTGTAGCCAGCTACACGATCGAGGTG
>Ga0180438_10000364_pt1 | contig 89328 bp, 59 predicted proteins | sample SS_ome_12_FD_132455 | JGI IMG/M metagenome (GOLD analysis project Ga0180438, IMG submission 132455) | Hypersaline lake sediment archaeal communities from the Salton Sea, California, USA - SS_3_D_2 metaG | ecosystem: Environmental > Aquatic > Non-marine Saline and Alkaline > Hypersaline >... | reverse complement strand
GGACGATCTCGCGACCGGCGAACGTGGCACCGCTTCGTTCGCTACGCTCACTCCGCGGCGCCACGATTACCTCTATAAACAAACCAAAAACAAACTAACTTTCAAGATACAAGGGCGAGGCTCGCGTCCGAGCCGTGGTTGGATCGGAGGAGCTTCTCGGCTCCGCGGGAGCGTCGCCCTCCCGATCCCACAAACATCGCCTTCGACGGAGCGGTCGGGAGACTACTCCACAACAGGGGCTATTTTGACTACCGCCTTGCGCTCACTTACGTTTTCTTGTCAGTTGCGTTTCGTCAGATTAACGACTTCAGCCTAGAGAAAGATAACGGATGACTGTTCGCCTGCTGGCCATGTTGTTGACGTTGTTCGGCCTGACCGTGGCTGTGGTGCTGCTTGCCTGGTCGCTCGATGCGGAGCTCTACTTCTTGCTGCCGCGGCATCCTCGTCATGGCATCGAAGTCGATCCACCGCCGACACATCCTCTTACACTGTTATTCCTGTTGCTAGTCGTTGTCGTGGTGGCTTTATTCTCGCCACATTACGGACTGGTGTCGTTTAGCCTGTTTCCTGTCGGTCTGGTGCTCGGTTCCATCTTTGGCTTTGCCGGTTTCGAGTGGACGCCCTCGTGGGCACAACATCTGCTTACGGTGGTGTCGATTGTGGCGGTCGCCTACGGTTGGAAAGAGCATGCGTTTCTCGATTATTGAACGCCGAAGGGTTGCGGACGGGTTTCCTGACCCGCCCACGGGTTGTGTTGAGCCACTCGTCGGAAGTGTGAGCGAGGGATTCTTTGGGTTCACTGTGGAGTGGTCGGGAGACCACTCCACAACAGCATCACCGCGGAGTGGTCGGGAGACTACTCCACAACAGCATCACTGCGGAGCGGTCGGGAGACCGCCAAAACAACGGAAGGGCGAGGCTCCGGCCGAGCCGTGGTTGGGTCAGAGGCGCTCTCTCGGCTCCGCGTGAGCGTCGCCCTCCCGATCCCACGAAAATTGCCTTCGTCGGAGTGGTCGGGAGACTACTCCACAACGAGGCCGGTAAAGGTGGACGTCGCTATCGCAACGCGGCGGCTATTTTGTGATCCCTCTCTCACGCTGCGGGCTTGTTATGTCGTTGTGGGCGGGTCTCCTGAACCGTCCACGGGGTACAGCACTCCACAGCAAGCGATCTCTCAGGAACGTTTTGGGCTGGAGGGCGAGAGGTGCCGATGACCGTCACACTTCAAAGCCCGCGTAGGCTTCCCACTTCGAGTCGGCTTCGGACGAGAAGGTGACCGGAAAGACCTTGTGCTCGGCTAGCACCGCGTTGACCAACTCCATCGTCTCCTTCTCGTTGCGCGAGTACCACTGCCACTCGCGGACGCCGTTGCCGGTGACCACCACCGTAAGAATCGCGTTGCCGGTCTTCTCCAAGGCCTCGGTCAGCAGCCGTTCCAATAGGTCCATCTGCTCGATGTCGTCGGTGTCGGGCATGCCTTGGGTGTGGGCCGGTGTGTAAGGCCAGCTCACCGCAATCAATTGCGGGTAGTTGTATCGTTGGATATATTCCGGCACGTTGCGAACCCGGATGATGATCGGCATCTGGCCATCCTGCGCCGTCTGAAACGACCAATTGTCGGAATCGGACATCGGCACGGTACCTCGACCGGTCGGCCGCGGAGCCGGTTTGGCGGATCGCTGCCAAAACCAGCCAACCAAGAACAACAGCCCGCTGCCGCCGAGAAAGATGGTGGTGTAGAGCAGGATGTCGCCGGTGCTGACGCCCGACTCGGCCGCGTCGCACTTATCGCAGGCTTGGCCACGATAGTGTTCCTGGCAGTCGGGACAGCGCTTCCACCGGGAGCCGGCCGGTTGGTTTTGATTTGGAGCATCGGCCGGTGAGTCGGCTTTCTTGCTCGGCGGTCTGTCGTGGGGAGTGGTGTTCGGCGCGGCGGTTGCATCGTCGGCCGACGGTCGGCGCCGTTTCCGCTTACTTGGGCCGAGGCGCTGTCTCTCCTGATCGGCTTCGTACTGCCGACGACGCTCCACTCGTCCGAGCAGATCGCCTCCCGAGGAAGGCGGGCCATCGCGCGGTTGCTCGATGGCCGGCAGGAGTTTGTTCACCGGTTTGCTTGAGCGGGATGGTTGCGCGGGCCGCCGGGGCCCTTGGGCGGTGCGCGCGCTGGGCAGCAGCGCGTCCTCTTGCTGCTGGACAAGTTGTCTGCGGACGTAATCGCGGTCCGACTGGCTTATCCGATTCCAGGCGATCGCCACGATGTCTTCACCCTCTTGCAACACGACTTCCTGGTCGGAGTAGCGGACAAATCGCGCGGTTCGTTGCTTGCCCTTCGACATGGTCCAGGTTCGTTCCTGTTCGTCGCGGCGGGCGGTCGAAGCGGGTGGCAACCCGGCGGTCGCCGGATCGTCAATCTGGCGGCGAATGAACTCTTGATCGGCCGCGGAGAAGTTGTCGAAGTCGAATTCCTTCGTCTTGGTATCAATGGCCAGAATGACCTTGCCTTTGTGGACCTGGCCGAACTGAGCGTTGACACGATTACCCTGCCGGTCGCTCCAGGTGCGATAGCCGTCGCCCCGCTTGGCCAGATCGCGCGCCAGCAGCACGCCTTCGACATAGTCTCGATCGGCCTTGCTCAACCTGGAAGGGGTGACTTCAAAGGGCCGCCCCGCGCGGTTGAGAATGACCTTGCCCTGGTGGACTCGCACAAATCGAGCCCGCACTTCCTGGCGGCCGCCGATCTTCCAGGAACGAACCGGTTCCTCGGCGGTGCTCAGCGAGGGTAGCAAGACGAGCGCCACGGCGACACCGCTGAGCCATCGCCGGAAGTGGCCCAGCCGGGCTCTCGATTGGCGCGGTTGGGCGGTCCAACAGGGAGACAATTCGCTCTGCAATTGATCGGTGACCATAGCCCCTGGTGATCGCCCGGGGGGCGACTAGGATCAACCCGCTCGGCAAACGGGCGAATTAGTAACTTGCTGACCCTCGCGATCTGGGGGGCACGTCGTCCGAGTATAGATGACTCTCGCCGAGGCGACAAACCGAAATCGCGTCGCTGAACTTGCCTGGCGGGCATTGACCTCGAAACAGTGGTCTTGGGGTAAGTAACCTGGCACAACCGTATCGAGTGGCACCGCGTGCCTGACGGGCTGAGCCAGCTCACTTCGGGCGGGCCTATGGTATCATGGCGACTCTCATCTTGAGTCGCTTCAGAATCAAAAAAAGGGATGACCATGAACGTTCGACGGCTTGCAATGCGCTCGATAGCGCTGACTTGTTTCATCTTCCGACCGCGACTCGCCTGCCTGGCGATTGTCTTGACGCTTTCGCTGGGAAGCGAAGTTCGGGCCGATGATCAAGAGTCGTCGCAGGGGCGCGAGTCGTTCCAGGTCGGCGCGGCCCAGCGCGACATTACGCCGCCGGTAGGAGCGACGATCACACACTACGAACGAATCAGCAAGGGCGTTCACGACCCGCTGCATGCCCGGGTGTTTTACCTGGAAGATCACGAAGGCAATCACGTGGCGATCATCGGTCTTGATCTGATCGGGGCCGGATTCGAGACGTGCGATCGGCTGCGCGCGGAACTCAAGGAGAAGACAGGCGTCGAGAACACTTTGATCGCCTGTAGCCACAACCATTCATCGGTCGGCCTGGGCCCTCGACCGAAAGAGATCACCGATACGGTGAGTGGCTGGAACAATGAAACCCACAACAAGATTATCGCCATGGTCCAGGAGGCGAAGGAGAAGGCGGAGCCGGTGCGGTTGCGGATGGGACGCGCCGCAGCCCAGGTTGGTTTCAATCGCCGACTGGTCAACGCCAAGACAGGCCACGTCTTTATGGGTGTCAACAAAGAAGGGCCGGTCGTGCCGTGGGTGAATGTACTGGTCGCCGACAGTCGCGAGACGGGTAAGCCGATCGCGGTATTGTTCCAGCACGCGGCCCATCCGGTGATCGTGCCACATTGGAGTCGGCTGACGAGCGCCGACTATCCTGGCGCAGCGGCCAAACGAATTCAGGAGAAACTGGGCGAGGATGTCGTGGCCGTGTTTGGCCAAGGGGGTGGCGGTAATATCAACGGCTATCCGCTGCGATCTTCGCATGAGTTGGCCGACGCCGCGGGCCGCAAGTTGGGCGATGCCGCGGTGAAGGCGGTGGAAGAGGCCGACACGATCGAAGCGAATACGCTGAGTGTCAAGTTCGCCCAGTCGTGGTTGCCTTCGAACAAGGTGCCGAGCGTGGAGGTCTGGGAGCAGTGGGTTGCCGGTGCGAAGACCCGCGACGGGAAGCCGGACCAAGGCAAGGTGGCCCATCTCAACAAGCTTCGCGAACTGATGCGAGCTGGTCAGGATCCCCCACCGCGACGCTTCGACGCTTACGCGGTGATGATCGGTCGCGAGTGGTGTCTGGTGACGATGCCTCACGAGATGTTCTGCCAGTACGAGTTGTGGGTCGACAAGATGGCCCCCTTCCAGCGGACGATGACCTTCGCCTACACCAACGGCGGCCAGGGTTACGTGGCGGTCGACGAGGCGTGGAAGCTGAAGGAAAAGGGAGGCTACGAGGCGGGATCCTTGCCGAATTGGGGTGGCAACGGATCGCGCAGCGAGTTCTTCGGCCCGCCAGCGGTTGGCAGCGAGCAGATTATCAAGGACACGATCACCTCGCTGTGGCCCAAGGAAGAGAGCAGCGAGTAGCCGCAGCCGAGAATCGGAACTGGTTGCCGCTTGGCGAAACTCATCCACAACGCGAAAGGCGAGCATCGCTATCGCGACGCGACGGTTGTTTTCTTGATCCCTCGCTGACGCTTCGGGCTTGTTGCGTTGTTCCCTCACTAACGTTTCGGGCTTGTTATGCTGTTGCGTGAGGGGTGGGGTGTGATTTCATGGTTAGCCCGAAGCGTGAGCGAGGGATTCTTTGGGTTCACTGTGGAGTGGTCGGGAGACCACTCCACAACAACGAATATTGGCTACCGTGGAGCGGTCGGGAGAGCGCCAAAACAACGGGAGGGCGAGGCTCCGGCCGAGCCGTGGTTGAGTCAGAGGCCATTTTCGGCTCCGCGGGAGCGTCGCCCTCCCGATCCAACGAATCGGCCTCGACCTCATTCGGGAGCCCGGCTACTCGTTCTTCCAGTACAGGCGATATCCGTGTCGGCGGCAGGTGAACAACACGATCATCACAGGCGCAAAATAGCTTCCCATCGTCAGGCAGAGGATCAGCAGTGAGGAGAGAGGAATGTTCGATCCTCCCTCGGAGGCCAAGGCAATCATCAACGGTATCAGGACGACCCCGGCGTGCAGCGTGCTAACGACGAGCATTCCGATCGGCGGGCGGACCGGGCGGAGCACGGCCCACAGGCTGGGCAGCAGCAGGATGGCCGAAAGGGGAACGGCGACGACCACATATATCGAGAGGTAGAGGAAGACGACTCCGGGTGACGAGGAGTCCGTAGTGCTGGCCCTGGCGAGGGCTAGAGCGCCGGCAATCAGCGCAGTAACGATCAAGACGTCGGCAATACGCAAGGGCTCCCTGGGGGTCGACGGGACTTGCTGATCAACCCGGCACTCCACTCGCCAGCCGAACCAGATCTTGGCGAACCACAGCGGCAGTTGAATCGCGACAAGCGCTAGGATGAGACTTGCGAGCGCGGTGCCGATAGCCTCCGATAATTCCGTGTACGAGAATGGCCTGCGGAAGGTCGTTGTCATGCACAGACCGGCGAATTGGCTGGCCAGCCAGATCGCGGCCATGGCGACGCCCAGTCCGATGCGACGAAGCCGAGGCAGCGGGGCAAAGATCCACCACAGCGAAAGCAGCGCCAATTGAGCGCAGGAGGCACCGGCGTGCAGGGTATCGATAAACCGGAAAATTTCCATGAACAGCCCGAAACCCTTGCGGAATATTTCAGCTGCTGGTGGACCAAGCAGATTGATGACGGCAAAGCTAAAGCCGATCAAGAAGATTACGCCCCGCCACTCGGAGTTAACGCTCGCGTCGTCGTTGGTCAGAGAGGACGCGCCGTCCGCCGACAGCCGGGCGGTCTCCTGAGACGCTGGCTCGGTGGCCGTCTGCCGATCGGCATTCCCAGCGGTGGAGTCGGACCGCGTCGCCTGCTCTTCCAGCCGCGGCGCACCACAGTCGCTGCAGGTCACATCCAGCGGCTGGAGCGGTTCACCACATTCAGGGCAGGTGGTCATCTCTCGTGTCCGTTCCTAATCTCTTCGACCGGCAGGTTGTGCCGGGGGATCGTCCCGATTGGTGAGCAGACGAAAGCCGCGACGGGCGAAGATTCGGAAGATGGTCAACGTGGCCACGAAGTACATGGCCGCGATGACACAGTAGCATCCCCACACGTAGGGCGTCGGAAAGTGCTTATATACAAAGGAGATCCCCACACCCGCTCCGCCGACCATCACGGCCTGGGCGATCAATGCCTGCCAGATCCTTTTGGGTTCTCGTGGGCGACGCATCCCGGCGAGCAAGCTGGGCGGGATGGTGATCGCCGCCGCACCGAGAACAACGGCTCCATAGACAAACAGGCGGCCAAAAAATTCGGCGTCCGATTGACTGTTTCCGATGTTGCCCAGCTTAGCCAACGCCAGCACACCGGCCACCACGCCGGTGATCAGCATGACATCCCGAATTCTCAGCTTCTCTGGTTGCTGAACCGTGGCGACATCCGATCGATCGACAATTCGCCAACGAAACCAGATCCGCAATATCCAGAGCGGCAGTTGAACCAATAGCAGCAACAGCGGGATACTGCAGACGACTGTCCAGAATTCTGACTCTTCGTTGGACGTTAGAATCGAACCGCCGATAATGCCACAACTCAGCCACAACGACCCGATGATCAGCCCCCAGCTCGTGCGGTTCATCGCCCTGACCGGTGCTAAAATGCACCAGACCGATATTAGGGCAGACTGGGTGAAGAGCGTTCCCAGCCAGACACTGGCGATCCAGTCTGATTTAATCCAGTCTGTTCTATACGGAGATTCCATCAAGGGAAAAGCCAGCAGGTTGATTAGCGCGAACAGGAAGACGATGATGCCTAACCTCACATCGTTCTGCAGCTGAGAACTTGGGTCGATCACAGACGCATTGTCTGGGGCCGAGTCGGTAGCGGCCGGCCGAGTCGTCGCCTGCTCTTCCAGCCGCGGCGCACCACAGGCGCTGCACACCACGTCGAGCGGCTGGAGCGGTTCGCCACATTCAGGGCAGGTGGTCATCTCTCGTGTCCGTTCCTAGTCGAGTCGACCGGCAGGTTTTGCTGGGGCCTCGTCCCGCTTGGTGAGTAGACGAAAGCCGCGACGGGCGAAGATTCGGAAGATGGTCAACGTGGCCACGAAGTACATGGCCACGATGACCGAGAGCAATCCCCCAACATTGTCCGGCAGAAACACTCCGACGAATAAGGACAGCCCTACGAACGCTGTAGCGACCAAAACAACCTGAGCGATCAATGCCTGCCAGCTCCTCTTGGGTTTCCTTGGGCGCCGCATTCCGACGAGCAAGGTGGGCGGGATAGTGATCGTCGCCCCGACCAAAAAAAGTATTCCATAGATCAAAACGTCACCAATATAGGCAACATCGGTCCGTCGAACATCGGCGTTTCCCAGTTTGGCCACCGCCAGAGCGATGGCGATGGCGGCGGTGACTACCATGACGTCTCGAATTCTCAGCTTCCGTGGCTGCTGAACCGTGGCGACTTCCGATCGATAAACAATTCGCCAGCGAAACCAGATCCGTAATATCCAGAGAGGCAGCTGAACCACGAGCAACAACAGTGGGAGACTGCAAGCGATCTCCTTCGAATTACCGATGTAACTCACGACGTCGTCCAAGTCGATAACGTCGACGATGAGAATCAGTAAGCCCGATTCCCAAATGTCGTGCAACTGCCCTGCAGAGCGGAAGATCGCGTAACCGATCGCTGTGGAGAGGTACCAAACAGAGCCGACGATCAGCCCCCACACCGTGCGTCTCATGGCGCTGACCGGAGCAAACACCCACCACACCGATATCAGGGCAAACTGGGTGAAGATAGCAGCGAGCCCCAGGACTACTATCCACACTTCACTGAATACGAAGCCTATCCAGGAAGCAATACCAAGATTGATTGCCGCAAACAGAATGACGACGACCGCTGCGGTCCAATCGCGTGTCGGCCTCGCAGTCGGCCCGGCAGAGGCCGAGCCGGTGTTGGCCGGCTGAGTCGTCGCCTGCTCTTCCAGCCGCGGCGCACCACAGGCGCTGCAGGTCACATCCAGCGGCTGGAGCGGTTCACCACATTCAGGGCAGGTGGTCATCGGTGTTGCCCGCAAGTCTCTTGTTCCCAAAGACGCCCGGGCTGGTTCGACAGGCCTGCCCCGGTTTTTCCCCCATTGTAGCGGGTCGGCCCGCCATCGCCTCTGGGCGGCCTTCCGCGGTCGAGAGGGGTGAGTTTTTCGCACGCTCGGGGGGAGGATTTTCTTGATCCGCGGGGTCGATAAAACGCGCATGGCGCCAGTCAGGCGATTATCATGAAAACGGGGAGTCCCATCGGGCCCTGCGTCAGATGGGCCCCCTGAAAAAGAATCAAACGGCCAAGAATAGAAGACGGCCAAGAATAGAAGAAGGCGGCCGACGGGTTATCCGATGGGCCGTCTGTGAACCCCCCTGCCCTACTTATAAGGAACCGAACGATGTCGACCGAATCTGCCGCGAATTCCGATTCGCTGACCGCCGCCGAGGTGAAGTGTGAACGTCATGAACTGCACGAGTTGAAGAGTAAGTGGTGGTGCTTCCTGTTGTTGGGGGTAGCGCTGGTACTTTTCGGCATCTTCGCCCTGTCGATGTCGTTCTGGATCGGCTTGGCCCAGATGTTCATCATCGGCGCCGTGCTGATGATCGGCGGTGTCGTGCAACTGGTGACCTCCTTTTGGGCCGGCAAATGGAGCGGAACTCTACTCAGCTTGCTGGTGGCCATCTTCTATATCGCAGTCGGATACTTGATCATCGACAACCCGGCGAAGGCGGCCGCGATATTCTTTGTCGTGACGGCGGCGATGCTGATCGTTTCGGGTATCTTTCGCATTGTGGTCGCTTTGCAGACTCGCAGTCGCGATTGGGGTTGGACCATGCTCAGTGGTGTCGTGTCGCTGGCGCTCGGCGTAGTCATCTATCGGGTTATCCGCTACTCACAAGAGCACGACCAAGGTCCTGAGAAGTACCTCATGCTGGTCGGCCTGTTCATCGGCATCGAGCTGATCTTCAACGGTTGGACCTGGGTCATGTTGTCGTTGGGTCTGCGTACCTCGTCGGATGATGAAAAGTAACGGACGAGGAGTGACGGGCAGAAGTTAAGCGGCCTCCGACTCGCCGCGGTTCTGCCGAAGCAATCGAGACTTTCTTCACAAAGGCGACGGACCGGTGACGCGCCACCGAGATTTGGTGGCTCGCCCGGTGCCGGCGCCCCGAGTTGGTGATCGGGCCCGGGGGGCCCATGCGCTTGTGAGTCGATCTGTTGTTCCCTATACTCGCGGTCCCGGAGCGGGGACGGTCGATTCACTGGTGGCGAGAAGAAAGATCGGATGTCGGCAAAACAGCGGCTCAAACTGGCCATGCTTTGGACGATTCGAGCCGCGGGCGGGTTCGCCTTCGCGCGCTGGCTGACGCGACGGAAATCGGTCATTATCGGCTGGCACGGGGTTAGCTTCTTGGGCGAACACGAGCAACAGCCGGAGTACTGTGTCTCGCCGGAGACATTGCGACGCAGGCTGGTCCATCTGCAGAAGCACTTTGAAATTGTGCCGCTGGAAGATCTGGTGGAGCAGCATGCCGCCGGCGCGTTTCGACCCCGCCAGGTGGCGTTGACGTTTGACGACGCGATGTACGATTTTCTGGCGGCGGCCGATCCGGTGCTGCGGGAGTTTCGCGCTCCCGCGACCGTCTACGTGATCTCTTCAATGCTCGATGTTGCTTCGCGAGCCAACATGCTAATACTGCAGCAGGTGTTGTTGACAACGCCGCTGCGGGAGTCGCCCGCGGGACTTGCGGAGCTGGAGCAGCGAATGCCTCTGACGACTCACGAAGAGCGGATCGCCTGTCTCATTTCTCTCCGGCGACAGCGGTTCAAGCTGGATCAGACCGAGGCGGCCTGTGCCGAGTATGTCGAGCGATTGGCGGTGGCGTTTGAGGTCGATATTTCGGAAATCATTGAGCGGCGGGTGTGGGACTACATGACGGCCGACGAGGTCCGCCAGATGTCGGAGGCCGGCTATTCCATGCAGGTCCACTCGCACAATCACCACCATACGTCGGACATTCTCGATACTCTGGAGGAAGACACGAAAATCTGCCGGGAGCGCGTCGCGCGGCTGACCGGCAAACCGGCCATCGACTATTGCTATCCTTCCGGGACCTGGTGCCAGAGGGCGGGACAGATTCTCACCGAGGCCGGCATGCGGAGCGCGGTGTCCTGCACCGTGGGCCATAATGATCCGCGGACTCCGATAATGGCACTACGGCGGTACATCGATTCCGAATTGTTCACACAACTCGAGTTCGAATTTGTGGTCTCGGGCCTGAAGTGGTTGCTCGACTCGATGCGGCGACCCGGCGAGCGGTATCAAACGGCCGAGCGAGCCAGCTTCGAGTGAGGCGGAGCCCCGCAGGAGCCGCAGCTGGGCTACGGTGTGCGGCGTACGAGTGCGTCCGTCTGGGCCGCGACATTCTTGATTGCGGGCGTTTGCAGCGGCCCGCCCGTTACTCGACCTTCCGCCAGGCCGCCCCCTGTTTGCCAAACAGATAGGCGTAGAAGCCGAATAGCGAGCCGACATTGGCCGTGACAAAGTAGAACGGGATGGCCGTGCCGGGCAGGTTCCACCGCAGTCGTTCCGAGAGCAGTCCCAGCAAGGCGATTCCGTAGAACGTCCCCTGCAAGATCATCAGAATCTCGTAGACGATGAAGGGAACGCGCGTCGGTTCGACGAACATCAGGCCGATGTTGCTCAACAGCGTGGTGAGCATCAGCCAGGGGACCATCACCGGCATCACCGAGTGGGAGATGTAGATCCAAAATCGAATCGGCGGCCAGGGGCTGAACATCTTGGGAAAGCGGCCAAAGTTCTGATACTTGCCCGCCTGGCTGCGGATCTTTTGACGGAAGAAGCGGCGGGTTTCTTTGAGGACTTCACCCCGGGCGACCGCTTCCGACTCGAAGACAACGCGTTTTCCCTGCGCGATGATTCCCAGCGGTACGGCCACGTCGTCGTTGATGGTATTGTCGGCCGGTCGCGGATAGAGTTCTCGACGAGCCGCGTAGATCGTGCCGTCGCACATGCAGATGGTGTGCAGTCGACTCTCGATCGATTGCAGAAACCGCTGAAACTTCCAGTAGAAACTAGTGCCGGCGCTCATGCCCGACTTTTCCTTGTAGTAGATATGGTTGCCGGTGACGGCGCCGATGTCGGGATCGGCAAAGTGGCGGACGAGCTTCAAGACGGCGTCCTTATCGAAGACTTCGGAGATGTCGGAGAAGACGCAGATTTCGCCGGTCGCTTTTTCGACGACGCGGTTCACGGTGGCCATCTTACCTCGTCGCGGGCCGAAGACATGCAGTTCGACACCGCGATCTCGGAACTCCTCGGCGATTTCGTTGGTGCCGTCGTCCGAGCCGTCGGAGCCGACCAGGATTTGCAGCTTGTCGGCCGGATAGTCGAGCGCCAGACAGTTTTCCAGCTTCTCGCGAATACAGGAGACCTCGTTGTAGGCGGCCAACACGATCGACACGGTGGGGCGATAGTCGTCATCCGCCTGGCTGGCCTGGCGTCTGGCAAACGGATGGCAGGCCAACAACAGCAGCGGATAACCGAAGTAGGTGTAGAGCAGCGCGGCCAAGGATAGCCAAAAGATGATCTCGAATGCGAGCGCCATATTTGTTTACTGTTGACCGCGGGCGGTCTTCTTCTTGGGTTGAGCGGGTCGACTTGCCGTCTTGGAGCGATCGGACTTCTTCTCGGCTTCCTCGGTGAACCAGTTTCGCTTGCCACTGAGCACGCCGCGAATCGAGTCGGCGACCGTCAGGTGATCGGCGCCCGGGTTGCGTCGATCGGTGCCACGATTGCGAAATGGACTGCGGCTTGTTAGTTGGAAGTCGCCCCGGGCCGGGTCCTTGAATCCGACTTCCGCGACCCGGCTGACGACAAAGTTATCGCGCGGATAATTCTTCATCGACTTGGAACTGACGAAAACATTGCCCTGAATCTTGTAACCGTCGAGATATCGCTCGATGGCGTCAAGTCCGGAACTGGAACCGCTTCCCCAGATACCATACTGGCCCATGGTGGTGATGTTGTTGGTGACGACCAGGTTGGTGGCGAATTTGTTGTGGTCGCCCATGGTGATGAACGAATGGGGTCGGCCCCCGTGGATGAGGGTGTTGTTGCGAATCTGAATGTCGCGCCCGGGACGGGCGTTCGGCTGGGCCGAGAGCAGAAACATATCGCCGCGGCCTTTGGTGTCGGCGCGGTTGATGTTCCAAAAGATGTTGTTATAGATGTGAATGCGCTTGATGCTCTTGGTGAGCGGCGGATTACCTTCCTTGTTCTTGTTGACCTGCTGATTGAGTATTTGGACGCCGCCGCCGGCGTTGCGAACAAGATTGTTCCGAATCGTGACATCTTCCACCGTCGTCCAGGGGGCGGTCTTCTCCTGGTTGCGGGGGGTGATCAGGATCGCGAAGCCGGCTTGGGCCTGGGCCCAGCTGTTGTCCAACACATTGCCTTCGATCAGCACGCGGCGGGCACTTTTCAATTCCAAAAGGTTCTTGACCGTCCACTCCGTCCCGGCATAGTCATCGTGATGCTTGTTCCAGGTGTTGGGCTTGTGAAAGTGGTTGTAGCGAATTTCGATGTCGGAGGGGATCAAGCCGCGAATGTCGGGATCGGCGCCGCCGAACATCAGGTTCTCGCCCGAGCCGGAGAGATAGTTGTTGACGATCTTGAAGGGACCGTTTCCGTTCCAACCACACAGGGCCTGGGCATCGGAGCCCCGCTCATGGAAATCGGAAATATGGCAGTCCATGATCGAGACCGAGCGGCCGTTGAGCGCGATCCCGGTGCGAATTTGTCCGGTCGGATTGCCGTGAATGTAACAGCGCTCGAAGGCAATCTGGGCGGGCAATTCGGGAATCTGCTTGGCGGCTCGTCCCTCGGGACCGTTGTACCCCAGCAGTACCAGATTGTAGAGCTTCTTGGAGGTCGTCGTGATCTCCAGGCCGACAAACTGAAAACGATTCGATCCAAAGCGAGTCGACAACGCCGGCATCGAGTTGGGCGAAACAATCTTGGGCATGTGCTTGGCATGCTCCGGTCGAACCCGCTCGCCGCGTTTTGGAAGCTTCTGGTAGTCGCTCGATCGAATCCGAATCCAAAGATACTTCAAGCTCTCGGGCGTGGTCAGTTTCTTGGGAGGTGGCGGCTTGGGCAGCACAAAGTTGCCCACGAATGTTGCGCCCGGCTCCAGCTCAATGACATCCCCATACTCGACGCGATCGAGCGCCTTCTGCAGATCGTCTCCCTCGGCCAGTCGATAGGTTTTTCCGTAGGCCAGGTTGGCCTGGCCGGCCAAGAACAACACGGCTAGCGCGAGCGAGGCCAGCCGGGCCACGCCGCGCAAAACCAAGACGTTTGTGATGGGAGAGTGGTTGTTCATGTTCATGGCTGCCCCCACTTGGTGTTTTGCGGCCGCGGTAAAATCGCACCTTGTTCCATTCTAGGCGGAGGTTGTCTTCTTGGGAAAACGAAGCGACGGTCTGACACCCCGATCAAGGGATGCCGCGGACGATGCTCGGACCAATCAGGCGGCTCAGCCACAGCGGCAAACGTTGCCAGGCGGCAATAAAGTAGCGATATTTCCCACTTTCGGGACGCACGTCGGTGACACTTCCCCGGCGGACATAGTATTGCCAGATGGCCGGTTCCGGCTGAGCCCCCCACTGCTTCTTGAACCGCAAGGTACTGCTGTCGGGGCTGCTGCGTCCAAAGTCGAAAGTCTTCTGACCCCGCTCCACCGCGCGCATCAACAGATTCCAGTACATCAGCATGTTCACGTTGGACGAATTGTACTCCCGCAATGAACTGGCACTGGGCACCTGAGTGGCCGTCAGGCCGTGTGTGAGCAGGGCTCCGGCAATCGGACGGTCCTGATCTCGGACGGTACAGAACTCGGCGTCGCCGGGAAACTGCTCCACGATTTCGCGAAACAGGTTTCGCGAGAAGACCGGCGTACCCAGGTCACGCATGTTCTCGCTGAACACGGCGTAAAAGTCGTCCAGCACGTCGAGTCCGCCCCAGCGAATGGTGAACTCCTGCTTCTCGCCCTTGCGAATCTGATTGCGAACCTTCGGCTTGAACGAACTCCACAGCTCGTCGGTCGTGGCGGGAAGCGCCAGCCGCATGTGAATCTTGCTGGTGAGTTTGTCGCCCAGCGAGGCGTTTTCTATTTCTTCCTCGTGCCGTAATTCAAGATAGCGCACGTCGAGCTGGTCGGCCAGTTCGACCGCTACCCGGATCAATTCCGCCGTCGCTTCGGCGTCTTGGCAGACGATGCCAGACGTGTTGACGTAGGGAAGACTGACGAGGAAGCGCCCGAACAACATCGTCTTCATGAAGGCCAAAGGGAGCACCCCGACAATCTGGCCCTCGCGTCGGGCGATCAGACCGTACGGTCGGTGGCCCAAGCCGCGGCAGAGCGCCGTGAGCCAGCGCGGGTCGGACCAGAAAGCCCCATGCTGCGTGGTGAACTCCTGCCAGGCTTGCCGTGTGTCGAGCTGGCCGCTGGCATACCAGGAGTCGGGGCCCAGCGTTTCGATCTGGAGGGCGGTTGCCGTACTCATGCTTAGCAGGTTATTCCAGTCTCGAAATCGGTCAACGTGGCGGGCCGTCGAAGTGGGGCGATGCCAACTAGGAAAAGCGGGATCGGGGCGAAGTTGGTGAGGGACGGGGTCGAGGGGTGAATCACGAAACGGTTGCCCCGGCTTGATTGGCCACCACCAGGCTGCGTCGAAGATCGACCAGACTCTCTTCAAACCGCGATGGAATCTCGACTTCGTTGGCAATGTCGTTGCCCAGCACCAGCAACTCCGCATGGTCGAACAGTTCACTTGTCTCTTCGACAAGCAGCGCCGCGAGGTGGGGCAGGTGCTGGTCGACGTAAGCCAGGTTGCGTCCCTTGAGCCGGCTTACCGAAATGCCCGGATCGTAGATCTTGATGTCGTATCCGCGACCGATAAGAGTTTCGACCAGGGTCACATACGGGCTTTCGCGAAGATCGTCGGTGCCCGCCTTGAAGCTGAGGCCGACCATGCCGATCTTCTTGTGACCGCTTTCCTCGACCAGGCGAATGGAGCGATTGAGGTGTTCCTGGTTGGAGGGCAGGATGGCCCGCAGCAGGCTGACGCGGACCGCCTCTTCCTCGGCGTAGCGGGTTAGTGCCCGCACGTCTTTGGGCAGGCAGGACCCGCCGAAGGCGAAGCCGGGGCGGAGATAGGCCTTGGAGACGTTCAGTTTGGTGTCTTTGCAGAGCAATTCCATGGCGACTTGCCCATCGGCGCCAAAAGACTTGGCGAGCGAGCCCATTTCGTTGGCGAAGGCGACCTTGAGGGCGTGATAGGCGTTGCAACCATATTTCAACAGCGCGGCGGTTCGCGAGTCGGTAACGACCTTGTCGGCATCGATCGAGCTGTAAAGCTCCAGGACGTCATCGGCATCGGCCCCATCGATCGTTCCCACCACGACAAAGGGCGGGGCGTCGTAGTCACGAATGGCGATGCTCTCGCGCAAAAATTCCGGGTTGTTGCAGATTTTCAGGTCGCCGCCCAGTTCGCGCCCTGAGGAGGAAGCGAGCAGCGGGGCGAGTTGCGATTCGAGAATGCCGGGAAGCAGGGTCGAGCGAACGACCACGGTGTAGGGCTGGTCGGTGCCGCGGAGAACCTCGCCGATCGACTCGATGACTTTTTCGACCGCCACCGTGGAGACGGCGCCGGCGCGATCCGAAGGGGTGCCCACGGCGATCATCGCGATGTCGGTTTCCGCGATGGCGGCCTTGAAGTCTTCCGTGGCGCGGAGCGTTCCCGCGGCGACCTGCTGCTGGACCAGATCGCCCAAGCCGGGCTCGGCGACGGGCGTCTCTCCGGCGTTGAGCGCGGCGACCTTCTCGGCGTCGATATCGACGCCGATTACTTGATGGCCATCGCGACTAAGGCAAGCGGCAGTGACGCAGCCGACATAGCCGGTTCCAAATACGGCAACTCGTTTCATGTTCGTTTCTTTTCTTTCGACCCGCGGACGGGAACTCTGGGAAGGGGGACTCGTTATTCGTGTGGCGTGAGACGATCTTGCGGCGAATATCTTTTCTCGGAGACTCGTCGAGCGAGGTTGAACGTGAAGGCAGGACTTGCCGAAGCGAACGAGGTGACTGGGTGCCAACGTGCCCGTGAGTCAACATGTCCGTGCGTCAACTGCGGGATCGACTCCCTTGGCGCCAGGCCATGCTTAGTGGACCGTTTCCCGACAGATCGCTTCAAACTGTCGGGCCACCGGCTCGGCCGCGAAATTCTCGTCGACGAGCGTGCGGGCCGCCTGTCCGATGCGGCGGCGTTCCTGCTCGCTGGTCAGCAGACGGCTCACCGCGGCGGCAAAATCGTCGACCGTGTCAGCTAATAGTATGTGCCCATCGTGAGTAACTTTCAAACCTTCTGCACCGATCGAGGTGCTGACGACCGGTTTTTCCATCGCCATGGCCTCGAAAATCTTGATGCGGGTTCCCCCACCTACCAAAAGAGGCACCACAATCACGGCCGCTTCGGCCAGATAGGGTCGAACATCGGGCACGGTGCCGAGGACCTCGACCCCCTCCTGCTGAGCCAGATTTTGTACGAGCGGGGAGGGATTGCGGCCCACCAGCTGGAATTGGATACCAGGGTGCTGGCGGCGGAGGCGTGGCCAGATCTCGTTCACGAACCAGGCTGCACCATCTTGATTGGGGAGCCAGTCCATGGAGGCCACAAAGGCCACACGAGTGGGAACCTCGACGTCGGCCTGCGGCGTGAAATAGTCGGTGTTGACCGCGGTGTCAATCACGTCGACGTGGTTCCAGCCATACTCGCTCTTGAAGATTTCTCGGTCCTGGTCGCTGACCGCGATGACCCGGTCGAAACGTTTGCCGGCCGATCGCTCGAAGGCGACCATCTTTTTCCACTGGCTCGTCATCAGCCGGCGACGGAGAAAACCTTCGTCGGTCTCGGCGTGCCGCTGAAAAATCTGGGCCTCGACATTGTGTTGAAACAACAGGCTGTTGCGACACGGTAGGTCGATCGCGGCCGGGGCCATTTGCACAAAGTCGCAAATCACCAGGTCGAATTGCCCGTGGGACAAGAGCTCTTCGGCCCGCCGACGCAGTGCGGGATTGAAGTCTTTGGCCACGCTGAAAGGAGTCTTGGAGAAGGTATTGAGGGCCAAATCCCAGTAGAATTTGAATTGATCGGGCGAGGTGCCACGAAACGGGACCGCTTCCAACTCCATGCCGACGGAGCGCATCTCTTCGAGGTGTTCTTCGTCCTTGGGCTCGACACTGCAGAGATAGGTGACATCGTGCCAGCGGCTGAGGTGACGCAGCACGTTGAGCGTGCGGATACGGCCGCCGGTGTTGGTCGGGAAGAGGATCCGGTTTTGAATGAAGAGAATTTTCACGCGTGCTGAGCAATATTCGAGTCGTGGGTGAGCGGGAGTCCCGCGATGATGATACTACGCATCGGACGAGGCGGAAGGGGTGGGGTCGAAGTTGCTCGATTCGGCTGCCGTCGGCAATGGTGCCGGCGGGGAAATCGAGGACAGAGCTTCAACAGATCGGGCTCCCAGATTCTCGCGAATCAGCAGTTGGGCTTCTTCCTCAATCGTGTCATGAGCGGTCGGTGAGACGACTTTGTCGCAATACTCCCGGTGATTCTCTAGCACCTGGGTGACCTTTTGACAGAGGTCCTGCGGATTGTCGTGTCGATAGGTGATGACGCTCTCGGGACGAGCCTGATTTTCCGAGGCGACCACGGGCACACCGCTGGCCAGCGCCTCGAGCACCGAGGCACTCTCGCCGTCGCTGGTGGGTGTTCGCAGGAAGAGCTTCGACCGGCGGGCCAGCGTGAGAAACTCATCGTGCGACAGGTCGTCGGCCAACAGAATATTCTCCGAGACGCCCTCCACTTCAATCAGTTGCTCAATACGCTGTTTGACCGGAGGCTCGAAGTCGTCGATCGAGCTGGCGTTGATGATCCCGATTCGAGGATATTTCTCGACCAGCAGCTGGAGGCCGCGGATCAGGGTTTCTAGATGAAAGCCCTCGCGAAAGAAGAAGTAGGTATAGAGCAGCGGATCGTGCTGCTGAACGTACTGCTCGACATGCTCCGGCAAAGCCACTTCTTGGCTCCGGATGTACCGTGTTCCGAAGGTGCGAATGGCCACGACTTTATCGGGTGAAATTCCGAACTCGACGATCTTCTCGCGGATGGCCTCGTTATCGCATAGCACAGTCCGAGGCAATTTGAACAGCAGGAACATGAAGGGAAGTAGATAGCCGCTACGCTCGCGGGGAAAATAGACCTGTTCCAGCCCGGCATGAAAACTCAACACCACCCGACGAAAGCAGAGACAACCGATTGCCGAAGCAATCAGCGCCAGTGCGATGCCGACGGGCCCCTTGCCGTTGGTATGCGGATGCATCGTGAACCCGACGACGGCATGGCGGAAGCACTTCCATAGATAATCAAAAAAGTTGCAACAGGTGAGGTACTCGTCGCTGGGGATCTTTCGTGTCTTGCCGATGTTGAGTACCCGGCAGTCGTGGCCCAGTTCGTTGATCCGCTCGCGGACAAAACGAATGCGGATCGACCAGCCGGCCAGTGGGGGTGGATAGGGACCGACTTCCAGAATTCTTGCGGTCGCTTTCTTCATCGTTAGTGTTGCCCCTGCCCGAGGTGGGATGTCGTCGAATGCTACGTTCAAGTTGAAGAAGCGGTGGCCGAGGTCGGTTTCTCCGCCGGGGGATTTTCGCGGGGTCCAAGATCCGCGCGAGTTCCCAGACTGGCCTGAATTAAGACGGCCGCTTCGTCGGCCACGGTGTCGCGGACCGGCGGCTTGACGATTTGGTCGCGGACCTCCTGGTGGTTCTCTAAGACGTGGACGACCTTGTCACGGAGGTCCTCTCCGCTGTCGTGCTGATAGGTGATCACGCTGGGTGGCCGGTTGTCGTTCTCCGCTGCCACGACCGGAACGCCCAGGGTCAGTGCCTCGAGCACGGAGGAACTCTCGCCGTCCGATGTCGGTGTGCGGAGGTAGAGTTTGGAACGGCGAGCCAGCATCAGGAACTGATCGTGTTCCAGGTCGCCGGAAAAGCAGATATGTTTGTCGAGTCCCTGTTCGTCAATTTGACGAAGAATCCGTTCCTTGACCGGGGCTTCAAAATCCTCCAGGGCCCCCGCATTCACGATGCCGAACTGGGGATAGTCGTCGACCAAACGACGTAAGCCGTCCACGAACGCGTCCAGATGGAATCCTTCGCGGAGAAAAAAGTAGGTGAAGATCACCGGATCTTGGGCGGCGAAAAATTCCTCCACATGAGACGGCAAGGAAACGTCCTGCTCCTCGACATAGGCGGTACTGAAGGCCTTGATCGGGACGACTTTCTTGGGGGATATCCCGAACTCGACAATCTTTTCTTTGACCGCCTCGTTGTTGCAGATGATTTTCTTGGAGAAGCGGAATAGCAAGTAGATCAAAGGCAGGAAATGCTTGCTGCGATCGCGAGGGAAATAGCGCTGGTCGATGCCGGCGTGCAGCGTGAGCACAATCCGCCGGAAGCAAACACAGCCGGCCACCGCGGCGATCATCGCCAGCAGCAATCCGACCGGCCCGTCGCCGTTGACGTGCATGTGCATCGTGTAACCGCGGGCGGCATAGTAGAACGTCTTCCAGATGTAATCGAAGCGATTGCGAACGGTGATGTATTCCTCGCTGGGAATCTTTCGCATCTTGCCGATATTGAGCGCCCGGCAATCGTGTCCGGCGCGATTGAGATACTCGCGCACGTAACGAATGCGAATCGACCAACCCGCCAACGGGGGCGGGTAGGGACCGACTTCCAGGATTTTGGCAACTCTTTTCTTCATCAATTTGCCAGGGCGGGAGAAGTCATCATTTCGGGTAGCGGGGAGGTGGGAGCCGTTGCTGGGTCGATAAACGTTCGATGCCAAAGTTCCAGACAGAGCAATGCCCACAGGCGCTGGTTGTGATCCCAGGCTCCGGACTGGTGTTCGGCGATCAGCGTTTCGATCGCTTCCGGGCGAAAGTAGCCCCGGTTCAAACAGACCGGATCGAGCAGATGCTCGCGGAGGAAATCGTTGCGCTGGTCGCGGAACCAATGCACGAGAGGAATGCTGAAGCCCATCTTCCTTCGCTTGGCGATTCGCGGGGGAATCAAGTCCGAGAAGGTTTGCTTGAGAATGTGTTTGGTGTCGCCGCCGGCGACCTTCTCCGCATAGGGCATGGCGATCGCCAACTCGACGACACGATGATCGAGGAACGGGCTGCGGCACTCGAGCCCATGGGCCATGCTGGCGATATCGACTTTGACCAACAAGTCGGCCGGGAGATAGGTCAGCAGATCGGCCAACATCGCCTGGGAACCACCGCTGCGTTCTTGGCAGCGGAGCATCACGTCGGCGAAGATCGATTCGGCGTCGGCGTGGCCCAACTCTCCGGCAAACGAGTCGGAATAGGTGGCGCTGCGACGGAGCTCGTCAAAGTGCGTAACCCACTTGGCGAATCGGCGTTCGGGCGGCTGTCGAATCAGACTCATCCGCTGTCGCAGTTTTCGCAGTCGTGAGTCTTCGCGACTTGAGGTCGGCATGAAATCCCACAACGGATTGCCGATCAACGTGCGGGCAATCGGTGGCAGGCGATCGATCTTGGCCAGCTTCTCGACCGTTTGGTAGCGAATGTAGCCACCAAATAGTTCATCACCGCCGTCGCCGGTCAGCGCGACTTTCACGTGTTCCCGCGTGGCTTGGGAGACGTAGTAGGTGGGAATCGCCGAACTGTCGCCAAACGGCTCGTCGTAGTGATAGATAATGGTCGGCAGAATGCCCAGCGAATCGGGCTCGACGCAGAATTCGTGATGGTCGGTCTGGAGATACTCCGCGATCTCGCGGGCGTCGGCCGACTCGTTGAATTCATCCGCCGAAAAGCCAATCGTGTAGGTCTTCGTCGGTTGCTCGGAGAACTTTTGCATCAGGCCGACGATGATCGTGGAGTCGATCCCACCGGAAAGGAACGCACCGAGTGGCACATCGCTTCGTAAACGCAGACGGACCGCCTCTTGCAGCTCCGCCGAGAGTTGTTCACGCATCTCCGTCGGGGAGGCGGTTGTGCGATGATTCAGATCGGGCGTCCAATAAGGTTGGATGTGCAAGCGTCCGCGTTCGTAAACAGCATACGACGCGGGTGGTAACTTGCGGATGCCACGGAACATGGTTCGTGGATGCGGGACGTAGAGATAAGCCAGGTACTCGTCGAGCGCTACCGGATCGAGTTCACGCGGGACTTCGGGTACTTGCAACAGCGATTTGATTTCGCTGGCAAACAACAGACGCCCCGGCGACTCGTGATAGACCAACGGTTTCTGGCCCAGGCGATCACGGGCCAGGATCAGCCGATCGCGGCGGCGATCCCAGATGGCCAGCGCGAACATGCCGCGCAGATCCTGCAGGAAATCGAGCCCCTTCTCCTCGTAGAGATGGACGATCGTTTCTGTATCGCTGTGGGTCTTGAACTGGTGGCCGGCGGCCTCCAGCTCGGGTCGCAGTTCGCGATAGTTGTAGATCTCGCCATTGAAGGCGACCCACACCGATTCGTCTTCGTTGCAGAGCGGCTGTTGGCCGCTTTCCAAATCGATGATGCTCAATCGCCGATGACCGAGGCCTACGCCCGACCCATCGGGTCGCTGTTCCCAATGATCGCCTTGGGCGTCGGGGCCGCGATGGGCCAGCACACGGGTCATTTGCGCAAGCACTTCACGCGGCAAGGCTTTGCCATCGGCCGTCCAAATTCCGCCTGTGATGCCGCACATGGTTGTGTCTACGATTCGAGTTGGTTCGCGTCGTCGGAGGTTACCGACTGGCCATGATCCGAGGCCCTATTTGCTTGCGATCGAGAGCAGTGAATCGAGAACGAGAAGGAGGCAGGCAGTTCGACCTGCCCGGAAAACTTCAATACGGGAGCTCGCTGACGATGGCCGTAACCGGTACCGACCCAGCCCCCGTCAGGCCCCTCGCCGCCTTCGACAACTTCCGCTTTGGTCTGTTCGTTATCGAGAACTTCCACCGTCGCCAGGCGTCCTGCCATGGTCTTTATTGTAATCGATTCTGGCGATCTCTTGGCGATCTTGACGCCCGGAGCGAGGTGAAAGAAGACCTCGATCTGGTGAGAACCGCTACCTTCCACACGATCGCGAACGATAAAGTGATCTTGGCGATCCCATTCGATCGATCGTTGATGGCGAACCGGAGGCGTCACGCCGTAATAACCGTTATGACCGGACTGAACCGACTCGGACTCGGCCGTCGACTCGATCCGCAGCGGCTCGGGAACGGCCACGCACGACCAGGCATTCGAGGCATAGAATTTGGCGTGCGAGGCGCCGTCGACCAGCAGCGTGTTGTGCGCCGAGGCTTCGCGAAAATAGCGATGCCAGAGCGGGTCTTCGTCGTAGGTGTAAAAACCGCCGTCGACGATCAAAGGTTCCCCGAAAGCGTGCAGCACAAACGACAGCATGTCGCTGTGTCCGTGACACGACGAAGGGGTGTCGTTGGGGAACAGCCCCGAGGCGATGGGGCCGGCGTCGAATACCAAGTGATGGTCGTCGCGGTCCCAGCCAGACCGCATGATGTAGTAGCCACTGTGGGGAAACGCGCGGGAGGTCTCGCGGGGAGCCGTCGCCGCGAGCTGTTCGTAACGATCGTAGCCCTTGGCGCCCAGCAGCCAGAGCGCGTCTTCGCTGAAGTAGCCGGCCGCGGCCTTCATGTCGGATCGAGAGAACATCACGGCCCCGATACTGAGCAGATTTCGGAAGTCCCACAGCGGCGGCTCTTCAAAGCGGATCGATCGGGCATTGTCGACATCGCCAATGCGGGGCACGCTGCCATCGCCGCGAGTCATCCACATGGTGAACTCGAGTGCCTTTTCGACGCGATCGAGCATCGGCGGGGGAACCGGTTCGCCGCGCCGCTGCCGCGTGAGCACGGCCAGCAGCAAGAAGCCAAGACAGTAGTTGTGGTAGAAGGTCGCTTGTTCCGTGCTGCCTCCGTCGTCGTAGTACTGGTGGCGATAGTGTTCTTCGATGGCCGACCAGCCATGTTCTCGCCACTGCTGAGCCTCGTCGAATTCCGGAAAGAAGCAGCCTAACAGATAGAGCGCGGCCGCCTCACCGATGAGGTGATTGTTAGGACTGAAGTAATACGACAGATGGCGATGAAGAAAATGTCCGTGGTGATAGAAGGCCTTGATCCAGTTTAGATGGGCCTCGGGCGACATACGGTCGAAGGGGCGACAGAACTGGTAAGCCCACAACCAGCAGAACGAACGGATCGCGACTTCCAGCGCGCTGGCCCAATTGATGCCGTCGAGATAGGGATTGGCTCGGGTCCAGGATTCGACTGTGTTGGTGACATGGTCTCGAAAGCGGGCCGGGTCTGCCTCCGCATCACCCGCGGCGGAGAACAGGCGAAAAGCCTTAGCGCAGTCGATCAGCGGCTCTTGCCGATTGAGTTCCCAGACATACTTTACGTCGCCGCCCCCTTCACGACAGAAGGAAAAATCGAGATCGGCGTGAAAGGTGTGTTGTTGCCAGGGGTAACCGCTCTTGGGGTCGGTGTGCCACTCGACCGCAGCGCCCTGGTCGGTTTCGATTCCCAAGAACGCGAAGCGTCCGGCCACGGCAGCCTCGGCGGACTGGGGAACTCGCTCCAGGCGATCGGCGAAGAGTCGCTGGTAAAGCGCGACCGACGGCTCGAGCGTCGCCTCGTCGAGCAGGAACGGAGGCTCGTTTCGCTCGACCATGTGACGTTGCCACGTTTCGGCCAGGTTGTCAGGCGTGGGCGTCGGCTCGGCGGAATTCGCGGTCGTGCTCTCGAAATGGGCGGCTAATCGAGCGCACCAGGCCGCGTCATTCCAGGCAAACTCGCCGGCACGAAATTGCCGCCGCTCACGCCGCAGCGCCAGCGCATGGCGGGCGCGAAATAGAATCTCGCGCGGTCCCATGGCGATCAGTTTCCGCAGCTTGGAACTCATCGGTTTCGACCTCGTCGCCTCCATCGGCTACGCAGTTGAGGAATTTGGCGAAGCGTGTGCCATCAATTCTGCCGAAACACTCTGGCACGACTCTCCGTCGACGTAGACTCGCGCCCAGAGTTCGAAGTTGAGGATCGTCCACAGCGCATCGGTATGATCCCGCTTCTTGTGGGCGTTATCATCAAGCAGACGCGTGATAAAGGTCGGTTCAAAGATGTTTCGCTCGCGCGCGCGTTCGCTGAGCAAGGTGTTGCGGAGCACGCCGGTGAAGCCTTCGCGAATCCATTGCGTCAGCGGCACCGGAAAACCCATCTTCTCGCGGTTGAGAATCGATTCGGGGACCATCTTGGCGATCGCCTTCTTGACCAGGTACTTTTCGCTCTCTCGGTTGAGCTTCAACTGGGGCGGAACCCGGGTGGCGAATTCGACCATCTCGTGATCGAGGAACGGCACGCGGCTCTCGATCGAGGCGGCCATGCTCATCGTGTCCTGTTTCATCAGCAACTCGACGAGATAGGTCTTCTGATCGGTGTAGAGTAGCCGATCGAGTTCTTCCTGGCTCTGACGTTGGCGATAGAGCGAGACGGAGTCGCGATAGGGATCGACGTCGCGCACCTGGTTATAGAAGTCGCGGGTAAAGGCAGCTTCGTGAACACGCTGGGGCAGAATGGCGTGAAAGTTGTCAAAAATAATCTCTTCGGGTCGCTGCGAATGGTTGAAGAAGGTGTGGGCAAACTTCTTCTTCAGCGATAGCGGCAGTGGCCACTTCCAAAGCGTCTGGCGAATGCAGCGATCGCGAATGACCCGCGGCAACAGGCGCTCGTAGAGCGAGCCCCAGCGTTGGTTGAACATGATCGCCCAATAGCGCGAATAGCCCGCGAATAACTCGTCGCTCCCTTCGCCGGTCAGTACCACTTTCACATGGTCGCGAGCCAGCTTGGCGACGTGGTAGAGGGCGATGCTGGAGGGATTGCGAATCGGTTCGTCTTCGTGCCACACCAATTCGGGGATGGAACCGAACAAACCTTCGGGCCGCAGCACCACCTCGTGATGATCGGCACCAATTCGCTCGGCGACCTGGCGGGCGTACTTGAACTCGCTGTAGTACTGCGACTCGAAGCCGACTGAAAAGGTCATCAGCGGGTCGGACATCTGTTTGGCCATCGTGGCCGCGATGGCGCTGGAATCGAGTCCGCCACTGAGAAAGATACCCAGCGGGACATCGCTCATCAGCCGCAGCGAGACCGACTCCTCGAAGATTGAGGTGAATTCCGCCACGTAATCGGCTTCGGTCTTGGCTGGGTCGAAGGTCTCTTCAGCCGGAATCTCCCAATACTGGCCCGTGCGGATCTGGCCTGCCTTCCAAGTCAACCAATGACCGGGCAACAGTTTTTTGACGCCGTCGAAAAGTGTCTCTTCGCCTGCGATGTAACCGAGCGTGACGAATTCCGGGACGCCCTGGGCGTTGATCTTGGCGGGATGCACGCCCGAGGAGACGATGCCCTTAATCTCGGAGGCGCACAGCAAGGTGTCGTCGGTGGCCGCGTAGTAGAACGGCTTGATGCCCATCCGGTCGCGAACGGCGAACAGTTCGCGTTTCTTGGAGTCCCAGATGACAAAAGCGAACATCCCGCGAAGTCGCTTGACGCAGTCGGGTCCCCATTCTTCATAAGCGTGGACGATCGTCTCGGTATCGCTGTGGGTGCGATAGCGATGTCCGCGGGTTTCGAGTTCCTTGCGCAACTCGGCATGGTTGTAAATTTCACCGTTGTAAGTGATCCAGACGGTATCGTCTTCGTTCGACATCGGCTGGCTTCCGCCCGCCAGGTCGATAATGCTCAATCGTCGGTGTCCGAGCCCGACGGTGACCCCTTCTCCCGATAGCATCTTGATGCCTTCGCCGTCCGGCCCGCGGTGGAACTGCGCATGATTCATGCGCTCCAGCGCTTCTGGCAAAGCGATCTGATCGGCGGAAGTGCTAAGGATGACGGAGATGCCGCACATGAAGGTATTCGGGTGTCCTGCTTGCTGAGGTGAAAATGGTCGGTTGTCTCATGGCAGCCGAGACCGCCGCGACTCGGGGTTACGGTGCCACGTTCTGTTCGGTGGCCGGGGAAGCTTCGGCCACAACGCCTTGCGGTGAGGTCCGCGGTCGAGTGAGTCGGACGTAGAGGTCGGAATATCGTTGGACCATACTGGCGATACTGAAATTTTCTTCGATACGCCGGCGAGCCGCGGTAGCGAACCGCGCTCGAAGTTCGGCGTCGACTAATTTTCCGAGAGCCGCGGCCAGTTCCTCGGGGGCGTCGGGGGGGACGAGGAACCCGGTTTCTCCCTCAACAATCGACTCGGCATTGGCTCCCACATCGCTGGCCACGACCGGTACTCCGCAAGCCATCGCTTCGACGATTGTGTTGGACATGCCTTCGCGATGAGAATTGAGGAGAAAGATATCGAGCGCGTTGTAAACCTGATCGATGTCGTCACGGAATCCGAGGAAATGGACGACATCCTCGACGTTCTCGGCTCGAGCCTGCTCACGGAGAGGCGTTTCCAACTCGCCGCGGCCAGCCAGTACCAGATGGGCGTCGATGCCTTGTTGACGTAGACGAGCCAGGGCGTCGATGGCGCCGGCATGATTCTTCACCGGTACGAGCCGCGCGACCATGCCGATCATGATGCCCTCGGCGGGCAGTCCGAACTGGGCTCGCAAGTTAGCCCGGTCGGCGGGCTGCGGCTGGAACTTGGTTGTGTCGACCCCGTTGGGGAGCACCTCAATGAGGTCTCGCGAGAGTCCGGTCAGTTTCGACATCGCCTCGGCCAACTCGCCCGACACGGAGAGGAGTTGGGTGACCGCCTTGGACCACAGGAACCGCTGGACCTTGACGTTGCGAGCTCGTTCCTCCATGGGGTAGCCATGCTCGCCGTGAATCAAGACTGGCACGCGGGCCAGTGTCGTGGCGGCCGATCCTTCGACAAGGGTCACCCAATTGTGGGTGTGCAGGATATCGGCGCCGCGGCGCCAGAGTTGTCCTGCGATGCGCAGCGGTACGGAAGGATCGTTACCGAAGTGGCGGCGGACTTCATACAGTTTCACGCGCTCACGGTCGAGACGGTCTTCGAGTTCACCGCCTCCTTCCAGAACGCAGATAGACGTGTCGAAGATCTCGGGATCGAGCCGGTTGCAAAGATTGACAACGCCATTCTCGAGTCCGCCTGCCGACAGGCTAAAGACGAGATGCGTCACTTTGATTCGCTTCATTTAGGAGCTCAGTGCCGTTTCGGCCGATTCATCACGGACCGCCACTTCTGGTCGTTCGTCCAGTTCTGGCTTGCGCCCCGAGAGGGCGACAGGTTCTTGGATGACGCGGATGTTGGTGAGGCCCGCTTTTTCAAACCAGTCGAACACCTCCATGATGGTGTGCTTCGACTGGTACTTGGGGGAGTACCAATCGAAGGTGTCGAGAATGTGTTCACGAACTTTCGTCGAGTCGTTGGTCTTGGGAATCGCGTGGTACAAGATGCCGGGCAGTAGCAGATGCAACATCTGGTCGAACCCGGGGATCTTGCGGAGGTAATACAGCGGCAATTCGCACAGACAGAGTGCGTACAGCAGGTACGGTGGTAGTCGTGTGGTGACCGACCGGTAGATGCGGTTGACCGATTCCAGCACCGAACCGGGACTCCAGACGTGGGCGTTGTAGACCCAGATGGCAATGGTTCCGCCCGGCTTCATGTAGGGCAACAGCGAGAGGAACGCCTGTTTGCAATCGGGGGTGTGATGGAGCACGCCGATCGAATAGATGAAGTCGAACGATTCCTTGCGAAACGGCAGATCAAAACAGTTGGCCTGAATAATGTTCGTATGGGGACGACGTCCGACATTTTCCATAGCCGTTTCCACGGCCAAGCTAAGGTCGATTCCGGTGACGTGGGCACCGCCCCGAGAGACGGGATCGGCGAAGCGTCCCGTGCCGACTCCGACATCGAGCACCTTCAGATCGGCCAGGTCGGCCGGATCGACCTCAATCCGCGACTTGAATGCCCGGTAGGAGCTGTCGTCGGTCTCGGTGTCGATCTGTGTTTTGCGATGCAGCTGCCACTCGAAACTGAAGTTGCCCACATAGTCGTCCGACTCGACCGTTCGCATCACGCCCCGAGTAATCGGAAACTCAGCTCCGCAGGTAGAGCAGATGACTTTGCCGGTAATAATTTCGCCGTCGGCTTCCTGCTCTTCGATTTCGAGACGCAGATCTTCACCCCGACAGGAAATGCAAGCGAGTGTTTCTAAGAACGCTTCTTTCATGGATTCTTACTTGACTTGGGGTCCTGCTTGCCCATCTTGGAGACTGGTCAGACGACCGTGGTCTCCGCTTGCGGTTGATCCTTGCAACCAGTTATGAAGCGTCAACAGCCTTGCGACGATGATGTTGTTGCCACCAACGAGTAAAGAACAAGTAGTTCCAGAGTTGAGGGGTTCGATCGCGCGTTTCACTCCAATGTTCGTGAGCCAGCGCCCGCACTTCCGTCATGTTGAAGATACCCGCGTCGACGACGACCGGGTCGTTGAGCGCGTCCTCCAGCACAGGCCGTAACTCACCCCGCAGCCAGTGCTCCATCGGCAAGGCGAATCCCCACTTTCTTTGCGCGGTCACCTCGCTGGGCAGCTGCTGGCCGTATAACTCCTTGAGCAGCCACTTCGTTGTGCTCCCGCGAATCTTACTAGTGTAAGGCAACTTGGCAGCCAATTCCACTATTCGATAGTCCAAAAGCGGCGCCCGCAGTTCGAGAGAATGGGCCATGCTCATGCGGTCGACCTTGGTCAAGATGTCGTCCGGCAGATAGTAATGCAGATCGAAGGAACTGTAGGGCGTCAGGTCGTCGCCACAGTTCGCCCGATCCATCGATTCTCGCAGCGCCTCGTAGGTTGAGAAATTGGAAATCGGCTCGATAAACTCCCGGCTTAACAGATCCCGCGATTCGGCCTCGGCCGTGGCGACCATGAAGTATTCGTGCTGGGACATGCCGAGGCTGCGGAAGTAGCGTCGCCCCGGAGCGGTTCTGGGCAGGACTCGGTGGATCATATTTCCCAGGCCGCCGAGGGTGGCGCGGAGCGGCGGCGCCATATTTCGGCGATCGAGAATTCGTTGGTAGCGTTCGTAACCGCCGAAACTCTCGTCTCCACCGTCGCCGGCCAAGGCCACGGTGACATGCTCGCGAGTCATCTTCGATACGTAGTAGGTCGGAATCGCCGACGAGTCGCCAAACGGTTCGTCGAAGAAGCCGATCAGATCGTCCAGGATTTCGACCGCCGAAGGTTCGACGACCAGCTCGTGATGATCGGTGCCATATTGCTCCGCCACGGCGCGGGCGTAAACCCGCTCGCTATATTCGGAGTGGGCGAAGTCGATGTGGAACGTCTTGACCGGCTGCGAGCTGACCTGGGCCATGAGGGCCACGATGATACTGGAGTCGAGTCCGCCACTGAGGAAAGCGCCTAGCGGAACGTCGCTGATCATCCGCAAGCGGACCGCATCGAGCAGCAGCTCGCGCAACTGCTCGCCGGCCTCTTCCACGTTGATGTTGGAGTCGACGTGGGTGTCGATTTGCCAATACTGGTCTTGCCGGCAGTCGCCGTCCTCGATGATTAGCCGGCCACCGGGAGGGAGATGGCGGACCTGCTTGTAGATCGACCAGGGGTGGGGAATGTAGCCGAGCGTGAAGTAATGTTGAACCGCCTCGTGGTCGAGCTCGGTTTTCACCTCGTCCGATTCGAGCAGACACTTGAGTTCCGATCCGAAGACGATGCCGCTGGTCGTGTGGGCGTAATACAGCGGTTTTTGTCCCAGCCGGTCGCGGACCAACACCAGGCGACGGCGGCGCCTATCCCAGACGGCGATGGCGAACATGCCGTTGAGATGATTCACAAAGTCGGCACCGTACTCCTCGTAGAGATGCACGATCGTTTCGGTATCGCCCTGGGTGGCGAACTTGTGCCCCCGCCCGATCAGGTCTTCCCGCAGCTCTTGAAAGTTGTAGAGTTCGCCATTGAAGACGGTGACGACCGAGCGATCTTCGTTGAAAATCGGCTGCGAGCCGGTATCGAGATCGATGATGCTGAGTCGGCGCATGCCGATTCCCAGCGGACCCTCGACATACATGCCCTGGTCGTCGGGGCCGCGATGAATAATTCGGGAGCACATGCGGTCGACCAACTCGCTCTCGGCAGGCCGATCGGTTCGATAGTTGAAGACTCCAGTGATGCCGCACATAGTTGGTTAGGAAACTCCCGCGGGGATGGCGAGCGGCTGAGCGGCCGACGCGGAGGAAGCGGATTCTTCGGCGTTAACGATGGCATCGGGAATGAGCCCGTAGTTCTTCTCGCCGAACACTTTGGCATAGGCCACGGCCGTAATGCAGAGCCAATAACCCCATTCCATTTGCAGGAAATCTCCGAACATCGAGGTGATCAGGTTGACCGAGAATCCAGCCAGAATACAGACACCGCAGAAGGCGACGTAGGGGTCTCCTATTTTTGTGCGAAACCGGGACGCCTTGAGCGCGGCTACGCCGGCACAAACGATAAAGCCCATCCGGAAGAGTAACCCCTGGACTCCCCACGACATGGCCTCCTCCAGATAGCCTTGATGACACGATCGATTTCGGGTGGCGAGCCCCCTCTTGGCAATATAGGGATTGCCCATGCCCGACTTGAAACACCCTCCGCCGTTGCCGAAGGGGCTGTCGGAGATGAGATCGAGCGCGGCGGCCCAGAAGGCCTTGCGAGTACGCTTGTTGTCTTCGTCGAGAGTATTACGGGCTTGTTTGTCTTCAATGAATGTCGTCATGAATCGCTTCAAGATCTGGGGATTGCCGGCCAACAGAAAGAAGCCGACGGCGCCCAACACCAGTCCGTTGATCGCCAGTCGACGGGCTTTTCCGGTGGACAGAACAGGCAAGGTTATGGCCCCACAGAACAACCCCACAAAGCCCCCGCGACTGTTGCAGAGCATGAGGATATTCAGCGCCAGCCCGGCCGCGATGACCCCCAAAACGCGCCGGAACCCGCGAATCAGAAACAACAACCCGCCGATCAACGGAAGCAGTGTAGCGGTGATGGAGGCCAGCTCATTGGAGTTGGCACATCCCGGTCCACCGAAGCCCTCCAGACGGCCATCCACGAGCGGCGGCAATCCGACAAATCGCGCTTCAAATCCCCAGTAGCCAAGTCCGATCGTGAAGAACGACAAGAGCAGAATAAAGTCGTGTTTTGTCCGAATGGTCGCCACGACGAGAAAGAACAGCACCGAAAACTTGAACATCTCGACAAAGACTTTCCAACTCTCGTCGGCGTCGTAGGCAAAGCCGAGATGGACGACGAAGGCATTGAGCACCATCAAGATCAGAAACAATGCCGAACGGCTGCTCTCTCGGTCGGACCTGAAGCGGGTCTTGGAGGGTGTCGCCAGCGTGACCAGCATGAGTAGTAACGCCGAATAGAGACTCCACCGCAGAATCGATGGGTTCGTTAGCGGCGGCCCCCACTTCCAATAGTTGGGCTGCGCGAAGAAATTCAGCATGTAGTAACCGACGCCCCAGATCGGCCGCTGAGTCGCTTTGAGAATCAGCGCGATCGAGATGATCACATACAGCGTGATTTCAACGAAATGAAGCATGAGGGGCTATTGATCGAAAGTGCGGGGCGGCCCGCCGCGCCGCTTTTTCTTGGCATGCGGGTCGTTCACCAAGGCGCTCGGCGTTCGTTGCGGCCAGCTCGACGAAACCGAATCGAGCGGCAGTCCGGAGTCGAACCGAGCGGCCCGGCTGAATTCATGCCGGAATGTGCCATGCCGGAACGAGCCGTGCCGGTATCTCGTTATTATATCGGCGACCACCGCCATGCTGATCGAGGTTCGAGACGACCTTGAGACATCATACCACTTCGTCCAATTATGCGGGCCGCCCGGCGGGCCGTGGGTCGAATTGTGCTTCCGACTCGCCGTCAGCCGAAAGAGAGCAGCGCGGTCACGGTTCCCCGAAGAAACACCAGGGGAAAGATTGGAGCTATGGAGAAAGATAGCGGCGGCTGCGTCGAGGGCGATCAGTGAGCCGGGGCCGTCTCGGCGGCCGTTTTCTCAATCGCGGGGCCGTTGTTGTGGTGCTGATCAATGACGTCTCGCAAGCGACCGAAGTGAAACTGAGAGAGCAACCGGTCGAGCTTCTTCTCGTTCTTGGAGATGTTGACATAGTGTCGCGTACGGGACATCCGTGAGCGGATCGGCAGTCGCGGTTGATTGGGATCGACTTCCCAGGGATGGACGTAAAAGACGAACGGACGGTTTTCTCGTTCGTTGACCCGCCGCAGACAGCGAGCCGAGAATCGATAGGGATAGAGACGGAAGTATCCGCCGCCCGAAATGGGCAGATTGACGCCGGTCATCTTTCGCACCGAAACCGGGAATTCCCAGATGGGCCCGGCGGTCGTTTCCCGTTGATGCAGATCGGTGGGCGCGTCAGGGATGCCGTAGCGATCGTGATAAACCGGGAAGATGCTCGAGTCGACTTCGAAGCCTTCCTCGGCCAGGATATCGAGAGCCCATAACGACTTCTCGGTGACCGAGAAGCTCGGCGCGCGATAGGCGGTCACCTTTTCTCCGGTGATGTCTTGGAGCACATCCCGCGAGGCGATGAGATCGGCGCGGAACTCATCCGGAGTCTGTTCGTAGACCAGGCGATGCCAAAAACTGTGGGAGGCGACCTCATGGCCGGCGTCTTGGATTTCACGTACCAGATGGGGGTTGCGCTCCGCCACCCAACCAAGCACAAAGAAGGTGGCCGAGACCTGATGCTGCTCCAACAGCCGTAACAGACGTCGTGTGTTGGAGACAACTCGACTGGCATAGTCGCCCCACTGATCACGCTTGATGTCTTGTTCGAACGCCGAGACCTGATAATAGTCTTCGACGTCGACGGTGAAGGCGTTGAGTTGACTCATGCAAGCATGTTCTCTATCGGGAGCAAAAGGGGTCGCGGCCGGTCGTGTCGTCTCGACAGCTCATCACGCTCCAGCGCTGTTGGTCGATCGGCCCTCTGGGGATCGTTTCCCAGCGTCTGTCGCGAAGCGATGCTATCGCGGCAAACCTGGATTGACCGACGGAATCTGTTGGGGGTCGGACGATTCATCCGCGACGTGATCCGCCGGGCCGTTAAGGACGGCGGCGACTTCTGCCGAATCTTTATCCGCGACCGCCACGTGGAAGGTGGCGGGTACATTGCTGCTGTCGATGGGGCCCTGCGGAGGCGCGGCCTCGGCCATCTGGCGAATCTCCGCCAGTGGCTCATCGATCCACTGCTCGTCGAAGCCAAAGACCTTGGAGACCTTCTGGCCCGAGATTCCAAACATCCGCAAGAAGGTGCAGGTGACAACCCGCACGTCCATCCAGACGCCGGCGGTCTTGATGTATTTCAGATCCGCGGCCAGTTTGAGACGGACACCCTCCAGATCGCTATCGGGAGGAAGCAGGATTTGGGCCACACCCGTAATGCCCGGCTTGGCGGCCAGACGATTGATGTAACCGGGAACGGCCTGGGCCAGATAGTGCGTAAACTCGGGGCGTTCTGGTCGGGGACCGACCAGTACCATGTCGCCCTTCACCACGTTGATGAGTTGAGGAAGCTCGTCGAGATGGAACTTTCGCAAGAACTTTCCGACCGGCGTGATGCGGGCGTCGTTCTGGGAAGTCCACACCGGTCCGGTGGCGCCTTCGGCGTTCTGGACCATCGTGCGGATCTTGTAGAGCACGAAGACCTTGCCGCGACGGCCAACTCGAGTCTGTTTGTAAATGATCGGTCCAGGCGAAGAGAGTTTGACAAGCAAGGCGACCAATGCGATCGGAATCGACATCGGAATGAAAAGAATGGCGCCGACAATCTGGTTCAACCAGGCGGTGCAATTCAGATAGGTCGACGACGTCAACGATTCGTAGGCGATGTTGGGGTCGCTCTTGGCCGCCTCCCCGGTCGCACTAGAAACGGTCTTTTCTTCAATCAAAGCGGGCTGCATTCAAATAGCTCCAAAGCTGTCGATTTAATACTCAGTGCGCGCCGGGGCGGATAAGAGTACTCGCTCGGCGCGGACCATCTCCTGGGAAGACGTCCTGTCGTGAACACGTCGATCCTCTTTGCCTCGAATCGACTCGCGTCCTGCGAGCGACTTCGCCTGTCACGGTCGGGTGCCTGTCACGGTCGGGTGCCTGTAAATGTCTTGCGACCGTCTGCTTCGTGTGCGCGGGTGCTAAATACGCCCGCCTGCTTGGCTACTGACTGCCCCAGCCAACGTCCCCCATTCGCGAGAGAACGGGTTCGAGACCAGCAGACATCTCAGTCGAATCTGTCAGTCAATTCTGGACAGAGTACATCCTCCAGGATAATCGTTCTCAGGCAGAATTTCAACGAATTTGTTCGCCCGCTGGCTGTCGGTTTCGCGTCCCGATAGCCAGATGCTGTCATGGTTTGGGGCCCGGCGCGGCTGGCTGCAGTGCCGAGACCTGCCCCCCTCGTGGGTGCTAGTTTGTTGCATGTGGCTCGTGGAATATTCATCCGGCTGTCGCGCGACAGCCGCTTTCGCGGCACTGCTACGACAGCCCTGCATCTGTGCCCACTCTGGCATCGACCGACACGGGTGGCGGACAAGGGTTGAGGACACCCGCGTCTCTGCGACTACGGTGCCGGTATTGGGCTCGATTGGTCATGAAAAAAATCGCCAGGGTTCCTCTGTCAAAGTCAGGAAACAATTTCGTGGGATCATTCAATTGGGATCACAAACAAGCGGGCGGTCGGGACCGCGTGGTCTGCGTGTGGTCGCGACTGACGCGAGAGCCGACGATATTTGCAAACCGGATGCCGAAACGGTGAATTGTGTCGTTGTCTTGCAGGGATCTGCTCTTGGAGGTCTATCTGTAACGGTTAGGCTTGGCCGGCGGTCGAGTCTCGCGTCGTGTCAGGGTTGAGGTGGTTCGCAAGGGCGGCGGGGAAGGTTGCCATTTCGCCCGCCATGATGCGTCCTGGCGACGCGAGTGCTCTTGAGTTCTCCAATGTTGGCAATGCTGGCTTGCCGCTAACACGGAAACAGAGCCTTTCAATCGGCAGCGCAGCTTCCCGCGAGAATCGACTCCGCGAAACCAGAAACTCAATCTATGCGGAGTCCGCCGTGTGTCAACACGCGGGAGAGAGAGTCACCAGTCTGCCGGTGACATTGGCGCAGGTGGCGAACCGGTTGTACCGATTAGGCAAGCGCTAACGGTGGCGCGACATGCTCGAAAGCGATGTCGTAGAAGAGAATTCGCGCGATGGAATCGCCCCGTCTCAATGGATGAGAAATCGGTGACGAGGCCCCGGTAAGACAGCCCTAGGGGAGAGCGTGGATTCTAGACGATCGCCCCGCCGGCAGGTCGCAAGAGACAGAAGCCTAGCCGGCAGCATCGGTCGCGTTGAATAGCCGAATAGCCGCTAGCGCTGCGTGGCGGCAGTCCAGCCGCCGCTGCTCTTGGCCGACTTCGATCGAGCTGATGGCCTGGGGGCCGGTGTGGCTTTTGCCCGTCGGACGTTCGGACGCGAGGTGGAACTTGGCTGAGTCTGACGAGTGACCTGCTGGCGAACTTCCGTCTGGTGAGCGGCGGGCGCAACTCGCCCGGCCGACCCGGTTGTCTGAACCCACTCCGACTGGATGGGCATGGCCGTCGGTCTGGTCGACGAAGTTGGCTGACGTCCGGCGCTTCGCCACCTGCCGCGAGATGTCGAGCTGGTTTGCGCCAGTGGCCGACCCTGTTGCAAGACACTCGCACGCTCGGGGGATTCTGGAGTAGGATCTGGCAGCACGTTGTCGCCGCCAGCGGGTGGAGGATCGGCCGGGCCGCTGGGCGCCGTTCTTCGAGGTGTCAGCGGAGACGGACCTTCGTCGCCCAGCGGAGTCAGTCCGTCACCCAGGGGTGAGTTGGCATCGGCATCGAGATCCAACGGTTCGACCTGTGGATTCGTGGCACCTGGATCTTCGAAGAGCGGTCGAGAGGGAAGATCATCCGAGGGTCCGGGACCCAGGTTGTCCAAATCGATCGCGGGGGGCTCGTCTGGTCCCAGACCGTGAGAGTCGTCGATGGGCCCCAGTGCGTCGGGATCTCCGATGTCAGTCGTATCTCCCGTTTCGGCCTCCCGCTCGGCCGCTTCGCGCTGCAGTTCCTCGATCACATCATCGATACTTCGCACGTTGGCGTCGCGACGTCGCTGGCGATGGGCCGCGGCTTGAGCCAGCTTTTCGGCCTGGCCCGGCCACATCTTCCAGCCGGGATCTTTGTAGCCGTAATTCGGAGGTGCCGGCTCGACTCGGACCACGGCCGGGGCGCGCCGCCTCGGCAAGGCAAACGGTGGTGTCGCCATCACCGGACGGAGCGTGGTGGTCAGTACCAGCAGAACGCCTGGCACAACAAGCAGTGGCATTCGCAGGCGAGAACCGAGAGATTGTGAAGTGGGCTTTTTCATGGCAACACCGTTTATTTGTCGTTTCAAGATGGCAGGTTGATGGATTGTGGCAATGAGTTGGCCGGCCGTTTCAACAACAGCTAAGTGTCCGTAGACTCACTGATTTCTGACCGATTTCTGGATGACGAGTCCCATGTTGACGTGTTAATTGTTGTTGTTGCCGGGACTGGAGCTGAAGCCGATGCTCAAGCTGCGAACCGTACTGGCACCCAAGGTGATCAGGCCCGCCGTCCGCTCGAACGGCGCGGTGACTCGGCCCATGAACGTATCGGCATGGACCAACTTCGAGCCGTCGATGTAGATTCGATCGCCGGGCAGGACCTGGTAGTTGGTGGCCGGCGCGGCGTCGGAAGCGATGGCGTCCCAATCGACTGGCAGAATCACGTCCCGGCCGACCTTGTCGGGAGCCGGTCTCGCGATCCACATACTCTTGGTCGAATTCGGAGAAAGCCCGCCGAGTTCGCTGATCGCGTCGAGGACCGTTTCGCCACCGACGATCGGGAGGCGGATTACTTGATCGCCCTGCCCCGCTCCATTGGTGATGATGTAGTAGACCTTGCTGTTGTAGGCGAATACGTCGACCGCCACTTGAGGATCGTCGAGAAACGCGGAGAGATGGTCTTCGATAGTGAGTTTCGCCTGGTGTAGCGTCATGCCGGTGACATAGACCTGCCCGTAGGTTCCCAGATTGACCGTGCCATCTTGATTGACGAGGTGCTCGCCGGTGATTTGCTGGGCTCCGGCCGTGGAATCGAGCGTGACGGCGACTTGGGGCGAGACAAAATCGGCCTTAAGCATCTGCTTGACGGCCTCCTGCGCCTCTTCGAGCGTCAGGCCCGCGAGCTTGATCGAGCCGTAGTCTGAGCCCAGATTGACACGTCCGTCCGACTCGATCTGATAGTCCCTGTTGATGGGCCTGTCTTCGTAAACCCCGTCGACGCGAATGATGACGACATCGAGCAATTCGAGGCGGTAGGGAGACTTGGGTATCAACTTGATAGCGTCGATAAGCAGCACATCAGGCGGCTCGATGACGTACAGCGGCAGTACCGTCTTGAGTTCTTCGTTGGGGACCCGCTGCTCGGCCGGAATCGGCGGCAGCAGGGATTCCTGCACGGGGTTGCGCGGGATGCGGTGGCAACCGATCGACGTCGAGAGGGTGCTGACGGCGATCAACAAGATCAGGCAGCACCGCAGTTTGTAGTTCATTAAACGCATCATGTGGGGGGATCCTGTGCGCAGCGACGTTCCCGGCTATGCCAGCACGTCGACACCAATCATCCCCCCACTCGAGACTTCACGACCGCATAAGCCTCATGGATGGCATAATCGGCAAACTCGACCCAAATCTTTGCCCCGACAGTCGAGAAAGGAGAAAAATGCCAAGAATTGGGTACGAAGCTTGCTAGCAGGAGAGTCACCGTCAGCACTGCGTTGCGAGCTAACGACCATTGGTTACCTGGGTTATCGGCTCGCCACGAGTGCCTGGTAGGTGGCTCTGGCACCTCCAATACGGCGCAGCTGTTACAACCGAAGAAATCGTCCTAGTCGAGGCGCAAGTCTAGTCGTGCGAACTATTTGACACCTCGTGCAAGTAGCCATATCATGAGTTTTATTGACTCGTCGAAAACACTTTTGACAGCAGCCGGTCTGGTAGGACGGAACCCGGTCGCGCGGCGGTTCCGCGCGAGTCGAAAGCTCTTCCTGGTCGATGAACAAACATCGTTCTCAGGGAGGAACCTCTCTTCGTGGGCGAAGTTCGCAAGAGAGCGAGTCGGCGACGGTCTACCAGCCGTCGGTAGGAGAGCGTATGGCGCGCCCGTTCGGGATGGATCCTCCGCCGCGCCTATGAAGAGACAGACAAAGCCGGGCGGTATCCACGTCCGCTTCCCACGGTTCCGCGTCCGATTGATCCGGATCGTTGTGGTGGTCGTTCGTCGAATCGAATGTCGTTTTTAGGATCGAATTCAACCGGGAACGCTCACGTACGGCTTGTGCGGTCGATTGGCGGACTTGATTTTCGTGTGACACCGCGGAATTATTCTTCCCTAATTTTCAATACATCTGTTTGACCAAGGCTTGGTAGCGGCACATGGAACAATCATCGGAAACGGCGGATCGACTGGCCCCCAAAGAAAAACTGGTGGAAGAGAAACCATCGGTCTTTACCCCCGGCGTGAAAATCATGTTGGCGGTTCTGGGGGTATTGTTTGTTCTTCTGGCTTACACCTACTGGAATTCGTTCGTGGGTCTGAGAAGCTTCTGGAGAATGCCGGTTTGGTCGCACGGTTATCTGGTGCCTGTGTTCGCCGCGGTGTTGTTGTGGATGCGGTGGGACCCCAAGGCGATGACCGACTTCAATTCGGTGGCCACGCGCGATCGTTGGTGGGGTGTGGCGATTCTGGCTTTCGGCGTACTGATGCGCCTGGTGTCGTCCACGTTCGGCTATGAGATTCCCGACATGATGTCGTTTATCCCTTGTTTGGCGGGCATCTGCTTGCTGGCCGGGGGAATGCGATTCTTCAAGTGGGCCTGTCCGATCGTGCTTTTCCTGGGTTTCATGTTTCCGTTGCCCGATGTGGTCGAAGTCAAGGTGCTCAATCCGCTACAGAAGGTGGCCACCGTCTCCAGCGAATACGTGTTGCAGACCGCCGGTTACGGCGTGGAGCGTCGCGGAAATCGGCTCAGTTTCGGAACGCCGGGTAACGAGATCGAAATGACGGTTGTCGAGGCGTGCAGTGGCTTGCGGATGTTGACGGTGTTCATGTCGCTCTGTGTGGCGGTGGCCTTGGTAATCGAACGACCCCTTTGGGAACGCCTGGCGATTGTTTTGCTGGGATCGATTCCCATCGCCTTGGCTTCCAATATCATCCGGATTAGCGCTACCGGTCTGATTCATTACCACTGGCAAGACATCCCGATGATGACCATCCACGATTATGCCGGTCTGGCCATGATGCCGGTCGGCATGCTCTTGCTGTGGCTGTTTGTTCTCTTCCTTTCCAAGGTGGTAGTTACCACGGAGGTGGATAAGAGTTCCGTTGACGTGCTCGGCGGAAGAGGCTCGCGCAGCGGCGGATCCTCTTCATCGAGTAAGTCTTCGTCGAGCAAGTCGCGAGATCGACGAGGAGGCAGACGAGGCGATGGCCGCGGCGACAAGAAATCGAGACGTCCGCCTTCGCCCATTCGACCCTAAGGTGAGCCTTGCTCGCGGCGATGGTGAACCGAACAGATACAGCGGCAAGCAGATCCCCAAGAGGCGAGTCGGGAGAAGATCGAAACAGAACGAATAATCAAGTGTCAGGGACGAAGTATCTTGCAAGGAACATCGGGTCGTGCGAAAGCCACCGATGATGCAAAAAGGCCTTGGGAGGTCCTGGTTTCCCGGGGCTCGACGAGTGCGAATAATTGGCAGGGTCGCCAGACGTAGGCTGAAAGGTCCGCCATCGGACGAATTGGCACGACATTTGATGTAGAAGACTTGATGTAGAAGAGTCGAAGGTCAGGCCGGCACCAGGTAGTTGTTGATAGAGAGCAAGAGGAAATACTCGTGTCCGAACCGAACGATCCCTATTCGCCACAAGACAACCGTTTGCCTTCGGCCGGAAATCCGTCCGGCGGTGCCGGTGAAAGTTCCCTGCCGGTTCCGGTCACAGGCGCCGCCGGCCTTTCGCCGGCCGTTTCGAGTTCCGGCAGCGCGGTTCGTCCAGATATTCTCACCGCGCCGCCGAAGCCGCTCGATCTCTTGCGATCGCTCCAGCGCCGCTGGCTGTTAGCGCTGGTCTTAGGTTTGATGTTGGGGATTCCGGCCGCGGTCATCACCTGGTTCGTGGTCCCGGTCGAGTACACCTCGCAGGCCTACTTGCGATTCCATGAGACAGGCATCAAGGTTGTCGACATGGAAGACGATCGCGGGCGGCGTCGTAAAGATCCCTTGCAGACGCATATTGAATTGATCCAGAGCCGTCTGGTTATGGGCGCGGCACTCGAGCGGGACGACATCGCCGATCTGGAATGCTTGAAGGAAGTGTTGGCCGAAGGTGGCGATCAGATCTCTTGGTTGCAAGAGCAGATCTCGATTGTCAATCCGCGTACGACGGCCATTCTCCGGCTGAGCATGTCGGGGGAAGAGGCGAAGCCGATCAAGAAAATTGTCGATGCCGTGGCCGAGGCGTATCTCGACAAGGTGGTCAACCAGGATCGGACGGTGCTCCTTCAGAAAGTCCGAACCCTGGAAGATCAACATGGCCGCTTGGAAGATAAAATTAACACGCATCGAATCTCTTACAAGAACGACGTCGATGCCGTCTCCGCGGTCGATGGTAGCACGGCCGCCAGCCAGCGTCTGTTCTACGAAGAAAAGCGGATGGGCTTGCAGCGAGAGCTGAATTCCTTGCGATCGGACATCTTGAAACAAGAACTTTTTCTCAAGCAGTTGAAGCTGCGTGATAACATCAATCCCGATCAGCACAAGGTAGAACTGGTCGAGCAGGAACTGAGAAAGAACAGACAGTACGAACAGCTCATGGCCCAGATTCAGTATCTCCAGGAACGGGTCAATGACATGGAGGCTCGCACCAAGCCAGGAACAACCCCCAAGCCTTTGCAGGACTTGATAAAACAGCTGAAGGACGCCGACCAGCAAGTCAACGATCTGCGGGAGAGCATTCGGAAGGCGGTTGATGACGCTGGCATCGAGCCTGCTGTTACCAGAGAGATTCGCTTGCGTGAGCAAGACTTGCAGGTGACCGTCACGCACAAGGATGAATTGATCAAGGAAATCGAAGAAGTTGACGAGAAGCTTCGAGAACTCAAGATTATCACGCCAGGTCTGCAGGGGAAAAAGGACACCCTGGATCGAATGGAAGCGGTTAGTAACCAAGTCGGATTGCAACTGGAGAAACTACAACTGGAGTTGTCGCTTAACAATTCTCAGGTAACGCTAGCCCAAGCGGCTTCACTCCCCAAGATGTACGATTCGAGCACCCGCGACCGATTCACGGTGATGGCCGCCCTGGCGGGACTCGCCTTGGCCGTGGCGGGAGTATCGCTTTACGAGTTCCAGTTCCGTCGACTCAGCTCGCCTCACGAAATGACCGAGGGGCTCGGCATGCGAGTCATGGGCGATGTGCCGATGCTTAGCGAACGACACTGGCGTCTGCCGGGCATGAACGGAGCCAATCCCGATTCTTTGCAAGGCATGATGGACGAATCGATCGACAGCATTCGTTCCCTGCTGTTGCATTCGGCCGGCTACCAATCGGTGCAGGTGATCATGGTTACCAGCGCCAATTCGGGCGAGGGAAAGACAACTGTTTCCAGCAGCTTGGCAGCCAGCTTGGGCCGCTCGGGGCGCCGCACTTTGTTAATCGACGGAGATCTTCGCCGACCGGCCGTTCATCGCATGCTCGATTTACCTCTCGACACCGGTCTGTCGGAAGTCCTGCGGGGTGAAGCGGCCGTGGAAGAGGCGATTCGACCGAGCCGAGCGCCGGGGTTATGGGTGATGCCCGCCGGACGCTGCGACCACGAGTCGATCCAATCGCTCACCAGTGAGGTGCTAGGAGCCACTCTTGAGAAGTTGCGCGAAGAGTTCGACATGATCGTGGTCGATACCGGCCCGGTGCTGTCGGTTGTCGATCCTCTATTGATCGGCCAGCATTGCGACGGGGCGATTGTCTCTGTCGTGCGTCGCGTCAGCCAGATCACCAACGTTTACGATACTTGCCAGCGTTTGCAGAACACCGGCATCCGACTGTTGGGAAGTGTGGTCAACGGAGTCACCGGTAGCCAGATTAGTCTCGGCTACTACGGTTACGGCTACGGCTACGACGACGGATATGGCCAGCATGAGATGGCCGAAGAAGTGGCAGACGCCTAAATCAATAAGAACGATCCGCCCCTTGAGCGGGGTGGATCAGACACGACCGGAGAATACCCAAAATGCTTCGCTTCCTTCCCTTTGTTGTGGCCGTTGTGTTGTTGGCGATTTGCACCCTTGGCCAAGCCTGGAACACCCAGCGTTATACCGGTGGCACGACCTCCGGCATGAATCTGCTGGACGAACGGTTTGATGATATTCGCGCAATCACTTCATTTGGGGACTGGGAGCGACAAGAGCTTCTGGAATTGTCAGAAGATGTCATACAAGGTGCCGGGGCGGTCGACTATATGCAGACCTCGTTTATCAACCATGCCGCTGGGCAGATGGTCTCCGTCTTCTTGATTTGTGGATTTGGACGCGATGTGGCGGTGCATACGCCGGAACGTTGCTTTGTCACGGCCGATATGAAGAAGCAGGACGAGGCCCGTGAATGGGAATTCATGTATACCGAAAATGATGCTGAGCCGGATGCGGCAGGTTCCCAGAAGTCGGTCACGTTCAAGACAGCTCGCTTCGTCAATGCCCGAGAACAAGTCGATCAGCGGACCTTCTGGGCCTGGAATTCCTATCGCAGTGCCGATGAGCGGTGGAACGCCCCTCGCAGCGCTCGCGTCCACTATGGTGGTGGAATGCCGCTCGTGAAGGTTTACATCACGGTCCACAGAGATTGGACACACGATAAACAAGACACGTCGACCTACGCTGTGGCGCAAGCCTTTGCGACCAAGTTCTTGCCCGAGGTCTCGAAGATCCTAGGCGCCCCGATCGAGGAGAAAGATATCGAAGTTGTCCCCGCTGAATAAATTGTGGGCGGAGTGACTCGACTCCTCGACACGGCCGCGATCTTAAGTGGCCGCGATCTCATTCTGACGCTTCACGGTGGCGCAGCCGGCAACGAAGCGCATGCTAGTCGTCGTGGCTCTCTTCGCGATGAAAGCGTCGAATAATTGTCCACGCTTCTTCGGGTGTTTCGGCATATTGAATGAGGTCGAGATGCCCGTCCGCGATGGTCCCTTCGTCGGCCAGAAACTGGAAGTCGATGACCCGACTCCAGTAGTCTCTTCCGTACAGCACGATCGGAATCTCTTGCATCCGCTCCGTCTGTCGCAACGTGAGGGCATCGAACAGTTCGTCCAGCGTGCCGAAACCGCCGGGAAAGATGACCAACGCCTTGGCCCGCAACAAGAAGTGCATTTTGCGAAGCGCGAAGTAATGGAACTGCAAGCAGAGTTCGGGTGTGATGTAGGGATTGGGCGCCTGCTCATGGGGAAGCGTGATGTTGAGACCGATGGACCGAGCCTGGGCGTCGAAGGCGCCTCGATTTGCCGCCTCCATAATGCCAGGACCGCCCCCGGTGACGACGACGTAATCACACGCTCCGTCGTTCTGGCAGGTCGCCGAGACGAGGTGGGCGAAGGCGCGAGCCTGATCGTAGTACCCGCTCTTGGCGACAATCCGTCTGGCCCGCTCGACCTTGCGGGCCAACGACGCGTCTTCGGGTGCCGCCGCCGCCGACTCGATTGCGCGGTCGAGCCGTTGCTTTGCTTCCTGTTCGTCGACAACTTGCGTGCCGCCGAAAACGACAATCGTCGACTCGATTCCCGCCTCGTCAAGCACCATCTCCGGTTTGAGTAATTCGAGTTGCAAGCGGACGGGGCGGAGGTCATCGCGAGCCAAGAAGTCGGTGTCTTGCTCGGCCAGTATGTAGCTGGAAGACTCTAGTATCGCTTGCAGATTTTGTTTCTCATCCATGCGCGGTTTATCCAGTTCGAGTATTGAGTATCGCGATTCAGGGACCGCGAGAGCGGTCTACGATCCGAGGCGAAAGAACTCCATCGACATGATCACTCCCGCGCCCACAATCGCCAGAAAGATCGCCAGGTAGAGCACTTTGGGGACCGGAAAACCGTCGCGACGGATCAAGTAAGCACATGCCAGGCAACAGACGATGACCGCCTGACAGGCGAACAGTGACCAGCGGGCTGGATCGTTCATCGGATTGAGCGAGAGTTCATCAACATTGTGAAAGATGTTGAGGCCCAGTCCGAGAAAGGCGAGTGCGATCAGACCTTCGACCAGCGCGTAGCGGCTGGAGATCGGTCCTTGGCAATCTCGACAGCGGCCACGAAGAATCAGCCAGCTGAACACGGGAATGTTGTGAATGGGTCGGATGGGGTGATCGCAGTGAGGACAGCGTGAGCCGGGCCGCACGACACTGTTGCCACGCGGCCAGCGATAGACGACCACATTGAGAAAACTCCCTAGGCAGCCGCCCAGGGCGGTGAGAAACCCGAGAATCAGCCATTGCTGAGGTGACATCGATCGCAACCAACCATTTCGCTAAGAGCTACCGGAGATCCGATCGGGGTTCTGTGTTTTCCCTTGGCAAACGGACACCCCATCCGACGATAGGGCACTAGTCTAGCAGATGGTTCGAAACGTTGTCTTGGCCAGCTGTGGAGAATATTCCTATCGTTTGCGCCGAGTCGATTTCTTTCGCTTCTTCTTCGGTTTCTTGACCTTCTTGGTGAGATCGAGTGGTGCGGCGATCTCCACCATGTACTCCAATGGATCGACACTGCCACCCACTCGTTGAAAGCCCGTGATTTGTACCCAGTACCTCTTCCCGACCGTAAGGTCAACATTCTCGGGGTAGAAGTAAATGATCTGGTGCGGCGGCGCGTCGGGATCGTGGACGTTGGCAGCGAACTCTCGTCGGTGATTGAGCTTGAGTTCCTTGCCCAGACGGAGACTGTCTTCGATCGGTCGGACTTGAATACCCTTCTCTCGAATGATCGACTTGAAGGCCCGGTGATTCACAATCACCATCCAAGGTCGATCAGCCGAGAAATAATCGACCGGCGTGTAACCGGGTGCTGGATGGGAGATCATCTGCCAGTCGGGCATTTTCTTCTTCGTGGGCTTATGTTTCGTCATCACGGCGAAATTGCCGGTCCGCCCGAATCCGACTTTCGACATGGTTGGCGCCAGACACTCTCGCCGGAACGTCAGAGGTGGGAGCAGTGCCTTCTCGGGAGCCTGGGGCCCCTCTTCCGCCTCCAAACCCTGGGGCTCCCCTTCCTCAAACGGAGAGTCATTGGGCGGGGGGCCATCGTCGGCCATCATCACATCGATGCCCGCGGTAGCGGTCAGTGGATCGACGTCATCGGGAATTCTCACGGCGAGATGGTCGGGATAGGTCGCCTCGACACCATAGGGGTCGTTGTTGGCACCTTCCTCCAAGGGGCTCTCGTCCGGCACTCCGAGTTGGTCGCCCCCCAATTCCTCCCCCTCAAGCGCCTCATCCTCGCCCAGGATCTCCGCGTCCTGCTGGGCTTTTTCACATTCTCTCATCCCCAGTTGGACATCGTAGGGAACCCCGCAGAGGTAGCGATACGAATTGAGCCGATGCAATGCCGCGATTTGGTCCGGCGTGGCCGATTCGAACTTGGGAGTTGCTTTCCGAATTTCTTGAAACTCATAGGTCATATCGTCCAGCGTGCGTGGGTGAACCTCCTTGCCCCGGAACATGACCAGCTGTCCGGCGTCGAGTTGGTGGATACGATCGGTCTTGCCCCGCGTGTAGGTCTTGTACTTGCCATGCAGTAAATCTTTAACGTACTCGCCGGCGGCCACCAGTTTTCCGTCTTCGTCGAGTTCGATATACGGTCCATGTCGCTTGCCCTTCTTGTACTTCATCTGGATCTTTGGCTGGCCGTTGACATGGTAGACGACATAGTCGCCTTCGAGCTTGCCCTTCTTGTACTTGGCTTTGACGCGGATCTTTCCGGTCAAGTAATACTCGGTATAGTCGCCGATCCGGAGCCCGTTCTTGACGACATACTCCGCCTTCTTGGGGCCGTCGTCCTCGTAGTGCTCGACGACTTTTTCCGCCAGACAGGCACCTTGGCCCATGCCAAGCAGCAAACAAACCAGGATCAACAACGGCAGCCGGCGAGTGATGTGGTAGCGCATTTTCATGGTCGCAAGTAAAGGTTTTTTTGGTGTCCTGGAAAAACGAAACTACCGAGCAATCGGCCCCGTCTGCGGACTCGCCGCCATCGAGGGCTAAGGTGACGAGGATTTCTCGTTCGATTCGGGATTCAATTCAATAAACTGCACGACGTAATGCAGCTTGAACTCTTTATCATTCTTGCCCGTTAGGCCCGTAATCTCAACGGCGTAGCGGCTCCCCGGCGTTAAATCGAGCGATTCTGGTTTGAAAACCAGCACATTCTCGGGTCCCCAGTCGGCTCCCGGGCCGGCTTCGCCCACGAAGCTGTGGTGGGCCAGCTTGAGTGGTTCCCCCGGGACGAGATTCTCGTCCAGCGGAAAGATCGCCGCCCGAGAGTTTTCGCTCGACCGCACGTGCTTGTTGTTAAGCGCCACACACCAGGCATGATGTGTCGAGAAGAACTCGACGGGCAGATAGCCCTGCGGCGGAAAGGCGATATAGGGAGGTTCCGGTGGTTTCTTCCGTCGGTTGTCCATCGACCACATCGTGCAGAATTTGGTGTGCTGCCCGAAGCCGGTCGTTTTCATTTGAGGATTCATGCACCAGCGGCGGTGACCGACCGTCCTGATATTGAATGTGTCTGAGTCGTACATGTAATGATCGACCGACACTTCCAGATTGTCGCCGACGGCCAGGTTGGAACGTGTCGTCCCCAGGAAGGCGTCCTTGTATTTGGCCTCCGACATGCCACTTGGCTGGGGCGGCGTGTGATTGAGTTCGCCGGCGTGCGTCAATAGTTCGGCCGCGGCCTGGCAGTGGTAACTCTGCTTCGCGTCGAGGGTGATGTCGGCCGGTAGACCGCATAGAAAGCGATACGAATTCAATCGACGCAGCGCGGCCACGTGTTCTTCCGGCGCCGACTTCAACTTCACTTTGGCCTTCAATATTTTGCCCAGCCCCTTCTTCAGGTCCTTGATCGAGTGCAGGTGCGTGTTGGTGCCATTGACTTTGAGCAGTTCGCCCTTCTTCCAGACGTATTCCCAATGGCGGCGGCCATCGCGGTGGATGGTGTGCTTGCCACGCGGCTTGCCGGCCGAGTAGTTCATGGAGAGCGTTAGGCGGCCCTCCGCGTCGCGCTCGATATAGGCTCCGTGCTTTTTCCCCTTACGATAATTGGCGCGGACCTTGAGTTTGCCGTCTTCGTAGTACCGCAAGTATTCGCCTTGAAGGAGGCCGTCGCGATAGGCGGCCGTGATTCGCGGGCCGCCACTCTCGAAGAACTCTTCGTAGAGGCCCTCTTTCTGGCCGTCAACTTGGTTGTAGCGAACTTTCGGTTTGCCGCTGGCGAACGTCTCTTCCTTCGTTTCGCCGCGCGATTCCGCCGCCGCCAGGACGACGACCAAGAGGGCCAGCCAGGCCCCGATTGCGTTTCGATAGATCCGCCCAAACATTTCACATGCCCTCTTATGTTGATTTCTGTTCCAGTGAATGGCGAGGAGAGCTGGGTGGAGGTGCCCCTTCTATCAGGACCCGTCGCTAGGGTCGCACTGTCCCAGACGCGGCTCCCAGCTTCCAGGCTCGATAGGCACCGCGTGGTGGGATGCCCTGCGATCGCTTGCTCTCTTCTGTCTCCCCCGTGCGAAGCGACGGGTGAGTACAATTAGTCTACGGAAGTCCAACGGTGCGGGCCAGCCGCTCTCTTTTACGGCGAAAAACGGCTGCCGCCCAACAGATGCAGGCCCCACTCGGACGACTCGAACGGTCCGATTTGATCCCAACCGCGGGGGCCGATACCCTGGGCAGGTCCCTGAGGTGACTTCCATTCGACAGCCAGGCCCGAGCCACCCTAGAAGCTAGCATGAGACCAACATCCACTTTGAATACCAATTGCCATCGACCCCCCATGGGCCCTGTCACGCGGCTTGCCGCGGTGTTGATCATCGTTGCCACACTGACCACGACATCGTCGCCAGCGGGCGCGGCCGACCGTGACGACGACCGTCGGCCCAACGTGATCATCGTGTTGGCCGATGATCTCGGCTGGGCCGAGTTGGGTTGTTATGGCAACCGTTTCAATGAAACGCCGCATCTCGATCGCATGGCCGAGCGCGGAACTCGCTTCTCGCATGCCTACTCCGCGGCGCCGGTCTGTTCACCGTTTCGCGCGAGTCTGTTAACCGGGCAATGGCCGGTCCGCGTTGGCATTACCGATTACCTGCGGCCCACCGAGTCGAGACACCTTCCGCTAGAACTCACCACGATCGCCGAAGCGCTGCAGTCGACCGGCTACGCCACCGGGCTGATCGGGAAGTGGCATTTGACCGGCTACCGCACGGCGGGTGTCAAAAACGAAGTGCTGCCGGACCGGCATGGATTCGACGAAGTGATCGTGAGCGAGAACGCTAGTATCGGCGGCGTGTCGTACTTCCATCCTTATCACTTCAACCGCGGCGTTGAGCGGCGACTGTTTCCGGCTGAAGAGAATCCGACGGCGGCCAAGCAGATTCCCAACTTCGACGTTCGCGAATTCCTGGTCGATCGACTGAACGTTGAGGCGGTGGAATTCATCGAGCGTCACCAGGATCGACCATTCTTGCTCTACAAGAGCCACTACGCGGTACACACCTCGCTCAATGCTCCCGAGCAAAGGATTGCCAAGTATCGTGACAAACCGGGCGCGGCCACCGAGCGCCAAGGGAAACCCAACAATATTCATCTTGCCGGACAGCTCGAAGCCATCGACGAGGGGGTCGGCATGATCTTCGAGAAACTCGAACAGCTGCGGCTTAGCGACAATACGATCGTGATCTTCATGTCGGACAATGGCGGCGAATCGAACGTCACCTCCAATGCTCCGCTACGCGCCGGCAAGAGCACGCTCTACGAAGGGGGCATTCGTGTGCCGCTCATCGTCGACTGGCCCGGCCGAGGCACGGCCGGCTCGGTATGCCGGAAGCCCGTCTGCAGTGTCGATATCTACCCGACGCTACTAGCGGCGGCCGGACTGAAGGCGGACTCCGCCGCGGAGGCCGAGGATCCGATCGTGGATGGGAAGTCGTTGTTGCCGCTTATCGACAACCCGCGAGCGAGCTTGGATCGTCAGGCCATCTACTGGCACTATCCGCTGGAAAAGCCTCATTTCCTGGGCGGCCGTTCCGCCGGCGCGGTTCGCCAAGGCGATTGGAAACTGATCGAGTTTTTCGATACGGGCCAGATTGAACTCTACAATCTGCCGGATGATCCGTCGGAGACGAACGACCTGGCAAACACCTATCCCGCTCTCGCCAAAATACTGAGAAAGGATCTGGCCGAATGGCGCACCGCGACCGGGGCGTCCATTCCCGCGGGACAGAAAGTGGAACGCTAGGGGAGAGTTTGCGTCCGAGTTGAGAAGCCGGGACCGAGTGTGGGACTGCCTCGTTCCGATTTCTCGACCGACAGCCCACTAGCTCTTCTCCGCGAGATCCATCGTCGAAGCGGAAAACAACTCTTCGATGGTGACGCGGCGGCGGGCCAACCCCTGCTCGTGAGCATACTGCAGTAACGCGTCGAGCGCCTTGCGGTTGGGAGTGATTCCATAGGGCCAGAAATTGTCGCCCATGAGCTGCCGGGTTTGTTCCGCTTCCTGAGCAACCCAAGGCAGGCTGGTCTTGTACCAGGCGCTGTTCCGCAGGAAATCGTACGTCTGTTGTTTCGCCTGGGAATAGGCGTTGAAGACAGCTTCCGGCAGCCAGGAATTCGCTTCTACAACGTCCCGACGCAAGGCGACTGCGTGCATGATCGGAAAGATACCCGTCTTCTTGAAATAGGCTTGCTCGGTTTGGCGAGAGTCGGGGAATAAACGGGCGATGCGAGAATCGCCCTGTTGAAAAGCGCGTGGCTCGGCGGCGTGAAGAATCGCGTCGACGGTTCCGTCCAGCAGCAGGTCGGATTCGTCTTTTCCCTTTGGCCCCATCTTGATCGAAAGGCCTGGGGGAAGGACCTTCTCGAACTTCGATGCGCCGCCGGAAGCTTTGGCCGAGGAGTCGCCGCCGGAAATGATCCAGTCGATTTCCTCCGGCTTCACCCCATACTCGTGTTGCAGGATGCCCCGAATCCAGGTTAGCGAGGTCGAAGAATATCCAACCGTGGCGACCTTTCTTCCTCGCAAGTCCTGCGGTTTCTTGATGCCACGATCGGTCCCCACAAAGATGCTCTTATGTCGAAAGACGCGTAGTGGGAAAACTGGAACCAGCGTGTAATCGCGAAACTCGTCGTTGGCGAAGGCCAGAATGAACGGCAGCAATCCGATCTCGCTGACCTGGCGTGATTGCGGCCCGCTAAAGACGTGCCGGTTCATGTCGCCAATGCGCGAGCTCTCGAACCTTGCCGCGCAGCGGTCGACTTTCACGCTTCCATCCATCAGTCCCTCGACGCGATCGTAATCGTAGCCCGCGATGGTGATCTTGAGCTTTCCAGCATTCTCCTCCTCCGCCTGTGAACGTGAAGCAGCGGCCGCGGCTCCCACGGCCACGGCGGCTCCGGTGACGGCCCCGGCCTTGAGAAAGACGCGCCGCGAAGGCCGTGGATCTTCGACAGGATTGCTTGGCTGGTTCATCGGGTCGCTCGCTGATAGGGGGTTGCCTGAGGGGAGAGATTATCGATCTTGCAATCTTTCTGATTGCGATTGCCGCTGCCGCTGAATCCCTGCTATCCAGGCGGTCGCTGCCTCGGCCACCAGTTCATGTCCGCCGTCGAAGATGGTCACGGTGGCGGTCCCTGAGCTGCGTCGAAATAGCGGTCGCTTCTGACCGTAGCTTGAATCCTCGATATCCGCCTTCAGGTGATCGGGCACCTCGGCCTTCTCGACGAAATGGTCGATGTCTGCAGCCGATACACGATCGCCGTCTTCCGCAACTTCGTTGAATGCCAGTAACGAATGGCTGATCGGCACGCTCCCCTGATGTCCGTCGTAGATGCCGGCGTTGATGTGCAGGGTGACGCCTTTAGCATTCGCCAGGTAGGTGAGCGGCGAGCGGAGCCGATATTGTTCGTCGACCTCGGCGCTGTCGCCCGGCGCTCCGCCGCAAGATTTTACCAGGTCGTCGCGATACTGATCCTGTTCGTACCAAGCCTTGAGATCGGAGACCGGTACCCAGGCCGAGACCCCGGCCCACAACTCCGGGCGGTGTCCGGCCATCACCAGGCAGGTGTAGCCGCCCCCGGAGGTGCCGACCAGGAAGATCGCCGAGGCATCGATCTTGGCGTTCCGCTGGGCGTACTCCACCGCGCTGACGATGTCCTTGACGACCAGCTTCGAACCGGTCGCTTCAGGACGCCGATTGGGTCCCCGGAAGTTGGGGTGGATGTAGGCCCAGCCGTTGGCGATACACCACTCCGCGATTGCCTGATGGTGGTTTTGTCGGTAATCTCCCGACCAGGTGTGCAGGGCGACAATCAGTGGTACCGCCTGCTCCGCCTCAGGGGCGAAGAACATGGCGCGTTGTTTCGTCTCGTCCGCCGAGCTGAGGTATTCGATGTCGCGCGGAGCGGGCGCTGCCTCGGCGGCACTCGCCCCAGGAACGGGGAGCAGCAAGGTGAGCGGGGTCAGGAGTGCGACGGCTGAGGTAAGTAGCCCGCGAGTCATGTTTGTCTCCGAGGATGGTACTCCGACTTGAATTCGACGTGTCTTCACAGGTTCGCCCCATGGAGCCACGAGTCGCCGGAATCTGCTAGGGCGTCTTCCTTAGTGCTTGCTGCGTTCTGCGCTCCTCTTCCGGCGGTGGCGATTGGTTGATGATGCTCGTCAGCACGCCACCGGCGATGAATCCGAACACCAATATCCCAAAGAAGATGAGGATCGCGAATCCGGCCGTCATGGGATTGGCTTGAGGATCGAAGCCGACCAGCGCTCCGACCACGGTCAAGTCGACGCCAAGGATTGCGGTGACGGTGAGAATCGGAAAGAAGAAGGCGGCCAATGTATTCAGACGATAAGCCGCGGCGGCCATCCGTTCGCTGGAGCGGGCCTGTTCTTCAGCCCGCTTGGCCACGGCGAAATCGAGCGAGTTCTTTGTCCCGGAGTAGAGCAGGTCGGCTCGCCGTTCGATGGCGTAAGCCCGATCGCGAACGTCAATGAGATCATGATATTCCGGGTAAGCGGCGCGGGCTTCCTGTAGCACCTGATGCAGATTGCGGGCAGCACGGTGAAGCGGAGCCAGCCGATCGAGCACCGCGAAGTAGGCTTCGATTGAATGGGCGTCTTCCTCTTGCCGCTCCAAGGCCGCGATGGCATCTTCGTATTCGTCGAGGTGTTTCTTCAGCGCGGCGATACCGCTCCCCAACTCCTTCGACAGCCAGGCCCCGTCGGGTGCCCGCCAGAAGAAACGACCGATGCGAGTATTGTCGTCCGGTCGGGGCGGCGCGTGCAGGACCAGCATGAGGTGTCCGTCGGAGACCATCGTCCTCTGGCGCCCTACCTTGGCACCGAGTCGGGTACGGAAGATTTGTGGCACCTGCCAAGCGGGTGGCAGAATCGAAGTGTCGGCCATCGTTTCAACCCTTGGATGAGAAACCGGATGAGAAACTGGATGGGGAAGATGAGAATCGTGGAGCCCGACACGAGTATATCAGGAATGGATGACCCGCGCGGCAGGATCGCTGCGGGCTTTGCCAATGATGGCGGGCGATTCGCGAGCTCGGTTCGCCGAGCGATGTTTCAGCACGACACGAGGGACTTAGATATTCACGGAGCCGCGTCGGCAGAGTGAAGAGATCGGCTGCTGAAAGTTGCGATCAACCAGCCGAGCACGGCCGGCAGGGCAAAGCCCAGCGAGTTGGCCGTGCCGTGCCAGGCTCGCATGGTGGGAATGTCGAGCCAGGCAAGGGGGAGATAAGCCCGCAGCCCGTAGGCGGCGGCGAGTCCCATGCTGGCCAGCAGCGCCGCGCCAGCGCTGCCCCAAAGTGCGCGAGCGCTGCGTGGCCAGCGGAAGTCCCAAGCGAGCCGCAGGTGGAGTCCGGCGGCCAGGCAGGTGGCCGCGGCCAACCAGCAGGCGGCCAAAGATTCCCCGAGCGGAGAAAAGCCCAATTGGGTGGTGGTGATTCCGATGGCGACCAGGGGAACGCCAGCCAGTACACCACAGGCGACCAGCCGCTGCATTCCGCGGCCGAATCGCGCGACCGCCAGACCGGTCAAGAGCGGCAACAGAAAGCCGGCGTAGTGAAAGTGTATCGCGGTCAACAGGACGATGACCGGTTGGAAGTCGAGTGGTCGCATTCCGGCCCGATCGAGCACCGCCCAAGCCCCACCGACAACAAGATATACCAACGACAGATCGACGCAGGCCTCCGGCGAGAGCCAACTCGGCCGTCGAGGGAATCGCCGCAGGCCAAGCGCGGCAGTCAGTCCCAAAGTCAGCAGCCACGGCAACGCCAGCGTGGCAGCGAGTGGGCCGGTATCTTGCAGCAGTGCGGCACCCAACAGCAGCGCGCTTGGTAGCTGCAGCCGGTCGATGACTCTTCTCAAACGAAGGTCGGCGAGTGTGTGATCGATCGCCACCAATCGCATCGCCAAAGGGAACAGAACGAGCGCGGCGAACATCAAGATCGCTTCCGCCCAGACACGATCGGTCAGTGCCGGGCGTAAGATGGCCAGGGCAACTAGCCAGATCAAAGTGCCAATGATCGGCGAGGCGCCGACCATCCAGCCGACACTCACAACCGATTCATGACGAAAGCCGGTCTGAATGCGGGTACTCATGCCAGTACCTCACCGCGACGATCGCACGGAGTTGCGTCATCCAAATCCTGCGAGACTGCGTCGGCTACCGCTCGCCGTAACGCGGCAAGTGAATCGCGACGAAAACGCGCTTGCATGATCCGCGCGACGGGATAGCCAACTCGCGTGAGGATATGTTTCGGACGAGACCAGGCTCGCAGGTCGTACCAGACGCGGCCCTGCTGGTCCATCTCCACGGCGAATCGTTCTTCTCCCGATTCGACGTGCGTCGGCAAGGTTCCATAGGCGAAGCCAAAGCATCGAGTCGGCCCGCTTTCGTCAAAGGCCTCGACGACCCGACAAGCGCTGAGCGACCACAGCCCGAAGGTGCGAATCGCCAAGGCGACGACGTTACCGTTTTGTGGCACGACATTGCCACGATAGATGGCCGTCCAGCGATCGGGAAACATTTGCCAACTGGCGACGGCCCCACACGCCGCCAGATAGGCTTCTTCCCCCTCGCCAAGCAGGCCCCGCTGGTGATCGAAGTCGCCCGGCCAGTGTCGATTGTCTTCCGCGTTACCGCCGCCCTGCGAGATACCGACCTCTTCATAGGAGAAGGGGGAATCGGCGACCTGGGCCAAGAACGAGTCGACGACTTCGGTTGTCGGTTTCTGAAGGGACCACATCGTGAGGGCCTTTGTCGCTGAAGAGCCAGGAGGGAATATCATGGGCGGCGAAATGCCACCGATCACGCTCCGATTCTCGAACCGTAACTCGGCCGGGGGATTAACTTCAAGCGGACAACAAATTTCTTGCCGGCTCGGTTTACCTAGGAAATGGCCCCGAATCGGCCGTCAGGGGGCGTGTCTGGCCCTCGCTATGGATCCGGGCTAGATGATGCCGTGCAGCGGTCCGCCCTGCGCGGCGAGGCGATCGACTCGGCGCTGCACCTGGCGATCGGCGACCAACGGTGGGGCGTGGTGCGGCTTGATGCGGGCGTCGATGACCAGAGAACCTTCGCAGCCCCAATGTTTGTCGACCGTGGTGGCCGATGTGCCATAGATATCGACAGCCGGATTGCTGCAGGTGAAGGTGACCCACAAAAAGTTGCGCACGCTCGCGGCCGTGAATTCGGCGTCGTCGACGACCACCACCAGTGGGAAGCCACCGATGCCACGCTGGTCGAAAGCGGCGCAGAATTCGTCGAGACTCTGCACCTCATCGGCCGATGGTCCTCGCACCGCCAGAACCCCCGGCATCACGACCCAGGGATCACCGAATTCGGCGGGCAACGTTGTGCCGGAAGGCAACGTCGGTGGTAGCTCGCGTCGGGGTGGCCCGACCGCGGCGATGACGACCTTCGATCCTTCGTTCAATCCGCTACCGGAGTAATCGAGCGTATCGATCGTGGTGCAGGTCTGAAAGTGAACGTCGCGACGCCAATCGACGCGTCGCAAGATGTGCATCAGGAATTGATCGACCGCCTCAATGTCGAGCCGCTCCGCATCGCCGTCGGTGGTAATCCACAGGTACTTGGCCAACGAGAGTTGCCCTTGACCCAGAATGGCGTTGGCCTGTGTAAGCAATTCCTGGGGACGCGTGGTTTCTTCAAACGGCACGTAGCGTTCGCTGCCGATGGCCAATAACAGTGGATGCACCCCGGCCGCGTCGACCGCATGCACCGCCTGGACCCCCGGAATGACGGTTGGAATGACCGGCCCGGTCAATTCGTGGATCAACTCGCCGAACATGGTGTCTTCCTGGGGCGGGCGACCGACGACAGTGAAAGGCCAAATGGCGTCCTTTCGATGATAGACCTTCTCTACCGCCAATACGGGGAAGTCGTGAGTCAGGCTGTAATAGCCGAGATGATCCCCGAAGGGGCCTTCCGGCAGTTTCTTGTCGGGGATCACCGTGCCGCAGATGCAGAAATCGGCATCAGCGTGAATCGGTAGTCCTTCCTCATTCTTGATCATCCGCACTCGCCGTCCGGCCAAGGCGCCCGCGAACCGTAGTTCTGAGAAGCCTTCGGGCAGCGGCATGACCGCCGCTACGTTCATCGCCGGAGGGCCACCGACGAAGATGTTGACTCGAAACGGCTCGCCACGCTCTTGAGCGGCTGTCTGATGAATGCCGATCCCGCGATGCAATTGATAGTGCAAGCCGATCTGACGATTGGCCTCGTACTCGTTGCCTGAAAGTTGAATGCGATACATGCCGAGGTTGGAATGCGCCAGCCCCGGCTGCCGGACATCTTCGGTGTAAACCTGAGGCAAGGTAATGAAGGCGCCCCCGTCTTGGGGCCAGGATACCTGCAGCGGCAAGCGAAAGATCTTGGTCTCGCCAAACTGAATAGGGCCGCGGCGAACCTTCTTGGGCAACATGCCGAGAGCCGTTTTGGGGACACCCAGATAGCGTGTGGGATTCTTCCAGAAGGCTGCCGGATCGACCTTCAACTCGATCAGTCGTTGCACTCGCTCGAGGGTGTCTCGAAAGATATAGCGGGCTCGTTCGATCGTCCCGAACAGATTACTCACCATCGGAAACGGAGAGCCCTTCACGCGCGAGTAATAGACCGCGGGGCCTCCGGCCTGAAACACACGGCGGTGGATTTCGGCCGCCTCGAGGTGCGGATCGATTTCGTCATCGATGCGGACCAGATGACCATGGGCGGCCAGATCATCGACGCAGGAGCGCAAGCTACGGTAGGTCATAAATGAGGCTCGGCCGCCGCGTTGCGGGCAGGCTATCGGATGATCTTTTCGCTTCGTGGTATGGCGGCGGACGACAGAAAAACGACGAAGGTACGCATCGCCCACCTCGATCATAGGCTGCCGGCGCGAGACGGCAAAATCCCCGTCGCCCCTGGTCAGAGGGGGCGACGGCTTTCCGGCAGGACGCTGCCTGGGCAGTTTCGACCGACAGGACTAGAATATCAGGCTCGTGTGAATCGATCTCGGCCACCGATTTGCAAGCATCGCCGCTCCGGCCGAATTATCGAACACAGGCAATAATATCGCCCGGGGAATTCATGAAAGTCACACCGACAACACAAAATGTAACCGAGTCGACGGCCGAGGCGGTCGTTATCGCACTGGTCAAGGATGAGCCGCTCCGCGGGGCGGCCGAGGCCCTGGACAAGGAGGCTTCCGGTCTGCTGAGCAAGCTGATCGAGAACGAAGAAATCAGCACCGCGGCGGCCAGCGCGACACCGTTGTTGGGGGTTGGCGGCGTCGCAGCCAATCAAATTCTCTGTGTCGGACTCGGCCCGCGTGCGCAACTCGACCCCGGGGTGACTTTTCGGTCCGCCGCCGCCGCCTCGCGACAATTGGCGGCCAAGCAGCGCGGCAGCGTCGCTTTTTACTTTGACGCCGATCTGGCGGCCCCCCTGCATGAAGCGGCTATCGCCGGAGCGCTGGCGGGCTGTGTTGGCCAGGATCTTTACCGGGCTGAAAAGAAGATCCATGCCTTCGATGAACTGCAATATGCCGCGGCCGACGATGTCCTGGCCACCGGCAAGGCGCTCGGCGAAGGAGTCAACTTGACGCGGCGGTTGGTCAACGAGCCGGCTGATCGCATCTATCCCGAATCGTTCGCGGCGATGGCCCGCGAGGTGGCGGAACAGTTCGGCATGGAGTGCGAGGTGTGGGGACGCGACAAACTAACGGCCGAGCGATGCGGCTCCCTGTTGGCGGTGGCCCGCGGTTCTGCCAAGGAACCCCAATTGGCCATGCTGCATTATCGCGGCGGCGGAGACGGACCGACGCTGGCGTTGGTCGGTAAAGGGGTGACATTCGACTCGGGTGGCCTATCCCTCAAACCTTCGGAAAGTATGAAGGCGATGAAGTGCGACATGGCGGGCGCGGCCACCGTGTTGGGCGCCATTCGCACGATTGCCGCTTTGAAGTTGCCGGTGAATGTCTCGGCCTACATGGGTTTGGTCGAGAACATGACCGGGGCGGACGCCTACCGGCTGGGCGATGTACTTACAGCCCGCAACGGCGTGACGATTGAAATTCACAATACCGATGCCGAGGGCCGGCTGGTGCTGGCCGACGCATTGACCGTGGCGAGCGAAGCCAAGCCGGCGCGGATCATCGACCTGGCGACTCTCACGGGCGCTTGTGTGGTGGCCTTGGGCGAGAACGTGGCCGGTTTGATGACCAACGATCAGGCTTGGTGCGACGAGATCGCCGAAGCGGCACGGCGCGTTGGCGAACCGGTGTGGCAATTGCCGATGTACGACGAATTCGACGACCAAATCAAGAGCAAGGTGGCCGACATCAAGAACACCGGCGACGGGCGGTGGGGTGGTGCCATGACCGCTGCCAAGCTGCTGGAGCGCTTCGTCGATGAGACGCCTTGGACTCACATCGATATCGCCGGTCCAGCCTTCGCGGAGAAGCCGCACGGCGGGCTCGACGGGGGTGCGACGGGGGCTTTGGTGCGATCGCTGGTCGAGGTGGCTCGACGATGGGACCAATAGCTGGGGCGCTTCGGCGAACCGGTAGGTTCGCCCGAGAGACCCCAAGGGACCGAAACCAACCGTAAGACCAACCGACGAGATTAGCTATGCCCTGGATCAGTGAGACGGCCGACAAGATTTCCTGGGAACGCCTGGAAGCGTTGATGGACGCGACCGTGGCCGAAGCCCGCCAGCGAATCTGCGATACCCCGAAACGGGTGTTGCTGTTGCCACCGGACATTACCCGCATGCACTCTGGAAGCGGTCGCTTGACCGAGATGCTCTACCAACGGCTCTCGGGCGAGGCCGATGTGCATGTCATTCCGACGCTCGGTCAGCACGTTCCGCACACACCCGCCGAGAATCGGCAGATGTTCGGTTCGATCCCCGAGGAGCGGATTCATGTTCACGATTGGCTGGATGGTTGTGTCCATGTGGGGGAGATCTCGGCCGACGTGGTGCGAGAGACCTCCGGCGGCGTGGCCGATTGGGCGATGCCGATCTGGTTGAACACGATGCTCATGGAGGAGCCGTGGGATCTGGTGATCAACATCGGTCATGTCGTGCCGCATGAAGTGCTGGGCTTCGCCAATCACAACAAGAACTACTTCATCGGCCTGGCGGGTAAGGAACTGATCTGCACTTCGCACATGATGGCGGCCAGCTGTGGAATCGAGAACAACCTCGGTTGTCTGGTCACGCCGGTGCGCGAATGTTTCAATCGCGCGGAAGAGCAATTCTTGGGCGGACTGCCCGATCTCTATGTTCAGCTGGTGCTGGCCCGCGACGAAGCGGGCGATCTGGTGCATACGGGCGTGCATGTTGGTGACGATCTGGAAACGTACCTGGCCGCGGCTCGTCAATCGCGCGAACAGAACATCACGGTCTTCGACGAACCACTCGACAAAGTCGTCTGCGTCATGCAAGGGGACGAGTTCTTCAGCACCTGGGTCGCCAACAAAGCGGTCTATCGAACCCGCATGGCAATGGCCGACGATGGTGAGCTGATCATCATCGCGCCCGGACTGAAGCGGTGCGGCGAACAGGACGACGTCGATGCTTTGATTCGCAAATACGGTTACATCGAGCGCGAGAAACTGTTGGAGTTGTACAAGACCAACGCCGACATGCAGGACATTGCCCACGGGACCGCCCATCTGATGAACGGGACGACCGACGGCCGTTTCCAGGTTACTTACGCTCCGGGGCATCTCGGTCGGGAGGATATCGAAGGGATCAACTTCCAATACGCCGATCTTGAGGAGACGCTTGCGCGTTATCAACCGGAGGGCCGACGCGAGGGCTGGAACGAAACGGCCGACGGCGAGCGATTCTTCTACATCCCGACCCCTTCGGCCGGTTTGTGGGCCACCCAGGCCAAACTCGATCAACGAGTTGACTACGCGTCCGTGTGACCGACCAGGGGCGAGCGACCGCGACGCATGGCCGAGCCGTTCAAGAATCTGTTTAGTAAGCGGCTCATCGCGGGCATGGCGGAACATCTCTCCCGCGCTTGGCCGGCGTTTGATGAGGCCGGCTTTGTTTCCGCGGCCGGGCGACGCTTGCGAACCCTGGAACTCAAGCAGCGCTCGGCGCAAATTACCGACGCCCTGGTCACGTACTTGCCGGACGACTTTGAACGGGCGGTGGCCATCCTGCTGAAGAGCTTAGCGCCCGAGGACGGCTTTGAGATGAAGAGCGCCAAGGTGAATCGGCTCGGTATCGACGGTTGGGCGATCATGCCAATCGCCGAGTTCGTTGGCCAGCATGGTCAGGAGCATTTCGATCTGTCGCTGGCGACACTGCGAGAGTTGACCAAGCGTTTCAGTTCCGAGTTCGGAATTCGCTACTTCTTATTGGAGGATCCCCCGCGGACGCTGGAGACGCTGGAAGCGTGGACAAGCGATCCCAGCGAGCACGTCCGTCGCCTGGTCTCCGAGGGGACGCGGCCTCGACTCCCTTGGGGAATGCGTCTGCCGGCGTTCATCGAGGACCCGACCCCTGTGCTGCCTCTGTTGGAAACGCTCAGGGATGACGAATCGGAATATGTCCGGCGATCGGTGGCCAACAATCTGAATGATATTGCCAAGGACCACCCCGATCTTGTCGCCAAGCTCGCCGCCCGTTGGTTGCGCTCTGCCAGTCGAGACCGCGAGCGGCTGATCCGGCACGCCTGCCGTTCGTTGATCAAGCAAGGTCACCAGAAGACGCTGCAATCGCTCGGCTATCGAGCCCCCAAGATCAGGCTCCAGCGCTTGAAAGTATTGACCCCTCAGGTTGCGCTCGGCGAGGCGCTCCAGTTCGACGTTGCTCTGACTTCGACATCAAAACGAGCGCAGCCATTGATCATCGATTACGCCATCCATCATCAGAAGGCCAATGGCTCGACGACGCCCAAGGTTTTCAAGTGGAAGACCATCACGCTTGAACCGGGCGATACCCATGAAGCCGCACGGCGACACGACATCCGCAAGGTTACGACCCGCGCCTACTATCCGGGCAAACACCAGCTGGAGCTGATGATCAATGGCGTTTCGTTGGGCCGACGCGGCTTCCAGCTCGAGGTGTGAGCCAGGGAGCCGTCTTCAGAGACGGATCGGTTTCAGGGATGGGCCAGCTTCAGCGAAGGGACAGCTTAAGAATCGTTGCGATTCTCGCGATGGCGCAAGTAGAGAGCCCAAACGATGAGCGGCAGTCCCGTAACGCCGAGGACCACGAGCGCGCCGAGACCGTCGCTGCGCTTCCAGGTCGACCACTTTCCATCGGTCAACGACCAGCCGTCAGGCAACAAGACGCCCAGCGCAATCAGTCCACCCCAGACCGCCATGGTGATCATGATCCAACGCAGGACTTTGCTCTTTGATTCTTCCACGACTTGAGGGGCTCCGGTTCCCTTGCCGACATTCAAATAAACTTGGCGACCCCCGTTGCAGAAACAACCGCGGCCGGCTGCATCCAATCTAATCGGCCCATCAGGGCGTGCGAAGGGTGCGGCGCGGAGCGGCCGGCCGCTCCGCCCATACTCTCCCTCCTGGCAGTCTCCAGCTAGCACTGCTTTGTGATCGATGTGACGACGAGCGTTGTCTTCGTGACGACACCGGAGCCAACTCCGTCGGCGACTAGACACTCGCTCTGATCGATGTAAGTGCTTTGTAGTTAATTGGTTGTGGGTCACTAGTGCTCGTCTGGCACACCGCTTGCCTCGCATAAGGTGTGGCCTGACCCGAGAGCGGCGACCGAGTGACGGAGTCGCCGAGGCCAGTTCAAGTGAGAGACTTTCGATTCCCCCGGGAAAGGAGACAACCATGAAATCCTTATTGATTGTTGGAGCGCTGATGTCGGGAGGCCTGTTGTTGGCTAGTCCTGCCGAAGCTGGCGGCTGCGGATACGGTGGCTACGGCTACGGCGCCTATTACGGTGGCCCTCGCTACAACGTTGGCTATGGATATCGTCGGGCCTACTATCCCCGACCGTACTATCGAGCCCGGGCATACTACGGTGGTCGCTACCGCCATCCTGGTTACTATCGACCGCGCGCCCATCCCTACCGTGGATATGGATACGGTCGCGGTGGTCGCTCGCACGTCTCCTTCGGGTTTCGCTTCTAAAGAAGAGGCAAGCTGCCGATCCAGAGACGGCGGTTGAAGCGATCTCATCGAGATGAGGCCCTCCGGACCATTTCCCGGAGGGTCTTTTTTTACGCGCGCACCAGCGCCCCAGAAATAGATTAGGCCGGTGCTGACGTGATGCCCAGCGCTTCGAGGTGCTGGCGGACTTGCTCTCGATGCTCTTCGTCGAGCGAGACGAGCGGAGCCGCCATGGTGTCGTTGCAGATATTGAGACAGCGGAGCGCCGCCTTAATAGTTTGTATGAGTCGCGCCGGCGAATCGCTGACACTGTATATCGTCTCACCAATTCGTTCGACAACGGAGTGCGATTCGGCCACGTGTTGCGGATCCTTGGCCACGGCCGCCTCGTAGAGTTGCACATACAGCGACGGATGCATGTTCGCGCCACCGCAGATACCGCCGGTGGCGCCGGCCTGCACGGCTCGGCTCAAGAGAACTTCGGGCCCCACCAGCAGAGAGAAGTCATCGCGCCCGCCGAGGCTGTCGAGCAGTTGGCGGAAGAAATCCCAGTCGCGCGAACTGTCTTTCATACCCACGACCTGCGGGTGATCGGCCAGATGACAAACGGTTTCCACCTCCAGAGAGGTCTTGGTGCAGCTCGGAATGTTATAGAGCAACAGCGGTAGCGGGAGGTCTTGCAACAATCTCTGGTAATAACCGAGGAGTTCATCCTGGGAACTGGGATAGTAGTAGGGTGGTGCTGCCACCAAGCAGGCCGCGCCAGCCTGGTGAGCGACGTCCGCTAGCTCGAGCGACTGTTCCAGGCAGGTATCGGTGATGCCGACCAGCACCGGCGCCTGCCCGGCGACGATCTGGCAGGTTGCTTCAACCATTTCGCGGCGGAGTCGCGGAGTCAAGCTGGCGGTCTCTCCCGTTGTGCCGAGCGCGAAGACGCCTGTCACAGATCCGGCCAGGACATGTTCCAGCAGCCGGTGAAGTCCATCGACATCGATCTCGAGACTGTCCGACTCTGCCTTGAGCGGTGTTACCAGTGGCGGGAAGATGCCGCTCAGCGATAGTGACGGGGTGGAGCAATTCACGCGATGATGTTCCTGTGGTGATTGACGAGGGTAGCGACGGGTAGCCTCTCTCGGCGCTACGGCTGAATTTCCGCAAATTGACGATCGGCAAAGTCGAGATACTGTTTCCAGTCGTACTCGGTCACGTCGTGTCCTCCACCGCGCAGATGATAGCCGATGCACCCGCCGACCGGTGTGTCCGCCTCCGGCATATCCGCCACGCCAAGTCCTTCTTTGCCGAACAGTTCATATACCGGTTCAGCTGCCTTGGCGGCCAGGAATTCTCCGCGCGGATCGGCCCAATTGTCCTCCTTGGCACTGGCTACGTAGACAGGCCGCGGGGCGACCAGCGAAATCAACATATGTTGGTCGACGGGCAAATCGGCTTCCCGCTCGTTATAGCCGCGAAAATTCTCGCAGAACCAATGTGGGAAATTGGTGTTGATGTGAATCAGTCGTTCGCCGAATCGGCGTCGGCTGAGCGCCGCGCCGCCGCAGCCCGAGTTGTTCGATACGACCAGCGCGATGCGGCGATCTTGAGCCCCGGCCCAAAGCGCGGTCTTGCCAAGTCGGCTGTGTCCCATGATGGCGATCTTCTTGGCGTCGATGTCAGGATCGGCGACCAGCAGCGACACGACCATGCGGATGCCCCAGGCCCAGGCGCCGATCGATCCACAATCGTTGGGCGAGCGTTGTTTCTTTTCGGCGCCATGCAGCAGGCGATGTACGCCGTTCTTGAATCCGTCGTCGAAGTCCGGATCGATATCCCCGTAATAGACCGTTACCAGGCCGTAGCCACGATCGAGAATCAGATCGATCGGCCAGCGCCCGCGGCTGCCACCCCGAGCTTTGTCATTGGCGCGATTATTCACCACACCGCCGCCCGCGTCGTTCTCGATCCACGACTTACAGAGCAGGATGCCCGGATCGCGATGAACCGTGTGGTTGCCTCCGAAGTTGAGTCCGAAGAAGACCGGAGCCGGGCTTTCGACCTTGTTCGGCAGATAAATCAGAACTTGTACCTGCGACTTGTTCTCATCGCCTGCGAACTCGATCGTGATCTGTTTGCGGGTTGCTTTCCCATCAAGCGCTTCACGGTCGACGAGTTCTTCGACCACGCTATAGGGCGTCCAAATGGTCGGAGCCTTGCCGTAGACATGCTCCTGAAACAGGTCGAGTAATTCCAATCGCCGTTTGTTCGTCCAGTCGGCCGTCGTGGCGACTCGGCTACCGTCCTTGAACATCAAGGCGTCGGGCAGCGTGTACTGGGGCACTTTCGTTTCATCTTTGTTGAAACTCGGAAAGTCGGCGCTGGCAGTTTCGGTGGTAAGCGACATCATAAGCAGAGCCATGGTGAGGAAGGTTCGCCGCGTTGGGACGAGTGTCCCGGTTCGGTCTTCGGTCGGTTGAGAATCCATGATGCGAATGGGTCCTGGCTGGGATAATTCGGTCGAGGTGTCGATGTTCGTGATCTCTTCGTGGTCCGTTAGTTCTACAGCGCCGGCCGACAGAGCACCAATCGGGCCCCGTTCCAAACTTGCCAGCGGGAGAAGGCTGTTTTACACTCATGCAGAGGTGTTTGGCCCGCCGCGCGGACGAGAGAAGCTCTCCGCAGTCCTTTCCTCCAGGGAGTGAATCGTCGATGAAAGACCTGTCCGCCAAGAACAAGCATTCTGTTCAGACGAGCACGCCTCCAGGGAATCCAGATCGCCGTGATTTTCTCAAGACCGCTGGCGCCGCGACCGCCGGCGCGATGGTCGCCTCGACCGCCGCGACCAGTCGCGCGAACGACGCCAATGAGCAGTTGGTGGGAGCCTTCATTGGCTGCGGTGGAATCGCCCATCAACATCGCAATGAAATCGCCAAGTTGAAACGCTGCAAGATTGCGGCGGTCTGCGATATCGACGACACGCGTTCCAAACGATTTGCCGACTTCTTCGAGCAACGCTTGGGAGAGCGGCCTGTCGAGACCCGCGAGTACGAACGGGTGATGGAAATGGACGACGTCGATTTTGTCGTCATCTCCACGCCCGACCACTGGCACGCCATTCCCACGATTGCCGCCTGCGCCGCCGGCAAGGACGTTTACGTGGAGAAGCCCTGCTGCCACAACATTCGTGAAGGCCGGGCCATGGTCGATGCCATGGAGAAATTCAAACGGGTCGTCCAGGTCGGAACCCACACGCGGAGCGCCAGCCAGATGCAGGACGCTCGCGAGTTTGTGCAGGCAGGTAAGCTGGGGCAGATCACCAAGACCCGCACTTTTAATCGCACGAACATTACGCCTCACGGTATGGGGCGCGTGGCCGACTCGTCACCGCCGCCGCACGTCGATTACGATCGTTGGCTGGGACCGGCTCCGTTGAGGCCGTTCAATCGAAATCGATTTCATGGTCGCTTTCGTTGGTTTTTCGATTACGCCGCCGGTTTGCTGGGTGACTGGAATGTCCACCTGCAGGACATTGTGATGTGGACGATGGGCACGCCTTCGCCGATCAGCGTATCGGCGGTCGGTGGAAAGTACGCTGTCCAGGACGATCGCGACACTCCCGATACACTTGAGGTGCTGTACGAGTTCCCCGGCACGGAGATGAACCCGCAGTACGTACAGACCTACTCCATGACCTTCTGTCACAGCGAGTACGACCAGAATCGCGGCAAGGGTGTCGGCGTCGAGTTCTTCGGAACCGACGGCTATCTGTACGCCAACTGGGACGATGGCTGGCTCGTGAAGGGCGATCCGAAGGACCGGCATCGCAAGGAACTGGGGCAACGCATCGAGAGTTTCGAGAAGAAGGGGAATCGCCACTCCTACGGCCTGCACATGGCCAACTTTCTCGACTGTATCCGCTCTCGCGAGAAGCCGATCGCCACGCTCGACTCGCACTTCAATACGGCCATTTGTTCTCACCTGGGCAATATCGCCATGAAGGTTGGTTCGCGAATCTATTGGGATGCGGATCAGGAACTTTGCTTTCACGATCGCGAGAAGACCAAGCCGCACGACGAGGCCAATGCCTTGCTGGGTCGTGAGGCCCGTGAAGGCTACGAGCTGCCCCAGGTCTAGCAGCCCCCAGGTTTGGTAGGCAAAAGTCGAGTCGATCGGCCATTGTGGCCAGGGGTTGCCCGCTGCTCCACCGATGGCCGCGTAGGCATTTCCTGCTATCATTGTCGTAATGAGTGGCAAGAAGAACCAACGTCGGAAGGAGAGCAAGCGGCAGGAGCGCCGCCATCAGGCGGCCAAGCCCTCAGCCTCACGTGTTTGGATCGTCCCTTTCGTTGTGTTGGCGGTCGGATTGGTGCCGATTCTGATCGTCAGCGGGGTATTCGATCAGTCACCTGAGGAAGCGGCAATAACGCCCTTGCCCGCGTCCGCGCCGCCTGCGCTGGCCGAGTCGGGGGTTATTCCTCAATTTGACAAGCAGAGTTGGGACGAGATCGACGATCCATCGGCCGACGGTTGGGAAACCGAAGTACTCCATGACAAAGTGAAGAAACAGCTCAAGGTTTTGGGCTCGATTCTGATTGGCGAGAAGCAGCCCTCCAGCGAATCCCTGGCGAAGTTATTGGATCCGAACTTCGCCTGCACGGAGCTAAGACCGGAGCAGCTCACGACCGCTTACCAGGAGGGTGGCGTGGTCGTGCGTCGCGGCGAGTTCGATTCGCAGCAGGCCGCCGCACGATCGACGACCCATCGCGGTGTCGACGGACTGTCCGCCGCGATTTCCGATTTCGCGGACGCTCTTGGGCAAGCCAGCGAAGCGAGATTTGAATTCAAGGTGGTGCGTGTGGATCCGACCGAGGACGACTTGCTCCACACGCAGCAGCTGTTGGAGTTATCGGCTCGCACTCCCACTGGCATGATCGAGCAACACGCCACCTGGGACGCCGATTGGGTGTTGGCCTCTGGGAAGTTGCCCCAGCTGAAGACGATTCGCATCTCCAAGTTCGAGGAGACTCGCACCGAACAAGATTCCGGGCCGCTGTTTGCCGATTGCACCGAGTCGGTGTTGAGCCGGAACAACTGCTACCCAAACCAGATATTACGGGGCCTCAATCATTGGTTGGCGCGCATCCCGTATCGCTCTCTGCTCTCGATGTTCGCTGCGCCGGGAATCGCCGTGGCGGATGTCAACGGGGACGGTCTGGAAGATGTCTATCTCTGTCAGCAGTCGTCGATTCCCAACCGGCTCTTCTTACAGCAGCCCGACGGTTCGGCCCGCGATGTTTCCGCGGAGTGGGGTGTCGACTGGATCAACGACACCCGCAGCGCGCTGTTCGTCGACTTGGATAACGATGGCGATCAGGACTTGGCCGTGGCGGTTCCGGGCAGCGTCGTGTTGGCGGAGAACCTAGAAAATCGACGATTTCGAATTCGGGTAGCCCTGCCGGCCGGCGAAGACCCGTCGTCCCTGTGCGCATTCGACTACGAATTGGACGGGCGGCTCGACATTTATGTCTGTGCCTACTATCCCAATCAATTGCTCACATCGTCGGCGCAAGCAAGTCCCAGCATCGCGCGGGCCGAATCGGTGTTTCACGACGCCAATGATTCGGCGCCCAACACCATGTATCGCAACGCGATCGAGCCCGGTTCGACCTGGGAATTTATCGATGTGACGGAGCAGGTAGGCCTCGACGAGAATAACCGCCGTTGGAGCCTGGCCGCTGCCAGTGAAGACTACGACAACGACGGCGACCCCGATCTGTATGTGGCCAATGACTACGGGCGAGACAATCTCTACCGTAACGATCTGGGCGAAGATGGTCGCCGGACCTTTGTCGATGTCGGTCTTGAAGCGCAGGTGGAGCAGGCGGGCAACGGCATGGGCATCACCTGGGCCGATTACAACCTCGACGGCTGGATGGATGCCTACGTCAGCAATATGTGGTCGTCCGCCGGAAATCGCGTCGCCACACGTCCCCAGTTTATGTCCCATGCCGCGGAGGATACTCGCGAGCGAGTACGGCATTTCGCCGTCGGGAACACCCTGCTCCGCAACCAGGGGGGTGGCGTCTTCGACGATCGAAGTTTGGCGGCGGGCGTCAATCGCGGTCGCTGGGCGTGGGGTAACCAGTTTTTCGATCTCAACAACGACGGCTGGGACGATCTGATTGTCGCCAACGGCTACATCACGACCGACGATACCAGCGACTTGTGAAGTTTCTACTGGCGACACGTCGTGTCGCGAAGTCGCGGGGAAGTCGGTGGCGGCTCACTTGAGACGGCCAGTATGCGCAACAACGACTTGATGATGATGGTTCGCCAGGGGCGGTCTTTCAGTGCTCGAGAACGAAACTGCTGCTTTCTGAATACCGGGGTGGCCTCCAGCGATGCACCCCGATTTGCCAACGTTTCGGCTGTGAGCGGATTGGACTGGCCCGACGATAGCCGTGCGATCGCGGTCGTCGATTGGGACGCCGACGGGGATCTCGACGTTTGGGTTACCAATCGAAACGCGCCCCGCATGCGTCTGATGCGAAATGATTCATCTGGCGAGTTAGAGTCGGTCGCCCTGCGACTAATTGGCAATGGCCAGGATACCAATCGCGATGCGATTGGCGCTCGCGTCGAGATTGTCGTCACCGATGGGCAGACCCGGCGCTTGCATCGCACGCTGCGGGCGGGTGAAGGTTTCTTGTCGCAGTCGTCCAAATGGTTGCACTTCGGTCTGGGCAATGCCGATCGAATCGAGCGCGTGCAGGTTCGCTGGCCTCGCGCCGGCGGCACGGAGGCGGCAGCCGATGTGGAGGTCTTTGCCGGTGTGCTCGCCGGGGGTCGGTTCATTCTCAAGCAAGGGTCGGGTAAGGCCGTGGCCGAGCCGCCACGACAGGGCAATATGGTACTGCGACCGAGCGTGCCAGAGTTGCCGGCGAAGGAATCGTTGACGCGCATTCCGGCCGTCTCCAAATTGAAACTGCTTCCCGCGCGTTATCGCGATGCCACGACGCGAAAGGAAGTTATTCCCGGATCGGGCCGGCCTGTCTGGATCAACTTGTGGGCCAGTTGGTGCGGGCCATGCCGTGAAGAGCTGACCGAGATGACCGCTCGCCAGCGCGATTTGCGCGCGGCCGGCATGGATGTCGTTGCCCTGACGATCGATAAGCTCGACGAGGAGAACGGGGACGTCGACGCGGCCAAGCTGTTTCTACGACAGATTCGCTTTCCGTTTGCCGCCGATCTAGCGAGCAAAATCATGGTCGACTACCTGGAGTTGATGGACGATCGGCTCGTGGAACTCAGCCGGCCATTGCCGGTGCCAACAAGCTTCCTTATCGGTCCCGACGGAACGGTCGAGTACATCTACAAGGGCAAGGTCAGCGTCGATCAGATATTGAAGGATGTTGAAACCCTTCCGGCCCGAAAGACCATTCGCCAGCGTTACAAGTCGACCGCTTTTCTCGGCGGCACCTGGATCGACGAAGACGTGGTGATGCGGCACGCGAAGAACTTCGAAGCGACGATGCTGTATCGCCTCGGCTTGGCGATGATGAATCTTGGCATGGTTATCGGCTCCTCCGATACGAGCACCGATTCTCCCGAAGCCCGAGACCGGATTACTGAAGTCCTGGATCACGCCAAATATCACTTTCAGGAGGCTCTCCAACTACAGCCCCGCTTCGCGGAAGCGCTATATCAACTTGGCTCGTTGTACGCGATGAACAATGAAAACGATCTTGCCCGACAATTCTTCCGTCGAGCGGTCGAGGTCGATCCGCAGAGCGCCCCCGCCTATTTCGGACTAGTTCAACTCGATACCGCCTCGGGAGATATCGAATCGGCCATCAAGAACCTGCAGTTGGCCATCCGTCTGAAGCCCGACCGCACGTTTCGCAGCGCCGCGCTGACCGAATTGCCGAAAGATCGCGGGGCGATTGCGAATTTTTCCAGAGCGATCAACGTTCAGCGTCGGGTCGCCTGGCAGCTGGCGACCTCTGCCGATGAACGGCAGCGAAACGGCGCCGAGGCACTTCGCTGGGCGGAACGTTTGGCAGAGTTTACCAATCGACGGGAACCGTACACGCTCATGGCGCTCGCGGCGGCTCACGCGGAACTAGGAGAATTTGACCAGGCGCAGGCGACCGCCCGCGAGGCCTTGGAACACGCCGGAAAGATCCGGATGGCCGAAGAGAATCGAGCCAAACTCACGGCTAGATTGCAGGCGCAGCTGCAACAGTATCAAGCGGGCAAACCGTTTCGGCAGGGGCCCGTCGAGAAAGATTCCGTCGAGAAAGATCCCGTCGAGAAAGATCCGGAGGCAACAGCCTCGCCGGAGCAAGCTCAGTAGCGGTCGCGGTTCCGTCAGCGCGGGCCTTCTAGCGACGGCGTCGCCGTCCCAGCAGCAACACCCCAAACAGTCCCGTGGCTGCCAACGCGAAAGTGGCCGGCTCCGGTACGGCAGCAGCCGGCGCAGCCCGTGTGCCGAGTGCCCCGACCAACTGACTAATCGGAGTCAGCATGGCTCCGCCATCTTCGGAGTTGAATCCACTGAAGGAGAACTCGCGGTCGACCAACCTCTGCTGAGGCAACAGATCGATCGCCCCGGTGCCCATTAGCGGATCGAGACCGTTGGGCGTTATTGACCCGGCCACGTCCATATGTTCGAGAGAGACGAGATGCCCAATCTCATGGGCGAGTGTGCCGTTGACGGCGTGGGTCGATGCCGTGAGATCGCCCGAACTGAGAATACCGGAAGGAGTCAGGCAGCAGAGCCCGTTAATGTTGTCGGTGAAGACACTGGCCAGTACGGTGGCGTTGGCAACAAAGAAGGGATGGTTGCCGTTCGAATCGCGAACGACTGGCCCCAGGGCTTGGCCGAGCGTGTTCGGCGAAGGTGCGGACACCGCATCGCCGACCTGCACATAGTAGTATTCCGAATCGCCGTTGCTGGGGGCTGAGCCAATGTCGCCAATGACGAAGTCGATATCGAGTTGCTGTCCATCCGGGATCACGCTGGCTGGATTGACTCCCATCGTCGGGATGTCGTAGAAGTCACGCCGCAACTCGGTGAGGATCGAGTTATAGAGGGTGGGCCGCTCGGCTTCGAGAAAACCGTACGCGGCAATGTCGAACGTCTCGACGATGCCTCCCGCCAGATCGGACGACTGCGTTGAACCTGGGTCTTTGAAATCGACAACGATGGTAAGAGCCTCGGTGCGCAACGGACAGAATAAATGCCCGAGTAGAAACAACGTCAATAAGGCTCTCATCGTTAGCCAATCTCCGGTCGGGTGGCGAGTTGCCCTAGCACACAAGTACGGCTGACAAGTTGAATTCAGATAGCGGTTGAGTCGAGACGACAGGTGTCGTGATACAGCGGGGCCATCTCGGCGTGACCAGTGATGGCTCGTCACCGCCCCCAAACCGTATCCCTCCATGATACCTAATATCTCCGATGAGGCAACGATTTTGGGGTCCGTCAGCCCCCGATTTCCCGCACTTTCGGCACGAAAGGCCCCAGGAGCGACTCAGACGGCCCGTGCAGGTCTCTAGGGAGCCCGTAGCGGCTGGCGGCTGCGAAACAGATCGAGCTGATTGAGCAGATCCTCGCGGAGTTGCGACTCATTTTGTGGGCTCGGAGAACCGTCCTCCAACAGATCGAGGGCGCGATTGGTCGCCGTGACCGCTTCCCCGAAGCGACCATCCTCGGCGTAGGCCGCGGCCAGCGCGCGGGTCGCCTGGGGATCTCTGTTGTCGGTGGCTTGAACAACTCGCTCCGCCCAGCGGACCGCTTCCGACCCGTTGCGCATCTCGTCGCTCGCAGCGGTCGCCATCAGCATGGCCAGCCGCAATTGCACCGCCAGCCGAATCTGATCAGGCTGCGAAAGGGATTGGCCTGGTGATCGTGGGGCGAGGGCCGAGGACTTGAACGTATCTTCCGGCTCGTAACGAACAGCTTCGCGAAGATGGCTGACCGCCCCGTTGAGTTGGCCTTGTCGCATCAAGACCCGGGCCAGATTGTGATGTCCCCAGCCGTGCGTCGGGTCGAGAGTCACTGCCTGGTGAAAATGCTTGTAGGCCTCCTCCAGATCGTTCTTTTTCAATAACACGGAACCGAGTCGATTGTGGGCTGAGGCGAAGTCGTGGTGGTGGCGCAGTGACTCGCGAAAGCAATACTCGGCATCGTCGAGTCGACCCGGCACATCGATCAGGATGGTGCCGCGACGATAGTAAAGAGTCGCTTCGTAGGCTTCGGCGATTTGCGCGACATGGGGGTGATCGATTGTGCGGCCTGGTAAGGGTGCCGAGGCGAGCCAACGTTGTTTTCGATTTCGCTTGCTGTGATGGATGTCTTGGAGCAGATCGTCGACCTTGACTCGTCCCTTGTAGATCACCGCCAGGCGGCCCTCCGGATCGAGCAGAAAACTGGATGGAATGGTCGGTGGCCGGTTGAGGGCGGTGAACCAGCGGTCGTAACCCTCCAGACCTTCGACGACATCGAGTGTCGCGAACTGGCTGGTAAACGGAAAGCGCAGGCTGTTGAGGCGCTGGATAGTCTGAGCGACTCCGCCCCCTTGTTCTGGATCGAGTTCATCGACCGAGAGGGCCACGATATCGATGCCTGCCCGACGTATTTCGTCCTCCCGCTCGGAAAATTCCTTCAGTTCTTTCATGCAAGGAGCACACCAACTGCCCCACAGGTTGAGCAATACCGACTTACCTTCGCCGCTTCGCGTTTGGGCTTGATTGTGTCGACTTTGAAAGACGAGTTTGGGTGGCCTGAAGAGCGTTACCAGCGGTACTCGCAAGGTGTCGTTACGGTCATTCACCGTCGGTGCCGACGGCGTGAGCGGCGTCATCGGCTCTCGCGGTTCCACCCGCTGGGCGCGGCCCGTCCCTTGTACCAGCAGGTAGCGAGCATTCGCTGCTAAGTCCGAGAAGGTCTCTCGGGCCGTGTTACCATCGCGATCCGGCCAGCGAACGACCACCTTCTCAATCTGGCGAGCGTCGCCAAGTCCGAAGGTGAGCCACTTGGTCGATTGGGAGATGAAACCCTCGCCCGCCTTGAGTGTCTTGATGCGGGGATGGCCATCTCCGTCGGCCAGCACGACCTCCACGCGGGCGCCGATGGCGTCACGGTTGCTCGAACTACCGTTGCCCTGCAGGCGAAGTGACAGAAACGGATGTTGACTCGGGGTATCGTTCCGCATCAGTCGTAATCGGGGGGCGTTTCGGTTGGAGATCCAGACGTCGAGATCGCCGTCGTGGTCCCAGTCCAACAGCGCCAGACCCCGTCCGTCATCGGGCCAGTCGATGCCGCTAATGGCCGAGACGTTGGCGAACCGTTGCGTGTCGCCTGCGCCTCGCCCGGTGTTGAGAAAGAAGCAATTTCGTTCTCGACCGCTAAACGAGCGGCCCTGCTGCATCATTTCGGTCATCGCCTTATGCGACTGCCTGGCGTCCTGCGTATCTTGCACGTCGGTCTTGCTGGCACTTTGCGACACGACCTGTCGCCAGAAGAAACTTCACAAGTCTCCGGTATCGTCGGTCGTCATGTAACCGTTGGCGACGATCAAGTCTTCCCAGCCATCGTTATCGAGATCGAGAAATGCGTTGCCCCAGGCCCACCGGCCCATGGCGACCCGAGCCGCCTGACTGCGGTTGGCAAACGTGCCGTTGCCGACATTTCGTAGCAGGGTGTTGCCGGAGGCGAAGTGCTGCAGACGTTGGCGAACTTCTTGAGAGGCGTCCGGCTTGAATCTTGCTTGCGTGGTGATGCGATGGCCGGCCGACGAGAACATATTGCTCACGTAGGCATCCATCCAACCATCGCGATCGTAATCTCCCCAGGCAATCGCCATGCCCGCGGCGCTACTCTCCACGTGAGAAGCGTCTCCAACGTCGACGAAACGGCGTTGGCCTTCGGCGTCGACATCGTTGCGATAGAGATTGTCGCGGCCGTAGTCGTTGGCCACGTAGAGATCTTGGTCGCCGTCGTTATCGTAATCCTCCCAAGCGGCGGCCAGACTCCAACGGCGATTGTTCACGTCCAGGCCGATCTCCTCGGTAACGTCGAGGAATCGCCAAGAGGCATCGGGCTCGATCATGTTGCGGAACAAAGTGTTGGCGGCGCCATTGTTGGCGTCGTGCAGCACGAACTGCGGCAGGGCGGCGCCTATCGAAGCGCCCGAAGAGGTTTGCAGTAGCTCGTCCGGCTTGTAGACGCAGGCGTAGATGTCGAGCCGACCATCGGAGTCGTAATCGGCGGCGGCCAGCGAAGTCGCATCTTCGCTAATTGGCAGCACGTCTCGCAGCTTATAGCGCTGATTCTCTTCGTTAGAAGCCAACACAACACCCGAGCGGATGGCCACGATCAGGTCCTGGTCGCCGTCGTTGTCCAAGTCGACCAGCAACGCACTGCGGGCATCCTCAATCCAGTCGACGCCCCACTCCCGGGAGACATCGCGGAGCGTGCCGTCGGGCTGCTGCAAGAAGAGCAGATTCGGAATGCCCGGGTCCTGACACAAATAGACATCCTCCAGGCCGTCTCCGTTGACGTCACCAATCGCCAGTCCTGGCATGCCAAACAAGTTGAGCATGGTGCGAAAGGGGATGCGATCGAGCCAATGATTGACTCCATAGGCCAGCTGTTCTCGATACGACCGGTTCGACGCCAGCGCCGCTTCGGTGCAATCACTCATCAGCGGCGCGGCCGTGTTGTGGGTGGTGGTCTGTTCAAAATCGGTGACGACAATCGACTTGAGCCGCGGCTTCTGTTTACCGGCCTCGAGGGCCCACACGGTGCGCCAGGTGGCATGCTGCTCGATCAGCCCCTGCTCGGTGCGCGCAAACAGGGAGAACAACTCCTCGGTGGTCACAACTTGGTCATCGAAGAAAGATTCGATTCCGATGATTTTGAACTCGAATCGCAACTCCTCGGCCCGGTCGAGAAAGGGAAGGCTCTCGCGAACCGCTTGCAGGAGACCTTCGGCCCCGCTGAAAGTCGCTGCACCCTGCGAGTCGTCCCCGGCTAGCGCGGTCGTGTCTTCTGAAGTTGCCTGTGCGGAAGCCCGCTCGACCGTCAGCAGCGCGGTCTCGACCGCGGTCTCGCGGTTCTTGGGTACGATCTCTTTGCAGGTGAAATCGGCCGTCAATAGTGGCGCCAGTTTCTCCGCGGTGCCGCCCGGTTCGAGAATCTTCTTGCCGATCTTATTGAGTTGCTTCTTGATCGCCAGGTGTTGCGCTTCGGTCTCCCAGCCGTCGGCCGCCGGGTTATCGATCTCCCGCCAGTTCTCTTGATGCGGAAGGTCCTGGCCCACTTCGACAATCTTCCAGGAGGGAGATTTTTGCCGGCTGGCCACTGGCGAATCGGCGGGCCGGTCATCCAAAGTGGGCGAGTCGCCGACTCGGTTTTCGGTCGAATCGGCGGTGGTCGGAGGCGACGAGTCACGCAGCGCGATCGCCACCAGCCCCGTGCCTAGAACCATTGCCCCGAGGATTAGCCAGAATTTGTTCCCGGCGAGGCGGGCGGGCGGGCGCGCCACTTCCGCCGCACGGTCTGTCTTCTTTCGCTTTCGACGACCCATCTTCCGTCTACCTGCCAGATTGAGACTCCTGTGTGCGATTGTAGCACCTCTCTCCATCTCGGGCATTGCCAGGCGGATGACTGGTTTTCCGGAGCGTGGTATGATGAAGGTATGGCTCAAACGAAGAACAAGAGACGCAAGCAACAGGAGCGCCATCAGGCTCCTGCGGAAAGTTCCTCGGCGGGGTGGATTGGGCCCGTCGCGGTGCTGATTGTCGGTCTGGTTGCCATCGCCTGGCAGAGTGGTCTCTTCGAGAGCGAGACCGGCCCTGCGGTTGCCGAATCGCCCCAAGAGAGGTCGGGCGAGCGGCCTCCCACGCGACCAGTCATCATGACCGATTTCGGCGAAATCGGTCGACGCGACGCGGCCAACTGGGAGGAAGTCGATGACCCGACCGCCGATGGTTGGAACACCGAGGCGGCCCACGACGTGATCAAGAAGCGGCTCAACGTCATCGGCCGCCTGTTGGTGAATCCGGCCAAGGCCGATGCCGCCGCTCTAACGCCGGTACTGACGGCTGATTTTCGTAGTGGCCCTCTGCGGCCTGCGGAACTGAAGTCGGTGATGCAAGACGAGGCGACGATCGTCGAGCGGGGCACTCTGGCAGAAGATCAAGAACTCTCTAAGACGACCGCCGGCGAGCTGGCCGAGAAGATTCAAGAACTGACCGGGCCCCTCCGAGACGCGGAGAACAGTCGCTTTCAGTTCAAAGTCATGCGAGTTGACGAAGGCATCGACGAGATCGAGACGGAACAGCTGCTTTCCCTGTCGGGCGAAACGGCCGACGGTTTCTTTGAGCAGCATGCCCGTTGGGTCACCGCCTGGGATGTGACCAACAGCAAGAAGCCGAATCTGCTGTCGCTACGTGTGATTCGTTTTGAGCAGATCCGGGCCAATCAACCGACGAAGTCGCTATTCACCGACTGTACCGACTCGGCGCTCCGCGACAATCCTTGCTATGAGAATCAGATCCTGCTCGGCGCGAATCACTGGTTCGAGCGAATTCCGTTTCGAGCAATGTTGAATCTGTTCAGCATGCCGGGCATCGCCGTGGGCGACGTCAACGGGGACGGTTTAGAGGATCTGTACCTCTGCCAGGACCCCGGCATTCCCAATCGACTCTTCTTGCAGAATCCCGATGGCACGGCGCGCGAAGTCTCGGCCGATTGGGGCGTCGATTGGTTGGAGGATGCCCGCAGTGTGTTGCTGGTCGACTTGGACAACGACGGCGACCAGGATCTGGTGCTGGCCATACGCGGTAACGTTGTGCTGGCGGAAAACATCGATCAGCAGAAGTTCCGCGTTCATACGGTGTTGACCCCCAGTAACGACCCGACCTCGCTGTGCGCGTTCGACTACGACTCCGATGGGCGTCTCGATATCTATGTTTGTGCGTACCATCCCGATGAGTTCTTGCAGGAATCGTCCGGCGAAGCGTTGGGAGCCGCGCGTCAGCAATTTGTTGTTCATGACGCCAATGACGCGGCCGCCAACAGTCTGTTTCGCAACCAATCGAAACCGGGTGAGCGGTGGAAGTTTGAGGATGTCACCGAAGCGGTCGGACTCGACGTGAACAATCGACGCTGGTCGTTCGCCGCCGCCGCCGAGGACTACGACAACGACGGAGATCAAGATCTCTACGTGGCCAACGATTATGGCCGCGACAATCTCTATCGAAACGATGTTGACGAGAACGGCGTGCGAAAGTTTGTCGACGTCAGCGACGAAGCGCAAATCGAAGACAGCGCCGGCGGCATGGCGATGACCTGGGGCGATTACGATCGCGACGGGCTGGTCGACGCCTTTGTCAGCAACATGTGGTCTTCCGCCGGGCATCGCATCACCGGCCAGAGGCAGTTCAAGCCCGACTTGGACGAGAATCTGCGACAGCGATTCCGGCACGTGGCCGAGGGAAATACGCTGATGCGAAACAGCCCCGGTCACACCTTTGAAAATCGCACCCTTTCGGCCGGGGTGGAGATGGGGCGTTGGGCCTGGGGCAACCGTTTCTTCGATCTCAACAACGACGGCTGGGACGATTTGATCGTGGCCAACGGCTATATGACCACCGGCGATACCGGTGATTTGTGAAGTTTCTTCTGGCGACAGGTCGTGTCGCGAAGTGCTGGAGATGCGGAAGATACACCGTCCCAATTGGCGGCCCGCCGCCGCATGGATCTGAGTCGGATGATGCGCGCCGGTCGCTCGTTTAGCGGTCGGGAGCGAAACTGCCTCTTTCTGAATACCGGTAATCCCTCGGGAGATTCGCCGCGGTTCGCCGATATTTCGGCCAGTTCCGGAGTTGACTATCCGGACGATGGTCGCGGTGTGGCGATTGTCGATTGGGACGCCGACGGCGACCTCGATATGTGGATCTCCAATCGCAACGCACCGCGCGTGCGGCTAATGCGTAACGATACGCCTTCGGAGAATCACTTCGTTGCTTTTCGGTTGCAGGGCAACGGGTCCGATACCAATCGCGATGCGATCGGCGCCCGTGTGGAAGTGTTTCTCGAGAACAATCAGACCGGACCCCTGCTAAAGACGCTCCGCGCCGGCGAAGGTTTTATCTCGCAGTCGTCCAAGTGGCTCCACTTCGGCCTCGGTGCGGAGGACCGCATAGCGCGGGTCGAGGTCCGCTGGCCTTCGGCCAAGGGACTCGCGGGAGAGAAAGAGAGCTTTTCCAACGTCACGGCAGACGGTCGGTTTCGCCTGGTTCAAGGCCGTTCCGAGGCCGAATCGCTCTCTCCTCGCTCCGACACTCTGGCTCTTAAGCCTGGTGCGGCGGAGCTACCCAAGCCGAGCGGAACAATTCGCGCCCCGTCGGTTTCGCTATTCCGATTTCCGACCGCCCGCTTCCAACGAGCCGACACGAAAGAGTATTTCACGACCGGCGAGAACCAGGCAGTCCTGATCAATCTGTGGGGTAGCTGGTGCAGCCCCTGTCGGGCCGAGCTGAAAGAGTTTGCCGCGCGGGCTGATGAACTTCGTCAGGCCGGCCTGGAGGTCGTCGCTCTCACGGTTGACTCCGTCGATAAAGAGAATGGAAATGTTCCCGCAGCCAAGCAGTTCATCACCAGTTTTCCCTTTCCCTTCGCGGCCCGTCCGGTTTTACCGAATGAACTAGAAGTGCTTCACGCCTTCGACAGCGAACTAACGACCTTGAACCGACCGCTGCCGATCCCGTCCAGTTTTCTGCTTGATCGGAACGGCCACGTGGCGGTGATCTACAAAGGCCGCGTTGGTGTCGACCAGCTGCTCGAAGACATCAACTTCTCTCAGCGATCGCTTCCCGAAAGGTGGCTCGCGGCGGCTCCTCTGGGGGGCAGCCTGATCGATCACGAGAAGGTGGCAGCCACGGCTCGGACCCACGAAGCGACGGCCCTTTATCGTTATGCCCTCAAACAGCTTGGTACGGGACAGTTGCAAGGGGCGGCCTACCACCTGAACCAGGCGGTCACGTATCGCCCGGACTTTGCGGTAGCACTCGACCATCTCGGCTCCACGTATGCCAAATTGGGGCAACTGCAGAGAGCCCGCCGCTCCCTCGAAGCCGCCGTGGCCAGCGATCCGCAGCTGGCGTCAGCCCACTTCAATCTGGCGATGGCGTACGTCCAGGAAGGGAATCAACAGCAGGCTCTGCTCTCCTTGCGCAACGCGATTCGCGTTGACCCGGACGCCACCTTCGAGAAAGGCGATCTGGCTCCCCTGCTGTCTCAGGACGTCACTACCAAAGCTCAGGGCCTGCTGATTAATAACATCGTTCAGCTCCATCGGCAGGTCGCCTGGCTGATGGCCACTTCCCGTGACGACGAAATGCTCGATGGGGACGAGGCCGTTCGTTGGGCCAAGCGCCTGGTGGAGGCGACCAAACGGTCTCAGCCCGAACCGCTCTGGACTCTGGCCTCCGCCTATGCCGAGGTGGGGAGATTTGAAGAGGCGGTCTCCACCGCGAAAGAAGCCCAAGGGGTGTTGGAGCGATCCCCGGCCAAGATGAAGCCGGAATACAAGAAATTACTGCTGGACCGACTTCAAGATCAGATTGATCTCTTCGAGCAGGGAAAGCCATATCGGAACCCCATCGCTGGCTAGGCGCTTCGTCCTTGTCGATCGCGATGCATCGTTTAGCTGGGCAGTTGTCCCCTTATGAGTTTTCCACTTCACCCAACAGTTTCTCGCTCGCCGGTTCGCTGCCGGTTCCTGGCGTTCGTGATTCTGGGGGCGGTTGCCGCTGGGTGTCAGTCGGACGCGCCATCGCCGGAGTCGGAAAGCGAGAAACCGCAGCAGGCCAGTTGGGATCGGCAGAAGCCGGAGTTTCTTGAGCTCGCTGAACGTCTGGAGGGGACCGATGATCGCTACTTCGGACAACAGTCGCTGACAGAATTGCGACAAGAAGCCTCCCGCGCTGATCTCACGGCCGAGGGAGCGATTCGGGCCCGTGTCGAGTTGTCTCAGGATCTGTTGCGACTGGGAAAGACGGACGAGGCCATCGAACAGATCGAGCTGGCGGTTATCGCGGCCGACAAGTTCGGCAGACTCTCTCCCGACAAACAGTACGCCCTGCATGAAGCGAGAATGCTGTGTTATCTCCGGGAGGCCGAGAATCGCAATTGCATTGCCAAACACAACAAGGACTGTTGTCTCTTTCCGCTGCAAGGGCAAGGTGTCCACTCGCTGAAGTCACCCGCGGAGAAGGCTCGCGAGTCGCTTTATATACTGCTCCAATTGAAACCCCAGGAGCTCTCCGCGGCGTGGCTGTTGAACGTCGTGAGCATGGCCATTGGAGACCATCCCGAGGCGGTGCCGGAGCCCTATCGCATTCCTCCGTCCGCGTTTGAATCGGAGTATCCCGTGCCCCGGTTCGTCGATGTGGCGCCGGAACTGGGAATGAATACCTTCAATCTCTGCGGAGGAGCGATCACCGAGGATTTCGACGGTGACGGCAACCTCGATATCGTGACTTCGACTTTCGATCCCCGCGGAGCCCTCTCCTATTACAGGAACCTGGGAACGGGCAAGTTCGAGGATGCCTCGCAGGCTTCCCGACTCGATGATCAGTTGGGGGGACTCAATTGTATCGGAGCCGATTACGACGGCGACGGCGATACCGATATCCTGGTTCTCCGCGGAGCCTGGATGTACGATCACGGCCAAATTCGCAATTCCCTGTTGCGCAACGAGGGGGACGGAACGTTCAAAGACGTCACCCGAGAAACCGGGTTGGCCGAGCCGGGTCGGCCGACGCAGGCCGCCGTCTGGGGCGATTTCGACAACGACGGCGACTTGGATCTGTACGTCGCCAACGAGTCACGCTTGGAATTCGAGTCCAACGACGGCAACTATCCCGCGCAGCTCTTTCGCAACAACGGAGACGGCACGTTCCGGGACATCGCCTCGCCGGCTGGTGTGGCCAACAATCGGTACGCCAAAGGGGTGACCGCGGGTGATTTCGATAACGATGGCGATCTCGATCTCTACGTCTCCAATATCGGCCCGAATCGGCTCTACCAAAACGAAGGGAACGGGATCTTTCGCGATGTGGCCAAGCGCGCTGGTGTGGCCGAGCCGGTCGACCGGAGTTTTGCTACCTGGTTCTTTGACTACGACAATGACGGTTTCCTCGATCTATTCGTGGCTGCTTACGACGCACAAATTGCGGACTTGGCCGCCGACTATCTCCATCGTCCCCACACGGCAACCTTTCCCCGGCTCTATCGAAACCGAGGAGATGGCACTTTCGAAGATGTAGCCGAGAGTGCCGGCCTGGCTCATCCTTATCTCCCCATGGGCGCCAACTTTGGCGATATCGACAACGACGGTTTTCTTGACATCTATCTGACCACCGGCGCACCCAGCTTTGGAGCCCTGATGCCGAACGTTATGTTGAGAAACAACGCCGGAAAGTCGTTCCAGGACGTCACGACGGCGGCCGGATTGGGCCATTTGCAAAAAGGACACGGCATCGCCTTTGCCGATCTCGACCATGACGGAGACCAGGACATTTACCACCAGCTGGGCGGCTTCTTCCCGGGAGACGCGTTTCATAACGCACTGTTTCTCAATCCGGGAATACCCGGCCACCACTTCGTGGTCATCAAGCTGCGCGGCACGACCAGTAATCGCTCGGCGATTGGTGCTCGACTGCGTGTCGTGGTCCAAGGGGATGACCGATCGCGGACGTTTCACCGCGCCGTTGGCAGCGTGAGTAGTTTTGGGGGTTCCCCAATCCGGCAAGAGATTGGGCTGGGCCCTGCCGAGCGGATCGAACGAATCGAGATCGATTGGCCACGAACGGGAGAGACGCAGGTCATCGAAGGTGTTCCTCTCGACTCGCGGATTGAAATCGTGGAAGGTACGCCCGGATTTCAGCAACTCCCATTCGGGCGAACGGAGTTCCTCCCCAGCCAGACGAACGGATCGAAATCGAAATGACAGGTGGTCCGCCAGCTCAGTCCGATCCCGATCGCCAGTCGATTCCCGCGCGCCTGCATGTCTTGACTGTCGTTCTGATTGTCGTGCTGGGTAGCGCCCTCTATTACAACTCGCTGAAAACGCCTTTCCATTTCGACGACAATCAGAGTATCGCCAACAATCGTCACATTCGCGTGACCGAGTGGGATCTCGGCAAGTTCTACGACGCCGCCCGTATCGGCCGAACCCATGGCAACAACGGTCGTCCGGTAGCCTTCTTGTCGTTCGCGCTGAACTATTACTTCGCCACCAAGAGTAGCGCTGGCATGCCCGTGACGTGGGGATTTCACTTGGTCAACATCGTGATTCACGTGGTGACCGGGATCCTTGTCTACTTTGTCGCGGTCATGACACTCGGCCTGTGGAACGCTTGTCGGCGTCGGGCTGGATCGCTTGAACCCTTGCCGGTATACGCCATCGCTCTGTTTACGGCCGGTCTGTTTATCGCTCATCCGATCCAGACCCAGGCGGTGACGTACGTTGTTCAGCGGATGACCAGCATGGCGACCATGTTCTATATGGCGGCGCTGCTGCTCTACATTCTTGGTCGAGCGGTGGAAAGTCGGAATGCTCGCATTGGCTACTGGGCCGCGGCCGTGCTGTTGTGGGGCGTGGCACTGCTTACCAAACAGATTGTCGTCACCTTGCCGGTGGTGATTCTGTTGTACGAATGGTTTTTCTTCCGCGATCTGGACTTTGCCTGGATGAAGCAGGCAATGTTCCGCTTTGTGCTTCCCGCGCTGCTGGTCATCGCCGTGTTGAGCTTGGCCTACACCGGCGGCGATCCGTTCGCGCAGTTTGAAAAGGGCTATGCCGAACGGTCTTTCACCATGGCCGAGCGGCTCTATACACAACCGCGTGTGGTGATGTTCTATCTCTCGCTGGTCGCCTATCCCGCGCCGGGTCGTCAGAGCCTGATCCATCTGATCGATACTTCGCATTCCTTGGTCGACCCGATCAGCTCGCTGCTTTCGCTGGGGGTTCTAATCGGACTGTTTGCGACGGCCATCGTAATCGCGCGTCGTTATCGGCTGGTGTCGTTCGGCATTCTCTGGTTCTTGATCAACCTGGCTTTGGAGTCGAGTTTTCCGGCGCTGGAGATGATCTACGAGCATCGGATGTATCTACCGATGTTCGGCGTGTCGCTCGCCGTGGCCTCGATACTATTTTCCGTGCCGCCGCGTTTTCGAAATTACGCCGTGATTGCCGCCATCTTGCTTGTCGCGGCCTGTTCGGTCTCCACTATCAAGCGCAATCAAGGTTGGCGATCTCAGTACGAATTCTGGAAAGATCTGGCGGAGCGAGCGGACAACTTGTCGGACAGAGCCCGCGAGGACAATCGCGTCGGAATTGCCAGAACCTACAACAACTACGCCAACAAATTGCGAGATCGAGGTCTCCGAGAGGAAGGCTACGCCACACTCCTCCGCGCTATCGAAGCCGATCCCGATTATCCTACAGCCCACTTCAATCTCGGGCTGATTCACATGGACAACAAACAGGATGACCTCGCGGTAGCCGAGTTCACCAAGGCCATCGAGGGAGAACCGAAGTACGTGATGGCTCTTTTTCGGCGAGCTCAAATCTACTCTCGACAAGGAAAGAACGCCGAGGCCATGAAGGACTTGTCTGAGGCGATCAGAAAGAACGAACATTTTTCATTGGCCTACTACCAGCGTGGTCGGGGCTTCTCCAGTCAAGGCAAGCTCGACTTGGCGATTAAAGACTTTACCGAGACCATACGATTGGAGCCGCATGCCCCGGAGCCTTACACCGAACGAGGCAAGTGCTACGAGAAAAAGGGTGACACGGAGGCGGCCCAACGCGACTATCGCATGGCGGAGCAGCTGAAAGACGAGGATAAGCCCGGACGAGATCTCTCCGATCGCCGGAACCAATTGCTGGAGAGAGAGGGGGGCGATTAGCGATGTCCGAGTCGCGTCTCTCCCGGCCCTATGTCTATGGGCTCGACCTTCGTTCGATCGGCCTGTTCCGCATCGCGGCAGGCTTGACGATGTTGCTGGACGTTCTATTCTTCAAACTGCCGGCCGTCCGAGAGATTTACAGTCCGGTCGGCTTCTTTAAAAACTATTACGCCGATCTGGCGACAGCCGACCCCGCTCGTCCGTTCTACCTGAATCTGTTTCATGCCCTGGGATCGGAGACGGGGGTGCGCATCTTTTTTGTGCTTTGCGGGATCATCTACTTGCTCTACGCCATGGGGTTGTGCACGAGACTGCTCGCGCCGCTTAGCTTTCTATTGTTCTCTATGATTCGACAGAGCAATCCTCTGCTTCAGCTGACTCCCGACTTGTGGTTTCTGTTCATGTTGTTCTTCGCGATGTTCCTGCCCCAGGGCGATCGCTTCAATTTCTTTCGACGCGGAAAACCTACCGCCGGCGACAACGAGTGTCGCAGCTTTCCGGCCTTTGCCCTGTTGGCGGCGGTTGCCCTGGTCTACTTCACCAACGGCTATACCAAACTGGGTGGCGACTGGTTCACCGGCGAGGCGCTGCGGAGCTTCGTGTTGGTGCCGACTACCCAAAACGTCGGCAGTCAATGGCTGGCCAAGCAGCCGACGTTGCTCGTGATCTTCGAATACGCCACGGTGTTGTGGGAGTTATTGGTTCCGGCCATGCTGTTCCTGCCCTGGTTCAATCGACCGCTGCGACTGCTGACGGCCGCCACGATTATCGCCTTTCACTACGGCAATCTACCTTTCATATTTCCCGGTTACTATTGCATTGTCGCCACCTGTGTGGCGGCGATTCTCCTTCCCGACACGCTCTGGGATCGGCTCCCTTTTGCCCGTGCTTCCGTAAACACCGAGTCCGCTCGCCCGCCCGCTTTCTCGGAATTGAGCCGGTCGTGGAAGGTCGCATTGGTTTTCCGAGCGATTCTGTTGTCGCTGGCGATTTCCGTGAGCCTACTGGTCAATCTCGATAAGCTTCCGCCCCGGTTGGGTCTTGCCGAAGAGCCCTGGGGGACAAAGGACGCCATCATCGCGAAGCGCGGCGACTTCGTAAAGATTTTTCGAGGCGTGGAGTTGTTCAACTTTCTGATTTGGGAACACGCCTACTACCCCCACAAGGGGCCCCAGGTTCAAATGAATCTGGTCGTGTTTGGCCGCGACGAACATGGCTTGGACTGGAACTTGGTCACCGGCGACCCACCGATCAAGGCCTATTGGGGGCCGACTCCCGACTATCAGCGTCCCCTGTTTTCTTTGCATCGAGGCGCCTACTTCAACCCGGCTCCGTTCAAGCATTACAAGATCTTCGATCGTTGGTTGGAGAGAATCGTGTGGGAGTGGAACGAACAGCATCCACATCAGAAGATCGTCGCCGCCGATCTCGGCCGCATCCAACTCGACGCGAGTAAGGACACGGACGAACAGTGGCTCGGAATCGAGATCTTGGCAGACTGGCAAGAGGTCGCCGGTCGAGAGAACTAGCCGCTGCCGGCCGATGCCGATCGAGTGGCGAGCTAGTTTTGTGATTCCGGTTCCAGAAACTCGGGCAACTCCGTTTCCAGCCACTTGGCGATCGCCGCGGCCGCCTTGGCGTGAGCCTGGCCGTTGGGGTGCTGATCGGAGGGGTCGACCCATAAGGAACTCGATGTTTCTCCCGCGAATGTTGGCCACAGATCGAGCACGGGAATGCCCGCCTCGGTCGCCAACTCGGCGACCAATTTGTGTTCCGCGGCGAAGGGGTATTCCCCCTCAAGATCGCGGAGGATGGGGTAGATGACCATCGCCACCTGGCATTTCTCGCGGTTCGTCTTCAGGCTGGCCAGGCGTCGGAGGCCCTGCTGGAACCGATCGAGTCCGACCGAATTCTTGCCGCGGTCGAAGCAGTCGCGATACCACCGCTCCGTCTGGCGACCAATTCGCTGGTCGTAGATTTTCGAGTGAATCCACTGGCAGATCTTGGACGGTCCGAGCACCCACAGTCCCGACTGATAGCCGGCAATCGTCTTCTCGCGATCGGCGATCAATTCGAATAGTTCCTGTTCCCGCTCGATCATTTCCCGAGAGCGTTGCAGATCGTTGATGAGGAAGACAAACAGGGCACGCGAGCATTGTTGCTGGGATCGAAACTTCTCCAATTGCCGAATCTCTTCTTCAAAATCCCAGCCGGTGTTGGCGATGTTCACGACCTGATAATCGGAGCCGAGTTGCCGCTCCAGTTGGCGGGGCAGAGTCTGCTCCAGGGGAACCCCCTGGCCAAACGTGAAGGAATCGCCCACGCAGGCGATACGAGTCTGGCCCGCGGCAGCGCGATGGCCTGACAATTCACGCTCGCGTAGATCGATGCTGGACCGTCGGTACTCGACGCACCAGGGCGTCTGTTCCAGCCGCTCCATCGGCAACGGTTTCCCATTCGCGTCAAGCAGTTGCCAAGAGCCTTCCGAAACGTCCGGCAAGGGCTCAAATTCGCCGTGCGGATTCTCGGGAAAACAGTGGTACTTGAGTCGCGGATTGTCGACCGAGAGGAGAATTTGGGTCTTCAAGTTCGTCGTCGGTTCGTATCCGGCGATTCTCAGGCTCACCTCGACGATGACGACAATCACCAGACAGCCGAGCAGCAGGGCGGCCAGCCGAAACAAGATCGGCCGCGCGCGTCTCGGGTGGGGCGCAGTCGCCGATGATTTCGCCGATGGGGCTACAGAACTGTTTGGCCGCTTGCTCCGCGACATCGAGCCCGCCGTTTCTATGATTCGCTGTCTTCGTAAGAGAAGTCGGTGCCGTTGGAGCTGCCCGGCTGACGCGGGCCGAAGTTGGGGTGGCCGATGGCCAGCAAACAAATCACATTCGCTGCCGCTCTAGTGCGGTCGCATCGGCTCAGACTAAATTCTAACAGGCAGGTTCCGAAAAGTGTCTTCCACGCAGCAGCCGTCTTGAGCTGGCTGAGGTTCTTCGGCAACTCTCACGAATGGTCAGAGCCGGCAGACTAGTGAAGGCCCTTTCGAGAGATTCTCAGCAGATCTACCGATGTCGAGTGTCAGGATTCTCAGCGGTGGGCGTCGCCCCTAGGATGGGGGCCGGAGGAAGATTAGGAAAGGGCCTCTGGGGCGAATTCAGTCCGACGGCCCTCCCCTTTAAGGGCTAGGCGAGCAATTTCTCAGAGGTGGGGGGCCTATTTTACATAAGTAGCGGAGTCTGTCGCACGCCGACCTCGATGTGATCGTCGGAAGTCCTTTTATAGTAGTTGGTTGTGGTATTTCTTATTTTTTTTTCGATATCGGGACAAATCGTTGACACTGGCCACAGATTGACTAGACTAATCAGAAGTCAGGCGCAATCGGTATCATTGCCCTCATTAGTGCGACCCAAAGGAATTGCCTGCCCGTAATTCTCAGCGCAAATCATGACCTCCGTGGTCTGCGTATCTCTAGTTTGGGTCTCATCTTTGTTTACTCATCTGGGATGAAGGTTTCGATTGACGGTTTGAGTACGTGGGGCTAACTGTGAAAATTTGGGGTTTTGTTGATCCATGTTTTTTTTGTCATGGGGACGAGACAGTTGGCGAGAAAGGAAAGAACGTATGAAGAAACATCTTGTAACTAGTGGAGCGGCACTCGCAGTGCTTGCTCTCGCGTTGATGCCGATGGAGGCATTTGCGCAACCCAGTCCTCCTGTGAGTGGCGCGAATTGTGCCAACCCAAGTTACGATCCGACAACGACGTCGCAGGTTATTCAACTCTGCAACGATCCCTTGGCGGATGGTTTGTTTACTGAAGACGGTGTTACCGGCTATCAGTACATCTACGACGTCTACACCACGAGTGGTTGCTGCGGTTCCTGGCATCTGGGTGGTTCCATTGGACCGCTCGGTACGGCTGGTGAATTCGTCGCTGAAGACTCCGCTTGGTGGCGGGCCACGCCGAACGACCCCTCGATCCGAGGTGTTTGGCAGACTTGGTCCAACCTGTCGGTCACCGATGACGGTGGCGCGACGACTCACCAATCGGGTCTCTTTGGTGGAGCCGCGCTCAGCCTGAGCACTCCCACCTGGTCGGAGCACGATGGTGCGGCCGTTGGCGACACGCGTGCCAGCTTCAACACCTGGGACACCAGCGTGACGTTCAATCCCATCAACAACTGGTTCAACGACGGCGCGACTGTCCCAGCTGGATCCCCTCTTCCGTGGGCTGCCGACAACACTTGGCACGCTCCGAATGAGTACGGCTACAGCTCGGAATTCATGATGCCTGGTACCAACTTTGGTAGCGGTGGCATTACGGATGACAAGGGTGTCGGTTGGCAGTCGTTCACCACGACGTTCTCCGGTGGTGCCTTGGGTCTGCAACAGACGATTCGTATTGTTGCTCCTTATGAGCCGGGCAGTATCAACTGGTACCTCGACGCACCAATCAATGGTGCCGTCACGGGTCCGAATGGTGCTCCAGTGCCGCAAGGTGGTGGTTGTTCAGCCGGTATCGTTGGCGACGCTAACTGTGACGGCTTTGTCGACATTAGTGGTGACATCTTGACCGCCTTCACCAACTTCACGGGCCCCGGCTCGTTCGGTAAGTTGCGTGCCGAAGGTGACGTTCAAGGTCCGGTCACGGCCGGTGCCACGACGTTCCCGGCTCACGACGGCGACGTCGACGTGACCGACATTCTGACGATGTTCGGTGCCTTCACCGGACCTCCGCCAGATGAAGCCGGTGGTGCCCTCGGTGGCCCCGCGGAAGCGGGCGATCCGGCCATTCCGGATCTGATCTACGACGCCACCACGGGTGAAGTCGTCTTCGATCTCGAT
>Ga0180438_10000362_pt1 | contig 89695 bp, 84 predicted proteins | sample SS_ome_12_FD_132455 | JGI IMG/M metagenome (GOLD analysis project Ga0180438, IMG submission 132455) | Hypersaline lake sediment archaeal communities from the Salton Sea, California, USA - SS_3_D_2 metaG | ecosystem: Environmental > Aquatic > Non-marine Saline and Alkaline > Hypersaline >... | reverse complement strand
TTCTCCATAGTATCCATAAGGATACACAGCACAGGATGTGCAGAATACTCCAAATATGATTCCAGCGACTAGTAATTTGACTGAGTGTTTCATGACAACTCCCTAAGAATACTTAGCTATCAACTTCTCATAACAGATATCATGAAGCGGTTCATCCATAGTATCATACCTTAATGGTACGGGCTCATCAAGAACATTAATTTTTTCATGACAATAAGAACAGTAAAGTTCTTCAGGCTCATCCCAGATTTCACCTGGTAGATCTGGAGTTTCCTTCCATGAAGGATCAAACTTACCAGATGTCTCATGCAACAATGTCGCTAGTGTTGTTTTGAGAGCCATAATTTATCCTTTCACACAAATTGCACAAGGATGATCGCCACCTGGAGATTCTTCACCACAATATTGACACACTTCATTTTCTGGCCGTTCCAGGTCTTCATAATGTTGTTCGCCTAACCAGCAGTACTCACATACATAATCTTCAGCTTCATCGCAGTATCTGTGGCGTTTCCATGGGCGGTCATATTCTTCACAATATTTACATGGTACACAACAGTCGCCATCATCAGGCGCAAATCGTTGACCACATCCTGGACATCTAGCAGTGATGCTAAAATCACTCATTTTTTGCCTCCAGCAGTAAATTCCCAGTCTTCTTCAGATACGCCTGGTGGTTTTTCTTCTTCATGAAGAACCTTCAATACACCACGCTCATCATATAGTTCAAACCTGCCTTGATATCCTTCAATATCTTTGACATAAGGACATCTGTTTGGGAAGTAGCCACGTTTTACTGCTTCAGTAATTGGCAAGCACCATTCACACGCTTCATTATGCGCATGACGTTTCTCATACACGGAGCAAGAATAGTTACTACTTTCTGGATCACGTTCAAGGAATTTGCATGACAACGAAGAAATAGAGAGAACTGCTCCTTCTGGCGTTATAAGTGCATACTTGCAACATTTACCACAACGTTGGCACACAGATTCATCTTGAAGATGTTCTAAATATGGACTCAACTCCATATTATTTAGATATTTCATCTTTACAGTCCTCAGGAAATTTTTGTTTATATTCTTCGTTAGCCCACCATTCCATATGCTCTGCAAGACCACAGTTTACACACTTATAATGTTCTTGGTCTACTAGTACTTGACGTTTTTTACCCGTATGAGTAGGTCTATTTCTACAGGAATTACATCCACAATGTTGTGGATATCCACATTTAGGACATTTAAATTGTACGTTATTCATGATCATCTCGGTTTTTCTTTAGAGTCTGACTGTTGTTCCATCACAAATCTCTTCGATGGGTGACATGTCCTTTTGAACTTGTTGTTTTACCAAGTCTTTATACTTCTTGCTATGCGTGTAAAGCCAATAGTCAATTTGATTGGTTACTTTCTTGGAAGACCAGAATCCTACACCAAGTAAACTGCCATACGCAATTACTGTTAATGCTGTAGTGATCATTACTCGCTCCATTCCATTGACTTAGTTGCTCTAGATGCAACTTTCTGGGCTACATCCCAATCAAGTCCATCAAACCAGTGAACTTTATTAACAATATATTGATAGGTATTATACTTTGGTCCCGTAAGCTCATTACTTAGCGGCTTTCCATTGTACCATCCTGTCGCATCATCAAAGCCAGCTGCCTTAGCTTTAGCAATCGCAGCTGGGCTATGTGCCTCAGCATCGATAACGGCCCAATTCTGTTTGGCTTCAATGGAGCCTGGTTCAGCAGGCAAATCATGGATATCTACAATACCATCATTGTTATTGTCGCCCAGCTCAAAACGGCTATGGTCTGGATTTTCTAATAGTGCACTTAGGTCAGTCATTAGAATACCTTTGCAATGGGTTTTTTGTAAGGTTTTCCTGATTGATCTGCAGGATAATATTCTGCACATCGTGTACACGCCCAACCATCGGGTTGTACGCCCATGTATCGAATCATGCGGAGCCTATCACCACAGATCTGACAATGATAAACCCTATATGATTGAATGGGAATTCTACATACGGGACATTTGTGTGGTTTCTTGGGAATGGTTTCAGAGACCTGGTCGCTCATTGCTATGCTCCTTCATGCGTTGATCTGCAATCAATAGATTAACTAAACCAAGTGCGCCATTTAGGCAAGCTATGTGCCAATGACCTACAATAATGCTGCTTAAAGCTGAAATACCACATAGAATTGCTATGTGTAAATTAGCTTTTCCACTATATAGATAATTACGAATCCTCTTTTTTGTTTCTGGTTTCATGCTGAACTTCCTTGTCTTGATGGAGGGAAAAATCACATTCGACTTCGATCATTTTCTTGACTGTCATTATGGCAAACATGATTCTACAGGCGGGATCGTCACGTTTCCAGATGTAAAATTCCTGGAATAAGTCTCTTAGCTGTTGTAGTCTCTTAGTCTCCAAAGAACATCTCCAGCCAATCAAAAGATCTGGGTTCTGTCCAGATATTATTATCAAACATTTCTAGGTGCGCTTGCGCACACATCATAAAACTTTTGGCTACCTTAGCTGGTACAGTAGCCAAGTATTTGAGTTCTACTTCATCATCAATACGTCCGTGATAGACTTTGATGCTGCCATCTGGATTTTTGTCAAATTGAAAGATTGCATCTTTCTTGTCTGGATGGTGCATATGACACCTATTTAGAATGCTTTGTTCGAGGCTGTATTAAATCGTATTGAGTCAGACGATTTATTTCTTTTAATTCTTCAGGCAATTCTTTCCATTCAAGTTCTTCCATTGCTGCGCGAATTCGTTTCCAGAGTTGAAATGCTTCTTCATTATCTTCGGTACGCTCATCAATGAGACAACGAATACACTTATCTTCTGCCCAACGAAGTTTATAGAGCTCGTATTCTCCTTGATCAAGATAACGTTCAATTTCACTGCGACGTTCCTTGAGGTCCCAGACTCTATCCTTCGGGTCTTCTTCATGCCATGCCATGTATAACTCTCCTTATACCCAAAATCTCCCCGTTTCACTATCAAATTCACGGGGATATTCTTCTTCCCACAGCGTGGGGTCTTCAATCCATTGAAATATACGGGTACGAAAGTCTTCGTCCCCTTGTCCAAAGTCAAATTCTAGACATGTAAAAATCATTGGTCCCGAACTCCATGGTTCAGCTTGAACTACTTCCCTTACAATAAAATGTTGTTGATCAGCAGGTTCGCCCAATGTAGGTGATGTTTTTCTAAGAGTTATTCTCCATGTACCCAATGGAATGTCTTCTTCAAACATACCTTTAGTACACCGATTTTCACTACAGGACATCATGGAGTCATGTTCCTTAAGGAACCTATGTGCACGATCTGTTAAACCGATATACTGGGTAGATCTCGACATGTTTTAAACTCCATATTGGTTAATAAAATCAATAAGTTCCTCTCGTTTTTCGATAAGCTCAGCAGGAACTTCTTCTCCATCCTCCTGTAAACATTCAATTTCTTCTTGAAGTTCTTGGAGGGCTAGGTTGGTTTCATGGAGATCGCTATCTAGATTATAGTCATCATCTGGCGAGAACATATTATTTGCCTTTCTCGGGTTTGTTAATAGCAATGATGATTTGAATAGTGGCACACACACATAAACCTACAATAATGCTCTCCATGATTAATCCCAATCATCTAGAGGTTGTTCGGTGACATGCTTATTAGCACGCTGACAATGACCTAGAAATCTCTCAAAATCCCAGGCATAAACAACAAATTCTTTAGTCTCGGGATCTATTCCACCTGTTTGGCCGTAAATCCACTTGTCAAAAGCTTCATAGGCTTCGTCTGTAAGTACTTTCTTGATTGTTTCCAGGGTCATTCCACGGAAAGTTGGTGTGTTGTACATTCGTCAAGTTCCTTGTCTGATTCGTCTTCTTCAGCTGTTTCCAATAGTTTGAGAACCCATTCTAATGCATGATGTTCTCCAATGGCAGTTGCCTTGGTATATCTGTCCATATTACGGACTTCATCACCAGTATCTGCACGCAGAATACTCATTTTGTCGAGTTTTCTAAATATTGATGCCCTGAGACGGGCAATAAGTTGTTCCTTAGATTCATTTGCCATCTTATTCCTCCTGTAGGGTTTCAGCTATTTCATTAGCTAAGCATACCCTATTATAATGATCTTTCCACAATTCTTCACAAGTTGCAAAGTAATTTTCCATGGTTCTACTGATAGTTTCCAGGCCTGCTTGTGTGAAGCATGCCAATGGAGGAATATCGATAAGTGTACTAACTGCATGTTTTAATTCAGGATCGGCCAAACTACGACAAAAAGCCTGCGTTTCAGCGCATGTAACTAAGTTACATACTTTTTGAGTAATTGCGAAACCGACATTTAGCCGCATGTATTGAAACCTGCTAAATAGATTCATCTTCTTCCTCCATTGTTTTGAACGCGCCGGTTAAAAGACAAAGTGATCCTGCCGTAACAGCACCAGCAACAATGACACTAGAAAGTGAAGTTGCCGTTACAGTATATAGGCCTACCATTGCTCCTGTACCAACAGCAACAAATACTCCTTGAGGAACTGTCGTAGGTAATGAATTTTTTAGAAGTTTTTTCATCGGTCTAATTCTCCTGCCATTTTCGCAGCTACATATTCTCGGTATGCGGGATCGTCATGAATATCTTCATAATCCTCTGCATTCATTCTATGTTCTCTTGCAGCATCAAGTAGTTGATGTGCAAGATCTTCTGCTTCTTCTACTGTGAGTAGTTCGAATAGTTTTGGTTGGAATGTGGATGATATCTCTACTCCATGCTTACATTCACGTACTTCAAATGGTGTCTTCGCTTCGCTGCCAGACGGTTTAGTCATTGGTTTATCTCTCGTTAATCTTAGTGCTTCACGCATTGGAAAGCCATTGTATCCACCACTCATTTATCCTCCTTGTACATTTCATGCCAACATTCTTCACATGCACCTTGAGTGAGCTTTCTATAATTACCACAACCAGGGCACAGAGGGTGATCTTTGATCCATTCTTCTAGAGTCTGGAGCTGGTCATCGGTTAAAGTGCCTTGTTCGTCAAAATACAACATTTGATTTCTCCACTAAAACTTCCCAACCCTTTTCGGTTAGAACACAATCCTCTTTTAGCGCTGGACAGGTCCTAATTTCACCAATAACAGCACCTGTTTCCCAGGTATGTGATAATTCCCAAGGATGGCGAAGTCCATCAAGATAGTCATTTGACACACGATATGAGTCGATAGCACCCGTATAGGCCACATGTGCGTCTTTATCATATCGGCCCGATTCTACTCGTAGACCAAGGATTTCTACTTCTTTGCCTGTGAGATCATCTAATACCTTATCTCCCACACGAAAAGGCAACTCGATTGAATAAGACATCATTATTCTCCTATCTATTCTTGGTATTCATTCCACTTTTTATCCCATTTGTCAGCTATAATCACAGTCTCATCTCGCGTACTAAATGGGCCGTGAAGTCCACCTGAATTGTCCCAGAAGTGCCAACCATTATCCAGATAATCATGATCTCGTATACACTCAATCGAAATGTCTTCATTTGTTTGACTCATGCTATTCTCCTTCTTCGCTTAACCATTCTGCTTCATTTAATTCTTCTTGAATTTGTTCTAATTCTTCCATCGGAACCTCCTATCTGGCAATAAAGAAGTGAATAGTACCATATGCTACAATGCCTACTGCTAGAAGTGCCATTTAAATCTCCTTTTGGGTGTAATTTATTCAAAATGTTTAACTTTCTACCTTTAGTTTGATATCACCCCAGTCTTACGAATGTCCCCCATAGCGGCCTCCTCAACATACTCTACTTGGTAATATAACTGGCCGCTGCTCTCCCAACCTGCCGAAGGCAAAAAAATAGGGCGCCCGAAGGCGCCCTGAAAGGGCCATTATTTGCTGTTGCGAGCCTTAGCGCCGAAGCGCTTAAGCAGCTCGGCAATCAGATCTTTGTCGCGTGGACTGACGAATTGAATCTTGCGGGCGTACCAGATTTTCCAGAATCGCTTCCAGCCTTCCTGAATCCGCTCTTGGTCAGCTTGATGTTTCCAGATCCAGCTAATCCATTGAGCTGCTTTGCGTTGCTGTGATTTCCTGTGATACGGCTTGTCGCTGTAGAAGTTAATCCAGGGTGCATCTGTGCAATCTGTGAATCCGCCTGCGCTGCGTTTGTCGTCATTGACTTGAGCGAGATCTTCAATGACTGGATTGTTTCCGCTCTTCGTGAAGTAGGGATCGCTTGTGCTACAGTAATCGTTAGTTTCTGTGATGGCCTCTTGAACTGGAAATCCATGTTCATCGGTGACCCAAACTATCCTGCATCGTTCCTTCTCGACCTCGTAATCTTCGACTTCCTTAGTATTGAGGTACGGAAGGTCTGGACCCGGAAGCTCGACGACCTGCCCATTGAAACATACGAACTCTCGACCGAAATCTTCTTGTGACATTGTGTGGCTCCTTTCTTGTTTTGCCTTTCACGATTCGGCGGCCACCGATAAGAAAAGCGTGACAGCCGCCCCCTTTCGAACTACCGATGACTCCCAGTAGGGCAGGGAGTCACTATGTACGATAGTGTATGTAAGGAGGCTGGCGCGATTTTCTTATCGCAGGGCCGCCAGTGAAGGCAAAATAAGATAGGAGCCTTCCGATGCGCAACGGAAGATACAGGGGGAGATCGAATGCTGAATATGGGCAGAGAGTTGCCGGGGTTAGACCGTACTCAATCTACGGGAAATTACGTACAGTGTGCGAAGGTGTAAGTAGCATAGAGAAGCATATTGTCCAGAGAGAGATAGATATACGGGGTGCTCACAGAGCCACCCAACGAGCGGAGCGAGTGGTGGCGGCAGCGTGAGCGAAGCGAGCGCGAGTGAGCACGAACAGAATCCCGATACCCGATAGCGGCCTTCCCTATATGGTCTACTTGGTAGAGTAACTGGCCGCTATCTACAGGGCTCGGTTGCTCAGGGGTAGGGGGGGTAGGTGTAGGGTGTGGAGCGGAGCTTCCCGACTGCGAGCGTAGCGAGTCCAGGAGGGAAGCGTAGCGAGGGGGTGTTGGGGCGGGAGCCCTTGCGGGGGGGCTAGAGGGGGGGCGGCAGCCCCCCCAAAGGGAGCGAAGCGACCGTTTGCCGTGCACTGAGCCACGTAGTGCTACAGTATGTAGTTGGCTGTCCCCCCAGGTATGTAGTCCTTTGTGGCAATGAATTAAGGGGGCAAAGCCCCCTGGGCTATAGCCCATCATCCTCTGCAGCCATTGCCGCCAGCTCTTCTTGCCCGCGCCGGAGCGTTTCCTGCCAACTGGCCTCTTCTTCCGCGATCGCTCGCTCAAGCTCTTCATCTACACCCGAATATGCATCCCAATACGTGCGTTCATCTGGGGTGAGGCTGTCTTCGCCATACACCAAAACCTTGTCTGCGATGTCGAGATAATGTTGTGCGATGTATTCTTCCATGGTTGCTCCTTTCGTAGGGTGATTTGCCATTTCAAAAATAGCTGCCGCAGAACGAAAATATGCGAGCGTAGCGAGCGGTCCGTGACAACAAAGCGAAGCGAAGCGGAGCGTGTTGGCGCGGAATTTTCGTTACCGGCAGCTTTGAATGGCAAAGCACCTGAAGAAAGAGCTACCCATGGAACGATATGCTTCGCACTACGTTACTCCGAACATGACAGACATGGCTCTATGGTGACGTGCTGCCCACCCCCACGCACATGGGTATGCATATGTAGGTGGAGTGCGTAGCGTGCACGGAAGGGGAACTGTGCGCAGGGCACAGCGCATCGGTATTGGGCTCTTTCTCTCAACCGGCCGGGAGAGATGTTATGCAGTACCCCATATAGAGAACAACAACTATAGTACTAGTACTACGTACACCCCAGTACTACATTACTCTGTTATATACTCTCTCTTATGGTGTATATAGTCCCTCTCAGATTAACCTATCCCTCATATGTACCCTGGTGTACATATACCAGAAGGATATCCAATACCTAGCTACTCCAAGTGCTACTCCATTACCCCTGTACTGCTACCCTCCCCCACGATACGCTCATTCTGCAGTATGCAGCAAAACTACAAACTCCACACTCCCAAGGAGCGCAGCTCCCACACCATTCGCCAGGAATAGGACCTTGCTCCAGGATACATGTGGACTCCAGGATAGCGGAGGCACGGATCTGCAGGCATGCAATCCCGAATGCCTGAGCGAAGCGAAGGCATGAGGGTTGCTGCCGTAGCAGATCTAGTGCCGTAGCGGGGCAGGCGTCACCCCAGGCGGCCGGATTTAGAAAATCGCCGGAATTGTATTCCTTAAGGACATAGTAAGAACACTCCATTATCTCCGTAAAACGAATAGGGTATAAGTTAAACTCAACACTCCACACTACGAATACTCCTGGAATCCCATGGGGCCCCCGTTAGGATGAGGGACCCGTAAGAGGGGTGTAGGGCAATAGGCTCCCTCGGAATAATATTTCCATTCACTTTCCAACACCTTTCCAGCCAGTTTTTCTCATATACCAAAGCCCTTGGGTCCCATCTTCTGCAAATTATTTTCAAAATCGCCCCTATATAGGAACTCCCTATTATTATTCATCTTATTCAATTTCCCCTTAGTAATGGTAGTGGATAGTAGATTATATGGGATTGCTATTACCCCTTATCTTCATTATTCTTTTATTTATGAATATGGAATATCTCTCTGAACCAACTGTGGACTCTATTCAGAAAATGCCCCACATCTCAGAAATCTCTCCCCATCTCTATATAGGGAATTGCTTCGCTGCCTCTTCCCCAGAGATTCTCCACGAGCTCAAAATCTCATCTGTGGTAAATGTCGCACAAGAGATCCACGACCCCTACATCGAACCTATCTCCAACTATAAATTTTCTCTTCAGGATACTCCTGGGTCTATGAATCCAATCTCAGCATACGTTCTCGCTGCCCAGAGCGTCCTCCAGCTGCTTAAAATGGGTGAGGTGGTGCTCGTACACTGTCAAGCTGGAATAAGCCGTTCTACGGCCATCTGCTGCCTCGTACTGGCTATCCTGCATGGACGTACTCTTCAAGAGGCTTTCAACCATATTTCTTCCATTCGGCCGGGTGTTTATATCATGACACACCATTTACCCCTACTCAGACCATCACTTGACCTTCTTAGGGAACTGTTCTAACACCGTTCTAACTCTTTCTCTTTATTTATGAAAAAAAATTCACTTGACAAACCCCCGAACTGCTTGGTATATATATATTAGTTGGTTTATATAACTGCTTCTATATATACCTGGTATGTATATATTAAAGATATCTAGATAGTATTACTCCTTTTTACTTTTATTTACCCAAGATACCCACTAGACTAAAAAATGGAGATAAATTAATGGCAAATAATGATACTGAAGAGCTTCTTTCTCGCCTCGAACCTCGATCCGCCAAACCCTTATCCGGACCAGAAGAGACCATGGAGGCTATTCGAGCTAATTCTTCTCTTCAAAGGGAGTTCGAGTCAATTTCTAGCCAACAATCTACTCCATCCTCTTCAAGCGCCGCAGATTTAGATATGCGAGATGTGCGCACACTTGATTTTTTTTTCTTAAGGAATTCAGAGATAGACCGAGGTCACGTAGAGAGAAGCCTGGGTGATATCTTTTGTATAGATGGAGAATGGCACAGAAGATTTCCTTCTTCAGGAGAATTAGAAGAACAGACAATAGAACCCTGGAATTCTGTACAGTTCTGGGGATTAGTCAGATGTCTAGACCAAGCACTCATTAATCTTCGTCGACCCATAGAGCCAATTACCCGATACACATCTATTTCTATGCAGGAACTCCAATGGCTCCTAGAGGACTACACTCGAGAAAGAGAACAGCGACAACAACCCCAAAGAGATCCAACGACGAATACAGATCACGAAATTACAGATCGTGGAATGCGGCAGACCGTACAGATTTTACAGAACAGGGTGCACAGGCTCGAGAATAGGTCAGAGTGGAGCCAACCAGAGATGATATATCCCGCGCACCACGCCTGCCCGGATTCATACCCAGAAGGGACAAGATTTGCCACAATTCTGCGTATACCGAATGAATTTTTTAACAGAATCAACCGGCCCGAGTTATTTCCGCGACATTTAGCAATGGGGTGGTTATACAATAGGAATCTAGGAATGGTTCGTGGCAATTCAAAAGAGTATTATTTAGATCAGATGGAATATCCACACATCAATGTTGCAGACCAAGAAGAATTTGACAGAGATTGCAAATTGATCAGAATAAAGGCAGATAGATGGTGGAGTGGATTGCATGCACGCGCCGAAGGTGCGACATTTGTGTATCAGAATATGTTTGATTATTTAGATTTCGAAATGGCCGCGAATATGTATCCGGCCTACGAAGCAGATATGAGAAGAAGGGAGAATGAAAGAGAACGAGAGAGAGAACAAGGCCAAGAGGAGAGCAAGTAATGGATCCACACGAGAAGGAAGCAAAAAGTAAAATCGCGGAAATTAAGGCGCGAGAAGAACAAGAAAAACGAGGATGGGGAAGAATTTATAGAATAAGTCCACAGATTTGGGCACAGTACAGGAAGAATATCGAGTACGTAGGTACGCGAGGAAATAATCTCGACCTGTTGGCGCACAAGATTGTAGTGACGCACGGGGCTAAGCCCTACATTATCCCACCCTCTCATCACTTTAGCTGTTATATTATCCAGGTTAATGCACCGTGTATCTATGTCCTCGCCAAATTTCCAGGAGAATGGGAAGGGTTTGAGCCGATTCCGTCAGATACGGGTGATGTAGAATTGATAGATCTCCTACCGATGAGCGAGATTAGGCCAGAGTTATACAATGAGTAAAAAAGAGAGATCGAAGCCCAATGAGCCCGTAGATTATGTTTTAGATGGCCTATGGGACTTGATCACGCGAATTAATACACACGACAAGAAACACCTCGGCAATAATATGCTAGAGAAGTATGATTACTTTGCCCGACATGGCAAACAGGGTCGAAATTGTACATATGGCCTGAAGGCCAAACAGATGTTTATGATTTACGATTGGCCCGATGTAAAAAAGCAATTGAAGAAGATTGTCGAATATATTAGGACAATCCCCGGAAGTGAGAATTTCGCCAAGTAGTGAAGTGTCACAAGCAATCGAAGATGCACTAGTAGCTCTAAGACAGGTAATGGAAGAAAATGAGAAGAGCAGGTATAGCCAGATATTCTACGAGCACGAACAGCGCAGACTGGCTGCCATCAGACAGGTTGGCGAGCAGTGTATCTTTTTGTTCGCATATCAAGGAGTTATAGATGTTGGCGTATGATGTGTCAGAACCAAGGACGAACCAACCAGAGGAAGAGGGTTGGGAACGGGGGTATGGGTTCGAGTATAGGCTGACGTATCCGGTTCAGCCAGCAGCGGGGAGCTATACGATTACCTACTCGAATGGGACGAGAGAATATACACAAGAAGAATGGGCAGAAATGTCTAGACAAAGACAGCCGGAACAGATTTACTATCTCTACCCACATCCCACAGATGGATATATCCGAGATGAGCACACTGGGCTTAATATGGTTGGTGATCAGTGGACAGAAGAACAACTCACCGAGATGGATCAGAGGTTCATAGAGAGATATGGGAGGAGTAATCCACATTTACATTTTCCAACCTATATCGAAGTACAGAGAGAGATGAATAAGAAAATGAAAAAGGGTAGACAGCTTGTCTTTGCCTTTATAAGAGAACTATAGGAGATTTATGCCATTAGAGCCAGCCTACAGAGATAACTATTTAGTGGTAGGTAGTGGATACATTCAGTCAGAGGTTCCGACGCTAGAGAGTATTGGCGAGCGTGATTTCATACTGGAGACTGTTGTCTCATCTGGTGTCATCTATTACGATGATATGAATGATTGGCTAAATCCGAATTTCCGAACGGTTAGCAGCGCTGAGATTTGGATACCAGCACACGGAGATATTGTACACGGTAGTGGAACGTTCTATGGCGTGAATAGAAGGAAAGAGCCTAGCTATCTAGAATTACAGAGAAAGATGAATAAAAAGACTAGAAAAGGGAGGCAGCTAAGGTTATATTTGGGGGAAGAGAGTGCCTAATTACGAAGATACTCCACAACCTCAGCGACCCTGTGTGTTGCTCCGTAATGAAACTGGTGGACTAGAACGATTTTTCGCAGATGACGATGGGGTTATTCGTGTGCCTCCTGGCAACTGGGAGACAATGCAGGCAGAATATAGTATTCCAGAGGATGTTCGAGTGATTTCGGGTAGCGGCATCAACGAAACAGTCATACAGGACTATAGAGAGGAAGTAGAGCTCGAAGAGGCGATCCGGGATGCATTCAATAGGATCGTTCAGGCACCAGCGCGTCCGAATACACTATTTCTGCATCCAAGCGTAGCAAGAGAGTTGAATTTATTGAGTGATGAGCGGAGAGCATTGAAGTATGCAAGAAAACAGCGTAAGATAGGAAAGAGAATGGAAGTGGGAAAGCAGATCCCGTTTTTATTTATTACCCGACCCCAAAGTGCACGGGAGTTGGCGATCACTTAAGTGGGGAAGTACATGTCTGAAGAAAACACTACTGATAAATTAATGAAGCTCAACGGAAGCATAATTAAGTCTGATGGAAGCCACGTAAAGTCTGATTTTTTCAAGTTTCTTGAGATCAATCTAGATGATTACTCAGATATTGAGTACACCCCAGAAGAGGCCCAGAAGATTCGCTCTCATATGTCTCATCTCTCAACGGGGGCTACAGCCGTATTGCCCCTCAAGTGTGCGGGGCCTGTTCGCTGCCCATTTGCTGCAAGGTGTCCATTCGTAAAGATAGATAAAGAAAGAAAGAAAAAAGACCCTAATGCGAAACAGATGACCCCGGTGACCAAGGATTGCTTAGTGGAGATTAATCTGTTGAACGAGTGGACTAGATTGTATGTAATGGAGTTTGATGTCCCCGAGAAGAGCTTTTTAGAGCTAATGATGTGTAGAGAGCTGGCAGAGATCGAAGTGATGCTTTGGCGGCTCAACAACAATTTGTCCAAAGAAGGAAATGCAAATCTGGTAGACAATGTGGTGATGGGCGTAGATAAAGAGGGCAACCCATTGATGCGCCTAGAGAAGAGCGCTTTCCTAGCAGCAAAAGAGCAACTGACCAATAGGAAGTCAAAAATCATAAAGGCGATGGTTGGAGATCGACAGGAGAAGTACAAGAAGGAAGCAGCATTGAAGATCAGGGAAGAGAAAGATCCGAGTGTATCTTCTGCTAAGTTGCGCGGCGAAATCAATCGTCTGCTGAAACAGGCGGAAAGCAAGGTGTTGGCGCTGAAGGAGAGCGAAGGGGATGTCATCGATATCACGATGGATCAAATGGACAAGGAGAAGACCGTAACGCCAGAGTCGATAATTGACGAAGTGTCTGAGGAGTAGTGAGTTAGTTGCCAATTCGGGATTTCCTGAATCTTTCTCAAATCCGACAAGCGACAAGCCCTGACGAATTGCTGAAACGTTTGCAGCTTGGGGCTCAGGCACTTTCTGTACAATTTAGCGAAGAATTCGAGCCGGAATGGCGCGAACGTGCTGGCAAGTGGGGTATTAGCTACAATCCTAATACTCGAGTACTTAGCGCACCAACCTGGGCCATCCGGTCTAATTTCGAAAGCCCAGAGGCCATAAAAGAATTATGGGGAGGGCAGAGGCCTGGCGCCGACCGGATTACTCGCTTAGCGCGCGCAGTACAAGCACACGAATTAGCTGAAGCTTTTTATCTAGAACAATACGGCGCTACTCATCCTCGATTTAGCTCGCATGTGGCGCGTGATGTTATTCGAGCTGAAATAGGCGTAGCCGCGCAGATGGGTAAGCAAACCCTGTTCGATATGTTGAAATTCAGACAGGTTGAGCTGGATTATATGCAGCAGTCAGGAAGATTCAATCCATCGTTTAGCCCGCCGCGATTTACAACATACAAGACAGACATGTTAAGGATCATGCAGGATGTTAGAAATTGGGCAGGAAAGCAATCTGGAACCACGTTTTCTCAACAGCAATTAGCCGAGCTAAACAAAAATATCATTAGCAATTTTTCTGATTTGCCTATTCACAGATATTACACATCGATGAGCAAAAGACGTATTGGTAAAATCGGGCTGGGAATGGCAGCAATAGCCGCTGGCTACTATTCTCTTTTTTCTGGATCGGACGATCAATCCAATGTTGTTCAGGGTATGCAGGAGGGCGGCTTTGCATCCCAACTCCGCAAGCTTGAAACAGACTTTGGTAGCGGATATCAGGGACAAGAGGGCCCATCGTCTTCAACAGCCACCAATATGGCTTTTGGTGCAGTGTTGGGTGGAGCGGCAGGATTTGGAATGTCTCGTATGCAGGCTCAGGCCATTATCGAAGAAGACCTGAGTGCATATCCTAGATTGCAGGAATTAAGAAAGATGGGCGCCCGTGGGGGGTTCGCTCTATATGCGCCCGAGTTTACGGAAATTCAGCAAATTCGTAAGCGTATGCCATGGTGGTCTAGGCTCGATCCACAAATGTACAATCCTATTGAGGCAATGAAGATCCTAAAGACGCCCGAAGAGTTGTTGAGATTTAAGGGTGTTGCCTATCTACATGAACCCCCGAATTTTTCAGAAGAGATTTGGAAACAGGCGCTTCGATCTAAAAACATCCTGGGTATGTTTGAACCCGAAGTGGGCACAAACAAGTTAGCAACCTATGAGTGGCTGTCTGAACGCCTGGGTGGAGACCAGCTCGCATCTCGAATTCATCCACATACGGTTGGATTTGATCGCTTACCTATTGTGCCATCGGCTCATAGGTCTACCCTATTGGCGGAAATTAAAAAACTCAATCAGGAATGGCCCCTCATCATAAAACATGCCGAGGGATCTTTACAGAAAGATGTTTATCTAAATGTGGCAAATATTCCCGATGAGGCTCTCGATGACATGCTGAAAAACCCCAAAGACTGGGTTGCACAAGCTAAGCTAGATCTTGCGGATGAATTTCGTGTTGTGACAGTAGGGGACAAGCCGGTTTTCACAGTACATCGCTGGGGAACCGAAAGAATGAAGCCTTTTACGGAATTTGCCAAGAAGATTCCTGGCCTAGGTCGAGTTCTGGAAGCCAATCGTTTTCCAGAGAACCTTTTCGGCGTTAGAGACGAAGAACTACGTGGTCGTCTTGAAACTTTCGCAAGCAAGGTATCGAAGCAGCTACCATATGAGGTTGGCGCATTTGACATTGGACTTACTACCGAGGGGCAGTTAAAAGTCATTGAGGCCCAGAGATACTTTGGAACAATTAGAAATCCACTAGTTATTGAGCGCATGACCCAGACTCTTACCGGAGGCCCTTCGTTTTATGGTCGATTAGCTCGGGGTATGGGTGCTGTAGGTGCAGGCATTCTCGTTGGGGCCGGGATGGCAGCACTATTGAGTAGTGATACGAATACTGCTGAAATTACCTCAGATCCAAAATTTATTCTGGCCGAAAATAAGAATTTCGATGGGTTTTGGGAAGATGGTATTGCGGCGCAACTTCGCAAGGCAAATACCCCCTTTGGTTCTGGCGTTAATCAATTTAAAGTATTGCGCGGATTAGTGCGTGGAGCACTGCAGCAATCCAAGGGCGCTGGGCAGAAAATTAGACAAAAGATTATAGAGAGAGTTGTCACACCCTTTAAAGAAGGTATGCGCGAGAGCATGGGGGCCCCCGCAACTTTTGAAGAAGCGCTACGTCGCGGCAAGCAAGTGTCTGTTCTTGGCGAAGGTCTGTATGCGGAATCATCTCTTATGAGAACGGTGTTCCAAGGTCAAGAATATCAGTATGTTCGTAAAAGATTGTTGCCAGATGCTCGTAAACGAGTCGAGGAAATGATTCGTAATCCTAGGGGACGCTATGAGCCCGGGGCCACAGATCTGATGGGTCGTGCAGAGGTTCCGCTTGAAACATGGCGCAGGTATCTGCGGGGACTGAACCTGGAGACCGAGGCCAATGTAATGCGGCGCATTGAGGACCTCAATATCGCCCCTAAAGTCTATGCCTCGTCTCGTCGCGAAATATTTATGGAATATATTCCTCATAAAACCCTTGGTAAGGCGATTATGGATGGTGATGACGTTACCCAGGGAATTATGCAGATTCGCAAGGCTATGGGGCGTCTATCAGAAGAACATAAAATTTGGAACCTAGACCCAACAGAATTTAACATCATGTTTGACCCCAAAAATAAAAAAGCCTTCTGGTTGGATTGGGGTTTGGCTGAAAGATATGCAAGATATGGGTTTAAGGCACCTCAGGCAACTACGCGGATGCATCAGGTATTTGGCACGTATCTTAAAAGAGCTAGAGGGCGCGTTGTATCTAAATCGGCTGCCACAGTTGTTCCTTCTGGCGGGGCTACTGTGGGAGCTGTTCCGGCTGCCCGTACTCAAGCTACAGTTGACCTGATGGGGCCAACACAACGTCTTGAGGGGGCAACTGTGCGCGCCATGCCAGTGGGCGAAAACACGGCAGCGCGAGAAGCAGCCGCATTAGCTAAAACTGTACGTCGCGCAGAAGCATTTCGTGGACACCAGGCAGCTCTATGGGATGCGGCACATAATGGCGGGCAAAAACATACTACTTCGTATGCCAGAAGATTGGCGCAAGCCCGCGATCCTTTAGGACAAATGCATGATCCGCTTGGGGTAACCAAGAGATAATGCGACTAGATTTCACACTTTAATATGTTAGTATATGTGATTAGGAGGAGTATACTTTGGTTGGATGGGCTTTAAAGCGCGCTTTTGGATTAGGCCTGAGTGCCGCTAAGGTTGGCGGTGAGGTTGCGTGGCAGGGTGGCAAAGCGGGAGTAAAAGCAGCCCCTTATGCTATCCGTGCTGGAATATGGAATGTGGGTCAGTATGCTTCTTTTGCGCTTAAGCATCCAAGAGCTACCATGGGTATTGGGGCGGCTGGTCTTGGGGCTTACGCCCTGAGTGAAACAATGCCTCAAGATTCCGAGTGGACTGGAGAACAACGCATGGCAGCCGCAGTGGGTCTTGGCACTCCTTCTACTGGATTTCCTGTAGGACAGGGTGCTACACGGGAAGCTTTTCAGCAAAGTACAGAGGGGTTGGTTTTAGCGCTACACAGAGGGAGACGTAGCTAATGGCTAGTGCGTGGACATCCTGGGGCAAGGTGCCCGGATCTATTAAGGGCGCAGGTTCCACAATTAAGGGTGGTATCCAACAATATCTAGGCAGTGCTGCTCATGCCAAGGGAATGAGCTGGGCAGCTGGCGGATATGGGTTTGGCAAAGATATCGCATCTATCCAGAGTAAGGGATGGAGATATTTTGGGCGCGGAGTAGGCTTTGCCTTTTTAGGGTATGAGGCTTATGCAGGATACCAAAGAGGCGGAATTCTTGGTGCAGCTACGGGGGTTGCTACCCAAGCAGCCATCAATTATGGGATTGGGGCAGCATGGGGAGCTATTGGCGGAACTGCTGCGCTAGGAGCTATCGGAACAGCTGCTGCAGTTGCAGCTCCTATCGCCGGAGCGTGGGCCTACAATAAATATGGGTCACAAGTCGGCAGGGAGACTTTTATGCGACATGCGAGAACTGAGCTTGGGGCTGGGGTTGCAGACCCATTTGGCACCGTTTCTACGATGAGGCGCAGAAGTGTATCTGCCCTCAATAGTTCAAGATTAAATGGACAAACAGCTCTTGGCAATGAAGCCGCTATGAGCTACAGTCCTTATTTTCGCTAGGAGGATTTTAAATGCTAACTAAAATGATTCAGGGAGCATTTAGTCGAGGTGCTGTTCAAGCAGCTATAGGTTCTACTGTGGTGGGACGAGGGACTACGTGGGGCGCAGCAATTGGTAGCGATGCTCTCCGCTATGCTTCTTCTGGGCTAAGTGGATTAGCGGGCATGGGCCCAACAGCTCTGTATTCCACCCTTGGCGCAACAGCCGGTGGCGCATGGGGCATGGTATCTGACGATACTTCGGTTTTAGGTGGAGCATTGGCTGGTGCTGCGATTGGTGCTGGTGGATATGGCTTGACAAGACTTGCAGCCGGTGGGCTGACCAAGGCTCTCAATCCTATCAAGAGCACGCTAAAGGGTGGCGCTAAGGCTGCTGCTGCTCCTACTGCCGGTGCTGCCGTAGCAGGTCCAGGTTTTGAGATGAGTGCTTCACGCAGTATGCAACAGAAACAAACGCTTTTAAATTATCTTCAGGGTGAAGCAGCTGCAGCACAACAGATGACTTCTCCCAGATATGCAGTTCCCAAGCGGCGCGGATGGTTTAGTCGCAACCGCTAAGATAATAATGCTGGGTAATTATGTCGATTAACCTCAATCAATGCACATCCGAGTGTAGTAGTTGTATTCGTAGATATATTTCCAAACATCGCCTCAAAAGAGGCGATTCCTTTGATATACCCTGTCACGGTATTCCTCTCGAATATTTGCCAGCAGATGTCCGCTCTAGCGTGAGCGGAGATCCAGAACTGGCTATTTCTATGATTGATGCTGTTACGTGGGCTGGTAAATTTTTAGATTGGCATTGTTATGATCCGATAGGAGAACACTGGAAGCGCAAAAGCTTAGAAGGAAGTATGCCAACTGGCTTAGCACAATACGAAGAGGGGGTGGCACTAGCAGGGAAATCTGTTTTTAATCGGCCCTATCAGGGAGAGATGCTTAGATGTTCGGCAAAATATAAAGTTTTTCGTATTGGGCGGCAAGCGGGCAAAACAGAAGTGCTGTGTGTTTCGGTTTTACACAATGTTTTTACTCACAAAAATTTTCGTTGCGTAATTATTGCCCCTTATGATTCTCAGGTTGAGTTGATTTTTGAACGTTTGCGCACCTTTATTGATAACAATGCAATGTTAAGTAATTCAGTGCGGCGCAAGGTTAAAAAACCTACTCATCAAATTGAATTGCATAATGGTTCTATTATTATCGGTTTTACAGCCGGTACTAAGTCGAAGCAAGAAGCTGGAGCTTCTCGTGGACAACCTGCACACATGTTGGTATTTGACGAGGCAGATTACTTATCTGCTGGCGACTTGAATGCTGCCTTAGCTACCATCACAAACTTTCCCGAAGCAACTGTATGGATGTCATCTACTCCAGCCGGTAAACGAGAAAAGTTCTTTGAATCATGTCGCGACCCGATGTATCGCGAATTTCATTTTCCATCTCAGATTAACCCGAATTGGACAGAAGAAAGAGAGAGATTCTTTAGAAGTCAATTGACAGAAGACGGATATAAACATGAAATTCTAGCTGAGTTTGGGGAACAAGAAGAAGGGGTTTATCAGAACAAGTATATTGAATTGGCTCAAGATGATTATGACTACGGCGACTATAAGCCCAATCCAAACTGGATTTATATGATGGGGGTTGACTGGAACGACGTCAAGATCGGCACAACTTTAGCCGTAGTTGGATTTGAGCCTGCTTCTGGCTTATTTCGTTTAGTTGACAAAGTCGTTATGACTCGATCTGAGCGTACCCAATTGTCTGCATGCCAAAAGGTAGCCGAATTAAACAGGTTTTGGAATCCAACAATGATTTATGTAGATAAGGGATTTGGCACGACACAGATTGAGGTATTGCAGAAGTTCGGTTACGACTCTCTTGCTGGCGAAGGAGCAAATTCTCCTAATGCTAGATTGCGTAATATCGTTAAGGGATATGACTTTGGTGGTTCTATTGAAATACGAGATCTGTTCACCAAGCAGCCGATTTCTAAAAAGGCGAAGCCATTTCTGATTGAGAATTCGGTGCGTCGTTTTGAACAGCTTACATTTAAGTATCCATCGTCAGATGAGTTATTTACAAAAGCTCTCCAGGGCTATATAGTTAAAAGGATTACAACTACAGGAGTTCCTGTTTATGAGATGCAGGACGAATCTGTTGGAGATCACTTCCTGGATGCGGTAAACTTAGCTCTTGTAGCTTTTACTTTAGAGAAGTCAGCATTTGGGGCTCCGAAGCACGAGGCGCGTATTTCATTTTCTGCTGAGATTGGAGCTATACTTAGGGGAGACAAAGATCCACGCAAAGCATTGCAAGAAAAAGAAGCTCATCGCCCTAAGATGGGGCGTGCCGCAGCCGTAGAGGGTGGATCGGATAGACTAGTGGTTCCGGAACATGGCGAATTGCCAATGAATACTGCATCTGTTGATGGGGCCAGGGGGCCAGTAAAGCTATGGTCTTGGCCGGGTTTTGGCAGGGATGCTCCTAGGCCTAGAGTTAGAAGCCTAAGGGAAGCAATGTCAGATGCATCACAGCGGCTTAATAGACAACCTTCTCGCAGGGGTTCATCCCGTCCGAGGAGAAAAAATATTTAAGGGGGAAGGCTAATGGCCCTCAAGCTTTATAAAACTGCTGATAAAGACGATTATTTTGATTCTCTAGACCCATTCACTGTTACGGTAGATGGGCGCATAGGCGGTATCCAGGATCACAAGATTTATTTGCGTAATGACGATGCCAGTTACTGGTATGATAACGTTTCTGTGTCATTATCAGACACTTCTCCTTCAAGCCATGTAGATAGCACTCAAGAGGGCTGGTACTGGAAGCTGTCTCAGCGAGATATTGAACTGACCCATGAAGAATGGACAGCCATTACTCCTGGGACTACACTTACGCTCACAGAGTCAATAGGAAATTCGCAATTGGGAGATGTTGTGACATTTATTCCAATCTGGGTTCGGGTTGCAATTCCTCGTGGGCAGGATATCGAAACTCTGACAACTATCACATTCCAGATTACTGCTACGGAGTATTTGATTTAATGGCTAAAAAAGAAAAAACACATCTGCCCCTCTCTGACGATACCGGACGAGATTTTGCAGATGATGATTTTATTCTCAACTATCGACCCAAGATTGATTTTGTGGCCCCAGAACACGTGCCATCCGAAAAACAACTATCTTCAGAAGACGTAGATGATGTTCAGCAAAGCTTGCGGGAGAGAACTCGTAATTTGATCGCTGGATTTGAGGCGCTTGGGAAGCTAGCCGAATTGGCAGAAACACGGATTGATCAGAGAATGCAGGCACTTGGAGGCCTGGATATTCATCTTGACCCGTATAAGGACGCAGGGGTTATTATGGCCCTTAAGCGTCGTTTTCCGGATAAGGTTGATACCTCTGTTATAACTTATGAAGATTACAAAGAATGTGTTAAGGGGCAAAAGAATGCAACAGCGGCACAGCCCGGATTAACAGTGCAAGATATGCGTAATGCTCAGGCCGATCCCCTGCGAACAGATTTTGGTGGTTTGTGGCTACGCCCAGGCGAATCGCGTCCCGAGATTAATTCAACCGGGACAACTGTTGAGCCCGTCAGCCTGGTTGAGTTTCAGGCGAATGCACTTATCACATTATTTGGTATGCTTAAGGATATGATTACAGATTTGGTTCTCTCATTGATCCCTGGTGGCGGCGGTGGCGGCGGAGACGACGAGGGTAGCAATGAAGAGGGCGAAGGGGAAGGCGAAGGAGAAGGGTTGCCTTAATGGAAATTAAGCGCGTTGTTAAAACACAGAGTCAGTTGCGCAGAGAACTACATGTTCAAAGCCTTGATGACCTCAAGAATGTTGATATCAACGCTGTTCTTGCGGTTGACCCAGAGCGTACCGACCTAGGAACAAAATTTCCTGATTGCGCATTAATTGCACGCACTTATGAGCGTGGAGCCCACTTTACACCTACCGAAGCGGCTGTTTTTGCCCCGTTCAATAGACATATCGAAAATCACAAGATTATGAGTCAGTCTGTTGCTAAGATGCTGAGCACCTACATGTTTAATCCAGAAGATATTGTATCTTCGGATGTGCAGAAGCTTGCTGCCAAGGCGGGAATCGAGGTGCCCGGAGGTGCTGATTCGGGAACTGGCGGCAAGACAGACGAAGATCTTCAGTCTCTTAATATCGGCAAGGAGCAGCACTCGACCAAAAATACCGACAAAGGCGGCGGTGGCAGCAATGCCTTTATGGATTGGCTAAGTGAGTGTATTCCTTGCGATTTACGTCTTGGGGCATGGATAGAATTTAATCCAAATCTTGATTTGCTTGGTATGCTAGAAAACTTTTTAATGGAGGCTCTCAAGTTTTTGACGGGCATCGGTAATATTTTGAGTAACCTAGATCTGTTTGGTGATTTCTGTAAACTCTTAGATCTATTGTCTTTTATGTGTATTCCTGACTTACAGCGTATTATTATGTTGTTTATTTCTCTTCTTACCCTCGAGGCTCCGAATCTAGATTTCTTAATTGGATTCTTGATGTCCCTAGTGGGCCCGTTATTTAGTGCTATTTTTAGTGGCATCATTGGGCTCTTTGATCAATTCGTACTGCTTGTTGTTAATCCACTAGATTGCATTGTGGATGCTATCAATCAGCAGTTGGCTAAGTTGCCACATGATCCCACTCAGCCACCACCACAAATTGGCAAAGATAGCATTTTAGCAGAGACTGCTGCAGGATTAGATAACGCATTACGTACACTTAAGCGCACTCTTGAGGGCGGAATTGCCACAATCAAAGAAAAACTCGATATGTATCTGGGTGAATTTAAGGCCCTTCTGGGCGAAGTTGGCGGTGGAGATTTTAACTATTTGGTGAAAACTTTCGAAAAATTAACCATGGTGCGCTTGATTGGTTTTATTATTGCCTTGATTTTGGCTTTAACGAAAGGAGATGTGCAGTGTTCCGGAGGTAAAGCCGAAAAACGGGAAATTGATGCTTTCTTTGAGAACTATCTAAGTCCTAATGGAGCTTTTGATATTTCTATGGATGATGAGGGGAATATCAACATTTCTGAAAGAGTTCCAGAACAGGCTGATACGCTAGCATCGATTCCTCAGGCCTTGTCAAATATCGAAAATGTGTTTGAATTTGAGGGGGAGGATGTTATCGTTACCGATGCCATCCGAGACACTGTATCCGCTCTAATTGAACCAGTTAGAGTGAAGACACCATGCAGGTTAGAGGTTTCTGCTGATGAGGCAGACAAGGTCAATCAATATATTTCGGAACTGAATATGACATGAAATTTTTAGGCCTAAATATTTCTCTTGACCGGGCAGTTGGGGACCGGGTCACAGTATCTTCAGTCAAGCCAGAATCTGGTACGATTCCTGTATCTCAGATTCCTTCTGTCAGGCCACGTGTTTTAAAATACGGACAAAGTTATTCGTCTGGCAGAGGGTCGTTTTCTGCGGGCGAATATGATTTGGCCGAAATTGGCAAGATTGAGGACACCGATGGTTATGTGCGGCAGGCTTTTAAGAAGAAAGTCGGCCTCATGTTTAAGGAGGGGGTAGGCTATTCTGGGCCCGATAAGCGTACAGCGCGCTATGTAAAAACTCGTTTTGCTCAGATCAGTCGCGCCACAGGTATTCCCCACGTTCAGCTCTTAAAACGTGTTGCTCAAAGTCTCATTCGGGTATCTAACGCTTTTATAATCAAAGTTCGTGACGAAAAGGCATCTGGTGGACGTAAGCGTGTGACTGCAGACGGCAAAGAGCTTAAGCCGATTGCCGGTCTCTTTCCTGCAGCGCCAGAAACAATGCGTTTTGAGATGAATGAGAATACTGGCAAAATCCTTCGCTGGAAGCAGATGCTTCCGGACGGCAAGTTTCGGTTTTTCTCAGTTGATGACGTTGTTCATTTTTGCATTGATAGACGCGAAGGCTTTATTTTTGGCGTGCCTACGCTGATTCCGGTTATTGATGACATTCGAGCACTTCGTCAAATCGAAGAAAATGTCGAACTGCTGTTATATCAGTATCTCTTTCCCCTGTTTCATTACAAGGTTGGAACAGAAACAGCCCCAGCAGGTTTTACAGAAGATGGTCTGCGTGAGATTGAGGTTGTTGAGGAACAGATTCAGTATATGCCAGCTGAGGGAGCTATTGTTACACCGGAACGTCATGAGATTACCGCCATTGGTGCAGAGGGTAGAGCACTAAGAGCAGAAGGATATCTAGAACATTTCAAAAAGCGTATTTTTGCTGGCCTTGGTGTTTCGCAGGTGGATATGGGCGATGGGGATACCACTAATCGGGCTACAGCACAAACCATGTCTCGTGCTCTGATTGATACAGTTAAAGATGTTCAGGATGAGCTAGAAGCGCAATGGGATCACGAGGTTATTTCTGAACTTCTTCTTGAATCTACTTTTGGCGACAGGGTTCTCGATGAAGAGTTTATGGTGCATCTGCAGTTTAAGGAAATCGATCTCCAGAATAAAATGGAATCGGAAAAACATTCTGTAGAGCTGTTTGAGGGGAATGCGATTACGTGGGATGAGCTTAGGGCTGAGATGGGTCGCGAACCAATTGAGGTTCCAGAAGACCCGGAAGACCAAGATCCGTCCAAATATCCAGATTGGTTCAATACCCACTGGAAGCTCTTTAAGGAACCAGAAACTATTATCAAGGCTGTTGACGAGCCCTATTCTGTAGCCGCAAAAATGGCTGCTGAGGCACGTACACTTGGTGTTGTAACTGGTCAGATTGTGAAATCTAAAGAAGAAACCGAGGCCTCGCAGCGCGCTCAGGCCGAAGCCGATAGGCAGACCAAGATGGCTGTGGCACAATCACGTCCACGTACACGACAAGACAATTTTGTAGCTGCTTCTTTTAAACAGCTTGAAGAGGATACGGTTCGTCGCGTTCGGGCAAACTTGATTACGCGTGGCCATATGGGGCCAGAACATATCTTGTCGATGGCACGTATTTGGGCTGCCGACACCACAGAGCGTCTGTATTCGGTTGCGGTTACTGAATTAATTCGAGGGTTTAATCTGCAGACCGGTAATCGTTCTTCCGAGAGCCCAAATCTGATTAGTCAGGGCCGCTATGAATTGCGCGAGCGTATTGAGTTTTTTGTCAATAAGTTGATTCACAATATGGTTGCTTTAGCGGAACGTAGAATTGACGCTATCAATGGAAATGTTAAACTACCAGAAGTACAGAAAAAAGCGATGGAAGAAGTACACCTTGCTTTTGATTCTGTACGATGGCGCACGAAGCTTATTTGGGATATCGAGCTTCGCAAGGCATATAACTACGGTCGAGTTCTGGGCATGAGATTTCTGGGGCTTGATTATTTGCGACTGGATGCTGCTAATGGTGCCTGTGAGCAGTGTCAGGCTGTTAATGGCCGTTTGATTGAGGTGGCGGCAGCCAACATTAATGATGTTCCGCCGTTACACCCACATAGTCGAATGTCAATGACGGCACTGGTTGCAGAGGATGGTTCGAAATTTGTTCCGCCCCGCAACAAGGGCAAGCCGGCCGTTGAGCAAAACGATCCGTCTCTCAGTAAGAAAACAGGCGTATGTCCCCAGTGTGGCAATACTGTTACTTTGCAGCCACGATCTGGGGCATATTATTGCATGAAGTGCGTTAAAGCATTTCCCCCAGAAGACGTTGAGGGGGATGTCGATGATGCGACAAAACTTGAACGTTGTGTATTGTCAGTCAAAGCCCAATTGAGAAAAAAGAATCCAGGCATGAGTGAAAAAGAGATTAAGACTAGGGCCTTTAAGATTTGCAATGCCCAATTGAAAGGATAGCTCATGGCAAAGTCGTTTAAAAATTTCATTAAGTTCGTGGATTCGGTAAGTTTTAACCCAGAGATTAAATCTGAGGTTAAAGACTATTTTGCCAATCCACAGAACAGCGCTCAGACGTTGCGTATCAGAATTGCTGCAACGCATGCGGGCAAGATTACCCGTAACAATGGGTTTTACCTACCCCATAAGATGAGATCTGGCGCAGCCTCTTTTACGGATCAGTATCCCAAGCCAATTCAGGTTCACCACGAATCTCATGAAGATCCAGTTGGTCGAGTGATTCAGGCCAGATACGTTGATCTGAGTGGTGGCTTCCGGGACTCGGTAAAGGATTCGTTCTCAGTATCTAAAGATAAGCAACTTCAGGATTTTGTTGCTGGCAATATGTCCAACGAAAAACTTATTGATTTTGCGCGAAAAACTTTTATTAACGACGAATCTATCGTTGATGATCCCGATTATGAGGGTTTGGGTTATATTGAATTGGTTGCTGATATTTCCGATCCTGCTGCCATTCAAAAGGTATTAGACAAGCGTTATCTGACTGGTTCAGTTGGGGCTACGACTGACAGCGCTGTATGTTCTGTTTGTAAAACGGATTGGGCTGGGGATGATGGTCGTTGTGAGCATATTCCGGGAAAAGTTTACGATAAGAAGAAGTGCGTTCTTATTGCGGGTGATCTCAGGTATGACGAGTGGTCTTTTGTGAACAAGCCCGCAGACACACATTCTTCTGTCATCGAAGTCCATAATGGTGGCATGCAGGACTTTGTTAAAGTCGAAAAGGGTTCTCAGGGCGAAGTACCTGAAGTGAACCTCGTAATTGATACTAAGGAGGAAAAAGGTATGTTGTTTAAAGATGCATTTGCTTTGGTCTCCAAAGACGAGAGATTTCAAGGTCTCGAGAACTTGGAAGACTGCGTGAAGCAACTTCTGGACAGCCAAGAGGACCTCAACGAAGAAAGGCTGCTTGAACTGATGTCCGAGCAGCTCACGCAGGAAGAACCTGCCAAGGACGAGGTTCAGGACGAGGCTACCGAGGATGCTTCCGAAGAATCGGCAGCTCAAGAGGGCACAGACGACACCCAGTCGGTTGAAGATGAAGATCAATCGAATGAGGACGCTTCCGATGAGGAATCAGAAGAAGATGTGCAAGATGAGGCTGGCGACCAGACTGAAGAGTCTGATGAAGAGGTTGAGGATGATGTTGAAGAGGAGGTTCAAGACGAAGAGGAAGAGGAGTCTGAAGAAGAGGATACTGATCCTGTAGCAGATTTCTTTGGCGATTCCTATCAAGAACTCATTGAGGACGATGCTTCCGGGCGCGAATATGCTGAAATGCTGTTTGGGCTTTTGGATGGCGTTGAAGATGAGGGTCGCGACGAAGTCGTTAAAATGATTAACGATGCCAAGCTCTCGTCTAAGCAGCGCAAGGCGTTGCCGAGCTCCTCGTTTTGTGGACCAGAACGCTCGTTCCCGGTTCCTGATTGTGCCCATTATACTGCTGCTTTGCGTTTGCTGGGGCGCTACAAGGGACCCGGCGACAAGTCTCGTATTCGTGCATGTATTGAGCGCAAGGGCAAGCGGCTTGGTTGTTCGGGGGCCAAGGATGAAGCGCAAGATGCCGAGCAGATTTTAGACCAATTTTCAGTTGAATACTTTGATGGGTATTCTGACGATGAATTGATTAAGATGCTAGAAGGCCTTATGGCTTGTCTAGATGAACGAAAATTAGATTGTAAGTGTCACGATGAAGATGAAGAAAAGTCTAGATTGCAAGATCGTGTAAGCTCTCTTCAGAAGGAGATTAAGTATCTGCATGAAGACATCGACAATTTGAGCAACGTGTTGGCTGATTCCGAGAAGACTCTTAGGGGGCTTAAGGTCGAAAAGATTATTGATCTTAAGAAGTTAACCGGTGTTGAGGTAGACCCAGTTAATATCTCCGACGAGCTACAGGATAAGTCGTCCTCTGACGTGGACGAAATCCTTAAGGATCTCACGGGTCAAGTTGACATAGATAAAATCGCTGATAAACTAAACTCTGGTTTGTCAAATAATCCTCAGGGTACCGTGGAAGATCCCACGGCCCAAGTAGACAACACGACAGAAAAAAACAGTGAAGGTAGTAAGCCAAAGTACGATCCGAAGGTAGCGGAACAAGCTTTGGCGAATTATGTGGAGCTAAGATTTAAGAAAGGTCAGCAAGTAGCAGATGCCTATCTCGCGGATTTGCAGACGCGAGGAGTCCTGCCGGTGGGCGGGAAAAAAGTTGAGGATAAATCCTAAGGAGGAAATTTTACATGTCTTTCAACGCTGAGAATCAATATTCTGCAAGCCACAAGGTGTGGGATCACGTAGGTAATATTATCCCTGACATTGAACATTCAGAGGGCGAACGTCCAGCTTATGAGTTTAAGCCTGCTGAATGGCTTCCGGTGCAGTTTTACGACAAGCACTATGAAGTATGGCAGTCGGTAATGCCTGGTAAGGTTGTTGCCTTAGATCCTGATGGTCGTGTAATGCCCGCTCAGTACGGTCTTACTGGCCAAAGTGTTGTGTATGTGCAGAATGATATTGACGCTGGTGTGACCGATATTGCAACCGGTCTTGCAGTTACCACTGCGAAAACTGTTGTGCTCACGCAGCTCAACGGTACTCGTGGTAGTGCTTGGACGCGTGCAGTAGCCGGTACGGCTGGTGTAAATAATACCTCGGGCTTTATGGGTAAGCATGGTATCGCCTTTAACGATGCCAATGAGAAATTCCCTATTGGTATAGCCCCTTATGCCTACAATCAGTGGGCTGGCGGAGATGGCAGCAATCCTGCTAATCTGCGACATCACAATCACATCCTGCAGCATCAGGTTGCAGTTCTTTGTGACTATGTAATTAAGCTTCCGTGGGTACCTGGTCAAGCAGCTACCGAGAGTGTCTCTGGCACGTTCTCGGGTGGGTTGCCGACTTTCGGAACCTCTGGAACCTATCGGCGTAATGCGATTCAGAACAACAGTACGGGTCGTTATAACGCTAGCACGGGTAGCAATCCGGTTCTCGGAACCTATCCTGTGATCGCTTTCTGTCTGGATGAGTTTCCTGTTGCCAAGAATACGGCGCGGACAACTGTTACCATGCAGAGCTCGAATGCCAATGATGATGTCTCTGGCATTCTGGTGAACGAGCGCACTTCTTTGTCTGCGGTAACGCAATCAGGCGATTACTATGTGGACTATGAAGTTGGCATGCTGTTCATCTTTAGTTCGAACCAGACTGTACCGACCGCCATTTCTGGCGCTGCCGGCACCGTTTCGGTTACTTACTATCACTACGCTGGTGTGCCAGGCACAGTAAGTCGTTTTGCTTCTGTTGTCAGCACGAGCGTAGACCCTGGTGACTTTTTGGTATGCACCACGAATAGTAACCTGGTTGTCGACAATACTGCCGACTTCAAAAACATTGTTGGCCAGGTTCTTGCCGTGGATGACAATTTCCCTAAAGATGCCTTGGATCAGGTTCGTACTGCGTATGATCCGGCGATTAGTTCTAATTCGGCTGGTTCGATGGCTAATGCGACCCTGGGCTCAGCGAGTGCTAATCTTGGTCAATTAGATCAAATGCCGGGTTCGGCCACTGGTGGTTATCCAGATATTCTGCATTACTCCGGTGCAGCCGATAAATTAGTATTGGTGAACCTGGTAAGTCGATAGTCGATTTGCATAGGAGGAATACAACTAATGTCTAATCAAGTCGAAATTAAAGACGCAAGCGAGTTTCGTTGCCTTTGGGAAAACAATGGCCAGACTGGCGCAGGGGAAGTTAAGCTTCAGGACGCTCTTAGCGTGCCGAACGCTCATATGCTGTTCCCCAAAGTCATCTCGAACATTGTAAAAGAAGCCCAAGAGCCACTGCTCGTAGCAACGTCTCTGCTTCAACGGATCAATTTCAGCTTTGGCCAGACCATTACCTTCCCGGCGGTTGGTGCTCTGGTAGCGGCTGATATTGCCGAAGGTCAAGAGTATCCGGAACGCAGCCTCCAAATGGGTGGAGCGACTGTGACGGCTACCATCGGTAAGAGCGGTATTGCCGTTCGCGTTACCGACGAAATGGTACGCTATTCGCAGTTTGACGTAATCGGTATGCATCTCCGTGCAGCCGGTCGCGCTCTTGCTCGCCACAAAGAGGTTAAGTGTTTCAACTATATCCGCTCAATGGGCGTAACGGCGTTTGATAACCTCAATCCGACTAGCTCTTTGTTCGGTGTTTGCACCGGTCGCGATCTTAATGGTGCGGCTAACGGTGCCGTAACCATGGACGACATTTTTGATGCTTTTGCACAAATTGTTACCCAGGGTTATATGCCTAATACTTTGCTTATGCACCCCCTCACCTGGACCATGTTCATTAAGGACGCTCAACTGCGTGCTTTTGTACAGGCCAATGGTGGCGGCGTGTTCTTCGCAAGTTGGACTGGCAATCCTGCTGGCAAGGCTCCTTGGAGCAATAGCTCGCAGGGTGGTCTTGGTGTGGCTTCTGGTCAGACCATTACCCCGGGACAGACTTCTGCTGGAGAGACAGCTCCCAGTGGCTTGGCTGCTTCCCAATCTGGTGACTATTCTCAGGTACAAACGGGCGCTCCGGTTCTCCCGAGCTACATGAATGTTCCTTTCCGGATCATCGTGAGCCCGTTCGTAACCTTTGACGCTCGTCGCAAGCTTACGGACATTTATATGTTCGATAGCAGCGAACTTGGCGTTCTCGTCGTAGACGAGGAAGTCATGGTTGAAGAGTTCGACGATCCCAAGGTCGACATTCGGAAAATTAAGCTAAGAGAACGTTATGGTATCGGCATTCTGAACGAAGGCCAGGCTATTGCAGTTCTGCGGAACGTACACTGCGTGCCCAACGAAATTGCACTGCCTGCTCAAGCTAGTGTTGATGTCTCTGGTTCTATTGCTAAGATTCCGCCTGGCAATGCCTTGAGTCTGTAGTGACTGAGAGTAATCTCTAACTTAGCTTAAAGGGTGCCCCCGGGGACTTTCCTCGGGGGCATTTTTTTGCTACACTATCACAAGCAGGAGAAATCATGATTGTTTCCATTAGCCTCGCGGAAGATTCCGTTCCTTTCTGGTTTTTAGGAGAGCCACGCAACATCAAGAAAACACTTAACTTTTCAGAGCCGGGTCCTGTCCAGGTGGACTTTACTCAGTTAACTAAGCTGGAACAGAAGAAAATCCTTACTGATTTAGCGGGCGAGGTCATTGAATGTGATAGAAGTTTCAATGATCTTCGACAGGTGCATCTTCATATGTTCCCAGAAGAGTCCCCGGATAATCAAAAGGCTCCGGATATTCCTGTTGCAGAGGCGCCTGAACCAAAAAAGGAAGTCGACCAAAGAGCCAAGCTTGAAGAAAGATGTGCTCTTATCTCAAAACAAGGCGTAAGGGCCATCAAGGCCGTCCTGAAGGACGAGAAGGATACTACTCTCCTAAGGCTTATCCGGCGTGCAGAAGGGCTTAGAAAGAAGCCTAGAGCGTCTGTGATATCTTTTTTGGACTCATTATTGGTTAAGCTGTCCCTTGAAAAGGCTGAGCAGATTGAGGCATCTATTGAGAATGATGATACTCCATTGCCTCGTATGCCCAGCACTAGCAGGGGGGAGACAATCAACTATGATGTGGTAGAATCAGAAAGAGAAACTGTTGCTCTTACAGCTGAGCAATTAAATCAATTCGCACTTGGCGAGCCCTTGGGTGGTGATTAATAGGTGCCAGGCTTAAATAGTATTGTCGATCTGGTACACCCAACTGTATCTGGAATTAATGTTATAACGTCCGATACAATCTGGGTGTTATTTGATCGCGAAATTGACGAGTCAACCGTTAGTAACGGAAACTTTTTTATTACCGGTCCAGATTATGATACCTGGACTGCTACAGATACGACCCTTTTTCAAGACTCTCCCAGTACAACCGGAAGTGGCAGTGAAGATATATTAGAATCTCCAGGCTATGAAGGATTGCTGCAGGGAACAGTCACATTTACGCGCGTCGATAACGATGATGCTTCGACGACAGTAACTGGCGTTTATGACACTACCGGTTCTGGTTTTGTATTCAGAACGAAGGCGATCTTTACTCCAGAAAATCGTCTGCAAGCCAGCACTACTTATACGGTCCATTTGTCTGGTGACGAAGATGACTCGGATGATCTTGTAACCGGCATTTCGGAACGGACAGTTTTTGACCCTATTTCTAGCGGCAATAATACAAGTGTGGGTACGGTTGAATTTGAGGGTGGGTACGTAGCTTCTTACAATGATATTTATCACCTAACCATCACAACTGCTGGTGATGTTGGTGATTCTAGGTTTACCTTTTTCCGCGAAAGCGACCCCACTTCTGTTTTTGGTCCATTTAGAACCAAGAGGAGTGGAGTCTTACTTTCCGACGGTGTTACTGCCGTATTTGACGACGGCAACTATGCGCTCAATGATAAATGGTCAGTTGTTACCAAGGCACCTAGTATTTTTACCGGCAACATTTTTTGGCCATTTAAAACTGGTAGCGGAAGTATTTCAACGTTACCTACAACTACATCTACAACTGTCTTGGGAGATATTCCAACTTCAGAAACAGTTGTATCACAATCGTCTAGCACTGCTTTTTCAGTAAGTTCTACTTCGCCGACTGATGGCGCGACTAATCAAAGCATTAGTGCACTCACAGATTATACGATTACAGCTACTTTTAACGCGGCCATTGATGCAGCTACAGTTGTGAGTGGCGTTGATCTAACAGTGCGTGCAGATTATGCTACTGGCGAAGCAGAAGATGGCAACGGTGCGCTTGGCGAGCTTAATGCCTATCCATCAGTTGCAGGAAGCACACTATCAATTATTGTTGGCTCTGGTCAGATTCGGGACAACAATATTATTACGGTTACGCTTGATAGCACGATAGCGAATCAATCTGGAACAGCACTAGGAACGGATTACGAATGGTCTTTTTCAACTACTTACGATCCGTTGTACTGCACGGTGCGTCGACTTAGGCTGGCAATTGGGGCTTTTATTTCTGATGTTCCCGATGACACGTTGAACCTAGCGATCCACGTAGCCTCATTGGCTGCAGATGAATTAACCTGGAACAGCGAGAACAACGATGATAGCTATTATCAATTTGCTCGCGAGATGTGGACCTGTTGCAGGGCACAAGAGATTCTACTCACTAATACGTTGGGTGGATCTGGTTCACTCAAGTCCAAAAAGTTGGGCGATTTGCAAGTTGAATACAATACCTCAAGTGATACCAATTTCCCCCTCCAGAGAGCCCTAGATTGTCAGGCAAAGTGGGAGGGAGTCCTACTGGCCGGAGGCCAGCAGGTTCAGAAGGCCGTGGGCGTTACCAAGGGCCTTTTGGATACAGATCGACCTCCTGTTGGCAGAGGATGGTATCATTCGGCAGACAATGTTACCCACCAAGTTCCTGTTGGTAATGCTAGGGTACTATTTAACAATCACAGTAGATATCGCAAGCATTATAGGGAATCTCTGCGGACCAGTCGTGGTCGACGCGGATGGTGGGAGCGTTAATCATGCCCGAAGACCTATACGAAAAAACAACCGGAAACCTCAATTATTATGGTACTTCAACTACCGGTTCTGAGCCCAATATGCGCAATGAGCTCATCAATACGCTCGATGGCTCGTTTCCAGAGGTCGCCAAGAAGCAGACTGGGTTACTGCGCCAGATGCGCTTGGATAGCGATGGAGAGTTAATTCCCTGTGAATGTGTTGATGAAATTACCCATGAGCCCGACAAAGACCGGTTTTGTCCTGTCTGTTTTGGAGAGGGTTATATGTGGGATGAGGCTCAAATTACCTTTTACAGAACCTTGGAAGATTCTGATATTGATAACATTTTGCGCGACAAGCTCTATAAGCCGGGCTTGATAAATCACCCACTTGTAGTATTCTATGTTAGATACAGCGATACTATTCGCAAACATGACAAGATAGTTGAGTTAGAGCTGGATGATGATGGGTCTGTTTCAGATCCAATGACACGCAGGGCCATCCACAAGATATCTGTTGTTTGGGATTATCGTTCAGATAATGGGAAACTTGAGTATTATAAAGTATTTGCGCACGATCAGGATGTGAAGTACTTAAATGCTCCGTCATATGAGGATGTATAATGCCTTTCGAATCGGTGCTCAGAACAGACATCCTGTCGGAGGATCTTACAACTGATCAGCGTAGGGTTTCAGTAGTTGCGGAACATCAATTTAAGAATATCGTTTCGCATGCAGAACGTTTTACAAGAACTACCTCGCCAGAGCCTGCCAAAACGATTGTGGAGACTATGGCGTTAATTAAACAAGCAATTGAGGATTATGACAACCAACATCATACAACAGAAGATGCTAAAGTTGTTCTGCTGTATGAAGAGCCAGCAAAGTTAAAGCAATTAGAAGCCATTACTATCAAACTGATCAAGAGAGAGCCAGGAATGTATGGGCAAGGAAGCCCATTCGAAAACTCAACCAGACAGTTGAAGCCTATTTTGCGTGAAGTAAAAGACGACACCGAGGAACCGGGCTATAAAAGGGCGGTCTTGGGTCAATTTTACGATAACATGCTTCGACTAACTTGTTGGGCTCGAACAAACAAGACAGCGAACGATAGGGCGTTGTGGTTGGAGACTGTAATGGAGGACTATGCATGGTTCTTTGTGTACAGTGGGGTAAATAGGATCTTGTACCAAGGTCGAGGTCCTGAAGAAACAATCAAGGTGGAAGACAATTATGTATATGGTCGAGCAATCGATTATTACGTTAGGACGGAGAAATTGCGCAGTATTAGCCAAAAAGAACTTGAGGAAATCGTGGTAAGACTAGCATTGTCTGCAGGGATTTCCACTTAAACAAGGAGGCAACCTTACATGTCGTTTGAAAATTTGCCTGGCATTTTTCCAAATTGGATTGATGGCAATCTGCAAATTGCATCCGTCAACGAGAATCCCGTAGTGTTGGTTCTCGGTACGTCTCCTCGGGGAGACACGGAAACGCTTTATAAGGTCAACAGTGTATCTGATGCAGCCCGTGTATTCGGGCGTAGCGATGGTACCCTGGTTCGTGGTCTTTATGAAGTTGTTGCCGGTGGAGCCGAGAATCTACGTTTATTGCGTGTGGGTGCAACGGCTGCTTCTTTGAGCAATGTTGGTGGCGGTATTACCATCACCACCGTATCGAAAGATTATGATTCTGGTACTGACTATAATGTATTCTGGGATGATGCAGCAGGTCGGTTGCGTGTATGGCGTGCGTCTGACGACGAACTCGTATACGACAACAACCCGACGTATCCTTCTGCAGCAATAGATCTATATGAGGTATCTGTAACTGGATCAGCATCTGGAAATCCGGGGGATATTGGTACCCTGTCATCGCCGTTGACTCTCAAGGCGGCCCATGGTGTTAGTGGCGCTTCTTATAGTGCCGGCACCGATGGCATTACCTTGAGTCGCATGGAGCTTTTTGAAGCCCTGTATCGTGCATATGTAGTATTACAGAATGAAGATCTAGATGTTGTTGTTCCTCGGAACGTATATTTAGATGATTCAAATGTAAAAGATATGACTACGGCACAGGTTGTGACGCTGAATACGAGTGCTCCATGGGCCCTCACGTCTGCTTATCCAGAACCCGGTTCGTCCTACGATGCTCTTGGCAAAGTATTTGCTCAAGAGTATGAGGGCGAATGGTACTTCTGGTGGGATATGGATAATGACGGCGTAGCCGAAATTTTTCCTTCGGCCGGTTCGGCATCCGCATCAACGGATGCTAACGGTACGGCTCTTGAGGCTGCAGATTTTCACGAAGCTAACTTCGGCTATCAATTAGCGGATTTTTGCTACACTCAATCAGAAGATAACGCTGAGATGATCGGTGTTATCGGTATGTTGCCGCCAGCTAGCTGGGCTTTGAAGGATGTAAGTAATTGGATCGGTGAACTTCCAACTTATACGGAAGACTCTTCGGGCAACTCTGTAATCTCTGCTGCTGCCGATAATGGTTCGGGTCTACTTGGTAACAAGTGGATGGCGGGTCGTAAAGGCAATAGTAGCACTGGATTACCTGGCCATATCGTCAGCGGTATCGATGGACTTGCTTATGGTGGGTTTATCGCAACTGATAATGGTTGGCCAGATGGTTCTCAGCAAGAGGATCGCAATGAGCATCTGATCGACATTGGTAAGTATATCTCTGTCGTAGGTGCACAGGCGGTACTTGCCAATCCAACGAATCCAACTTCATATGCTGCTAGTGGCGCGTCTGTTTATGCCGGATTGATCGCATCACTGCCGGCTAACAGTGCTCCAACCAACAAGCTCCAGCCCGGAGTCAGGCTTCCCTTTAGGATTAGCGTGGCCAAGCTGGATAGTCTTGCTGGATTGGGCTATGTAATGTTTCAACGTAAGACCAAGGGTATCGTCGTTGCTGACGCTCCGACGGCATCCCGCCCAGATAGCGATTATCAACGGTTGACCACCGTACGTATTGTTAAGGCGACTATCGACGCAATACGTAATGTTGGCGACAAGTTTATTGGAGAACCGATTACTGGTGCGAGGCTTGCGGCTCTGGAGACCGCAATTAATCAGTCCCTGGTGAAATTGCAGAAACTTGAGTTCCTGCAAAGATTCCAGGTTGCTGTAACCTCGACACCTACGCAGCAAGTACAGGGTAAAGCGGACGTCGAGATGATCCTCGTCCCGGCCTTTGAGCTGCGTCAAATCACCGTGTACGTGTCGCTCGCGGCACAATAGGGAGGATAACTAGATGCCTACTCAGGGAAGTCCTTATGCAAGAAGTTATAACAGTTTCTCTGGCGTGGATATTAAGGCTGTCTTCGCTAACAAGGTGATTGGTGAACTCCAGGCCATCAGTTACTCCATTACTCGCGAAAAAGCACCGGTTTATACGATGGGCTCTTCAGATCCACGTTCTTTCTCTCGTGGAAAGCGCGGAATCGCTGGCACGCTCGTATTTATCGTGTTTGTTTGCCATGTACTACTGTCAACGCTTGGTGGATACAGCACTGACGGTGGATTGAAGTTTCAGTCCGATATCGATGATATTAGACCGGAATTTCGCGACCAGACAGAGGTCGGCGGAACCGTGGGTTCTGCAGGCGGGCTTTCGTCCGTATTGCAGGGAACCAGCGGAACCTCGGCTGCTGATACGATTGATAACCAAGAGAGTCCTCTCACTAGCGTGGGTTCGGACCAAGAAATTGCTACCGCATGGTATGCTGACCAAATCCCGCCCTTCGACGTGACTTTGGCAGCTGCTAACGAATACGGTGCTCTCGCTGTAATGCGTATCTTTGGCGTCGAGCTACTCAACGAAGGCTATGGCGTTTCGATTGATGATATCGTTTCGGAACAGCAACATACATATGTTGCCCGGACAATTATCGGTTGGACCCCAGTGCCGAGTGCTAACGCTGAGACCATTGCATCGCAGGGCGGAGTGAACACTAGTTCCTAGTGCTAACTCAGCAACAGTCTAGAATAGCCCCCTGGGGATTGACCTGGGGGGCTTTTCTTTTAATATAGAAGAGGTAGCTTTTCCACATTTTATTGCTATCCTAAACTTGGTGGTGTAAATGGGCTTTAGCTTTGGTAAAATCAGCAAAAGTAACTATGATTACTTAATTGGCGACGAATATAAGTTTACGGGCACTGTAGTTGCAAACGGAATCAGCTACAGCGGCGCTGATATTAAAGTCGTAGTTAATGTATATCAGGAAGCACTACAGCGACTCAGAAAAGAAAGCGATGAGCTACTAGCTGAACGTCAAGAATATCAAGACTTTGCAGATCAAGAGTGGCAGAACCGCAAGAGAGCTATCAGGGAGCTTCAGGCTCTTAAGCCGGGAACCCAGGAGCGAAACCGTAAAGCGGGAGAAGTAGCTGCCCATGATTCAAACTATGAAAATGCCAAAAAGGCTGCAGATGCCCTAGATTCTCAACATAAAAGTAAATATCAAGACTTAGATAAGCCTCCCACTAAGGTTTTGGCTGAAGCGCAAACGTTGTCTATTTCAACTTATCGCGAAAAGGTTGGCGTAAGGTCATTGGGATCAACATACCCTAAAGCGTTTACCCGTGGGCCGCGTCAAATCGCAGGCAGTCTTATTTTTACAGTATTTGATCGAGATGTGCTTTATGATTTTCTAGAAGCGCATCCGTCAGATTTTGATTCAAATACAGCGTCCTCAGCCATCATGGACCAGCTACCACCTGTTGATATTATTGTATCGTTTGCTAACGAGATTGGGTCTGTCTCGCGCATGGCCCTTTATGGAGTAGAGTTTATGAGCAGCGGACAGGTGATGTCGATTGAAGATATGCTAACTGAAAACACTGTTAATTATGTGGCGCGCGATTTTGATCCAATGAGTCATGTTGGCGTGGTTGATCTTACCAAGAGCAACGAAGATCAATTTATTTGGCATAGCAAAAAGGCCAGTGACCTTTTGTACGAGGATGACTATGAGGAGATTCGATCTGCCGTAGATCCTTTTGAGCGTTTTCGTCGACGGCGCAACCCATTCTTATAGGAGTGTCTTAAATGCCTAGACCGCCATTTACAGCCATACATGATATGGACTACTTTTCTGGTAGCCAAACATTTCTATATATTGGTGACGTTTTGGTTGATGAGGTCACCTCTATTCAATATAGCTTAAGTCAGACTAAGGCTCCTATCTATGGTTATGCTTCTCAGATGTTTGACACTGTTGCTGTTGGACAGGTTGGCGTGTCGGGAAACTTTACAGTGAACTTCAAAGAGGCTGGATATCTCTGGGCAGTATTGCGGCGCTATTTTCAAATTGCAGATTCAGGTATTACATTTGGGGGACCCAAATCTGGATCTGGAAAAGCTGAGGATCGCCTATTAAAGAATTATGAAAATGCACGGGTTGAGGCAGGGGGCTCACGGTCCCAGTTAGACGAAACACGTCGTGGTGTTTTGGGTTTAAATAAGCCCCTAGTTGGATCCAGGGGTAGTCGTATATCTCTGGCATCTATTGAGCGCCTATTATCTGGCGACGCCAATCGCGATGAGCGTTATGATTTTTATCAAAGCATTGCTGGCTATGCAACGTTTGACCAGGATAGTCCCCGAGATAAGGCCTTCGAAGATCTAATGGAGGTTTTTGAAGACCAGGTATGGGGTTCCAGTACGAGCAATGAGGACCTGATCAATCAATTGCGCAGGGCAGACGATAACAGGTTTGATGGCTTTGATATCTATATTGTGTACGGCAACTACCAAAACGAGATGGCCAACCATACTGTGCGTAAGATCGTAGGGGCCCATATTACCGGACAAGCACAAATGGTACAGATTGATGGACAGCCACTACAGGAACAATATACATTTTTGGCCCAAACTATTGTATAGTTATTTTATTTGCATAAGTTAGCGAAAAATGCTACTTTGTTAGAACCAAACTACGGAATACAGGAGAATATAATGAGCGAAGAAGCAACCGTGCAAGAGCAAGAAGCACCACAAGAACAGGCACCTAACCTTATGGCATTACTCAAAGAATTCAAGGGTGCCCCAGACCAGGCGCAGATTGATGCTTGGAAACAGCAGTACGGCGAAGTATTTATTTCTGGCTTTTCAGAGGATGAGGTTTTTATTTGGCGTCCCATCTGTAGACCAGAGTATATTGAGGTACAGACAAAGCTGCAGGATCCAAAGAACGATCTCAATCAGTGGGATCTAGAGGAGCTGATTTGTGACACGGCTGTGCTCTGGAAGTCCAAAGATGTTGATTGGAAAACCGGAAAAGCTGGCACCCCACAGAGCCTTTCAGAACAGATTATGTCTAACTCGAACTTTATGTCGCCTCAAGCTGCCAGCATGTTGGTTGCAAAACTGTAATGATTGATGTCATATCGTCAACTAGTCGATACGCGCCGTCACTACGGCGGTGTTTATACTACATCTTTTGAGGATGGGTTAATAGTTCCTTGGAAACCCCTATCCCTAGGGGATTATATTCAATATGATGTAGATATTCAGCGCAAGTTTATCCCTCCATCTGTAATTGAGGATGAGATCTTTCGCAAATGTGTCCTCGACCCGAGGATCGTAGAAGACATTCATACCTATCGAGCTGGACTAGTATCCACAGTCGTTCAGACTATCTGGCAGTTTTCTGGTCCTACTAGTGGGCCTAGTTTTCAAGAAGATATTGAACAAACGCGTCTCCTTATGGCTGGTGGCAATTCAGCTATCTTGCATCAGTGTAGCGAAATTATAGCTACAGCTTTTCCGTATAAGCCAGAAGAGATCTATGCCATGGACTATCGTACATTTTTGACCAGACTCGTACAGGCTGAATCCAAAATGTTAAAAGTTGGTCTACTTAAAGAGCCCGTATCTATCACACAGCTTGACCAGGAGCCCCAAACAAAACAGGCTCCGAAATTTGCCAATCTTAATAAGCCAGACATTGATGCCAAGAGACTATGGGAGCAGCAGCAGCCAAAGCCTGTAGTCCAGAAACCCAAGAGTGAGCCTAAAGCTGCAGGCGGCAAATGGTGGAAGGTATCCCCTATCTTAGAAGCTAAAAAGAAACACAATGTGAATTTTGGGGCAGAAACCAAGATGACAGAACAATTCTTGTTAGATAGCCACGAAGCCCGTGAGCCTGAAGAAATGCGTCGTTACCTCATAGACTCCAAAATTGGCAAAGTTCGTGATAAGATGATAAAACAGGCTCAGGATATGTATTCTGATGTCATCAAGCAGCTGGAATCTAAAAAGAAGTAGGTGTCGTGATTGCCTCCATTTCAGCCCTATACATATGGACTCAGTTCCAACCAGCCGGTAGCGCTGGCTGAGGACAGTTTAACTAGGGCTGAGGCAAGTACGCGTACGTATTGGGATGCCGGCCCGCAGCCACTATCTAACCCTCTAGAAGACCAACTATCTGGCTTAGCTTCTTTTGGTCTGGGCGTTGGGGCATTAGCTGCCGCTGGTCGTATGCAGTTCGGCCAGCAGCGTGGATGGGACTTTTATGCCCGTTTTATTCGGACAGTTGAAGAGTTTTCTCCTGGTCGCGTTTTACGAACCTTTCAGCTAAGCCACCTAATTTCTCCCCTTGAGACGGCCTCAAGGCAACAAAGGTATATTTCTGGCGCAGTTTTACAAGACCTGGCTCAGCGCAAGGGAGGGAAAGACTTCCTGCGTTATATTGCCAGGTTGACAGGCAGAGATCCGCAATTCCTTGATGATATTCTAAGCTACGGTATCCGATTTGAGGGCGGCAAGCTTTTTCTAGGCAAAACGAATAAGGTCATTCTGAAACATGCTGCTGTTATCAGATCTCCTGCATTTGCAGCTCCTGCGTTCCAGATGGGTTATGTGAGATCTGCATTAGGTGGCCCTGCCGCTGACGATATTTTCAAGAGCATGATTAAGTTTCGGGGGGTCACGGGCCGACCCGAGCACGAGTCATTTCTCTTTATTGGAGGCAAAACAAGAGCACAGGCATGGCGTCGTTATCTTTTTGGATATGGCACAACTCTAGTTGAGAGAATGAACCAGTTGGCACGAGCACCCTTCGAGCTCGAGCCCTTTGCTACCATCATGCACAAGGTGCCTATTTTGCGTAGTTTGCGCCTGGGTGTGGTTCCGTCGAGTGGCCTCAAGACACTTGGTAAACTAACTGGAAAACTGGGCATCCTTGGTTTTGCCGCAATGCTGGCCTATAAGGAACTCGATTATCAGGCTAGAAAGTCTGAATTTCTTGACAAGACTCTTCTTGGGGAAGGTATCACAGCTGGCATTGGTAAGCTAGTAACGCAATCTAATCTTGCTGCTTCGCGCATCGCAGAATACACGGGACTACAAGATTATCGGGAATGGCAAGAAAAGATTGCTCCTGGCAGTACCAGCCTAACTAAATTGGCCGCTTTTCCGATTATGGGTGCATTGGGTGCCTCCTGGATGGGGTATGGAAGGCGCATACATGAACAATTGAAGTTTCAGCGCATGGGCCTGTCCATGAATGAAGCCGCTATGGCCACAGCAGCCCAAAGCGATGCCTTTATGGCTGCTATTTATGGAAGGAAAAAGAAGCGTCCATCATATCTACCCTCTCAGGCACAGCAGATCATACATCAACAAACAGAGAAGCGAGTAGCTGGCTGGGAAGGCAAGATGGCCAAGTTGGTTGCAAGTATGCAGGATGGGCGACGAAAGGGCCTGACCGGTACTTTAGCCCGTATGATGGGACAAATGACCCCTAGCAAAGTTCATGCGATCTTGGGCATAGGTGTGGGTTTTGGACTTATACTTCCATTTTTGCCTGGAGCATTGTTGCCATCAGAAAGACCAGAAGAACTAGAGGCCCTTTACGCTGGCCGCAAGAGGGTTCCGGTTCGCAAGGGTCGATGGTGGGAATTTGGACGTTCCCCGTATGAAGGTAAACGGGTCCAATACTATAGGCAGCACTGGTATCCGCGCATGCTTACCCGGGCTAGAGAAAAAGCTATTTATGGCGAAGATATGTCGCCGTTTGAGAGATTTTTTCACGAGAATTTCACCTATGAGCTTGAAAAGAAACATTATTATGAAAGGCCCTATCCGGTAACGGGAACAGCATTTGAGGATATTCCATTCATAGGGCCGGTATTGGCAGCCACCATTGGGCGTTTCTTTAAGCCCCCTAAGTTAATGCATACAGAGGACTGGATGCGCGTAGGGGCAGAAGGTGAAGAATTAACCGTTAGAATGCCTGAAAAATATGGTTATGAGCCTGTTGCTGAAGAGGTCGGCGGAGAGCTACCCCAGGGATCTCCTATCTCTCCCTACGGGGCCAAGGGGGTTGTCGGCGAGCAGATTTACCGTATGACAGAAATGATTGGTTTGCCTGGTTTTACCATGACAGCCATAAAAGAGGCCATCACAGGAGAATCTGATACTTTTGCCCAGGAGATGCAATTAGAGTCTGCTCGTAGACTGTACGGCGCAGAGAGGGCTTATTGGGATCTTGAATTAGGTGGCGGGATAGGCACCACAGAGCTTGTGCGACGCCTGTATCCACATAGGCGACGTCAGATACCCATGTATAATCCGATCCGGAACCGTATGCCAGAATGGCTCCCAGGGGCCGGAGAACGCGCTCCAGACTTCTTAAAGGGTGATCCGTATGCGAAGGTCCAAGAAGGGGAATTAAGGCTTCCTGGGCCGGGCTACGCAGCCCTATACCCAGAGTTGGAAGGGGTTGCATATGAGGATTATCCTCTGATCCATAGATTTGCTATTTTGGCAGACGTGGCCCCATATACAGAACGATTCAAACAGATTGAGCGTCAAGTAAGGGCAAGCATCAAAAGGAATGAGCTTTCTGAGCAAGAAATTGCTATATATCGCGAGCGGATGGAAGAAGTTAAGGCTCGCAAAGTAAGAAAACAATTTTCCCCCTACAAGTACAGGGAGAGAAAACTGAGTGTTCCCGAGATGATACTGGCTGAAGCCAATGAATTAGAGAAGGAGAAGGCTGAGGAGGTTTCACTAATGGAAGAGGTCTTTGGTAGTTATTGGGAGACCTTGGCTCATGAATCTGAAACCCCACTTGAATACCTGACTCCAATTAGTCCAGGAGCAAAGCTAATTCATATGAGGACTGCGGTCGAAGATTATGAAAGAACAGTAGCATACGGAACAGAAAATGCATTCTGGGGACATCCCATCAGAGACTTCTTTAAGCCGTTTGCTGACACCATGAAGCATGCTCTTGGCTGGGAGGGCGAGCCCAGTCAAGTATCGCAAATGCGTGAATTAGAAGAGTATTTTGACATTTTAGAATATGTGAAGTACACCGCCCTCAAGCGACAGGCTGCGCGCCAACAGGATGAGGAAACTGTTGCCGACATGGAGCAAAAACGTCGCGAAACTCTATTTGGGATTAATCCATATACGTATAAGTTTTCCCAAATTTTTCGAGCACTTCCAAGACGCGAGCGAGACTATTTCAATGCTTTTGTAGAAGCAGATATGGAGGAGCGTGCCCAGATTATTGGCATGGTCCCGGAAAATGAACAGGCACTTTATATAGCGCGGTGGCAATTGCGTGATGCAGATAACCTACGCAAGGCTATTAAAAAGGGCCTTTTGACTGAAGATCAGGTTGAACAGGCCAGGCAGACACTCAACGAATTATATCGCAGTCGCGATGTTGAGGGAATGCCAACCAGCAAAGAACTATGGGTGGAGTATCTGGCGACGCGCTTAGACGGAGAGAGTTATGCTGACTGGTATAGGCGCCGATATTTGTTGGCTGAAAAGTTGGATGGACGCATGCTTCCAGGGCCCGATTGGAAAGGATGGCATCCATCAGTTGACCTTGAGGATATCAAGTTAAAGATTGTTCAAGATGAAGGACGCAATATGTTTGAATACGATTTATGGCCAGATCGTGCCAGGATGGTTGCAAGGCGCCCAGCAGTAGAAGAGGCCGCAGAAGAATTACGTGGTACACTGAGTGAATCTGATGTGCGCTCTCGTATGCAGAATATCTTAGAAGCACACGGACTTGGCACGTCGCATGTGTCAGTATTACCGACACTTGGAGAATCTGTGGTAGATTTAGATATTACAGAGAACAGAGATGCGGAGCTTATTAGTATTGCAAGAAAGCAATTACTAAATTAGGGGGATCATTATGAATGTTATGGACCATGTATTTGGAAAACATGCTTCAGATATCTCCAGATACTTTTCAGAGTCGCGTAATTGGTTCTCTGAGGTTACAGACAAGACTTTAACTGCAGCGAATAAGGCAGTCCAGATGGGCAAGTCTCCCATTTTGGGAGTAAAACCAGTAGCATTAGGCGGCGCAGCAGCTGTAGCGCTAGCTGTCGCTTTGAGCGATCCTCCAGTAACGGCTGGTTCTGCTCCACGCGTGCAACCAGACCTTAAGAGTGGCACTGGTGGTTCTAGCCTAAAGCTGAATATGGGTGTTCATCCAGGTTCAGCCAACTCGCCCAGGGCACCAATTCCTCCAAATCCAGCTCGCATGGGCAATACGGCTCGTATAGCTGGTCCGGATACTGCTGGTCGAATGCGCGATGAACGGTACCGGGTTAATGTGCGTGGAACTTCAGAGGGCAGCGTAAACTATAATGTCTTGGCAAACGATATTAACAACTCTTTGGGCGGCAATGTCACCGTTAATACTAGGATTTCTGATTCAAGAAGGTCTTTGACCGCACAGAACATCAGTGATATTCTAGCAAGAGGATAATCGAGGGGTCTAGTTGGCTAATCCTAAAGAAGTATCACAAGTTACTGACTTAATGGTTCCGGCATCACGACCTGGTGTGGTTGCGGGAGAACAAGATACCTGCATCATTAACGACGTTATGCTACAGATTCCCCCTCAGAGAATCAGGGTTAGCAAACAATCGTTGAACTATGAATGGCATACCCTTCGGACCACATTTGCCCAGAAAGCCAAATCGGGTCACGGCAAGGTATTGATTACGCTAGATCTAATTTTTGAGGGCAATGCTGCAATTAACGGGCAAATGCGTCCGTTAATCGCCGGCCTGAGGGCCACGCCCTTTTGTGTCTGTTATAACAAATATCTACAAGATTCTCTTATGGGTATGGAGAATGCGAAATACCTTTCAGAAAGCAAAACTCAATATAAGCACCTGAGACCGTTAGCATTGGCTGTCACCGGGATGCATGTCCAGACTATTGAAGGGCATCCCGAAAGTGTCCGCGTAGTATTAGAGTTTATATGGTTTAATTACTCTCCTTATATGCCAGTGTGGGCGTATAAAGTAGGAGAGCTGCATGATAGGCCAGGTACTGCGAATAAGTCTAGTCTCTGGAAGAAATTTTATGAGCCTTTTATGTACTCACGCCATAAAATTGACTGGCCTCATCAGCCCGGATCTCGGAATAGCAAGACATCTATTTTCTTTCGCGAATTCGCTACATTTCCACGAGTTAATGCATCAGGCTATCGTGCCGTAAGACAGCTTCTTGAATTACTCAAGAACAATCCGACTGTAGTTATTCAAACACTTAACAAGGTATTGGCTGATGAAGAGATTGAGTGGACTGATCAGAATATTTTTGATGTTGTATATCGAGAACTAGCTAACAACAAAAATGTCAACGAGGAAATTCGCAAACGAATGAAACAAAGTTCGCTGCGCAACGGGATGATCACTCGTGCTGCAGAGGGCAAGGCCAAAGATGCCCTGAGCGCTATCGCAAGAGACACATACAACGATTCTGTTACCGGACAACACTCTTGGTCTCAGATGAGAGAAAAAGAAGTTGAGGATGCTATTCGCGAGCTCACAAAGAGACAGGAGGATGCTGCTCAGCAGGAAAAGATGTTGCAGTATCTTGGAGTTAGCAGCGAGAACTCGAGCGAATATAAAAAACTAGATACCTTTAGTTTATCTGGAGAGGTGCCCCATCGTGGAAGCCAGCTATTCATTGGAGGGTTTGATGTATATGGGCGCAAGAACAAGCTAGACATTGTCCCTGAAACCGGCTTTATTATTGAATCTATTGCTGTGACATTTTCTAATGCTTTGGCTGTAATTCCGATGATGGCCTATAGATATCCTACAGCCCAACATATTGGCAGTAATGACGTAGAAGTATCGATGGTACTTAATTGCACTAATGATGCTGCGCGTAGGCTGCAGGCATTATATGATGTCATAGAGGCTACGTCACTCAAGTATAAGATGATCCCGCAGGGATTTTTAAATCCGTGGATTTATAACGACCTTATTAATTTCTTTGGCCTAAAAGAGTTCTTGACCAAAAATTTAGTTATCGAAACTTACCCAGGTCAGCCCGGGCGCAGTCGTGCTATCTTAACCCTTTCTCATGCCGGAGTACTCAGTTCCTCTGGCCTTAGGGACCCAGAAGCTTTAGTGCAGGAATACATTTCTACCTCTAGTACAGTTCAGGGGCGCATGAATAAAGTATTCAGTTCCCTGATTCGAGAAAAGGGCCAGACCGATAGTTTGCTGACACCTGCTTCTTTAAAATACTACTTTATTGAACCCAAGATCAATAAGTTCAATCCTCGTTATGCTGCAATAGGCAATTTATTGCAAGACTATTGTGATGAGTATAACGGGTTTCTAAAGAGGGTTCACGGCGTGATGTGGGAAATGCCAGAAGAGGGCACTGGTGCTGGATCTTATGCTCCAGTGGAAGCTGAAGCTGAGGGCCTGGATCAAGCTAATTATAATGCACTCATGGATCTGGTTGAGTTTTCTTCAGAGCATGGTTTTATTGCCAATATCAATAGAATTCAAAATTCAGTTACTGATCGAGATTCAGCTATGAACGCTGAGGCTCAGTCTAGGGCTCGTACACGAAGGGCTCAAAGCGTAGACCAGATTACGAAACAGAGACGTCGATATCGGTCACTTAAAAGAGTATTCGGTATTGATGACAAGGGTCGGAAGGATTGGATTGAGCTTAATAAGCAGGCATATAATGTTGCTGATCCGAATTTTGATTTTCTCAAGAAGGTCTATCTCAACAAGTATCAGGAAGGCATCCAGCGTGCATTTGATACCATTATGAAGCAATATCCGGATCATCCAGATTTTGCTTCTGTGTTTCAGGTTATTGAAGATTCTCCTTTACGCAAGGGAACGATGACATATATGGATTTTCGTCCACAGATCAAATCTGTATATGGATATGTTAATCCATCAGAAGGGATTACCCCCTCAAAAAATAGGCGTGGCGGCACTGTCAAAGAAGAGGAACTGATCCAGTTTAATCCAGATCTATATTTGTACTACCCCGTATTTGATGGGGGGATTGTTAATCTATCTGAAGGCAAGATTATTGATTCTGATGTCATCAACAAAGCTAGAAAACTTAGTTTAAAGACATTTGACGAGGCGCAGCAATCTACCAATGATTGGTTTAAGGGTAACTACTTATCTAGCTTACGTAATGCATCGATTTCTCAGCCATACGATAATCTCGAAAAGCGACTAAAGAATGGAGAGTTGCAGGCTCCTTTTTATGAGGGGGAGTCTTGGAAGAACTCAACAAGAACCACAGATATCCAGAAGACTGTTGTTGTAGATGATCTTAAGCAGGGGCATATCAACTATCCTCGACCCGGTATCATGCGTGGTCAAAACGAGATCAGCGTAGCCAATACGATGTCAGCATTGTGGCAAGGCGCGGATGCTGGAGCTAAACCCTATAAGCCAAGCGATAGACAACGTTCATCGCCACCAGTCTCCGGAACAACTAAAGAGAGAGCGAAACGCATCTTTCCTTATGTAAAGCAAGCAGCACAGAAATGGGATTTAGATCCTGGGCTTATTTATGCTGTTATCGAAAAAGAAAGTGGCGTTGGTCGCAATATGGGACCTAACCAGGTAACCGCTACTGGGTATATGCAGTTATTGCAATATGAGATCAATCCGCGAACCAGGAAACGAGATGTTCCAAGTGAAGCACAGCAATTTGCTACGCAAAGAGGACAGACCCTATTGGATCCTGGAACCAATATAGATCGAGGCTGTTTTCTCTTGAATCGCTATTCTAAGAGGGCCTCCAAGAAGGGATTGCGCAGAGGTAGTAACGAGCATACAGAGCTGTTATTGGCATATTATAATATGGGTCCCGGTATCGTTGACCAATGGCAAAGCGCAAAAAAGAAAACAGCTCGTGGACAATCTTTGTCTAGCAAAGAAGAGCGTCGCATTGGCGAACCCCCCGAGACTGGTGGACAATCAGGTGGTTTCGGATCTGTAGCATCCCCTACGGGGCTTATTCCGCTGCGCACATACAAGCGCTACACAAACAAGATTATGTCTAATGTGCCTAAGTGGCGCAAGTTTGTAGCTGAGCAGAATGCGAAGTCTGGGACCCCGTCTGCGTCACAACAAGCACGCATAGATCGTGGTAGGGAACAGGCGCTTAATACAGATGTCACCTCTAGTACCCTGTCTCCTATTACTGAGGCCATTAAATCATTCGAAGAAGACCTCTATCATGGTCAGGCTCAGAGCCTGATACGTGCCTATCCAGCATTTAAGTTATATTTTATCGAAGATGATAGCCAGGAAAAGCGTTTAGCCTTCGATGATTTTTTCAGCTATAACGCTGTGCAGTCTATTCGTGTAGTGAGAAGTCGCAATATCCCCGCCGACATGTGCGAGATCGTATTAACTAATATATCTGGCACCCTTACCAATCGTAAATTTCGCCAGGGCCGCGATGGTGGCTCCGCCCCAAGGGATTCTTCTGGTCGTATCGTACAAGAAAGTATTAACCCTAGTCTTTCTGGAACCTCCATGGAGAATCCGATTGCATCCCTATTGCTTCGCGAGGGAACACATATTTCTTTAAGGTTGGGTTATTCTAATGATCCAGATAGGCTTGAACTAGTCTTTACTGGCGTTATTACAGAAATCGAATTCTTGGGCTCAGAAGATTTGATTCGCATTTTAGCTCAAAGTTACGCCATTGAGCTCGTACAAGATATCAAGGGCTTTGAAAAGCCGAAAAAGGTAGGCTCTTGGGAAATACTCGGCTGGGGACCTGCTGGACTTCAGGATGCATCGACATCTAAAGTTCTAGAAGAGATGATTACACAGCCAGAGGTTGTCCACTTTGGGCGATGGAAAGCATTGGCACAAAATGCGACGCCTCTACGCGAGTTGCTTACGAACAAATATCACTATGTGCCCACACCACAGGACGATAATATTTTCGCACCACCTCCAGAAATGGAGTCTGAGGTGCTTTTGAATGAGGGCTGGTTTATTGATTCAACTAGTTATGTAATCTACCGAACAACCATTTGGGATATCTTTCAGGAAATGACGCTCCGTCATCCCAATTTTGTTGCTTTGCCTGTTCCTTACAAGGGTAGGGATACAGAGCGAATGACTATGTTTTATGGTTTACCTAATCAGTTGTATTTTGCACGTGATGCCGACTATAAAGAAGAGAGCGCATCTAATGTCCTTAGGGACCGCATCTCATATCTTGAGCGTAAACAGAAAGAGGCAAAGGCTGTTTCTAGTGGACTCTATAGGATGGAGGGATCTAACTGGGGCCCTGGCAAGCGCAAGGCTACCGATGATGAAGAGGCACGCGAATTAGCGGCGAAGTTTACAGCTGAATCTATCGGGCGTACCATAGATCGTATTAAAAATCAGAGATTGAGACTTGCCAAGAGGTCTGGGTATATTAAGCCATTTAGAAACTACCATTTATTAACCAGCGACTATCATATTATCTCTAACAATATTCAGGCTAATGCTCGTGATGTGGCCAATACGATTGTTGTTCAATATGGTGCAGACGCCGATCCTTCTGAGATAACCAGCAGTATTGGTGGAGGGGAAGTTGCTGTGGCGGGTGCAGACGAAAACGTAACTGTTAAACTGGATTCTGCTCTGCCAACAGAGGAGATTCGGACGCAAATCGCCCACTTTCTTAACGTGACAACGGAGGATATGGCCAAGCGCTATGGGCTTGGAATGCTGCTCAGGAATGTGCGCGATATCTATAAGGGCGAAATTGCGCTAATTGGCAATCCCAAGATTAAGCCTTGTGATATCTGCTATCTTTTTGATCAATACAACGACATGATTGGTCCAGTGGAAGTTGAGCAGGTTACACACGTGTTTGATTTTCAACACGGATTTCGCACAGAGGTCAAGCCAGATATGTTTGCCCAAGTAGGAGAATGGGCCCTATTAAGTACAGCTGATGCAATGGGTGTAGTTATGGAAGGGGCCCTCAAGCATGTCTTTGGAAGTAGTGTGCTAGGAAGTGGGGCTGGTCGCGCTGTTTTATCTGGGCTCAAATATGGCTCTCGGGCGGCAGCATTCTTTGGTCCAGCGGGCCTTATTGCTGCTGGTGCGGTACACTATATAGGCGGGTTTATGAGCCAGGCCATTGTAAACTTTACACAAATGGGTTATCCGCTGGTACTCAGTCCACTACAACATCGCGGACGCGTATTTGCGGGTGGCGTGCCTACTAGTAAGTTGCCAAAATCTATGTGGAATCGTATGTTTGGCGAATGGACGCCAATGGCAGAACAGGGTTTTGCGATGTGGGCAGAAGATAAAGTTGATGAAGTCATGGTTGGACTCAAAAAGCTGGGTGGTCTTTGGGGTGGTGGCTATTCTGAGGGCGATTTCTGGAATGATGGGAATACTTTAAAAGTTAAGTAGGTGACAAAATGTCTAGTACTGGTACAGTAAATAGAAGGGTAATTGCCGGCACAACGCTGATGAGTGAGCGTCAGCGCAGCGTGGACGGAGAGATGGTTTCTAATCCAGCGATGCTGGAGGGGCTACACGCTCAATTTGGAAATATCTCAGAAGTGCATCCGGCAATGTCGTGGGTGAAAGCGAAAGATAATAAAGGCATTCCAATTGGGGATCCTCGCAAATGGATTCCCCTTAATCATTCGGCCAAAGAATTGGCGGAGAGATTTGGCAAAGTAACTATTGGGATGAGGGTGCTAGTTATCTACAAGGGACCCAATGTAAAAGACGCGAGCGCATTTATTGTTGCCGAAACTGCTATCAAGAAACCGGTGGCCAATTTTGTGCCCAACGTCGCAAGTATTGGAATTCAAAAGATTTTTCCACCAGGAAGTGGAATATAGGAGGCTGTTATGGCTTTAGTCCCGTCGCCAACTACTCGATTATTTAGAGCGTCTGAGCTATCTCCTGCGTCAATTGAGATTCAAGAGACCCAGGTAACTATTTCAAGCGATCCGAGCAAATTCATTGCTATCGATGAAAAGGGCATTTATGTCAGGGGGCCAACAAGTGAGATTAATCTGGGTCCCCAAAGACGCAGAGCGGGACTATTTATTGAGGAATTTGACCTATTAAGGATTATTCCCAAGACCATTGTGACTCCATTTCCCTTAAATTATTTATCGCCACCCTTACATGTGGCGCCTAATTTCCAAATGGACATGGCTCTGTTTGCAGCCAATCTAAGGTAGTGTGGGTGATTTAGAATGGCAGGACTTTATGATGACATCGATATTAGGTTCTACTGGAATGGTGATTTTGGTCTGGGACATGATGGCGATTTCGCTGATACCCTAGAAGATGGACTACTATCGTTGCGTCAGGAATTACATGATATATGTGCTAGTGCTTTAGGCGACTGGGAACTATATCCGAATCGGGGAGCCGGATTAGAGGACTATATCGGAGAGCCCAATACACGCAGCGTTTCTGAGTCGATCCACGATAGGGTACGTATGGCCATTATTGCTGCTGCTTTGGTAGCTGAAGATGACCTAGAGGTTCGGGTTGTTCCGGTACATCGTCACAAGGTGCTAATTTTACTCAGTGTCCATGTTATGCCGAGTGCTTTTAATAAAATGAATGCAGAATCAAGTTATCTGAAAACTGCATTATTATTTGATTTTGTCGAGCAAGGAATGCTATTTTTTGATAAAATTCCAGAGTTGACTAATATTTAACTGGAGGTAGCTTAATGCCCCTTTTCTCTCGCAACCTTACGGACCTGACAGCAGACACCCTTGAAGAGCTGTCAACCACCACCAATATTACCAGGCTATCTGCCGGATCTAAGGCCAGAGCTCTTCTGGACGCTGTTAATAAGCGTCTTGAGGAAGCCTATGAGAGTTTTGATCTCAATATGGCGCGCGCGTTTGTGTCGGCAGCGCCTGGCCAATACTTAGATCTCATTGGAGATCTGTTGGGTGTAACCAGAACTTCTTCAGTAGCTGCAACTATTGATGGCGACCTGGAAATCGTAAAGTTTTATGTAGATACGGGTACTTTTGGAGATATCAACGGGGGCAATGCAATTGTAGTCAATGAAGGCAGCGTTATTTCAACTCAGCCTAATCAGAATGGAATCACTTATCGTGTTACTTCTACAGAAACCCTGCTTGCTAGCGCCAGTGCGGGGTTTGTGTCAGCTGAGGCAATTCAGCCTGGCACGGCAGGCAACGTGGGTGCGGATTCTTTAGTTTATCATAATGTTATTGATTATAGCGACGTAGATAATGGCACCTTAAAGGTTACGAATGTTCACCCAATTGCCAACGGGGCGAACCTAGAATCCGATGCCAACTTTAGGTATAGGATTTCCAATAGGGTTCTTGAGGCACAGGCTGCGAATGAAACTTCTATACGCCTATCGGTATTGTCGACTCCAGGAGTATCAGATGTTTTAATTGTTCCACGTTATCGTGGCATTGGTACTTTTGGGCTGATTATTGAATCAGTGACTCCGACTGTAACCCAAAATCTACTAGACGATGTAACGGCTCGAGTTGAGCTAATGCAGGGTCTCGGTACTATTGCCTATATTCGTGGCCCCAAAGAAGCTGGATTGACTATTCGCACCACTGTCGAATACGGGCAACAATATGATCAGGATGCGCTTGATGATATTGAAGATGAGCTGGATAATACCATTCGTAGCTTTGTATCAGATCTCGGTATTGGTGACGAGTGGTCAGTTAATAGGATGGTATCGGAAATGTTCAGAGTATCCTCCAAAATCAAGAATTTTGGAATTGCAGGCACTCCGCTTGAAGAGGTGTATGTCTATACCGAATCCAAGGTTCAGGATAACCGTGTCAAAGAACGCTTGTTAGGAGACTATTCTCCCGATAGTGACGAGAGGGTTATTATTGAGCCGTCAGTAACCAATGCAATTACATTTGATCGAAAATTCTCTAGGCGGTTATAATCGTGGCAACCAAGGCTCTTAGCGCACAGCGTATCGTCAATGCTTTTCCTATGTGGTCTGAAACCCGTATGAACGAGCAAAGTCTTGGTTATCAGTTTGCCAACGTCATTGGCAATCGCATGGACGATATGCTGAAGCAAATTCAGAAGATTCGAGATAGCTATTATATAGCGTTAGCTAATGTGGCCGATATCGATCTGTATTACTATATGAGGTTGCCAGATACCTATGAGTTTACCAAGGATGATGATGATACCACTGAGTGGATATATACTCCACCAACAGCAAGCGGACTCGTTGATGGCACTTATTTTTCAGTTTCGGCGCCAACAGAAAATACAGTTGAGAACTTTTGGTATTTGACTCCACCGAGTCGCATTTCTCTTGGCACTACAGCGTCTGGCGCTTATCTTATGGCTAGCGGATACGCATGGCAATCACCACTTTCTCCGGTCGTGGTATCTGGGACTATTGATGTTCCCAATCGTCTCTATGTAACTGTTTCGGGCGGTTCACAATACCTATATGTTGATGATTACAATATTACGTCTCGCACTATTGTGCAGCTTGATGGGGAGGATCGACCTGGGGGCGAGCTTATTGAAGAGATGTATTATGTCTATGATGAGATTCAGCGCAGTATCCATGAGTTTAGCCAGCTTGATAAAGTTAATATATATACTCCCAACAATAATAGTGACATTTTTGTGACTGTTCAATCGGCCAGCTACAATCTTCCCGAGCTGCCTCACGCATGGAGAGACATGACCCAGACATCTTATCGAGATGACATGGAACTGTTTTGGGGCATTGGGCAGGGTGATGTCGATGGCCAGTGTACGTTAGAATTGCGAAAATATAATGCTGACGATCCAACAATTCGCTTAGGAGGATTTACGGCGACCAGTGCTTTTCAGAGTTATGAATTGTTAAATACCAGCAGTCAGCGCATCCAGGCTAGAGACTTTGCAGTTGAGCCGCATTCTGACAATATATGGGTGGTTGATTCTGGGGTGCTTTACCTCTATGACGGAAATCTATATTACCCGAATATGCAAGGTATGACTGGGAGAAATTATGATGCACCGTCAGTTATTGAACCCAGCAGCTATTGGGTAGTCCAAAACGAAGAAGTCAAACTGTATTACACCTGGAAAAGGCCAACAAGCGAAATCACCCAATATCGTATTTGGGTAGAGAAGCCTGATGGCAACAAATATAGTATTGTTGGTGGTGTTGAGGGCGCATATCAAACAGGGGCCGGTTCCTGGAATGCTGCGTCGTTTATGACTAATAGAAGAATTCAGCAACCTGACACCTTTACGATGGATCAGCGGGGCGACTATGTATATGCGCTCGAGGTCCAGTATGCTGACGAGACGTCGTCGATAGACAAGAGGGTTATTTCGGTGCTGTCGAAAACGCCTGAGGCCCAATTTGGTTTAGCTTCAGCCATAGGTAGCCATAATGAGATTATAGGAATTGATATTGACAGCGAACAGAAACTATGGGTCCTAGATACTTTGGGCTATAAGTATCAAGTCAATCTGCATTACGATGTGATGATTGTTGATTTTGATCAAAAGATTGTCTATTTCCGGGAGCCATACGAACAGGTCAGGGTATATTAACGCACATGAGGGGTTTCTTGGATGGCAGCAACGATATCTGGATTCGGACATAAGTTCAACGTCCACGAGATAGCTACGGTTGCTGTTCCTTCTGCACGTACTACTTGGAACCAATTTGACGAACACGGCCTAGTCTTATCTCTAGAACGCCTAAGAGGGGAAACCAACTGGGAATACAAGCGTCGTCTCCAGGATGTTTTTGTCAATATGGCAAATTCATCCTATCGCGGAATGGTGAATGGCATAACCCGCGAGTTGGGCCTGGCTCTTTTTGAGCCCCTGGTCATTAATCCTAAGGTTGACCATGCAGGCAACTTCCTAGCCCCAGATCCATATATCAGATTTGATGGAGCATATCTGTACCTTTACTCAGATTATGGCAACGATATGCTTGATTGGGCTATCGACCGATACGAACCAGGTGGCAATTATGAGCATCTTTATCGGCTTGCTGAATTCGTCAATACAACTGCATTTTTCGAAGCCCATATTATTGAGGGCATTGATCCATATACGCGTTCCATGACGATAGTAAATCAGTCTAATCGAACAATGGTAATCAGCGAAGATGCCCAGGAAAGCACACGATTTAATCTAGAAAATGATAAGATCGTTCCGGGATCCATATCATTTTCGGATACAAAAACGTTTCGTCGAGAGATGTCTTCGGCATCTAGTGTTGCGGCAGCTGGACAGTACCATATTAACTATAAATCTGGCATGGTTACCGTTGGCAGCGTTCCGCCCCCAGGAGTCACTATTAGATATCAACATAGCGAATATCCGTTTTTGCCCAAGGCAAGCCCTGTAATTGTTCACGATATTACGAGCGAGGGGTTTAGGTCTAAGATGTTTGCTCAAGAATTACAGGAAGATGGAACGTATGAATTAGCGCTACCAACTGAGGTTGGCGTTGATATAATGAATGAATTATTGTCAGTAATTCCAATGTATTGGGGAGTCTAGTGTGGCAAGTAGCCTAGTACAGACAGGACATCAGTTTCATGTTCATTCTGTTGAGATAGTTGCTGGTCCTATTGGCAGCACAGATGGCTTGCGTCGAGTCAAATTTCCCAATCAATTCGACGAGTTCGGATCCCTGGTATCACTGGAGCGTTTGCAAGATGAGACTAATTGGGAGTATCGCAGACGAATCCAGGACGTCATGGTTAATCTGGCTAATGCGAGCTATCGTGGAATGGTTAACGGCATTACTCGTGAGCTTGGCTTAAGCCTATATGATTCTCTAATTATCAATCCCAAAATCAATATGAATACGGGGCGATTTCTGGCCCCAGACCCCTATATTAAGTTTGATGGGGTGTATTTGTATCTGTATTCTGATTATGCTAATGGCGTTCTAGACTGGGCTATTGATCGCTATGAACCGGGAGGAAACTATGAACACGTTGGCAGACTGGCTTCAATGGTGAATACCACCTCATTTTTTGAGGCACATGTAGTAGAAGGTATTGATTTATATGACAAATCTATGACAATATTAAATCAATCTAATCGCAATATTGTTAGATTTGAAAGAATCCCCAGTAGCACGAAGTTCGCACTCAAGAATACGAGGATTGTTCCCGGAACTCTATTTTTTGCTAATCGCACCACATTTAAAACAGAGGTAGAATCTGCAGACTTAGTTTTACAAAAGGGACAGTACTATGTAGACTATCATAAGGGGATTGTTGTTGTATTCAGTGTGCCTACGTCGGGCGAAATTGCCCGCTATCAATATGTAAAATATCCTTTTTCTGCAACGGCAAGTCCTGTTATACTACACGATATCAATAAAGACAGTTTCAAAGTTAAGATGTTTTCACAGGTATTACAAGACGATGGAGGATATGAGCACGGGAAGGTTACAGAATTAGGGGTAGATATAATTAATGAGCTAATGTCGGTTATCCCTATGTATTGGGGAACATAGTAGAAACAAAAAATAGTGCTACTATAAGACATTAGCGGAGGTTGTCTTTGGCTTTATTAGCGTCCACAGCATCTGGTGTTTTAAGTTTGAATATACCCGTTACCTCAGCTCGTACTGAGGCTTATGGGCCTGCTGCGCCTGCCGCTATTGGCACCCTATCTCACTATGTGTCCACCGAGCATCCCAATACGGGCAACTTTATCAAGGGTTTCCAGTGGGATGCCAGGGTATGGTATAGCGAAGAACAGGAAAACATCGATCAGGTTGTTCCCGTCCTTTGGGACCCAACAATCTCTGGCATCACCAGTACTCGTTTTCAGTCTGGCATCGGCTCTAATCGGGATCTCGAATACCAGAGATCGGTATTTATTCCATCGTCCGGTCTTGCGTCCGCAGGAATGTACCGTGTCTGGGCTCCTGAAATTCGTCATGGATATTATTATGACTATGCTACAGAGGGGTATCTCTACAGCGATGACTCAGAGGTAGTATATCCAACCTATAGCGGCGTTGTGCCGGGAATGGCCCTAACATCAGCAGCCGATGGGTTTAATCAGGTTGAATTATTGTCTGTTCCTAAGGTTGGTGTTCCAGTTACAGCTCAACGTTATCGGTGGAACAGTGCGCAGGGTAAGTATGAAGTCGATTTAGATATTCAAAAGAAGGTTAATTTCACAGGATTGCGTGATGCTGATAATGTGCGCCAAAATACCTGGAGCACGCAGAAAAATACTGTTTTATGGGATTTGGTTGATCCCGAGGAGCCAGAATTTATTGTCGTGGACAGTGGGATTTATCCGACTATCCCTACTGCGCTATTTAATAAGCAGTTCGTAGATCAATATCCCTCCACTAGTGCCCTGGAAGAATTGGGCACTATGACTGGCGGGTCTGCCGAACAGTTTCATCTTAGCTATGCTCCCATTGATAATAGTATGCCCGTGGACGTTTATGCTTATCTGGTCGCATCAGGCACCCAGACCAAGTATGAGGCTATTCCTTTCAGTCAGACTATCGCCACAGGAGTTAATCAAGCTAAGATTGATTATGACATGGGCATTGTCGAATTTGGGGATCCGACTACTTCAGGCGTTGTGGTGCCGGCAGCTGGGTATACTGTAGCTGCACGCTACTGGAGAACAGTGCGCGTTGAATATGAACCAGAAGAGTCTACAGATTTGGTCCTAGCAACAGAGGCTAATACGAACCCCATATATAGAACTTCTGGTCGCGGATTTGTATATCTCTCGACAACGGCTGATGATCCTGCTTCCATTACCCTATCAGCAGAGGCACCGTCGTTACAGCTTAATGTTTTTGGCCCAGTATATGTTGGCAACGCTTATGTTCCGGTGGTAGCTACGGTCAAAGATGCGTTGGGTCGTCCGCTAGAGGGACAAACTGTTCAGATTTTTACAACTAGTGAGCCTGTGATAGGGAGCTTTGGTGCATTTGGTGATACGGCCACGACTATTACAGACCATCTTGGCGAGGGCCGCACCTATTATACTCCGCCCCGTAGCGTTGCAGATCTCGGGGAATACATTACAGCTTCTGGTTATCGTATTGACGATTCGCCTACATATACGGGGGTAAACCGCACAACGATCTTAAGCTCAGAGGATTTACTTCTTGAGGGCAATCTCGATGATATCTTTTTATACGAAGTGCATACCGATGATCCGTCTCAAGGATACAAGCGCAATGAGTTAGCTGATAGTTCTGAGGTTCAACTCAATGAATACTACAGGGATTATTTTGATAGCGAAGATATCCAAGGGCCAACAGGATTAACCAGTGGTGTTTTATCTACTGTGCTCGATAATCTAACTTCTAGAGACTGGGAATATAACTATCGTGAAACATGGGGCATGTTACAACCTACGTTATTTAATGCATCGACTAGCAATGGTCGAAAAGTGTTAGTAACAACTTATGATTCGGACATTTATAATCCCCATACTTTCAATCAGGGGGCTGTCGCGCCATTTCAGCCCATTGATGTTCTGTCAACGGATGCAGGTTATGATGTTGTATTTGATACAACCCAGTACAATCTGACATATCCAAGCGGAACAGCTGGAATTGCTCCTAGTGGAACCCTTCATTCATATTTCCTCGTAGCTCCCACGGCCGTTACGATGCAAGCGTCAGTGTACAATCAGAGACTCAATCAAAGCATTTTGAGCAACACAATTCAGATAAAACTGGATATTCCGCCATATCTTAGCGGCATGTGGACAGTAGATTCAATCAATCAAACACACATTGATGAAATTAATAGTGTGCTAGCTACAGGCATTGCGTCTGGTGCGCGCGTGGCACTGGGCTATAGGCTTAGGTCATCGAATGTGACTTTGGCTGGCGCGCTTAATGGAGTGACTTTCCTGGATGTGAATCCAGAATATAATGCGCCTATATGGACAGCAGTGGAGCCAGAGGTGCCTGGATCTGGAGTATTGGCATCTGGCACTTATGCGCAACATAGTTTTACTATTACCTAATTAGGAGGAACCCTTATGGCTGACAAGTTTAGGCAAACCTTTCCAATTTCCATTTCGTTTTCGGAGGGTGAGCTACCAACAGCTAGCAAGATGAATGGTCTTGCAACCCAGGCTCGCAATGGGCAGGGCGTCATTCAATACGCGCTAGGAGATTTATGGAATCAGGGCGGAGATAGTCTGTTGTCTTCTACCTCTACCTCTGAAAATGCGTTAATGATTCCGAGTTTGGCCAGGTATATTGGCGGAGCTCGTTACACAAGTCCGCGCATACCATACCTTGCCAATATTCAGGAGTATACCTATGCATTTACTTCTGATGCTGGCGCCTATGAGGCCACGCTTACTTTTCCTCCTGATAGCGGTGCGCCTGCTTATACATGGTCTGCCGTAGGTGGAGAACCCAATAATTCAGTTGCTAGTCGCGGATTGGTAGTGGCAGCCGGAGACTATTATGTAGATACCGATACTGGGCAAATTTATACCTATGATGCTATTAATGCCAACTGGACCTTAACATATAAGCCTGTGGTAGCTGGCGATATAAGTGCAACAGCCACCTATAATATTATTCCTGACTTAGACACCAATAGCTCATATGCATTTCAGGGAGTCAAAATTAGATATGCGAATGGCGTTGATAATAGTCAGGGCTATGAAATTTGGCTTCCTCCTCGTGGCCCACTCAACACTCGTCGAACAGACAGGGCCCCACATGATATTTCAGGCAACTATCAAACTAATCCTTCGGGTGGCTCAAGAACATTTTGGCAATCTGGTGCTGTTGCGGCTCCGTCAACCGACGCAACAAATGCGGCACATTATAGGTATGTGCTTCCGGATGCTATCACGGGTGCTGCCGGATGGGGTTCTGGAACACAGTTACCTCGCGGCTTTGCATATCTATGGGATTCAAATAATACGGGAACCGTTATTGAGGGCGTAACTCTAGCTGCAGAATCAGCGGCTAGTCCGCGAACCTATCTTTTAATCGCATCTGGAACTAGTTTGGATACCTGGTTAACTTCGAGCTATGGCTCTTTGCATTATCCAGATGCAAACTTGAAGAGCTCGTCTCATGCATCCGGATACTATCCTGCAGCTGGATTGAAGCTAGTTATTGTAGGGTCTGATATCTCGCAATTCGTATCAGAGCTGATGGCGCAGTTTATTAATCACGATCACAGTGATTCGCACTCAATGCCTGCTGCGCCTATCAAGCATGGTAAGCTTGAAGACCTATTTGAGCCAAGTGGAAACACTCCAGAGCTGGTGGCCTCTAAGCTTGATAATGATGGACACCCACAATACCTGCATCGTGGCGGGTTTGGCGCCGGGACTCTTCGTGACACATATCGCAATGGCATGATGCGCGATATGTTGATGATGAGCTCCAACAGTACGAGCAACTACTACAATGTTGACGACGATAGTCGCACTCTATTTTTTGGTCAGGAAAGTCGAACTGCTGGTGGTGTAGTATATTTTAGTCCATACGATGCAGCGACTAATGCCGATGGTCTTGACCGCCTAGTAGTTTATGGAAATAATAGCGGCAATACTGCTGGCGGAATTCGTGTTGGTGATGCGGGCTACACCAATAATACATATCTAGATATTGGTTACGATACTTCGACTAAGTATATTACGGTCAAAACTGAGCAAAACAATTCAAATCTATATTTTCAGACTGATGGTGGTAGCGCTCCGTTATATGTAAAAACTACCGGTTCATCAAGCGATATTTTTGTTACTACCGAAGGTGAAGATTCAGATATTTATATTAGCACCGAAGGTGTCAATGAGACGATCTTTATTACGGCCGGCAGTAGTGCTGTTGCGCCTCCCACCACTGGTGGAGGATATGATTCTGTGGTTATTCGTGCTGGAGAAGACATCTATGGAAGAGCTTTTGACGATATCGTTTTTCAGTGCGCCTATGACATTCCAGGAGGTGCAGGAACTGCAGGTACTGCTTTGTCACTAGGTGGCGGGGCACAGATTGCTTGTGCGGGTGAAATCGACCTAACAACAACGGGTAGCGATATTGATATCAATGCGGACGACGATATCTACATAAACGCCTATGATAAATTTCATCTCGACAGCGATACGGAAGATATTGTTATGTATATCGGTGCGGTCGACCGCGAATATATGATGCCCCTCATTCCGTTGCCACATGGTACCTATAGGGGCGGAAATTCAAGGGAGTTCTTGGAATCCGGATGGTATGCATGGGATCCATCAGAATATAATTTCTATGGTGCCACACGCGTACTGAAGACAGGCCCAGGTATGTTTTATGCCGCAGGTCAACTTCCATGGAACTGTGAAATTGATGGAGCATATCTAGGAATCAGACAATTCGACTCAGGCACCAATCAGCGAATTGAATTTGGTATACGCTATATTGATTACTATAATGCAGAGTTGACAGCCGAAACTTCTCGCGATAGTGGTCTATTTAATTATGGTGATGTAGTTTGGCATTGGCACTATTTCAACCTTAATGGTGGAAATATGTATAACCCGGCATGCCTTTGCAGAATTGCACTGACGGCAGGCGAAATTGAATTTCGTCACGCCATACGGCTCGAAGTAGAAGATTGTCGTAATTTTGGAGAATGGTATAGTGCATATATTTAATTGATTGAGGAATTAACGTGTCATTATCTGTAGGTGGACATAAATTTAAAGTTAGCCAAGTTCCCTTCTCGGCCGAGGTTCCTTGTCGTGTTAATGTCAAGAAACGTCGAGAGAAGGTAGTATATCGCGCACTGAGTGACAACGACAATATAAATATTGAATATCTGATTGGAAATACAATTTCGCCAGATGATAATGTATATATTTCTGATCGCAGCACCTCTCTTGTTCAAAATCGTGTTCCTTCAGCTGATGATATTACTACAGAGACGACATCTTCATTTACTCTGAACGTTGACCAATTTTTAGTTACAGATATCTTTACTTCACCAACACCGACACAGCCATCCCAGCCATTGTTCTACGTACATACACTAGAAAACTTTAACAGCACAGTAGATAACTTTGCGTATAAAGAGTTGATCTCTATTGAGTTTGCTAACTACGATCTGCAATCCACTGAGCTGTCAGCGTACGTCTTAGATTCAACCACCGGAGAGTTCTTTAATAACTTAGAAAATTCGTATAATGAAGATACCGGCGAAGCCAATGTAACGTTTATTAAATATGCTGTTCGCACCACTCTAACAAATTCATCTACTATTGAGGTATTCCATGAGTTGTTGGATAATGAGCCCATATATCAAGAGGCATCTTTTGACGACATTGATGAGTTTGGTATTTTGCTTCCAAGCGTTAAGCGCTACCTGATTGATGAGCTTTTGGGGGGCACACAGTTTCTTATTACCATGCCGTCTAAACAGGTATACGCCTACAAGGAATTGCCAGAATCTCGTATTCGTCTGTTGCCGCCGACTGCCACAAGTGTGTCTGATCTATGGAATGTTCGAGTTACAAATGGCAAGTTTATTACTTCGCTCAATTATACCTCTACTGTATTTCGCAATTATAAGTATCAGATTGCTGAGTTCGATTCACAAACATTTACCCCATATCCGCCTTATAAATCACAGGTAGAAGAAACAGCAACATGGATTACCCCTGGGCTATGTCAAGTAGCCAAGAATGTTGTTGATGACGTAAACTTGAATTTCTATGTTGACGTTATTGTGCTGAGTCGTACCGGAACAGTCAAATATGCCTACAGCACTGATCCACAAAAAATAGGAACCCTATACGGGATTAGTTCGGTATCCTATACTGCCGGCATACTAAGTGTTGATCAGCCTAATGGATTTATTGAATTATCTGGAACTACGCGCGACGATGACGAGATTTTAGTCAGTTACGTGACGAAAGAAGAGGAGTATGAGTTCACCTCTTTAGACTTTAATCCTGTTAGTAACCTCGATATCCTTAATCAGCGTATTGTTCTTTATATTTCTCCCGAGAGTGTGGGAACTGGTAGCTTAGATAGGAGTTTGTATTATCTGGTTGTTGATCCCCTAGGCAAGATTATCTATTCAAGTCAGGCGGACGAGAATGCTGCTGGGCTCGATCCAGCGACCCAGAAGCTTCTAGCAGAGGACTTTGATACCACTGGCACCCCAACCCACACATTTTATTATGATAAGACATCTACTACTGCGGGGTTAGCTAGTAGGGCCAGTGGTGTTAATCCAAGCAGTGTTGAGGATTTTTCGTTTATCGATAAATATACTGTTGAAAGTCAACTGTTTAGTTCTCTTACAACGGTCTCTGGTACTACCCTTGAGAACCTGACCGAGAACGGTCGTTTCCTGGTTCTCGGAGATGTATATGTCGGAGAAAGTCAACGACCAACTGCTTTTACTGAATTTGATGTTCGCATAGAAGGCGGCGGGATTAAAGATGACCAGGTCACAGATGCCTTGGCAGAGCAGCCAGAGGCTGCGTGGTATTGGGATTTCATTGCCAGGAGGCCCTATCCTGCTACAACGGCATTTTATGTTGAGGTTCCACAAACTCTTTTATCAACTCATGGTGGAAGATTTACACGTAGCGAAATCAAAACTCTAATTGATAAACATATGCAGCTAGGTGGATATGCTGCGTTAAATACCTATGGGGTAGATCCAACAGTTACTGGTGTATCAACCTCGTCTGGCTCAGCACTGATTGCATGGCCGAGCTATGGATCATCAACTACGTACGCTATTTTCCAGTCAAAAAATATTGATGGCCCATTTAGCCAGTACAATAATGTTACCTATAATGATAGGTCTGCGGGCAATTGCGTGCTGATGACTGGTTTCATTCCGAATACCAAGTACTATTTAGAAGTAAGGGCAACAAAGGATAGCGATGTATCGGCTGGTCCTCTAGTAGCCATTACTACGACAGCCTTAGGGGGATAAGCAATGTCAGTTAATGTAATTTGGTCTTATACAAATGGAGGTACCGCAATTAGCGACTTGATTAATCATGGGAATATCGCTAATGGGAATACGTCGACTGCTAAAACGATTTATTTACGTCATGATGGCGCAAGTGAGATTACTAATGTTGGCGTATATATTAGGCAATATTCTGGTACATATAATGGGGATGCTACTGCAGCTTCCGATTTTGCTGAAATAATTGCCTGGGGAGATAATAGTGCCTCAAATACATTTGGGGGTATACATATTAATTGGGATGCAGTAGGAGCATTTCCTGCGGCATCATGGCCCCTATATAATGACAAAGATCCCTCGAATGGTTTTACTCATCGGACGGGCGTGGGTGATAGCGAAGGCAATGCGGTTACTATACCTACAGCTACTGGAGCTACGACGGCTGGTGAAATTGAGGCTGGCGCTTCCCCTAACGTACGGTTTCAACTACGGGTTCAGGTTCCAACAGCCGAAGATACGACCGGAACACGGCAATTTGACCAGGTGATACGATATAGCTTTACAAGCTAAAGGAGAACTTATGAACGGCTGGACCAAATATTATGCAGATGGCAGAACATATATTGGAACTGACCAGGATGTTCAGGCTGGGACCGCAAGTTGGCGCAAAAGTCCACAGAGGGGCATGATTGCAGCCTCTATGCAGCATGGCAACTGTTGTGTCCGTATCAATGGCATGGGCACATTCTGGCAGTCAGATGGTTATGAGTCGTCTTATCCTGGGACAACTAAGCTTATTAAGCGAAGCATCATGAAGCAGATTGCTCCTGGGGATAAATTCTATAGAATGGCTCGTAGTGATTACAGGTTAGAAATCACTTTCAATGGCGAGCTAGCTAACGGAAAGTTTATTAAGGTGCCACAGTCATATCAGGGTAAATGGCTTGTAGCAGAAATAGACCTGTTGATCAATAAAGTGAAAATTTTTATATCGGATATCAGAGTATAATGGCAAGTAATTATCTGGATAAATTTCGCAGCACACTGCCCGTTACACAGGGCAACCAATTGCTCAAGCGCCTTCTGGCCAAGAGAGACTCGGGCGAGATACGTACTGTCGACGAGTTTAAGGCTCGCTTGCGAGAATTGACTGCTGAGCTTCTCGAAAAGAGAATTAAGCCTACTTTTAAGTTATTCGAGGCAGTAGCAGGAGAAGACATTAGCTCCGAGCAATACAACGAGATGCTTGAGCGCATTCACGATGATCTTGAGGCCGCATTTTCTGAAGCTGACAATATTGATGAAATTGTCTCAGCACATCGCAACCTTATTGATGATGTGGCATTGAAAGCAATTGAATTTGGGGTCAACGAACTAGAATCTAGAATTAATCTTTACGAATTTCTCAATCGCAGCGGAGATGGATTTGACAGCGCCCTTTTCAACACCTTTAGGGAATCTGAAACATTTGCTTTATCCCGGTCTTCTGATGATGCCACTCTAGTCTATATTGATCCTCGTGCTACCGAAAGCATTGGTCCAACCGAAGAGGCGTTAATTGATCTGGTGGGAGAACGATTGACCATGGGAACCTCTTCAGCTGCTTATGTATCTGTGCGAGAAGCCGAGTGGCTTTTCAATCGCAACAGTGTTCAGAGTGAGCTGGATGTGAGGTTTGATGGGTCCGACGTTAATAATATTATTGATGGTACAAGCAACACATACTGGGTTGTACCAGTATTAAGTAGCACCATTCGTACGGGGGGTATGCCCATGGAGGTTGCCCTCAAGACTAATGCGTCTCAGGATATCAACTTTATTGATATTGAGCCTGCCACTGAATTTCCTATGTATCTGGCACAGATTGATTATTTAGATAGCAATTATACGAGACAAACAGTTAGTAGTGACCTGATAACCTTGTCTGGGCCCACGCGAGTTAACTTTGAGCGCATTACCACTAAAACACTTATCTTGCGTTTTCGACAAGATAACTATAAAGAGGTACAGTTTAAACCAAAGCTTGGCACTTCTAATTTCCATCGGGCAGTTTTGAGCAAAAACAATTTCACGGTGGATATGGAATCGGTAAGTGACGATTTGTACGAGATGTTATCGTCTGATTTCATGCTGAGCGACATCATGAATGTGCCCACCAACACCAATACGGTACAGAAGTATTTTGAATACGTATTGGGATTTGATAACATTCGACCAGGATTTAATAGGTATAACAATAGGGCGATCTTCGTGAGCGTCAAAAAAGAAGTAGATTATCCTGGACAGTTTGGACTGCGTGTAGACGAGCAGAGGCCCGTACAAGTCGGAGGGTCAACCTCCGTTACTATCGCAGATCATTCTTATCCATCCCGTTCGACAGACGAAGACAATCGTTTTTACCATAGCGTGCCAGAGTATTGGTTGACTCTTAAATTTTATAGTGATGATGATTATCTTATTGCCACTGATACTGTCCCTATCCTCCCCATTGGGGCTAAACGGATATATCACGAGCAACTAATCTTTACACATAAAAGCGCACCAACCGAACTCAATCCAAATCAGGGTTCGTTACGTTTTTATTGTGACGAAGATTCATCGGATGTAAGGGTTTATCGAAATAACACACTTCTAACTTATGGCGACACTGAGCAGTGGAGATTTGTTCCTGCTACAGGAGCAGATGCTAACAGTGATCTGACACTGGAAGTTGCTGCAGGTGGTAGCAGAATGAAGAGAGGCATTTGGATTGTGGGCGGTGTACGCCCACTGGATATTTATACTGTGAGCTATACCCCTAAAACATCTAATACGCGGATATTGCCCGCCGACAGTACATTATTTGATCTTGTAGATCTTGTTGGGGATCAGTCTATTCGGATGATTAGAGACAACTTAATCACGGTTGACGGTGTTCGCAAATCGCAGGCAGTGGCTAGGGCAGATGTTTATTTAAGTATTCTAATGAGACTTAACTCGGCCAATGATAACTTTTCTACTATCATTGAGGAATATATGTTATTGACTGGATCGCGAAATCTAGAAAAGTTTGTGAGTGATGTCTAATGAATAAGGAACGCACTGAAGTTAAAAGCCGTATGTTGCGCAATAAGTTGGGCACTTTAGCGACTCGACTGCAACAGGCTGCTGATCCTAAGGGCGCAAATCCAGACTATCAAACGCTTGAAAAAATTATTGCTCAATCCGTAAAGATTTTGAGTGATTTTTATAAGAGACTGTCTGAGCCAATTCATAAGCCTAACGAGATTAAGGCTGATACTTTACCTGATCCAGATGACTATAATGACAATTTTCAGGCTATCGCCGATGACCTTGAAGTCGTTTTCGCAGAGTTTGAGAACCTAGAGAGTCTTGTATTGGGCAACTTTAATTATATTGTATCGCGGCTCAATCGATTGAATCGCAAGCTGAAATCTACTTACTCTTCGCTTGGTGACTTTATTCTATATGCCGATTTGCCGCTCAAAGACGCATTCTATTTTCAGGACTCATTTACCAATCTGGCGCGAGTGGAAACCAACTCTCCACTGCTCAATGGAGAGCAATGCGAGATTAACCAGGTTGAAGGTATCGCAACGCTACCAGTTGATAGGGAGTCACAAGAAGTTATTTCTGTAACAGAACTGCCTGTTATCAATTCTAACAGCAATGGCGTGAATGGTAACAACCAAGAGGCGGGTGCAGCTACAAACTCGGATATTTCAACCATTACCGATAATAATGCGGATACCTGGTTTGAATACGAACGGGTTGTCGCTGTAGATGATGGAGTAACTCTTGTACTGGATTTCACCATCAATCTGGGTGATATAAAGGTGATTAATTTTGTCCGCATTAATCCCAATAATTTTGGTACAAAAACCCAGGTTAAAATTGTCAATATTGATACGTCGTCAAATGGTAATGACTTCATAAGCATTAAAGACGACATTCCCATTGCTGACTTTGTAGTGGAAGACGAAGAGAATGTTTTTACGTTGGCCCCTAGCACATCTAAGTACGCAGGACAGGGACTATATACTTTTACTGCGCGCGAAGCTAAATATATTCGTTTTACCTTAGAACAGCAGACCCCTTATACCATCGTTACTTCGGCTGGTTTAACGAAGTCTAGGTACGCTATTGGTATTCGAGATGTCGAGGTTGCTGCTTTGCCATACAAAACCAAGGCTGAATTGATTTCTACAGAATATCTCGCATATGATGATATCCGGAAAGTAGCGCTGCTAAGCAATCAGAATCCTGATGCGGCCACCACATCTGCACTAGTATCTATTGACCATTATGTGTCTCCAGACAATGGTATTACTTGGCATCAGATCCGACCACTTGTGTCTGGGGGACTAATAGCGGTAGATCAGACTGTGCCCGAGGTGTTAGATTTTAATGGGGTGGGAGAGAATTCTATCGAGACTACTAATCCGGTTTATACCTTGCGCTACAAAGCTGTCATGGAGAGGTATACTGAAGCCTTTGTAGATGATGCCTCTGAATTGGCCCAGCGGATTCAGGACGGCACAGAACTTCACTCGGTGCCTGGCTCCACTCCATTTGAACTTACACTACAGCAACGTCCCATTACTGGCACAATTAAATTGATTGATCCTAATATGGGAAGTCGTGGCAAGGATGATATTCGCTATAAGATTGCAAAAGGAACAGGTTCGCAGCTTCGCATTGTGCTATCTGCATTTAAGCCGTTAGTCAAAGATAAGTCTAAGGTGTTATCTGGCGGCAAGTATTATATTCAAGAGAGTGACCCTCAAACCATTTATATCAATGGTATTGCGTGGAGTCGCGGAGCTTTATCGGGTGCTAGCACCAAAAACTACAAACTTAATTTTGAAGAGGGAACCCTTGAGTTTGGCGATGGAACTAATGGCAAGGCGGTACCCAATGATTCATTGATCGAAATGTCTTTATCAGAGGAGAGGGTTTTTCCTGGACGTGGCGAGGGGCATTATGCGACCCTGCAATATCCTACGGCAAGAGACCAGAAGCGCGTTGCCTTGCGTGTACGCCATCCAGAAAAAACAGTTACCAAAGTTCTCAATAAGGGTGCAACCCGCAACCTGCTTGATGCAGACATTGTTTCTGGTAGCGCCCTACGTTTTAGCTCTAGTGCTGCTGCCACTAGTTTTGTGACCGAGATTGATTTTGATAATTGGGATGAAGATAGCCAGTCAGATGGGGACTGGTCTGTAGATAGGACCAATGGGGTGCTTTACAATAAGTTGCGCACAAGCGAACAGGAGGATATGACTGTCACATATACCTATTATCCCTCTACCGTGCTAACAGAGAACCAGTGGTCGTTTGCAGAGGGGACCGAGGGAAGCAATGTCATTTCGATATCTGCGGATGCTTTCCAGACCTTTACAGCATCCACTATGGATGTTCCAAAAAATGCGAAGTACTTTAATCTTGCGCATATGGCTATTGTTAAAGGAACGATTGAGTTTAAGAATTCTATTACAGGCAATGTTCCAGCGACCCTGTCTCAGGAGGTCGAGTTTGTTGATGGTCGAACAGAATTGCTAGGGGCCATCTCGACAACCGAAGAACTGTCCCCCATTACATCAGTGGGGTTTCATAGCATTCCTTTTCGCATGAAGGTAATCGATAATACTAGTTATGCGGTCACTTTTTCCAATACGACTATTTTCTCACAAGAGGTTGTGGGAGAACCTTCATCTCCTGGCGAATATCGTGTGCGCCGTGATTATGGGCTCAAGGGTTCTGTGGAAGTATATGTGGGACAAACCTATGAGGATCCGGGAGAAATTAACTATTACTATCGAGACTACCAAATCAATCGGGCTGGGCGATATTCAGTCAACTACGAAACTGGAGAGGTTTATTGCGTTGAACGTCCTGGCATTAATGTTACAGTGGATTATGAGTACACCGACTATCGCGTCAAGTATGATATAGCGCGCCTGGTGAATGCTGATGACTGGGATCATGACAATGATACCAACAAGATTACGATTAAAGATCGGGAAATCATGAAGAATTTAGCTGTGCGGCAGACTGGTGCCGAGGGGGCAGCTAAGAGATATTATCAGGTTTCTTACCAGTATATCGAGGAGCCGAGAGATAATGTAACTAATCTGGAGCCATATTTTACTCCGGTTCTCAAGGACTATGCACTCAAGGTTGTGACTAAGAGCAGGTTAATTTAATGTCGATTTATAATACCTACGCAGAAATTATTACTGAAGATATTATCCGGCAGCTACTGGAAGACGGCACTGCGCCCTCTGTAGGCGAAATAGCCGACCAGCTCGACACCTTTCTGGAAGATAATGATATTTCTCAGCCCCTATTTAACAATAATAGCTACAATGTGGCCTGGAATGAAAATGCTAGTGCTCTAAAGTGGAACAATTGCAATGAAGCTATCAATAAAGATATAAGAGTGTTGTATAAACATCTCATTAGCACCACTGATCAAAGCATCCAGGACTTTGATAGATGGCGTATTGGTGCCCGGCTATTAGAGGGTCGCCTCGATGATCTCCAGGAACGCCTGACGTCATTGCTATTGATTGCCCAGGACACTGCTGGGTACTTTAACTTTATGCAGGACAACTTTGTTAATACAAGCAAGGTGGACCTATCGGCCACTACGGCATATGTCAATATCGATAAGGGCATTGTAACCCTGGGTACTTCTAGTACTGGAGCTACACGTATTGACACCTCTGATATTCCAGCAGAAGATATTGAATTTACAGTTTTGAGTCGCAATGAGCGGATCACGGAGGTTCCAGCCAAACAATCCAATATCGAGAATGTTCTAAGCGATGTTACCAATTTCTGGCAGACCACCGTGTTTGCCCGCAGACCCCAGGCCGTTACTGCTGAGCTTAAAATCAATCTTCCTAGTGCACAAAGTCTATCGCGCATTGACATAGATTTGCATCAATCAAATCAAAATAGCTCAATGCAGATTACGCCAATGTTGTCTACCGATAATTACAATTTTTCGCAGCTGGCCACCAATACCTTTACCCGGTCAGTTATGGATAAAACTACATTTTATTTCACTCCAACCTCAGCACAGTATGTCAAGCTGATCTTGACTAAGACGGGCTACGATACCTTCGAGGATAGCCAGTATGGATATGAGTTTGGTTTCGATGAAATTGCGTTATATAATGAGGGGTTTGCTGCCAATACTGACTCTCAGGTTGTATCTGAAGCACTGTCTGTTACGGGCAATGATGGACAGCCAGAGGAATTTAGTAAGCTTGTTTTAGAGGTGTGCGAGGATGTGCCCGAGGACACCACTATTGATTACTCTGTGGCTGTTTTCAACAGCGCTACAACCGCAGTGAGCGATCTAACTTTTGTGCCAATCGATCCGCTAGACCGTTCGCAGACCAGCAAGCCAACCGTGTTGGACTTTGGCGACATTTCATCTGTAACCGTGTCTGGTATTCAGCTATCGTACAATACGACAGCGACCAGTGGTGTATTTTCCAATCCGGCACAAGATTATATCTATGTTCCATCTGTACAAGGAACCACTATTGCGACATCTAGCGGAACTGCTTCTGCGGTAAGATATACTTTCTCTGCCAGTAATGAACGTATTCTAGATCACACATTATCTTCGGGGATTAATATTGCCCAGGGCACCCTCGAGGTCTGGAGAAATGTAAATCGCAAGGGATATGACGATACCAAGGTGAGGGGTTATCAGAACGGCTGGGGCTTTGAGGATCCTTATTACAAAACAACGATTTACGCAGAAAACAAGTCTGGCGTGGACATTGATTTCGGGAGCAACCCTGTTATTATTGATGGAGCTGCTGTTACTGGAAAAGTTAATATTGCAGCTGGTCGCCATACAGTTATGGTGCATAAAGACAACTGGAGGGCCATCAACAGGAGTGCCGTGGTTGGTAATGGATTATCAGGACTAAAAGACAACGATCCTCTATATCCTTACAACCATCGTTATCTTATTGAAGGATTTGCTTATCCCGGAAACTGGCCCACCGCCGAAGAAAAAGTTTATCAAGGGTTTGATATTGTTGCAGAATTCTTCATGAGCGAGGTTAGTCCATTTGATATGGCCAATAATGTAGCTTCAGATAACTATAGTGTTTATGCCATAGATCAGGACGCAGAAGATGCGACAGCCACATTAGTTGGGGTTGTAACCCAGACGGGAAAAGAGCCGTCTAGGGTTTTTGTTATGAAAGTTAATGAGAATAATTCCGATTTTATTAATGAGGAATTCTTGATAAAATTTAAAGCAGCCAATTCGCTTTCCAAATATGTAAGACTGAAAGCGGTTTTGAGCACAGAAGATACAGCAGTGGCACCATCATTAGACAGTTATAGAATCAAAATAAGTAGCTAGCGAGGAGGAGCACCTTGGCTAATGACAGGCTAAATAACTTCAGTTTTTCGTTTACGGTACGAAATGCTCCCAAGAGTGGCCCCACATCGTCTGATGCATGGAATGATAGCTTTACTGAATTGTCTAATGATTTGGCGGCTATTGCTTCTGAGTGGAACAATAAACTGGTCACAATCATTGGGGGTTTGCCAAGAGGCGTACAGGATACAGCGGTTAATGTATTCGTAAACGGTCTTGACGGGAAGAATATGTGGGTAGATCAAGCGATCACCTCGACTTCCGATGAGACGAATTACTACAATAGTGGAAAAGATCGACCCAATACAGTTAAAGAACAGTTTGACCATATCTATACGACAATCTCCAATGAAATTGAAAGCTTAGAAGATACGATTGCATCTTCGGCAAGTGGCCTTACCACTGACCAGAAAAACCGTATTGGCGCGAATATCTTTGATCCAACTGCAACCTCCAGCTCCTCCAGCCTTGATGGCAAATCAGAGAATAACAGACTAAATATTGTTCAGGTTGCCAACGATCTCTACGGCGATGATGTTCAACTAAATAATAATGGTATTGCCATATTGACTAATTCGGTCAAGACTATGGTAGATGCCCTTCTTCAAATTCATAATGGTGCCTGGGATAATGATGCGGTAGTTAGTCACGTCGGAGCACTTACCGGAACGCAGAACGACATTTCGTCATCGCATCCTGGCGATGACACCTTCGTTGGCGTGTGTGTGGACCTAGAGAATGACCTCAACCGAATTCGTCAGGAAATTCGCGAATTAAGAGGAACAGGGGGATGGCAGACAGGCAATACGGCGCTCTATGTTGGCGGGGCCGATTCTCTGGAAGACTTACTGGTTAGCACTCAGGGATCTGCTGCTAAGTCGGCGACAAATCCTTGGGGCTATGATTATACTGACGTAGACGGGGTTTCAACACGCTTTGATGCCGTTCGTGATTTTACGGGTCAGACTACACATCTAGACGCATCTCCCAGTTATTCTAGTAACAACTATGTGACCGATGCGACATCTCTGGAAACTGCTATTGGTGCTCTTGATGCAGGGGCTGCGGCAGCTGTAGCTAGCAACGCGGCCGATATTGCCGAGAACGCTACATGGATTGCAACCCATTCTGGAAACTTGTATGGGACTGTTTATCCTCAGCTGGCAGCATTAGAAACCTTTGTGGGGCAGGATAGCAATACTGATTCGACACCAGACTACAGCAGCAACAATTATGTAGTAGATGGAGAATCTCTCGAAGATGCTATTGGTCGACTAGATGACGCCCTGGCTACAGTATCGGGCTCGTTTACAACGGCGTTTACTAGTTTGACAGATACCCCATCAGACTATTCGGGTAAATCTGGGCAGTATGCCAGAGTTAATACGGCTGAGACTGGATTGGAATTTGGATATGTGACGCTATCGGGCAATGTAACATTATCTGGAAATGTTACAGTAGAAACGCTCACAAGCCATTCACATATTGTAACCAACACGGGCTATATGATGGTGGAAAGTAGTGGCTATGGGCTTGTATTGCAGGCCCCGGATTCAACATATTACATGGTCCAAGTAACGAACGGTGGAGCGCTGACCACAACAGCGTTTGTACCTTAAGCAGGAGTTGAGTCAATGTCAGGACGACACTTAACACAGTCTGAAGTTGCTGATTCAGTCGGCGTAGAAGAATTTGCTAATTTTAACCAGGCCGTTCACTCTCATGGTTCAGCTCCCGTGCGTGTGATGGTTGGCACAGACCAGACCATTGCATCAGATACCACTATTCCAGATAATGTCACCGTTGTTGTGGGACCGGGCGCGACTATTACTGTGAACCATAATGTTACCCTGACCGTTAAGGGTAATATTGAAGCAGGCTCTTATCAGATTTTTGAGTGGGGTGGCGTAAGTCCAGACTGGGATTTTTCTCAGAGCCAAAGGCAAGAACGTGTTCTTGCAACATGGTGGGGGGCCAAGGGTGATGGGGTCACAAACAATCAAACTGCTCTTACTGCAGCCTTTAACTGTGGTGCCGGGAAAGTGATTCTTCCGGATGGCGTATACGCCACCAATGAAGTTATCTATATTACCACTAGCGATACGACGATTGAGGGCACCGGTAATTCGTGGCTGTTTCGCCCTACTACATGGTCAAGTGTATGGTCTGGTGCGATTGGCATTTTGTCAATTGGGAATGGATCGACTACGACTAGTCGCGTTAAGGTTAAAAACATCAAACTAGATGGAAATTACTACAATCTGACAGGCGGCAACAAGTATCCATTTAATGGAAGCGATCCAGTGTGGGGCGGACTAAATGTTCTATCTAACTGTTACGATATTGACATTGAAGACTGCTATGCCGTTCGTTGCAGCATGACTGGGTTCTTTATGTGGGGCGGCAACAATGGGGATACCAAGCGTGTTACATTCTTGCGTTGCACTACCGAAGATAGCGCTCTGGCTATGGCCGAGGAGCGCGGTGGCGCAGTAGGACATAACCATGAATTCCACGCAATAGGATGTCGCGGTTTTGACAATACTTTTGGAATCCAGGTTGGATGCCGCAAATTTAAGGTTACCAATTGCCACTTTGAAGCTACAGATCAATATGCCTTATCATGCGGAACATCAGACTGGGGAGACCTTGAGTCTTCTGGAACATTTACGAACTCAACTTTTGTTTTAAAGAGTACGGCGCGCAATATTCTAGGTCGCGTTATGGGCACTCCTATCAATCCAGTTGTTCCACTGTATGTTGGCAAGCATACTGATATGAATATTCAGTTCACTGGATGTACCTTTATCTGTGAAGCCGACAAACAGAACTTCAAGGTATTTCAGCCCGTAAATTGTTCGTTTACTAATTGTGAGTTTATCGGGGGATCGCATCCGTTTAATATTGATATTAACGAATATGCTGAAGATTACGGAAGAACGCCCGTGCCTCTTGTTGGATGTAAATTTTTGGCGGCACGCGATATGCATCTCAACCTTGAGGGTCCAGTATATGCTTCTAATTGTATTATTGCCTCAGGCATTAACGATGGAGACGCAGTATGGGCAGCAGTCTGGTTGGCGGATGACAAATGTAGTGGATCGGTATTCCGAGATTGTCAAATTGGAGCGGTAGACGGTACCCGCGAGGATATGACTAGGGGATTTAGAATGCCTGGCAACCCCCAACTTTATGGATGGGGAAGTGTTCCGCAGGACATTACTATTGATAATTGTAGATTTGGGCCTACCATAACAACACCATTTGTTGTGCGAGGAAGAGATGTACGCAACTGGAGGATCTTAAATTCTCAAGAAGTGCTAGAAAATGCAAATTTGGGCTATTTGGCTACTGATCATCGCGTTTGGACAACTACCGGTTCTCCATATAGTGTGCGACTCGATGTTAGCGAGATGGTTTACAATAAGTATGACCCCGAGAATAATAGTCGACCATATGCTTGGGTGTGCACAGAGTCTGGACTAGTTCATATTGCCAATACTGGTGACACGACTAGTGGAGACTACTATGTTCGCAATCTATCGTCAGTTAGTTCCTGGGAAGCGGGAGACCCCATTAAGGGAACTGGCATCCCCGCTGCTACTACGGTAACTGGTGTAGATCTTGTTGGTTTACAGGCGGGCATGGACAATGCTGCGACAGCAACCAATACGGGCATTTCCTTATATGAGGGAGTCCTGCAAGAACTGGATGCTGCTGGCGATGAAGCGCCAATAAGTGTTGGCGGAGTCACAGCATCTGGTAACATTGAGGTTACCGCTAGTGGCTTTGGACTAGTTTTAAAAGCCGATAATGGCACGCGATATTTGCTAGAAGTGGCTAATGACGGATCGTTAACCACATCAGTAGTGTAAGGAGTCAATAATATGCCTCGACATTTACATCGTGATGAAATAAGTATTCGTAGCATCGGGGAGTTTGATGGCGCTTCTGCAGCTACTCTGGAGAATGCGATCCATAACCTGAAAACGACTGGCGACGAGGCTATTCTTGCCATCGGCGAAGACCTAACTATTGCTAGTAATTTAACTATTCCAGCTAATGTTACGCTACGGGTTTATCGCGGTGCTACGATTACCATAAACAATGGTGTTGCAGTTACAATCCTTGGTGGCGTAGAGGCAGGAGATTATCAAATATTTTCGTTTGGTGGGGGCAGCGCTAGTGTCGATTTCTCTTCTGCCAAGCAGAGGGAAGTTAACGTATTATGGTGGGGCGCAGTAGCTGATGATTCAACCGATAACTATGCGCCTTTTCAATATGCAATTAATTCTTCTGCGGCTGTTATCCACGTACCAGGAGAGGGCACATATAGATTTGATGACAAGCCTCTTATTAATTTGCCAGGCATCAGGTTGCAGGGCCAAGGGGCCACACTTAAAGCGGGAAACAACTTTTCTCCTAGCCGCATTCTAGAAATTTTAGGCGGAGCATCGGATATTATCATTGATGGTTTGGTGTTTGATACCAATGTTAGCGAAAATGGCGGGTCTGTTTATGAGGCTGCAGCTGGCGACAGAATTTACGGGATCATGCTTAACGACACTGGCGGCCAATCACCGTCTAATGTTGTGATCTCGAATTGTCAATTCAATAATATGACGGGTGGCCCGATATATGTATTTTGTGACGGGCTAGATTACCTAACAATCAGGGACTGTAATGTAGATACTTCTCGCCTGGCTATGTTTATTAGCCCCAACAGCGTGAACTGGAAGTTTGTTCCACAGATTACGATTGACAATTTTCACGCCAAGGCCTGCAATGAAGGCTTTTATATTTATTATGGAAATTTAAATGTCACCAATAGCTCAGTAGAGGTTAGGTGGAGGTATGGCATTTACCAGGGCCCACCTACATACCTTGGCGATAGTGATACAAGGTGGACCAATTGCAGATTTTACCATAATGGAGAATATAGCTCTCGCGACAAAATGATTTGGATTTTCGGTGGAACTGGTGGAGTTGTTACAACCATTAATACTGCACAGTTTACTAATTGTTTATTCTATATTGGGTATTATTGGACAGCTGCGACATCCGTGGACGTGGACTTACCAGCTCGCGCTACGTTTGATAACTGTACTTGGGAGGGCGGAACCTACGGGCTAGGTTGCGGTCCAGATATTGCGGCAGCAGTATATGAAAAGCCTCCGGTTAAAGTCAATAACTGTAATATGTTCTTAAATCGGTATGCAATCTATGCATCTGCGCCGATTCAGGTTTTCAATACAACTATTGCATCAGGATATGATGGCGGCGGATCGTGTATCTATTTGGCGACAGCTAATGCAAATACGTCAACCTTCGTGGGGTGTCACTTAGGCTGGGATCAAAATGAAAATTATAGCAGTGGCTACAGAACTGCTGGCGCCATTTGTTCTGGGGTTAGGGCGATTGCCACTACATTCGGTGCTGGTATTACCAACCAATTTAATATTGCTGGTTCTGGAACCAAGCAGACTAGATGGGACATTCGAGCTAGCCAGCCGCCTCACAATAAAGACGGCAAGGCCTGGAGGCAGAGTAGCAGTAGGCCGTTTGACGACTCAGTTCTTACCCAGGGAGTTTTTCAGTGGAGAGCAGCTCCCACGTCGGCCGGAACAGCAGGATGGGCAATAACTAAAACCGGAAAAGGCCACCAAGAATCTTATGGTGTTACTACATCAGGAAGCTACATAATCACATCAGTATCTCAGGCTGTTACGTGGAGTGTCGGAGACCGATTAATTAGCGACCGCGCATTTCCTAATGCCTACGGGGTCACGGTTACTGGGGTTGACTATTCGACAGCACAGGTTGGATTGGATAAGCCAGCCCTATATACTTGTGATTCTGAAGAGCTATATGAGGGTCGCATTAGTCACTGGGGGCACATTGAGCCAATCACTACAGCTCGCGACATTACCATTAGCTCTGATGACTCTGGATTGGTTTTGACTGATAGCGACGCCAAGAAATGGAAATTCCGCGTCAACACTAAGGGATCTCTTTATGCCGAAAGACAGCTTGACGTGCCGGAGGATTACTAATGAGCTACGATTTACAACGGGTCTATCTGAGTGATTTTTCGACCAATACGAAAACATTGGCTAATTATACTAACTTGTCCAATGCGATATCATTGCTGGGCTCAACAGAATGCGTCCTAATATACAATGAGACTGAAGCGACCAAGCTGAATTACACTTTGATTATTCCAGAGAACATCGTGTTGCGTTTTGAAAAGGGCGCTTACATTCCTTTGGATCAGAGTGGCAACCTACGCTGCTATGGAAGAATCGATGCTGATCGAGAGAAAATCTTTGATTTTCCTAGTAACCGTACTCAACCTGTTGTATTTTATCACGCCCAGCCCGTTTATCCGGAGTGGTTTGGTGCTGTTGGTGATGGAGTTACTGATGATGCGGCAGCGCTGAGATGTGCTCTTGCTGCAGTACATACTGATGCTGAGCTAACTATTGATAATAGATTTGGAACCCTTGACTGGGGATGGAGGCACTTCTATACAACAGAGGGCCTAACAACAGTCTATGGCTGCCATATGAAAACCAGTGGCGCTCGCATTACGGTGCCCAATACTTTCGAGGGGACAGTTATCAATATCGATGGGCCCCGTGCAAATGAGATTTATAGCCTAGATTTACATTTTCCAGAAATACATAAAGCCCCAAGTGGCGGCAATGCTACGTGGGCGCAGGATGCGATTGGCATCCAAATGACCAACGTGCGCAATTCTAAGATTCGCATCGACAAGGTTAGTGGTTTTTGGAAAGGCATTGTCGCACGGGGCAATCAGCAGGGTTTTGTATACAATCAGATTTGGCTTGGCAATATTGTCAATTGTCAGTATGGATTACAGTTTGAGTTTGCGGCTTCTGGCTGGGTGAATGAGAACACCTGGTATGGTGGCAAGTTTAGTGATGCGACAGGAGCATCTACTGAAAACCTCGAATGTGTATCTATTAATGCTGGAGACGAAACATCAGTCATCCTCAATGATCACAATATGTTTATTCGGCCTTGTCTTGAAAGCACTAACCCAAGGCGAACTGCCGTTATCATGGGTGGTACCAATAATCAGTTTATGCAACCTCGTCTTGAGGGTATTCGGAACGCTGGTTTTCGGTTTACGACAAGTGCTATTGCGAACAAGATTGAGCGTGCAGAACGCATGTTGATAGACCCTGTTATTTTAGACTCAGGATCGATCAATACTGTTATCAGCGCAGAAATGCTTAATGTTACTACGCGCGATAACACTCGTGGAAATGATGCTCTAGTTATTGGCGCCAACAAAAAGGAACAGATAGAGAACGCGATGACGGTTGGGTCCTTGCCTCAATCGGGGTGGTATCGTGGATGTGTGGGCTTTACTCAAGGAAGTTCTATTCGGTGGCCCGCATTTTCAATTGATGTAGATTCGGTAGCTGGGGTCAATGTCAATACTGATACGTTACATACATTGTTGCCAACAATCGATACCGGCCTAACTACAGCTAGGGGGCTTTACTACAATACTAGTGGAGATGCTGCAATTGGTGGTTTAACCAATGGCACTTGGTATTATGCGATTCCGGTGGCTTCTAGTGGATTCAAATTGGCTAGCAGCTCAACCAATGCTGCTGCGGGCACCTGCATTAATATTACGGGTGTTGGTGGCGGAGGAACCCATAACTTTTCTAACTCGGCCAAACAGCTAGAGCTGCAAAGCTGGGGAAGCTATTCTGCCATTAATCTGGACGACGATATTTATAACCTGTATTTCGTGCCAGGCAAGGGCCTCTGGTTCACTGGGATGCAGCTCAATAGCGAGGAAAGTTCCACGGCTCGCTATCGCATGCTGTATGTAGATCAACAATATAAGACCTTTAATCCTTCTACTGATATTACGGGCAATGCCTATCATTGGTACGTAACTGAAGCTTCCCATGGTTTTTATACTGGAGAGCGAGTTTATTACACTGGGTCTACATCAATTAGTAGCGAGCTAACCTCGGGCGAACCAGCTTATGTTATTAATAGGTCAACCAATACTTTTAGACTGGCCAAGAATATTCATCTGGCAGGCATTGGTACGCCAGCCTTGCTAACTGCTACTCCAAATGAAACACACAATATTCAGAAAGTTCGATTAAAGTTCGTAACTGGCGATGATGTTCGCCATCGCGAAGTAGGTATTGCGAGAAAGTACTATGGTGCCTGGAATCCTGGCAATATCGCTCCTGGTAATAGTGTAACTAGAGAGATCAATGTAGACTTTGCAGTTCCTGGGGACCTGGTCTTAGCGAACCTATCGTCTATTCAACATCAGCAATGTATTATTACGGGAACTGTAGTACGTGACCATTATGCAAATATTGTACTTGCAAATGTGGCTGCTAGTGGTGTGACTATTGGTTCTGGCGTATTGACTGTTGCCGCATTCGAACAATAAATGTAGGAGAAATAAGAATGTCCTCATTGCAAAAAACGTTTACTCCGCTCTATAGCTTGCACGCATATAGCAATCAGAGTCTCAGTGGGCTCATAGCTAGTATTGGTAGCGAAGAGGCAACGATTCTGATTGATACCCCGTGTCAAATTACTACCAATCTTATTCCGCCCTCCAATATTTCTTTTAAGTTTGTAAAGGGTGTCACTATGACTATTGATGACACCAAGTGGATTGAGATATTGGGCAGCGTTGACGCGGGGCCATGGCAGATCTTTGAGTTCGGTGGTACTAACGCATGGGTGAAATTTGGAGATGGTTCGCGGCAAACCTATTCCCATGTTGATTGGTTTGGTGCTGATCCAACTGGAGTAAGTGACAGTTACTGGGCTATATGGAGGGCCATTATTTCTCGCGCTGGCCAGGCCGAATTGGGAGAACAGCTCAATGCAGTTGGTGGAGAAGTTCGTTTTGGCAAGGGTACATATCGCTACGGAACACCAATTGTAATCGAAGATCTTGCTAATATCCGATTCCAGGGTGCTGGCAATAGGCTCTATCAGGATTTTAAACGTGCAGAAACAAGGCTAATCTACACTGGAACTGGTGGCCGGTATCATGGGGGCGCCGCTGGCACTGCGGGCACCGACAGCATTCCTTCGTCCAGTCAATGTGGGATTTATAATACAACCAATTATGGTCGAGGCTTTCAGATTAAAGATATGGCCATCTTGTATGATCAGATTGATTTTCAGGGCTGCTTAGTTTATTCGGATACTCCCGGGTTTTATTGTGAGAACGTTACTTTTGGTGATGATTCAACCGATGCTGGGTATGGGGTTGGTGGAGTTAGAAAGTATACCGCATTTGCCCTTGTGTGTTTAGGTGGCACAGAATGGCCCCATTTCTATCGTTGCTCTTTTGACTGTGCGCAGCGTGCTGTTTATGTTCCAAGACTCGGCGGAATGAAGTGCAACGGGCTTTTTATGGACCAGTGTGTTGTATATACGGTCAATACAGCTGGGATTGACTATGCTGGTGTTGGTAACCTGGGAGCAACATTTCATAGGGTAACTATCGATCCGGTACGCTATGCTCTTGCCGCCCAGGGTGCGACCAACATGGCTTATGGCATGAGAATAGCCAGCAACTCTTTTGAGGTTTCCAACTGTGTATTTGCGGGATCGAGTTCAGACTATATGCCAACCGAGTGGGCCTTCTATCCATATGGTCGAGGCAGCATGAGAGATTGTTTATTCTTCACTAACTGGGGTGGTGTTCTGGTAAGTGGCAGCACCCTGGATGTAGCTAGTAACGAAATTTGGGCACAAAACCCTGTTAATATAATGTCCGGAGGATGGTTCGGGGGTAATAATCGATATCGCCAGGTTAATGATCATGCTAACGTGAGCTGTAGGCGAGCGATAACGATTGCTTCCGGGCAGGACGTTGGGGTCTACGGGGGTTCTATTGATTTTGTCCAAACATCTCCGGACGACTTTTATGGCACTGGCGGAACCAATCCTTTTCATTGGGATATTTACGTAGGTCGTATCGCCAGCAGTAATCTCGATAATATCAATGGCAAGATTACATACAATCCTAAGTTGAGTAACTCATACTTTGGGGTTAATGATGTAACTGGAGCCATGGAGATTGTTCCTATTAACGCCAATCGGTTTCAGGAGATTGAGGGAGATACCGTGCTGACTAGCGGCGATATCTATAGGTTTAATGGTGGTATATGGCGTATCAATGTTGCGGCTTCGGGACATTGTTTTGTTCAGTTGCCATCTGGAAAGGCTGGATACGAATTATCGTTTTTTAACCTAAATGGATGTAATGTAACCCTCTTGGCAAGTGGATGGAACCGGGGCGGCTTTGATGACCGTATTTGGGCTTCTGGCACCAATACAACGGTTGGCAACCCAGCACTAGTACATAGGCCTGGGACTAGAATGTCGACTTGTCACCTGAGGTGTCACGGGGCATCTGATTATTACCCGAGATGGGTATTAACGAGTGCTATTGGTGGCTGGGCTCCTAGTGAGAAAACTGCTTTTAATGGGAACCTTACGCCAGGCTATTAATCTGGTATAATAACCTTGGAGGTCAATTGAATGGCTGTTACTAAAAACATTTTGCAGGTCAGGGACTACCAGGTATGGACCTCTGCCAATATGGTTGATGGCGATATCCTAGGAGTCTACGAATCCCTGGGGCGCAGATGCGCTGATACGGTAACCCTGGAAAGCGCTGGGGGTGCCTCCCGGGTCAGGTTTAACGTTGCGCGTACTACGTATCGTGAACAGGGGGCCGTTTACAGCGGAACCTATCATGGCAATAGTCCGAACGGGCCATGGAGTCAAGCGTTGTTTCATAATGTTCACAATAATTTCGCAGGCTTGGGTGCTGGTGGATCAAGAAGCCCCGAGCTGGTTTACGAACATGAGGACGACCAGCAGCCCGATATTATTGTGGCTAATGGTACTACCCAGACCTGGACTAGAACTGAAATTGCTGTTAATGACATTAAAATTGTCAATGCTTCAGGATTGCGCGTTACGGTGACCTAATAATGCTATGGGATCACTCAAGATTTGCCCACGTACTGGTATGATTATCAGGGGGCCGGCACCGCTCCGGCTCCCTGCTTTCCCTCCTGTAGCTCGTAGGAATAAAAGGCCGCCCAAGAAATCGGGGAATATGTTTCCTGCTAAACTTGCCGGAAAAGATGTTCATATCCCAATCCCAGCTCCAATCCCCCAGGCCGGGCCGACCTTTGAACAACTCCAGGAGCTTGCGGAAAGCATAGGGAGGGCTATCGCTGAGAATATTACCCTCAAGGTACCAGCGGCACAAACATACCAAGCGAAGGGTCAGATTACTTCAGTGCGAGAAGCACCCACAGATATCCATATCGATATTGATGAATCGATTATTGATGTTGGTATAGGAGAGACGAAACAGTTGGCTAAAGGGAAACATTCTGCTAAGATCAAAAAAGAGAAGGCCGAATCTGATAACATCGCAGCTTCTCTGGCAAAATTGAAAAAACATAAACAAAAATAGGAGGCTATCATGGCCGGACAATTTGAAAGCGGAAGAGGCCTGGACATCGGAACCAGCTTCATTATTAGCTCCAGGGCTTTTAAGGAGGGTGGCAAGACCCAGTATACAGAGTTCCGTGATGCGTTTTATGTAATGAAGCCGACCTCTCCTATTGCCAAGAAGATGATGGAAAAGGGCCTTAAGGGTCAACAATATTTCAATGACGTTGACGGATCCTTTATTGTTGTAGGCCAGGACGCCATAGAGCGCGCCATAGAGCGCAATCAAAGTGCTAGGCGCCCCCTCCAGAGGGGAGTAATTGCACCCCGTGAGAAGCAAGCTAGGCGCATTCTACGCCATATTTTTAAGGAGATCCTAGACAAGCCTCTCGAAGAGGGAGAGAAGCTCGTATATTCAGTTCCTTCTCAGCCCGTGGATCAGCCCGCAGAGAATTTTGATGTGGGATTTCATATAGATGCACTTAATAATGATCTAGCTGCTCTGGGCTATAGTCCGCAGCCCCTTAGTGAGGCCGAAGCCATTTGTTATTCAGAGCTCGAGGCTGACGATTATACGGGTTTGGCATTTTCATTTGGCGCAGGCATGGTTAATGTCTGCCTGATGAGCTCTGGCGAGGGAATCCTCCATTGGAGCACCACCAGAAGCGGGGATTGGGTAGACAGAATGGCAGCCCAGGCTACCGCTACACCCGATACCGTAGTGCAGGTAGAAAAAGAGGGTACAAAATTTAAAATTGGTGAAGAAAACACTAGCAATCCAATTTTGAGTGCGGTATCCTTGTATTACATTCGATTAATAGACTATACAGTACAATACATGATTAAGAGACTTCTTCAGGCAGACAATCTACCAAAGTTTACATCTCCGATTCCAATTGTTTTGTCTGGAGGAACAAGCCGAGCGCAGGGTTTTGTTGAACAATTTGATCGGCTGTTAAAAGAACACAACAAAGATGACAACACCTTACCATTCGAAATCAAAGAAGTTCGTTCTGCTAAAGACCCTCTTCGCGCGGTATCGCGAGGATGCTTACTTGCATCCCAGATTTAGGGAGAAGGCATGAGGCCTTTAAAACCAAATAGTCGTGGGGCATTCGTTCCCACACCCATGGCACTTCGACCAAGACGAAAAGAATCGCCATTTTCAAAACCTTGCCAGGCTCTTGGCCACCTAGATAGAGTAATCAAGGGTGAGCCTCCCAGGATTTGTATTGTGCGCAGCAGGGGTGGTATTGGCGACGTACTAATGACAACTCCAACCGTCAAAGCTATTTCAAAAAAGTATAACTGCAAGGTTGACTATGCTACAGATTTTGAATATCTTGACGGAGCACTTCTCAAGGTGATGACGGGAAACCCATATGTGGGTCACATCTTTGAGCATCGAGAGCTAGACTTTCGCAAAGATGACTATAATGCAATTATTAATTTGACTTGCCCGTGTACCTCTCACGAGAAACCCTTGGCTCCGCCAGTTAATCGTATAGATCTGTTTGCCCGCCATGCAACTATTCCTCTTGAAGATACGTCAATGGATTTTGTTCTGAGCTCAGATGAGTTAGAGTGGGCCAGAAACTATATTTCTTCCCAGGGATTAAGCTCATATAAATTAATCATGGTGCAACCATCTTCTAGCAATACAAGACGAGATGCGCCTGTTGCTACGATGAAGAATGCACTCACTGAAATCTTGGCTCACCACAAAGATATAAGGGCCTTGATTATTACCCATAGCAGTGACAATACGCGTACAGAATGGAAATTTGCGGAGACTCATGTTTTACAAAATTTTGATGTTCGCCAGCTTGCCGCTCTTATGCATTATTGCGATCTGGTTTTGTGTCCAGATAGTGCGATTTTGCATGTCGCGTCAGCGTTCCATAAACCAACCGTCACCCTCTTCGGACCAACCGACCCGAGGGCACGAGTTAATTATCATCCCGAAGCCGTGGCTATTTGGCCCGGCAAAGAATTACACAACTACCCTTGCTGGTATGAAGACCCAAAAGATGGATATCTTTGTTGGAAGAGATTGGAGCCAAATGTTATAGCCGCTGCTTGCCTGGCGGTAATGAACAAAACCGATTTGCCCCCTTCTCGCGACCTGGTCACCTTTGGCCAATACAAGACATCTAATGAATTCTATGAAATTTTATAGGAGAATACATGGACAACAAATTTGCCTTTGGCACCAACAAGCTGGTGATGCCCACCGGTTTATCTCAAAGCTTTAATTCTGTCAGCCAGCCCGTCACTAGTCAGCCCGCTAATATTCAGCCCCCTCGCAAGAAAAAGGTTCTGGTATGGTCAGACGCAGTTATTGCTACTACCGGATTTGGGGTAGTTTCAAAACACATTCTGAAAGCTCTACATGAGACAGGTCTATATGATATCGATCAGTTGGCAATTAATTACTTTGGCGATTTTGTAGACAAGTCGGAAGTCCCATATAGCATGGTGCCTGCCCGCCTCAACAATCCGAACGACCCGTATGGCAATCAGATGTTTTTGGATGCTATCGGCGCTAAGCCATATGATATTGTATTTGTTGTTAATGACACGTTTGTGGTCGAGGGGGTTTCTGCCCATATCAGCGAGATTAAGTCTAACAAGCTAAACTCGGGGCAACCAGTATTTGATTTGGTATATTATTTCCCTGTAGATTGTCGCTTCTTGCAGCGTGCTTCAACAATGGCCAAAGCGGCCGACCGCGCCGTGGCCTACACAGAGTTTGCGAAGCGCTCAGCAGAAGAGGCAGAGGTCAATGTAACGGACGTTATCTATCATGGCACTGATATAAAGAATTTTTTTCCAGTTCCTCCAGAGGTGAGGAACTTATGCCGGAAACGTTTCTTTAACATTGAGGACCCAGATCGCTTCATTCTCGTCAACGTCAATCGCAACAATAGTCGCAAAGACATCGCCAGAAGCATACTGGCCTTTAAGGAATTTAGAAAGCGTGTTCCTAATTCTGCCTACTATCTTCACACTAAAATGGTAGACTCCCCTGGGCATGGGCATGAAATTGACCTGGGTGTCTGCATTGAAGAGCTGGGACTTAGCACCCAGACGGATGTAATTTTTCCCAACGCTTTGCATCCGGCCAAGGGGTTTCCGATCGAGGTACTCAACCAGCTCTATAACGCTGGTGATGCTTATTTCACAACCACCCTGGGAGAGGGATGGGGTTTAACTATCACTGAAGCGATGGCTGCAGGTATCCCAGTTATTGCTCCTAATAACACGAGTATCCCAGAAATCCTGGGAGAAAATCTTGACCGGGGCTATGTATATCCATGCAAAGAACAGGTATATGTAGATAATAGCGGTTACCGTCCGTATGGTTCGATGGAAGATATCGTCAATAGCATGATGCAATGTTATGAAGACTGGAAAACTCAGGCTCCGCGTCGACAAGAGATCGTCAGTCGCGCCAAAGAGTTTGTACACAAATATTCTTGGGAGCATATATGCAAACAATGGGTAACATTATTTGGAGAGCTTGGAAATGGCAACAATGCTAATTACCAGATGGAAGGGGAGATGATGTAATGTCAGACCATCCCATAAAACTGAAATACGTCGGTGCAGTTGGCGATACTAGTGGATATGCAAATGCATGTCGCAACTATATCTGTGCGCTACTTGATACTAACGAGATAGACTTGTCGGTGGGTATCGCAAGTTTTGAGAAGACCAAAACGAGTCATGGTCCAGCCATGGAGCGTATTGCACCATATGTCAACCGCCCAATAAAGCCCAAGATTCAGATTACTCATCTTACCCCAGAGAATTATCCAGCATTTAAAACGCCTGGTGCATACAACATTGCATATACGGTATGGGAAACTGAAATGCTGCCACATGGATGGGTTGACCTAATTAATAGTATGGATGAGGTATGGGTTCCTTCCGACTGGAATATTGAGATATTTAAGAAGAGCGGAATTAGGAAGCCCATGTTTAAGGTGCCTCATGTAATTCCTATCCCCTCTGGTGGTCACGCAAAACATGTGACGGTTCCTACTCAAGATAACGAAACCTATGTGTTTTATTCAATCTTTCAGTGGATAGAAAGAAAAAATCCACTAGCTCTTTTAAGAGCCTATTTTACGGAGTTCGGCCCTAAGGACAATGTGTGTTTGGCCCTGAAGAGTTATCGACTAGATAGTTCTGCGCAAGAGAAGGCTATTGTTAAAGGCGATATCAAGACTTGCAAGCAGTCTTTGAACTTGCCGTATTATCCTCCGGTAATTTTCTTTGGAGATCTGATGCCGGCTGAATATATTCATGGATTACATGAACGTGGTGATTGTTTTGTAATGGCCCAGCGTGGCGAGGGGTTTGGTATTCCTCATGCAGAAGCTATGGCTCATGGCAATCCTGTTATTGCTACTGGATATGGTGGCAATATGGAATTCATGAACAAAGAAACAGCTTTTCCAGTAGACTGTCAGCGAACACCAGTGGCCGGCATGATCTTTGCCAACTATCATGGCCATATGGTTTGGGCTGAACCCAATATTATGCATATGCGAGAGCATATGAGGTTTTGCTACGAGAATCGAGATAGGGCAAAAGATGTTGGTAAAACTGGCAGAGAATTTATTGAACACAATTACAGCTCTAAGGCGATTGGCAAACTCATGCTAGATCGTCTGAGAGAGATCGAGAAAGGACTATAGCATGGATACTGGACTAATATATACAGGCGAAGACCACGAAGGTAACTGGTTTTATAATCGATATTACTATGGTGGTTCTAATTCTCGGTATTATACGTTTCAGTTGGCCATGAATTTACTTAATCAACGTCATGATTGTCCTACCATTATTGAGACCGGGTGCCAGAGGCAAGAAGAAGATGTGGGCGCAGGGATGTCTACCAGTATTTTTGCTGAATATGTTGATAGATATGGTGGGCATTTAATTGCTGTTGATAACGATACTACTCATCTGGCTCGTGCCGCAACCTTTGTTCAAAAGTGGCCTAATGCCAGCGTTAAATTAGTGCCATCTGACTCTGTTAAATTTCTCGAATGGTATGATGGTCCATGCAACCTTCTTTACCTAGATAGCCTTGATTATCCTATTGCAGAGAATCTTGGCAATCAACAGATGCAGCAAGATGCCCAACAACATTGTCTGAAGGAATTTAAGGCTATCGAGGACAAGCTAGACCCCAAAGCTATTCTGCTTATTGACGATAACCAGCTAGGTGGCGGCGGCAAGCCCCGAGCCCTAAAGGAATATATCGTCGAAAAGGGCTGGATA